>Ga0209149_1000030_pt1 | contig 103481 bp, 80 predicted proteins | sample WorMetTyACAVOLI2_FD_187423 | JGI IMG/M metagenome (GOLD analysis project Ga0209149, IMG submission 187423) | Marine gutless worms symbiont microbial communities from Max Planck institute for Marine Microbiology, Germany - Olavius algarvensis... ... | reverse complement strand
CGCCTGGCATCCTGGTATAATGAGTTTTAGTGGGGGAAGAGAGTATTAGCGTTTCGACTTTGCCAAGGAGAGTTAACTCTAGTTGTGATAATGAGATAAATCGAAGAGGCCTCTACTACTACGGGGCGCGCTACTATGAGCCTGCCACCTCCCGATGGATGAGCCCGGACCCTGCTGGGTTCGAGCTTATAAACCCGATGGATGAGGATGGAGAGCCCCGGGCGGGCTATTCTGTCATCGAGGCTCTCAACTGGTATGCCTATGTGAGCAACAACTCCGTGAAGTATGTCGACCCGACGGGAGAGGATGATCAGTACTATGCTCCCGATGGGACGTATTTGCGAACAGTCGAATCAGAAACCGAGAATACTTATGTCGAACAGCAAAATTTGTACAAAAATGGCGGAGCAGAAGTGACTCAGACCCTTGTTGGAACAACAGAGGATGTTGATGCCATGGCCGCAACTGTGTTCGCTGAGTCAAGCGGAGACAAATCTGAGTCATATGGTATAGCGTCGGTAATTGATAATCGTGTCGAATCGACAGGGAAAAGCATCAAAGATGTCCTGGCAAACACAGGGATCTATGGATACGGATCGCCTTCGTATGATTCTGTTCATGAAAAACGGGGAAACGACAACAGCAAACTAAAGACAGCATATGCAGCGACTATCAACGCGTTAACAGGTGATGATGATCATTCTGGGGGCGCGCATTTTTGGGAAGGGCTAACCTTTATAGAGCCATCTTCTTCGAACTACAATCCGAATAATTGGTTTGTTCAAAAAGGTTGGGGGAATACAGCAGGAACTGGTGGGGGAATAAACTATCTTGAAACAACGAGGCATGGAGGAACGGTTTTTCTTAAGAATAATCCTGCTTTGCACGGGAGCAGAAGGTATCCATGATGAGAAATATACTCCTTCCATGGTTATTAGCCTTTTCGTTAGCAATTTATTGCAGTGCCGGCGATATGAAACCAAACAATCAATTCTTAACACTGGTGGACGGTTACCCAACTTCGAAGAGACAAGAGTTTGATAAGATCAAATTGGGTGAGACTAGACGCTTCAGATGGAATGGAAATACAGTCAATCTTGTGATAAACAGCATTGAAAACTCACATAAGCAAACCCATGAAGACCTCGAAATATCAGGACTACAGATCTATAGCACTGAAAATGATTTAGTTGAACACTTTTCTCTTAATTATACTCTATTTGAATACCATCTCAATGGATTATATAGGACAGCTATTGGGGATAGGGATTCATTGATTATTTCTCATTATTTGCCAGGTGCTACAGGTTGGACTGCAAACGCAATCATCTTTCACATAATCCTGGAGACAGAAGCAGGGTATAAATACCAAGAACTTAGTACTTTCTTTTCACAATTGGATTCGTTTGTTGATTTGGATGGTGACGGAATATCAGAGTTTATCTGTGTCAACTTGGTTTTGGATACAGATGGAAATTTTGTTGTTCCAGTGGTATTTAGTTTGGATAATGAAGATAATTTTTCTAGAACAACTAGTACTGTTGCTACAGTACCAGGGTTAATGGATCCTAAAATAGGGTTAATTCCTAAGAAGTGGTCTGAAGTTCCTGAAAGCGTGAAGACTGTATCAAGTTCATCAATTCCAAGGGCATTGGAATAGTTGATATACCACATGTTCAGGAGTGCGCCCACTCCGAAAGGTGCTAAGGAGAATTTACAGGAGATACTGTAACTAAAGGATTAAGTGCCCTAATGAGCGGCGAGGCTAACAGTTTGCTCCCGGTTTTAATAAAGCATCAAATCGATTTCATCATCTTATTGGCCCTAAAAAAGGGCAATTTGCTACAACTATTTTGGGAAGACTGGATTTAGGCGTTTCTTCGGGTGGGTCCCTAGGTTTAGGAGGCTTCTCTGGTGCCATCGAAGATGAGATTGATATGCTATTGCAAGAAGCTGACACGGAGACTTACGAAAAATGAAAGACCCGAGAGAAATATTTTTTGGGTGGCTTCTTGAAAAAGGGGAGCCACTTTTCACTTTTTTCGAGGAGACCTTACATCTTAGTCAAGCTACTGTAGTATTCGGCCCCATGATTCCATTTATACTGATTGCAATTGTACGAGATTTTAAAAAGGCGAAAAAACACGGCCCATACTAGCGTTAATTATATTGCTCATGTTTATATACACAATTATATTTTCACAGGTTACATTAGACGTGTAGTTGTGCAAACGTTGGCTTCCTGCCCCCACCTGCCCCGGCCCCTCAGAGGCAGGCCCACCCCTTAGGCCGTCCATGGCCATGGGGCTAAACAGAACACGCCTTATTTTCAGTAGGCCTCCTGCCTACGAGAAATAAGGGAGTATTCTGTTCACCTGCCTCGGGCCGGAAGGCTTTGGACCTGGGCAAAGTGGAGGAATGCGCAAGAGCTATTCTGTTATCGAGAGCCTAAATTGGTATGCCTATGTGAGCAACAACCCAGTAAGGTATGTGGACCCGACGGGGAAAAGTGGCATTGCAATAGGTGGAGCGGCTGCGACTGCTGCTTTCTTAGAACCTACTCCGATTGGAGAAATTATTATTATTGGTGCTATTATACTGGGATGGGCACTTTCTAAGGCTAAGGCTCCTGAAGATGGTGTTGTTGTTGAGCCTGAAAAGCCTGAAGATGATACTGTTCCGTCTGAAGCGCCTGATGAGGCGGCGACGCCTGATACGCCTAAGCCTACTATTGAAGATCCTCAAGAAAAGGATCGCGATATTGATGACCATGACAATCCAAAAGAGTGGCCTGAAAATCCTGATGATTGGACTCCTCCAGAAGGTGTTGAGGAAACACCTTCTAAAGAGGAGACAGATGGTAGACATCGTCAATGGAGCGACAAAGATGGAAATATTGTAAGGTGGTGGGACAGGGAAGATGCTCCAGGGGGTAAACCACGAGGGCCACATTGGCATGACTCAGAAAAGCGCCATACGGCGCCAGGAGGTGAAATAATTGACTGATATGAGCTTATCGGAAATCTGTGATGGTAAATATTCTCTTCATGATTCATCTTTAGATGAATTCAATATCGATTATCTTGCGCGAAAGATAGTCATGGCTGTAAGGCTTGTTGCAGAAAACAATAAAGCAATTAAGATTCTATTTGCTGGTGTTGATCGACTATCAGGGAAAATAGCACTTGATGCAAAAAATGATGAAATAATCCTTGATTTTGAACTACACGAACCGAGCAAATTGAAACTATATTCATCATCCCGTACTTCGCTTAGTTTTTTCTTTCAGAAAATGGAAGTTAGTTGGGCGTAATCAAACGAGTTTCCCATCATCGCCTTATCGCAAAACCTCTGCCTATTCTGTGCTGTTCCAAAAATCAAAGGTCGTACAAAAGCATTGGATGTGTAGCCCCCTGTGGACAATGCCGCCTTTTTTTCTGCTGAAGAAAAAAGCAAAACCTCAGCAGGAAAATTCCTTAACTACTATAGGAAATCGTCGAAGGGCTAGCTGGTGTAGAGCACAAGCCGGGGCAGAAAGGCCCGAAGGGCGATTCTGCCCCGATGCAAGGACTTAGGAGTTTAAGGAAGTAGGAGCGCTAAAGGCTAAAGGGAAGTTTGCATGAGGGAGGAAATCGCTACCTTGCGGCTTTGCGGCGCTTTCCTTTGAGACTCAAGCCGTCAGGGGGTTAGCCTCCGGTGACGTTCCATCCCCAAGCGGTGGGCAGAATGCACACGCATTCTGTCTATCCTTTGGGCGTCAGTTAGAAAGAAAGCCCCCATGCGCCAGGGAGGGCGCATGGGGAGGTCAAAGCCAGAAGGGCTCATACACTTCCTAAGCCCCATTTCGCCAGGGACGAAGGTGAGGGCCTTTAGGAGCTTTTGCTAATCGATAATGCGGCATTATCGACTAGCAAGAGCGGTATCGGCTTGCAGGCTCTTAGATTCAACCCACAAGGCTGGTTTGTGAGGTTGAGGAGATTTGGCTAAGTGGCTAGTCTCTGCAAGTTGATACCTGAAGGCCCTGGATGAGTCGCTTGAGCGTATTGGCATAGATGAGGAGCGTCGAGTAGTTCACAGCCTGAGCACTCATTTCACCGATATGATCAATTCAACCTTGACGCTGCCTCAAGGGCCTAAGCCTGTTGAGTTTGATTTGAACTCCATCAAGAATCTGGAGGCAGCCAGTCCAGGTGAGGGCATCCCCTGAGCTTTCAGGGCTCAAGGGAGGCTGGAGGTCTAGATTTTCATGATCGACAAGTAAGTATTAGGAGTTGAGAACGAAAATCTAAGATATACTGAGACTTCGATTGCCAGGCAACTTGGTGAGCCTCAGCGTAGAGATTGTCTCGATAGTCATGGGCCAGTTGGGACTCAGGGATCGACTTCAAATAAGAGGACTACAAAATGAAAATGAGATGAGAATGAGAGGAGGAACAACAAAATGATTAGAAGACGTGTGCTGTTTTGCTGCTTATGCTTATGATAATTTATTCCGCTTGGAGTGAAGATATGGATGATGCGACTTTGAAAGCTATTCTAAACAAAAGAGATACAACCTTGATCGTATACTTCATGTCATTTAACACATTGACTGAAGTTCCTGTAACAAAAGAAGATATGAGGAAAGGTTTTCATGATTGCAAACTCCTTATAGTCGATAATTCCGCCGTTAACAAGATGTCGGAATTGATTGTGGCGGCTCAGAAGATTGACCGAAAGAGAAAAGTTGACGATGTAAGGATGCTGATCGATGTTATTTCCGATGATGCCATAGTTTGTTCAGTAGGTATACTCGGTAACAGGATGTTGAGTGAGAAAATTCTGGATGCATTTCATGAACTTCTAGGTTTGAGTCCAGATATCTTTGACCAAAAATGGTATTAACGAAAAGTCTACATTCAGCGAACCTTATGGCTAGGGAACTGCTAGCTCAACTGTTTCGCTACTCAAGTTGGAATACAAAGTTCTTCATCCTCAAGCAGGCCCGCCCTCACCTGGGCTTAAGGCACGGCCAGTGCTGCGGCCCCTCTTTTTGAGCTGGGAATCTTCTAACTCTACCTGCAGCTTTGCTGCGCATTCCTTATAAGACTCAAAGGAGCCGTCAGGGGGCCCTGGCGGCGGCGTCCTTAGCCCAGGCGATGGGCAGAATGCACACGCATTCTGTCTATCCTTTGGGCGTCAGTTAGAAAGGAAGCCCCCAACTCGCCCCCTTGGGCGTCATAGTCAACGCCTGCAGCAGCATCATCTTCATAAACCGGGGAGCTTGCGGGTGAGCTTCTGAAAGTCTTCGGCGAGCTCTGTTTCCAGGAAGAGCCGGATGATGCCAGTAGCACGGCACAGTTCTACAGGTCCTCATGAAGTGACCGTTGACATATCCGGCAATGTCTATGTGAGAGATACATTCAACAACCGCATATACGGGAGTTAGAGTACAGGACGCCCTGAAAAGAACCAAACAGGCAGTTTCTTCGTTAGGGGCTATCTGAGCCAAACGAGCAGGATTAGGGTGAAAGAATGTAGATCATCCCGCACCACATCGCTCCTCAGTATTATAATTTCTCAAATTTGAGACAGCTTGCTTAATTCCTTTCCTTTACAACCGTCGGGGACTTGACGGGTATTGGAACCAGTATAGTATAATCACCCGAAAAACGATTTCAGCGAGGAAGCATATGGCGGTACCAAAATTCCGAACTTCAAAGGCCAGGAGCCGCCGGAGGCGTTCGATAAACATGAGAATTTCTGTACCCAGTCTTATTACGTGCTTCAACTGTGGAAACAAAGTTGTGCGTCACCGTATTTGTCCAAAATGCGGATTTTATAAGGGCAATCAGATCATCGAACCTAAGGTTGTAAGCTGATTAAGGAGTAGTATATGAGCACCGAATTGTTTGAAAAACTTAAGGATCTTATCGCCGATAGACTCGAGGTTGATAAGGATAAGATTGCCATGGACTCTCGGTTTCGTGAGGATCTTGGCGCCGATAGTCTGGATACCTATGAGTTGCTTTATGCCATAGATTCGGAATTAGGCGTTTCCGTACCCGACGAGAAAGCGACTGAGTTTGAAAAGGTTCAAGATGCTTTGGCATATATCGAGGAGGAGCTAAAAACCAAAGAATAGTGCAGATTCCTTTACGAACTCCTGATATTTCACGCGCGCGGCGCAAAGAATTGCTTCTATTTCAGAAGAGGGCGGGACTGAGGTTCAAAAGACTTGAAAATTTGGACCTTGCCTTTTGCCATCGGTCTTTTGTTCACGAGACTTCCGCTGATATCAGCAATAATGAAACCCTTGAGTTTTTAGGGGATTCTGTTATCGGCATGACTGTGGCTGATTATCTCATACGCTTGCTTCCGGATCGTTCCGAGGGAGATTTAGCCAGAATAAAGGCACATGTAGTTAGCGAAGATACACTTGCTGACATTGCCTTGAAACTGGCTGTTGATTCGGTTGTGCATCTTGGCAGAGGTGAAGAAGCTTCCGGTGGCAGAAAGAAAAGAACTCTGCTTTGTGATTGCTTTGAGGCTCTGGTTGGTGCTCTGTATTTGGATTCGGGCTATGGCAAGGCTGCGAAATTTATTCTGAAGAACATAAACAGCCCGGTTGATTTGGTGCTTGCGGATAGACATCGTAAGGACTACAAAACCCTGCTGCAGGAACTGGTTCAAAAACGTTTTCATAGCTATCCCAAATATGTGCTGGACCATAAGTCTGGACCCGATCATCAAAAAACTTTTTGGATGACCGTGCAAATCAACGGTGAGAACTATGGACCCGGGAAGGGTGCAAACAAGAAATCTGCGGAGCAGGAGGCTGCAAGATCAGCCTATGAGGAGATGACTACTTAGAAGCGCATCAAGTTATTCTGAGCCTCTCCACACGAATTGGAACTAGGGATGCTCGTTCAACCAACCTCGACTGCGCGATAGCAGCTGATCGTGGTTGTTTTCCTTTGGGTTTTCCAAGACGCATTTTAAAAGAAATTTCAATAATTCCCCCAGCTTTGGTCCAGTCTCAATCCGGCAATTGTCCATTATTTGATTGCCGTTTATTGCTAGTGCACCAATAGTTAATGGAGTGTTCGATTCGATTACCAGGTTCACGCGCTTGATCAGGTTTTGAAGTTGTCCTATTTCTCCAGATGAAGTTGTCCGGTTTTTTGGAACACCACTAGGGGACTTGGAGGAGATAGTGGCGCCACTAGGCAGGTTGGCATGGGTTATCACGCATTTCAATTTGATAAGATTGTGCACTTGCCCAACACCTACACGGGAAACAAAGCGTCGTACATCGGCATCCCTCCAATCATCGTTGTATTGGAAATCCAGTTTGCTGAGCATGTTGATTGTACTGTCGCTTTCGGTGTTGGATGCCTTGTAACGCCTTAGGATAGATCGGGCTATATTGGCACTTCGAAGAAATGCTGAGGCTTCGCTTTTTGCTGGCTGAGCAAAGTAGCCAAGTCTGTGAAAGAGTGCGGCCAGGCGCAGAAAGAGGTTTGCTGGATTTGCCAAATCGCATGCCCTTAGACTGATGGAAAAAGAATCAATTCCTTTTCCCAACGGAGGATTCAGGTGGATATCAAACTCGGGAAAGAGTACTTTGATTAGGCCGGTCTGCTTGAATAGCAGGAACGACACGGATGGTTTTTCGGTTTGAAGAATCTTCTTGAGTTCCTCCCAAATTCGCTCGACAGAAAGAGTGCTGATGTTGGAACATGTTTCACTTATGGCATTCAGTGTCGCTGGATGGATGCGAAATCCTAGTTGGGATGCGAGTCTGCATGCTCGTATGGATCTAAGTCCATCTTCCTGAAGACGCGCCCGTGGATTACCGATTGCCCTTATCAACCGCTTATCCAGATCCTCTCTGCCCCTGTGAGGATCGAGTAATTTGTTGTTGACTAAATCCCAGGCTATAGCGTTTACGGTGAAATCTCGTCTGGCAAGATCGCTGTCAATGCTTTCGGAGAATAACACCTTATCGGGGCGTCTACCATCCGAATAGGGCCCATCTTGACGAAAACTAGTGGTTTCGAATCGATACTTTCCGAGGATGATAGATACGGTGCCGTGTTTTATACCGGTGGGTATTGTTCTACGGAAGAGCTTGATTACATCTTCTGGTTCTGCATCGGTTGCCAAATCGTAGTCGTATGATTTACGACCTAGTAACCCATCCCGAATGGCACCGCCGACGAGCCAGCACTGAAAGGATGCGTCCGCAAAGATTTTTGCGGCTCTTCTTAGAATTTTGGGTATATGTATCGGCGGTGACTCCATGCCTTTGAAAACTAGTGAAGGATGCTGCAGAGGGTCAAGGGGAGGCGGAAATTTGGGACTAGCCAGCTTCTCTCTGTTTTAGATGATCGCAGCAGGAAAAACCCGACCCTGAAGCCGGGTTTGATTATCATGAATTGGATAAGTATAGCTCTCGGGATTTTACTGCAATAATTGGAGGACCAATTGACCCTGTTGATTGGCCTGAGCCAACATGGCGTTGGAAGCCTGATGCAATATCTGATGTTTCGTTAGCTCCACAGTTTCCTTTGCCATATTCAAATCCCTAATTCGGGATTCTGAAGCTTGCATATTGACGGCTCCCACATCCAATCCCTTGATGGCATGCTCAAGACGATTATGGTAAGCACCCAAATCGGCCCGTTGTTTATTGACTAACAGTAGTGCTGCGTCAACAACGCCGATGTTTCTATTGGCTTGTTCGGGGGTGGATAAGGAAATCATCTGCCCTGTGCCAATCTGTCTTATGCCGAGGGCTTCCGCGGTCATCGTTCCAACGAAAACTTGTTCCCTCTGATCCATGTTAGCACCGATGTGCAACCACATGGAGGCGGTAACAACGTTGAGACCGTCAAATCGGGCAAAGCGACCTGTAAGCATGTTCATTCCGTTGAACTGAGCATGCGATGCAATGCGGTCTACTTCATCGACTAACTGAGAAACTTCAACTTGGATTTGCATCCTATCTTCCGCGGTGTAAATTCCGTTCGATGCCTGAATGGAAAGTTCACGAATTCTCTGGAGCACCTCAGAGCTCCCCTGGAGATATCCCTCGGTTGTCTGGATGAACGAAATACCGTCTGCCGCATTTCTACTTCCCTGCCGCAGTCCGCGTATTTGAGCTCTCATCTTTTCAGAAACGGCGAGTCCGGATGCATCATCCCTTGCTCGGGTGATGCGTAGTCCGGAGGAAAGCTTCTCCATGCTCTTTTGAGTGTTCGAATCGTTGATTTTACTCCGATTTGTTGCAAAAATTGCGCTCATGTTGTGATTAATGATCATTACATCCTCCTTGATGTTGACCAGTTGTGATTCTGGTGGACATCCTTATCCACATACTATTCTTATCGGTGGAACCTGAGGCGATTTGAATTTCTTGGTGGGAATTGATTGTTCTGGGGTGATTTTCAGCCGATTTTGGGCTGCTCTGGGTATTCGAGGGAAGGAGAGATTGATGCAACGTGGAGTTCTCTTAATTGGAGGAGCCGGGCCTTCTTCTGCACAGATTAGATGCATAGTGAAATCAGACGACTTGATTTGTGCGGCGGATTCGGGCCTGGATATGGCATTGCCGGCAGGCATTGAACCTCAGGGAATAGTTGGGGATATGGATTCAATATCGGATTCGAAACTTCTTGAAAACTATTCTACTGTTGAGATTGCAGAGAGAGATAAGAATGAATCTGATACTGAGCTTGGGATTTCATGGCTGATAGAGCGCGGGTGCGAATCTGTTGTGCTAATTGGAGGTGGGGAGGGTAGGTTGGATCATACTTTGGCGCTGCTGAAGTTGTTTTCCAGAGAGAACCTGCTAGGTGTCTGGTTTACTGCCAGGGATATGATTGAAAGCATTGAGGAAAATACGGAATTGGTGGGTGATGTTGGTTCTACGATATCATTTTTCCCAATTGGGAACGGGCCCTGGATGGTTCAATCGATGGGTTTGGCTTGGGAGTTGGATGTTGTGGATTGGAACTCGGGTGCGTTCAGTTTGAGCAATCGTTTCGAAGCTGCTTCGGTTAAGCTTATGGTGGAAAGCGGGCGGTTTATTCTGATACGACCTATTGAGCAGCTACTCTATCACCGTTGGTAATATAGATTCGATAGGAAATCCCTCTAATTCAAAAAAATCTATCAGGATGGGGTATTCATCAAGAAGTTGCCCATAGCTTTTCAGCAGCTTCAGTCGAATCTCTTGAGTGCTTTCCAATCTGGCGGCGAGGTTCTCGATTTCGCTTATTACTGCCTGACGATCCCTCATGGTTTCGAGCGTGAGACGGCGGGCTTCGGAGTAGAGAGCCAAGTCGGGATACTCCCAATTGAAGATGTTTACTCCAATGATGTCTACCCTCTCATCGATTGCGCTGTTCTTAATGGCTTCGGAAAGCCAATTTTGTTCTCCCACTGTCTCCGGATCGGCTGTCATGACTTGATTGATTATATCCAGGACAGCCGAATTGAGTTTAGCTTCAAAATCATTGTAGAAGGAATCCAAATCATCGAAACCACTTTCCACAAGTGATACCAGGCTATCCAGGTTAACATGGTAGTTAATGCTTGCTTCGATTTCCCAGTTGAAATCGATGTCATCACCAATAATCGTGTTGTAAATCTTGCCTGAGGGCAAGATGCCACTTAGCCTTATATCTGTGGTTTGTGGTTTTAGATTAAATTTGTGAAGAGTGAGGTAGGTTGGAAACAGGGCCTCCCATCTCCATTTGAATTCTTCGTTTTCAATCAGTTCCGCTTCGTAGCCATAGGACTTTTTGTATACCACCGCGTATTCACCTTCATTAAGACGAAGCTGCATCCAGCCAATGCAGAACACGGCGCCTCCGGCTATTATGAGTATTAAGAGAGTCGCAAAAAAACCACCCGCAGAATTTCTCGGTTTCTTCCTCTTTAATTGTTCCTTCTTTTCAATCATTCTTTGCTCCTTTATTTTGTTTCAGTATTTTGAGCTCTGAGAGTCTGGTGACTACCATGTCGGGTTCGATGTTTGCTTCTGGGCTACTTTCACGAAGCCTTAGAGAGCGTTTATCTCCTGCGAATAGTGCAGTTTTGCAGCCAGCTCTGGATGCACTTGCTATGTCGTTTAACATGTCGTTTCCTACGTATAATACCTCACTTACTCCTATTTGATCTTCAGTAAGCTGGGTTAACGGCGTTTTAAACATGTTGATGGAAGGTTTGGCTTCAGAAAGTTTGTACGACCAGGAACATAAATTCTCTTCGAATCCGATTTGTGAGATTTGTTTGTTGCATATCGCCTGGAGAATCAGGGGAGTGTAGAATTGGGCGTTGGAAACTATTCCAATTCTTAACCCACTATCGCGAAGCTCACGGATAATATTCGGGAAGCCAGGCATGGGCCATACTGGATTAACGGCAAGCTCGTATTGTAGCGCCAGCGGCTCAATGAAAAAGGGAGAGGGAGGCTCGAGGAGCAACTTGCCTTTCCAAAAAGTGTTCAGGCTTTCTTCCCATATATCGCGGATGTCGACTTCGGGATGCTCCATGCCTTTGACACGCAGTTGCCTATGGCGTTCGGTGATTTTCTGTCTCAGTGTGCCGCTTATTAAATGGACACTTAGCTGCCTTGAAGGTTTGTAGCCGCATTTTCTGAAAAGTTGCCCGATTTTGATGGCCCTGGTGTGACTGCTCTCGCTTCTGTCGGAGAATAAACTGGCGTGGCTTATGTCACCACTGCTTGATATCAGCAGAGTCCCGTATATATCGAATAGTACCGCGCGTATTGGACTTGGGAACTTCAGTTTTGATTTGAGGTGGGTAGGTATGGGGTTGAGTCTGGTGAGTTTTGGTTTTATTTCGAATTTTTGTATTCCCTGCATTGTCGGGCATGATAATATGAGTAGGTGTGTTTAGCAACTTCTATTAGGAGCTTTGAGTTTGTGAGAGTGCTGTTTTGAGAAACAGGACCACCTGGCGCCTTCGGCGGATTTGGTTTCCAAGCATCTTTGGAAGACTTACAGCCTTGTTATTTGTTTTTTCCTTACTGGTTCTGTATTTCTATATTGTTGGGAATCGCCAGAGATTTTCCGATAACACTCTATTCTTTCTTTTCGAGATTGAGTCCTGGACGCTGGCCATTTGTGCGATTTCAGGGTTGATTGCAACTGTCAGTTATGCGGTGACACTTCCATTTCGAACCAACTTGAAGATAAATCGAATTATTTTTTCAGGGTTGGTAACGGTTTTCAGCGGTTTTCTATATTTTGGCGTGGCGCTGCTTCGGGCATTTTTGGGGCCATATGGGTAGTTTTTTCGGAGCGTTTCTACTGCTGCTGCCCGGGAATGCCAGTTGTAGCTTTACTTCGAAAGCACCATCTACATCCAGTTTCCATCATTGCAAATAACCGAGGCTTACATAAGCTTCGGCATTCAGTATGGCTGCCCCTGCAGCGCCGCGGACCGTATTGTGACCCAATACAACCATCTTGATATCACCGACAGGGCATTCTCGTATCCTGCCTGCACAGGCGGCCATGCCGTTTTCCAGCCAGATATCGCGGGCCGGTTGAGGTCTGTTTTCTTCTTCAAATACTATGATAGGCCTGCCAGGGGCCGTTGGCAGTTTTTTCTCCTGCGGAAGCGACTTCCATGTGTCTAGGATATCTTTTACTTGTTGTGGATTCGGTTTCTTTTCGAACTTTATGCTCAAGTTGATGGTATGACCCTCTATCAAAGGAACTCTGTTGCACTGGGCGCTGACTACGAAATCCGCCGGCTTTATGCTATCCTCTTCCAAGCGGCCGAGTATTTTTTGCGATTCGATTTCCACCTTGGGTTCTTCTCCCTCGATAAAGGGCAATATGTTGCCCAGGATATCGTAAGATGAAACCCCGGGATAACCGGCTCCACTTATGGCTTGCATGGAAAAAAGCTGCACCCACTTAACTTTGAATGCCTGATGAAGTGGGGCAAGAATCATGGCTACAGGCATAATTACGCAGTTGGAATTGGTGATTATTGCCCCCGCAAATCTTTGTTTCTTTGTAATTGCAAAATGGTCCGAATTGATTTCAGGAATTATGATTGGGACATCGGAGTCCATTCGATGATTCTTCGAATTGGATATCACGATGTGCCCCCTTGAGGCGTAATCTTCCTCAATGGGTCCGGCGACTGACGAATCCATTCCGGAGAAGAGAATCCGACTCGACAACCTTGCGCCAGCCTGGAGCAGCAGTTTATCGCGCAGATAGCTCGGAATTGGTCTATCTTGTTTCCAAGCACAGGCATCCTTGTAAGTTCTGTTGGCAGAGCGGGGCGAGGCCACAAGTTCATCTATTTCGAACCAGGGATGGTTTTGGAGTATCAGAATGAATTTCTGACCAACTGTTCCGGTGGCGCCGAGGATGGCAACTGGAATTTTCGATTTCATACTGGTTGACTCCTTATGGGGGGGTGTCCGATATTGAGGCTCGAGCAAGAAAATATCCGTTACAAGCTGGCAGGTCAAGAAGGACTTGTAGTTCCTCAAGTTAAGAATTTGGAACATCCCTCAGGTAAGAGCCGCAAGTAACTCGGAATCCATCCTTGAATTCTGAGCTTCGGTAGGAATTTGAGTAGGATGCAGGTTCGTATTTCTGGCCCTGCGGTTGCGATCCGCGGTAAGCAGCGCCTCTTTTCAGGTGGGAACGCTGGCTTGAGCATCTAACTCGAATAGCGTAAGTTTGTTAGGGGAAGACCATGGCATTTTTGAGCCCAAAGGAGTATTATCGGTAGCCATGGATCTATCGACTAGTTTCATGGGGCTTCGAATGCCCAATCCCTTAGTTGTATCATCATCAGGTTTGAGCGCGAGTGTGGAGGGGGTGAAGAAGGCGGTGGAGGCGGGTGCCGGAGCCGTTGTGCTTAAGTCTTTGTTTGAAGAAGACATTGCTGCAGCAGTCGGGAGGACGAAACCCGAAATAAGCGAATCCCATCCTGAGGCTGAATCCTATTTGCAACAAATGGGCATGCTTCTCGAACCAGACGAATACCTTAGTTTCGTTGAGAGCAGCGTTCAACTGGTGGATGTGCCGATAATTGCCAGCCTGAACTGTTACTCTGCGAACTGGTGGGTAGACTATGCCAGGCGCATAGAAAAGGTAGGTGCGAACGCAATTGAGTTGAATATTGCACCGTTGGCCACAAACCCTGAGATGGAAAGCGCTCAACTGGAGGACGATCTGGTGGCTCTAGTAGAACTTGCGCGCAAAGTGGTGAAGATACCCATAGCCGTGAAAATCGGCCAGCATTTTTCTGCGCTGCCGCAACTTGCCGTAAGGCTGCATCAGGCTGGCGCCGACGGTTTAACCCTCTTCAACCGCTACTATAGATTGGACATAGACATCGAAAAGGTTGAATTCATATCCGGCAACTCCCTCTCTGTTCAGGAAGAGTTCGCCCCCGTACTCAGGTGGATTGGCATAGTCTCCAATCTAACCAGCCTCGATATTGCTGCCTCAACTGGCATACATGGGGCCCCCAATGTGATAAAGGCCTTACTTGCCGGCAGTGATTCGGTGCAACTCTGTAGTGTTTTATATCGCGAAGGTCTTGGCGCAATGGCTGCAATTAAGAAAAACTTGGAAACGTGGATGGAAATGCACAACTATTCCACCATTTCAGATTTTCATGGCTTGCTCAGTTTCAAAAAACGTGGTGATTACTACCACCGCCTCCAGTACGTGAAGGCTTTGAAATAGACTCAAGTGATATGGTGCAGCCTGGTAGTAATTGCCAGTGATGAAAACTGCTTCTCGTCAGACTCTTGTTACTTCAACTGAGAAAAGGACCGTCCGACAGGAGGGTCCTTTTCTACCGCAACAGGCGACTCTAGTTTACTACGGCCAAAATGTCCGAAGACTTGACAATGAGATGATCAACACTGTCAATGCTGATTGTTGTGCCAGCATATTTATCGTACATCACCTTGTCTCCAGCTTTGACAGTAATCGACTCTTCATCGTCGCCGACGGCAATAACCGTACCTGTCTGTGTTTTCTCTTGGGCGGTATCCGGGATGTAAATGCCTGAAGCGGTTTTTGTCTCCGCCTCCATCACCTTAATCAAGACCCGATCCTGCAGAGGTTTGACTGTCATCTTGAACCCTCACGAAATCAAATTATTTAGTGATTCTCAATTAACTCTCAATTAGCTTGAGTTATGAAATCACTCGTTGAAGAATATACGGAATGCAAGGAACGGGGGTCAAGTGAAAATGTTGGCGAGATCGGCCCTGGTTTGAGTTCCTGTAGGCGGACTTGACTTCGGCGAATGATGCCCACTTGATCCGATTGAACCGACATGAGGGGATTTAATACGTGAAGTGGGTCAATTTGCCACTCAATATCCTCCGAGATTACAATGTGGGTCATTTTTACTCGGAAGCACCAGGTTTTGCTCTTCCCATGAGTTGGAGAAGCAGGCCCAGCAGGGCTGCATTATCATTGCTGAAAAGAGTTAAATCTATATAGCATAAGACATATCGTACTCTTACTCAGTTTATGGCATGATTATTGCTCATGTTATGACATGACTATTACTCGTGAAGCTTCTGTTAGGGGATCTTATGACACATGATGAAGAATCCATACTTTCGACGTACCTGAAGGAGATTAACAAGATTCCGCTTTTAACCCGGGAGCAGGAAGATGCAATATCCAGAAAAGCGCTTACCGGTGATAAGGTTGCCAAGGCTCGGCTCGTGGAAGCGAATTTGAGATTTGTTATCAATGTGGCGAAGAAATATCAAAACCAGGGACTGCCCTTAGAAGACATTGTAAGCGAGGGGAATATAGGGTTGATGAATGCGATTGGGCATTACGATCCTGATAAGGGGTACCATTTCATTTCCTACGCGGTTTGGTGGATTAGGCAGGCCATATTGAAGGCAATATACGAGAAATCCAGAATGATTCGACTCCCCCTAAATCGAGTGAATGAACTGGTTCAAATTGAAAAAACTCGGAAGACAATCCTAACCGAGGATGGAGACGATCCGAGCAATCAGGAGATTGCGAATATCACTGGCATCAAAGTCAGGGATGTAAGCGACCTTCTGGCAATAAGTAAGGATCCGATTTCTCTGGAGTCGCCGGTTTATGAGGAAAGTGACTCTTTCGCTTTGGGTGATTTCATTGAAGATGAATTCCGCGACAGTCCCGATGAACTGGTTTTGATGAGTTCGCTTTCGGATGATATTGAGTCAATTCTTGATACGCTCAGTATTAAGGAGGCTGAGATTATCAGACTTCGTTTCGGACTTGGTGGCCGAAGAGCCCTCTCACTCAAAGATATTGGGGATGTCTATGGTCTCACGAAAGAGCGGATTAGACAAATTGAGAAGAAGGCTTTACACAGGTTGCGACATCCGTCCAGGAGCCAGTATTTGCAAGACTATATCGCGGCTTAGGAGCAAGGTGCAGGCGATGCGCTGATGCCCTTCATCTTAGCAAGGCGAACCTTTTTGGCACTATTTCATTGACATGGGCCTGTTTATCAACTAGCTTTAGACATCTAACTTTTGTATAGGTGGGAAGCTATGAGCGAACAGTATGTTTACTATTTCGGTACCGACAAGGCCGAGGGTAGAGCCGAAATGAAGGAGCTTCTGGGAGGTAAGGGTGCAAATTTAGCGGAGATGACCAATCTGGGTATTCCAGTCCCCCCGGGCTTCACTATTTCAACAGGGGTTTGCTCTCTTTATTATAGAAGCGATCGAACTTATCCTGACGAGGTGAGAAAACAGGTTGCGGAAAATCTCGATCGCCTGGAAAAAGAAATGGGGAAAAAGCTTGGCAACCGGGAAGATCCACTTCTGGTATCAGTTCGCTCGGGTGCCGCGATTTCCATGCCGGGTATGATGGATACGGTATTGAACCTCGGACTAAACTCTTCGGCGGTAGAGGGAATTGCAAAAAATACAGGCAATACGCGTTTTGCATGGGATGCATACCGGCGATTTATCCAGATGTATGGCGATGTGGTTATGGGTGTACCGCACGAAGCCTTTGAGAATGCGCTCAATGCGATTAAGAGAGAAAAGGGTGTTGGGGCCGATACCGAACTGAATGCAGACGATTTGAAGAAGGTTGTCGATAGCTATATGTCTGTTTATGAAAGGACGGTTGACAAGGAATTTCCGCAGGATCCTATCGAACAACTATGGGGAGCCATCGATGCGGTTTTCGGCTCGTGGAACAATGACAGAGCACTTAAATATCGCAGCATAAACAAGATTGGAGATCTTCTGGGAACAGCGGTAAATGTCCAGTCAATGGTTTACGGAAACTGGTCTGATACTTCGGGTACCGGGGTGTGTTTCAGTCGGGACCCCTCGACTGGTGAGAATTATTTTTATGGAGAATACCTGATGAATGCCCAGGGTGAAGATGTTGTTGCGGGCATTCGTACGCCTGAGCCACTAAGCTCGCTTGAAAGCGCCAACCCTGAGGTTTATAAGCAACTGGTTGATATCAAGGAACGGCTCGAAGGGCATTACAGAGATATGCAGGATATGGAGTTTACCATCCAGGAGGGACGGTTGTTTTTGCTCCAGACCCGGAATGGGAAGAGAACTGGCAGAGCTGCGGTGAAGGTGGCGGTGGATTTAGTCAATGAAGGAATGATTGGCAGGAACGATGCGATAAGTCGTATTACCGCGGAACAGTTAGACCAACTGCTGCATCCCATGATTTCACCGAAAGCGAAGAAAAATTTAGAGCCTATTGCCAGAGGCCTGGAAGCCTCCCCCGGCGCTGCTGTCGGAAAGGTTGTGTTTAACGCCGAAGAGGCGGAGCTATGGGCCAGTCGAGGTGAAAAAGTAGTGCTGGTACGGCGCGAAACCAGCCCCGAAGATATTGGCGGGATGAATGTTGCGGAAGGCATTCTCACTTCAACCGGCGGTATGACCAGTCATGCAGCGGTAGTTGCCAGGGGCATGGGAAAACCCTGTGTTGCGGGTTGTAAGGACGTTGTGATTGATGAGAGCACAAAAACCTTCAGCATTGGTGGCAAAATTTATAGGGAGGGCGATTTTATTACCCTGGACGGCTCAGATGGAGAGGTATATGCGGGAACGATTGAGCTTGAGAAGCCCTCGCTGAGCGGTGAACTAAATGAGTTGCTATCCTGGGCGGATGAAATCAGGCATAAGGCAAAGAGGGTCGGCATCGAAGATGGGTTTATGGTTAGAACCAACGCGGATTTACCTCAGGATGCAAGGTTGGCGGTGGATTTTGGAGCGGAAGGGATAGGACTCACGCGAACCGAGCATATGTTTTTTGAGGAGGCTAAGCTCACTTCTTTTCGCAGCATGATTATTGCGGATAGTTTGCAAGAGCGGGTGGATGCTCTTAAGCCGATTCTGAAGCTGCAGATTGAAGACTTCAGGGGTATATTCAGGGTGATGGATGGAAAACCGGTTACCATCCGCTTGCTAGACCCGCCATTGCACGAGTTTGTACCTCATTCTGAGACAGAAGTGCGTGAATTGGCCAAAGAGCTGGGAGCAAATGTCGAAAAACTGCTTAAGCGAGTTATGGAGCTGAAAGAACTTAATCCAATGCTGGGCCATAGAGGCTGTCGATTGGGTATAACCTACCCTGAGATTTACGATATGCAGGTTGAGGCAATCATGACTGCCGCTGTTGCGGAGGCGAGGATGGGGATTGATGTTCGGCCCGAGATAATGATTCCGCTTATAGGGAGTACCGCAGAGCTTGAAGTTTTAAGAACAAATGCACAGAAGGTTATAAACCGGGTGATGGATGGTGTGGATGTTGGAATTGACTACCTTATCGGCACGATGATCGAAATTCCCAGGGCGGCGCTAACAGCCGATTTGATAGCACCTCATGCAGATTTCTATTCCTTTGGTACGAACGATTTAACTCAGATGACTTTCGGCTTCAGCAGGGATGATGTGGGAACCTTCGTGCCAGAGTACATCGAGAAGAAGATTTTGAAGTTCGATCCGTTTCAAACGCTCGATGCTTCCGGGGTTGGCCAATTGGTGGAAATGGGCGTGCGTAAGGGGCGCAATGTGAAGCCGACGTTGAAAGCCGGTATTTGCGGCGAGCATGGAGGCGATCCGTCTTCCATAGCATTTTGTTACAAGGCCGGACTCAACTATGTCTCCTGTTCACCATATCGTGTGCCTATCGCCAGACTGGCTGCGGCTCAGGCAGTGCTTAACCGCTAAGTGAACCAAATGTAAATATCGTGGATGTTATTATTCTTGGCGCCGGAAGGGTTGGATGGCAGCTTGCACATCAACTGATTAACGAGGGCAGGAAAATAACAATAATCGAGAAAAATCCGGAAGAGGGATTACGGATAGCCGACCGTTTGGATTGCAGGGTGATTACCGGCGAAGGGAACAACCTTCCGATTCTTCGTGAGGCGGGGATTGAAAACGCCAACTATTTTGTCAGTGTAACCAAGTCCGACGAAATAAATATGATAGCCTGCAGCCTGGTTGCCGCTGAATACCCTGAACCGGTTACGGTGGCCCGGGTTAGAAATGTTGCCTACACGGGTACGCGCATGGTACGGCAGCGCCTCTACGGCATCGATCATATCATAAATCCGGAAATCGAAGCGGCACGCGCGGTTATTCGCTCGATAGAGCGCGGGGCAGTTGGAACCGTGAATCAATTCTCTGATTCGGGTTTGACATTAACCTCTGTTTCCATTCTTCCAGAATGTCCATTTATTGGCAGGTCAATCAGGGAAATAAGGATGAACCTTACCGGGAATTTCCTGGTACCTCTGATTATTCGCAATAATGATTCATCAATCCCTGATGGCGATACCAGAATTCTTGAAAACGACATCTTATATGTTATTGCGATGCCGCAAGATACTGATGAGTTGATTCTTGCATCTGGTTTGCGAAAGAGTGAAAAGAGTGAGCTAAAGAGAATAGTGATTGTTGGGGGCGGACGCATCGGCCGCTATGTGGCGGATTATCTTCTTGAAAGGGATGATGGGGAAGCTTTGAGCAACGCCGGAACCTGGATTCGGCTAATCGATCGCTTCCGGAAGAAATCTCCCGCACGCAGTGTTCATTTTATTGAGCGCGACTATGCGGTGGGCCGTGAGCTGGCGGATAGATACCCTTCGGCCCTGATAACCAATGCCGATATCTCCGACGAAGAAATTTCGGAGGCGGGTCTTCTGGAAGGTTGCGATCTTCTGGTAAGCGCCACGGGTAATCAGGAATTAAACCTGATTAGCGCCTTGTATGCAAAGAACCAGGGTGTCTTTAGAACAATCGCTCTTGTTAGAATGAGCTCCTATGTGGAAATGGCAAGAGAGATGGGTGTGGATGTTACGGTTAGTGTTTCCGATACGATGGTTGAAGGAATACTCAGGATTCTAAGGAAGGGAAACATCCGCAGTATTCACACTATTGCGGGCAGCGATTTTGAGATAATAGACTTCCTTCTAGATAGTGATTCACCCTTAGTCGGCAAAGCTATAAAGAATTGCAGGCTTCCTAAAAACAGCTTGATTCTAATGGTTAAGCGTGGCTCGGAATACTCTCTTCCCGACGGAAATCTGCAATTAAACGATGGGGAAAGAGTGATTATTATCACCCTTAGAGAGGAAACCAGGAGGCTGGAGGAAGCTGTTACCGGACTATGATCCGATTTATTCCGGTTCTACATGTAGTGAGTTTGCTCCTGCTAATCATATCTTTTTTCATGCTGGCGCCTCTGGGGATTGCCATATACAACGACAATATGGCATCAACGCGGGCATTCGGGATCACCATCGTCTGTACAGTCGTTTTTTGCTCGCTTCTATGGTGGTTGACTAGATCGAAGAATGGCTTGAGACACCAATTACGAACAAGGGAAGGCTTCCTGATGGTAACTGCAAGCTGGATTGCTGTTTCCGCGGTTGGGGCAATTCCCTTTGTACTTTCCGGAGCAATTACATCGTACACAGATGCTTTTTTCGAAACTATCAGCGGCTTCACTACCACCGGTGCATCTGTTTTAACCGCAATCGAAACAGCTCCTAAATCGATTTTATTCTGGCGTTCTTTGACTCATTGGCTTGGTGGTATGGGCATTGTTGTATTGACAGTGGCCATCTTGCCATTCCTGGGGGTTGGCGGTGTTCAGTTGGTTAGGGCGGAATCACCAGGCCCAACTTTGGATAAAATAGCTCCAAGGATAACGCAGACAGCGAAAATCCTCTGGTTCCTGTATTTGGGGTTCACCGTCCTTGAAACCGTGTTGCTGATGGCGGGAGGCATGAATCTTTTCGATGCGCTTACACACACCTTTGGAACCCTGGCTACGGGAGGATTTTCGACGAGAGATGCCAGTGTTGGAGCATATAATTCAGGGTTTATCGACTGGGTTATCATCGCTTTTATGATAATTGCGGGGACAAATTTTGCTCTCTTCTATAAATTGTCGCGGGGGAATTTAAGGGATATCTTCCGCAATACGGAATTCAAAACCTATGTTCTTGTCATCATTTCTTCAGTACTAATCATTACCCTGGTACTTCTGAAGGTTTATGGCGATTTTGGTAAATCACTTCGGTATGCGGGATTTCAGGCGGTATCCATTATTACAACAACTGGTTTTGCCACCGCCGATTTTGATATGTGGCCGATGGCGGCGAAGGGAGTACTGCTGCTGCTGATGTTTGTAGGAGGGTGTTCCGGTTCAACTGGCGGGGGTCCTAAGGTTATTCGTGTTGTTACGCTAGTTAAGCTTGCCCTGAAGGAAATGAGGTATATGTCGCGGCCGAGGGGAATTTTTCGAGTTCATATCAACGGCGAGCCGGTTAAGAAAAATTTCCTTTATTCGGTTAGTGGTTTTTTTGTTCTCTATCTACTCTGCCTGTTGTTTGTTACCGTGGTGGTGAGCATCTTCGGTGCGGGGGACATAACCACGGCATTCTCAACCGCCCTGGTGACCGTTGGAAATATTGGCCCAGGATTTGCTTCGATTGGCCCCACGATGAATTATGCCTTTTATCCCCCCTTCGTTAAATGGGTTCTAAGCGTCGCTATGCTGGCGGGTAGGCTTGAAGTGTATACTGTGCTAATCCTTTTAACGCCGTCTTTCTGGCGCCGCGCGTGACTTGCTTCAAGTTAAGGCGGTGGAGCATCGCTTGAAAACACAGGCAGAGGGGATATAAAAAAGGAGGAGGAAAATATGACTAGTTCTTCGCCTACGCAGAGAGCTTATACTCTCCGTTTGAAGAGCGCAGCCCAGGGGGATAAGTCTTGGGCCGAGAAGCTCTGGGACACGCACGAGATTGTGAACAAGGGAGCCAGGGTCTTCGGAGACTGGCTGCTTACGCTGCGGGGGGGAATCAGCCACAAACTTGAGAATCTGAATGATAAGGAGACCGGGGAAGAAGGAAAGAAAAGGCGGCGCATACTACTCGCTCTTTCCTGGCTGTCGGTGGAATCCAAGGATTTTGCTCCGGAGAAGTACATCGTCGAAAAAGATGGCGAGGACAAGCACAGAACTAAGGAAGCTCTGGAGGCCATTCTGAAATCCCGAAATCTAGAAGATGAAGAAGTTGAGAGCTGGGTGAATGACTGCAAAGACTCTCTCACCTCCTCCATCAGGGATGATGCGGTATGGGTTAACAGGAGCAGGGCTTTTGATGATGCGGTTAGAAAAATTGGCGATTCGCTAACCCGCGAGGAGATTTGGGATGTTCTGGGTAGATTCTTCGGAAAAGAAGAGGCTTATCTAGCGCCTCGCACAATAGACGAGAAGAATGGTAAAACGAAAAAAGAGGAACCCAAAGACCTTGCTATAAAGGCAGGTGAATGGCTAAGTAAACGTTTTGGTAAGGGCAAGGGTACCGACTTCTGCAAATTGTCAAAGGTGTATTCCGAAATCGCCAAATGGGCGGAAGAGGCCATGAAGAGTGAACAAAGAACTCTTGCTAATCTTGCATCTGCCCTGAAAGAGGATAGCCTTCAGGGTATTCTGAATCTTATTAAAAATTCTGGTTCCAAGAGCGGAACACAGAAAATTCTTGAGAAAATCGGAGAGGGGGAGGTTAGTAAAGAGAATCTCGCTATTCTGAAGGCAAAAGCCGAAGAAAAAAGAAATTATTGCAAAGAGAAAATAGAAGAGAAAATAGAAGAGAAGGGTGAAAGAGAATGGTCGAATAGGATTCTTGAGTCCATTGAGAAATCTTTAGATGGCAAATTCACCTATCTTCAAGAGAAAGGCCCTGCCAGACACAGGGAATTTGCCGTTATGCTAGACCACGCCGCTCGCAGAATTTCCGCTGGCCACACATGGATTAAGCTTGCCGAGGCAAGGCGCAGGGAATTTGAGGAGAATTCACAGAAAATAAAAGGAGTGCCCGAGAATGCGCGACAGTGGCTTGAGACTTACCGCGAAGATTGCTCTGAATCTTCGGGCGCGATTGATGCCTATCTCATCAAAGAGAAAGCTGTGCAAGGATGGGAAGTTGTGGTAAAAGCCTGGAAGAATTGCAAAACAGAAGAGGATCGCATTGCTGCAGCAGGGGCTCAGCAGGACAAGCTGGAAATCGATCCATTCGGCGATATAAATCTATTCAGGGCACTCGCTTCCGAGGATGCCAGATGCGTGTGGCAGGTTGATGGGAAGCCCGATGCCAATATATTGCTTAACTACGTTGCCGCTACTAAGGCAGAATTTGATAAAAGGCGATTCAAGGTGCCTGCCTACCGACATCCCGACCCTCTGCTCCATCCCGTTTTCTGCGATTATGGGAATTCAAGGTGGAAAATTAAATTTGATGTTCATGAGGCTAACAGGACTGGCAAGAAAGCGAAAAAAAACAAAAAAACAATCGAAACTGCCGATATCCATGGCTTGAAAATGGATTTATGGACTGGAAGCAAAATTGAAAATGTATCTCTTCGCTGGCAATCCAAGCTTCTTGAAAAAGATCTTGCTGTCAAGCAGCTAGATGGGAAGGAAGATGGGAAGAGAAAAGTAAGCAGAGCCAGCCGGTTAGGGCGAGTGGCAGCCGGCGCTGGCTGGGAAACTCCGGTAAGCGTTAGTTCAGTCTTCACTCAAGATTACTGGAACGGAAGACTGCAGGCATCGCGTAAAGAGCTAAGCCGGATTGCGAGACGAGTAGAAACACGGGGATGGGATGAAAAAGCTAACTCCATGAAGAAGAACCTCAAGTGGTTTATCACCTTCTCACCGAAACTAGAGCCTCAGGGCCCATGGATTAACTATGTCGATAATTCTGAAGACAAGCGTCCATTTACATTTACGAGTAAAGGGGAGCCCATTCTAGATGAGGTGTTTTCCATTGAAAACAAGAATCGAAAAGGCCGTGCGCGTCTTATTCTCTCCCGCCTTCCTGGGCTTCGCGTTCTCTCGATGGACCTGGGACATCGCCATGCGGCGGCATGTGCGGTGTGGGAAACACTGTCATCAAGGCAGCTAGAGGACGCATGTGCAGAAGGAGGCTACGACAAACCCGCCCCCGATGCTATGTACCATCATATCAAATCAAATAGGGGCAAGAGGGTGATTTATCGTCGCATAGGAGCAGACGAGCTTTCTGACGATTCCATCCATCCCACTCCCTGGGCGCGGCTTGAACGTCAATTTCTTATAAAGCTTCAGGGCGAGGAGCGAAAGGCACGCATGGCCACCGCCGATGAGATATGGGAGGTGCATGAGCTGGAAAGAGCGCTTGGCAGGAAAACGCCGCTAGTAGACAGATTGACTAAGACAGGTTGGGGCAGTGACAGTGGGACTCCGAGACAGCGGCAATTACTTGGAGAACTCAATCAGTGGGGCTGGGAACCTGATGAGGCGCAAGAGAATAGCGAAGACGATGAAATCACCTCCCGTGAATCTCTTCTGGTAGATAAGCTCATGTCCCGTACAGTGGACACAGTACGGAAAGGCCTTCGCCGTCACGGTAATCGGGCGAGGATAGCACATTTTCTCGTAGCAAGGGAGAAGGCTGTACCTGGTGGGCGAATGGTTACACTGGACAACGAGGGTCGCAAGGAAATCATCGCCGATGCCCTTGCGTTCTGGTATGAACTGGCGAACGGAGGAGAATGGAAAGATACACAGGCCCTCGAATGGTGGAAGATACACATTGAATCGGAGTTGTCCGTCGAGGAATTGCCGGATATTGCGGGAACTGGCATTGCGCCTAAGGAAAGAAAGAGGAAAAAGAAGGAACTCAAAGAGAAACTGAAACCAGTGGCAGAGAGATTACTTACTTCAGGCGCAAAAAAGTTGTCCGATCAGTGGTGTGAGCGGTGGAAACAAGACGATAAAGAATGGCAAAAGACGCTCCGCTGGCTTCGTGACTGGATACTGCCGAGAGGGGTTAGGGGAAAGAGCGAATTGATACGCAATGTCGGAGGGCTCTCGCTAGATCGTCTCACCACCATACAATCCCTCTATCAAGCGCAGAAGGCCTACTTCACCCGTATCACCCCAAAGGGCATACAGATGGATAAGGACAAGCCGCTCACCGCGGGTATGAACTTTGGTGGGCACATCCTTAACGATTTGGAAAACATGCGGGAGCAGCGTGTCAAGCAGCTTGCAAGCCGCATCGTGGAAGCGGCGCTTGGCGTGGGCCGTGTAAAGATTCCAAAGAAAAGCAAGGACCCCAAGCGCCATTATGAGCGAGTGGATGCACCCTGCCATGCCGTGGTGATAGAAAATCTTACCAATTATCGCCCTGAAGAGACTCGAACCCGACGTGAAAACCGTCAGCTGATGACATGGTGTTCAGGAAAGGTGAAGAAATATCTTTCCGAGAGCTGCAGCCTCCATGGTCTGTTTTTGTGGGAAGTTCCGCCTAGTTATACATCTAGGCAGGATTCCCGCACAGGCTCCCCGGGCATACGCTGCGAGGAAGTATCGGTGGAGAAGTTCTTCAAGACTCCTTTCCGGCAAAGAGAAGTTGCGCGTGCTGAAGAAAAGGACAGTAAAAACAAGGCTAGTGCCTATGAGCAATACCTTATCGATCTTAAGGAGAGATGGAAAAGCAGGGGTGAAGAGACAGCCCTCTTGCGCATTCCCCGGAAAGGCGGTGAGATATTCGTATCTGCCAATAGCAATTCTCCGGCCTCAAAGGGGCTCCAAGCTGATTTGAATGCGGCCGCCAACATCGGTCTCAAGGCGATTACCGATCCCGACTGGTCGGGTAGCTGGTGGTATGTGCCCTGCAGCTCCAAAGATTTCGTGCCTATCAAGGATAAGATTGGGGGCTCTCGGGCATTCGAGAATATCACAACGCCAATGCCTAATCCGGACGATGCGAAAGAAGCTACCGGCAAAAAAAGAAGTGGCAAAAAAGAAATAATCAATCTCTGGCGCAACCCAGCTTGCAGTCCCTTGGAAAGGGATGAGTGGGAGCGCACTGCAAAGTACTGGAACATGGTTGAGTACCACGTAATAAAGAGGTTGAAACGGCAAATGGGCTGATTTAGATGTCCGACGAGTATCTGTGGCCAGCCAGAAATGTTGCGGAGTTCGCCTACTGCCCCCGGCTTTTCTATCTGATGGAGGTGGAGGGTGTATATCTGCCAAGCGCTGACACTGAGCAGGGCAAGCTCGTGCATCGCAGGGTACATCACCCGGGCAGCATCCCGGAAAAGGACGATTCAGAGTCCGACAGGGTTGTGCGCAGTTTAGCGCTTACGAGCCAAAAACTTGGCCTCACGGCCACCATGGACCTTGCCGAGATTTCGGGTAATACTGCTGTTCCCATTGAATATCGCAAGGGGCGGCCCAGGAAAGTGACAATGGCTCCGCCTCCAGAAAATCCTGATGAGCCCCCAAACCTGGATGTGATGCCGCTTTATTCATATGAGGCCTGGCCCACGGACAGGGTGCAGCTTGCCTTTCATGCAATCCTTCTCAAAGAAGCAGGATATGAAGTTGAAAGAGCAATACTGTACTATGCCTCCGAGAAACGCAGACTGGAAATAGATGTTAATGATGCCTTCATATCCGAGGCTCTCATAACGCTCGAAGCCGCGAAGTCCTGCGCCCAGGGGCCGCGTCCCATGCCGCTCTTAAACGACGCGCGGTGTCTCCGTTGCTCGCTCCAGCCTATATGCCTTCCCGACGAAGTGAACAATCAAAGGGCTCTGGAAGAAACGGTAGAGATGAAGCCTCGGAAAATATGGCCTCCAAGAGACGATGGAATTCATGTTGTTGCACAGTCTAATGGAGCGAGAATAGGAATAAGGGGAAAAACCATGAAGGTTACCGATAAGGACGGCTTAACCATCAAGGAGGTGCCACTTCTAACAATGGAGAGCCTGTCTGTGCTGGGCTCGGTGCAGATATCCACGCAAGCCCTCCATGCCCTTGCAGACAGGTGCATACCGATTGCATATCTTTCTTCTGCCGGAAGGATGGTAGCAATGGTAGACCCCTTGGATTCCGTAAGCGCCGAGATTAGAAAGGCACAGATAAGGAAACTTGACGATACCAAGGTATGTATCGAGCTTTCCAGGGCGCTTGTGGCGGCGAAGATATTGAACCAGCGTTCTCTTCTTATGCGTAATCACGGACAGCTCTCTAAAGATGTTTTGGCGGGAATGAAGAGAAATGTAGAGCAAGTTCAAGGAGCAAACTCTATCGATAGTATCCGCGGATACGAGGGCCAGGCGGCCGCCGTATATTTTCAGCACTTCGCAGGCATGTTCAACGGCCAATCCGCGCTGGAGTTCAGCGCAAACGGCAGACAGCGCCGCCCTCCCCCCGATCCGATAAATGCATGCCTTTCCTTTGCATACACCATGCTTACACATGAGTGTGTCGCCGCACTGCGATTGGCCAGGCTGGAGCCTTCCATCGGGGCATATCATGTCTCCCGTCCAGGACGGCCTGCCCTGGCCTTGGATTTGATGGAGCCTTTCCGCCCCCTGGTTGGCGATTCTGTTGCCATCTCTGCGTTTAACCGCGGGGAACTGACTGAAGGGCATTTCATGAAATCTTCAGCAGGCTGTGCCCTTACAAATTCGGGCCGAAAGGCTTTCTTCAAGGCCTATGCCAGAAGAATGGATACACAGATAACCCATACGGTTTTCGGTTATCGCCTTAGTTACAGGAGGATGCTTGTACTTCATGCACGTATGATTGCAGCGTGGCTGATAGGAGAGGTGCCGACATTGGCCTTTCTAACCACGCGATAAGCAGGAGAATTGAAATGAGAGGCTCCTATCTGGTTTGTTATGACATACGGAACCCCAAACGGCTTCGACAGGTGTTCAGGTTAATGAAGGGATACGGCGAACACTGGCAGTACTCGATATTTTTCTGTGTTTTAAAAGATATAGACCGAGTGAGGCTTCAATCAGACATTGAAGAAGAGATAAACCTAAAGGAAGATCAGGTGTTGATAATAAGCATGGGTACGAACGAGAAGGCCGCAAGAGCGGCCACAACGGTTATAGGGCAGTCTCTCAATATGCAAAATGAGCGCATTGTTATCATCTAGCCTTGACAAAAAACTTGAGAGCATGTACATTTATCTTCAGTTCTATAGGAACTGTTTCTTTCACGGCATGTGTCTTCCCCTTCAATGGGCTTTTGGCACCGTGAAGTCAATTATTTTCGTATCAAGCGCTCTTTGACATTGCGAGTGCTGAGCTTGTGCATGGGGAGGCGGGGTGTGCTCGTAAACCTTTACTCTAAAGGACTTAGCCTAACTGAAATGAGCTTTGCGAGTAGTGCGAAGTGCTGTTTTGGTGGAAGGGCTCGCGAATCTGCCCTGAAAGACTGGGCAGCTAAGGAATTAGAAGCCCGGTATCGCACCGCTTGAAATTGAGTTAATTGACTGACACTAAATCCCCCTGTATCACTTGTGATTTTTTTGGTTATCGCACCGCTTGAAATTGAGTTAATTGACTGACACGCGGTTATCGTGATCGTTCCTGCGCCCGCCGCCGCAATCGCACCGCTTGAAATTGAGTTAATTGACTGACACGGAGGTGTACCGGATCCCGCGTACCCCCACAGCAAATCGCACCGCTTGAAATTGAGTTAATTGACTGACACGCATGGGGCACACCCAGCGAGTATTTTTATATCAATCGCACCGCTTGAAATTGAGTTAATTGACTGACACAACAAATCGACCATATATACAGTGCTTGTCCTTTGATCGCACCGCTTGAAATTGAGTTAATTGACTGACACCCGGACTCGCCAGATTGCCTGGCCTGCATTGTGGATCGCACCGCTTGAAATTGAGTTAATTGACTGACACTCGAAAGTTGAGTTTTTCTTTGTATCATTTTATATGAAATCGCACCGCTTGAAATTGAGTTAATTGACTGACACCTCGAGTCCGATCGCACCCAAGTATCCTTAGCCTCATCGCACCGCTTGAAATTGAGTTAATTGACTGACACCTGATATATCGGATGCTACATTAACCCAGCTTGCACATCGCACCGCTTGAAATTGAGTTAATTGACTGACACTAATCTCAGCTAGGCCGAGCCCATCTAGATAAGCGGATCGCACCGCTTGAAATTGAGTTAATTGACTGACACTAACTTAGGCGGTCCATAATTTTTCCGTTCGATATCGCACCGCTTGAAATTGAGTTAATTGACTGACACAAAAAGCACGCATCGAGGCGGAATTGAAAAGGTAATCGCACCGCTTGAAATTGAGTTAATTGACTGACACGCGGTCCTGTTGGTCTCCGATTTCATTGGCGATATATCGCACCGCTTGAAATTGAGTTAATTGACTGACACTGATTTTTTTGGTTTGTTTTCTGGATTCCCCGTCATCGCACCGCTTGAAATTGAGTTAATTGACTGACACGCCGGCGGATCGTACGGTTTTGCGAACGGCCCCGGAATCGCACCGCTTGAAATTGAGTTAATTGACTGACACTGCATAACTTACATTTTATCCACACCCTTTTTGGGGATCGCACCGCTTGAAATTGAGTTAATTGACTGACACTGGAATTTTCCTGGCCGGCCGGCACCGGCGTATATGATCGCACCGCTTGAAATTGAGTTAATTGACTGACACCTAATTATATACATAGCAAGGGTTTAAGTGTAATATCGCACCGCTTGAAATTGAGTTAATTGACTGACACATAAGATATTATAATTATTATATTATAATATAGATATCGCACCGCTTGAAATTGAGTTAATTGACTGACACTCGGGAGGCCTTAGATGATCCGCCGCCGCCCAGGGTATCGCACCGCTTGAAATTGAGTTAATTGACTGACACTCGCCGCGAGTATGACTTCGCGCGCGCTCTTGGGATCGCACCGCTTGAAATTGAGTTAATTGACTGACACTCATAATATATCAAGCAGGGTGGGCTTGGCTATTTTATCGCACCGCTTGAAATTGAGTTAATTGACTGACACGTTTTTTCTTCGGTTTTGTTTCTAACGGTGCGATATCGCACCGCTTGAGAAGGAAATCGCAGATTGATCAACAATCATAAAATCAGATAGAATAATTTTTTGGATACTCAAATTCAGTACAAAAAGGACTCTTCCCCAGGTTTGGGTGGCTTAAATCAAAAACTGGCTCCCATAAGGGGGTGCTTCTGTTGACGGAACAAGGCAGTGACTAGATACATAGCTCTTCTCAGGGCTGTGAATGTTGGCGGAACAGGCAAGCTTTCCATGAAAACTCTGTCGGACTTGTGTATTGAACTTGGCCTTGAGAATGTGCGTACCTACATTCAGAGTGGGAATATTGTTTTCGATAGCAATCTCGCTGAAACTGCAATCCGAAGAGCCCTGGAAGAAGCTCTAGCGGATAAATTAGAAATAAAAACCGAGGTTGTTCTTCGAACTGCAAAGGAACTGAAGGCCGTGCTGGACGCAAATCCCTTTTCAACAAGCAAGTTATCCGGGGTGGGTGTATTTTTCCAAACCAGTCCCATTAACGATAGACTTTTTCATCCTTCAAGCACGGAGGAAATCCGGATGGGGGAAAGAGAAGTTTATATCCACTTCAAAGCTGGAATGGCCTCCTCAAAACTCAAACTTCCCACCAGGATGTGGAACCATGCGCAATATGAACACGGTTTCAAATCTTGCAAGCATGGCTGGGGAATCCTGAATCTGGTTCTATTTCCACAGCGATTATTATCATGGTGACTGCAGTTTTGCTCGAGTGCCAGCTTCAGCGGATCGAAAGTTCAGCAGTTTATCTTATCCCATTTCCCATTTTGAACTTTCTGAGTCTTAAGGCATTGAAGACTACGGAAAGAGAGCTGAATGCCATTGCCGCGGCGGCTATCATTGGGCTTAGAAGTGGTCCCCCAAATGCAAATAGAACCCCTGCCGCTATTGGAATTCCCAGGATGTTGTATGCGAAGGCCCAGAAAAGGTTTTGTTTGATATTTCGCATTGTAGCCTGACTGAGCTTGATTGCTGTAACTACATCCAGCAGGCTGCTATTCATCAGTACTATATCGGCTGATTCCATAGCCACGTCTGTTCCCGTACCTATCGCTATTCCCACGTCCGATATCGCGAGTGCGGGGGCGTCGTTGATTCCATCGCCAACCATCGCAACCGTAGATTCGCTTTTCTGGAGTTTCTTAACCTCGTGAGCTTTATCCTGAGGCAGTATTTCCGATAACACCTTATCGATATTGACTTGGCGTGCAATTGCAGTGGCGGTTCGGCGGTTATCACCCGTTATCATCACTATTCTCATTCCCATTTCACGAAGCTTTGCGATTGCCTTCGCGCTTGTTTCCTTTATGGTGTCGGCAACGGCGATGATTCCCGCCATTTTGCGGTCTATAACTGCGTACATGGGAGTTTTTCCATCCTCAGCGAGCTGCTCAGATTGTTTCGTCTTATCGAGTTTGATTCCTATTGCATCAAGCAGGGCCTGGTTTCCAAAAAAGACTTCTTTGTTTTCGGTTTTGTATTTCACACCCTTCCCGGGGACTGCCTGGAATTCTTGAATTTCCTTTAGTCTTATTCCTTTTTCTTCGGCAGCCCTTACTACCGCATTGCCTATTGGGTGTTCCGAGTTTTTCTCGCCGGAGGCGCATAAGGTTAATATTTCCTCTTCACTGATGCTGCTTGTGCTCAATATGTCGGTAAGCTTCGGCTGACCTTTGGTGATAGTGCCGGTTTTATCAAAAACTACTGTGTCTATTTTGTGAGCGGTTTCCAGTGGACGTCCTCCTTTTATTAGAACGCCCAATTCTGCTCCTTTGCCTGTTCCAACCATTATCGCAGTTGGAGTTGCCAAACCCAGGGCACAGGGGCATGCAATTACCAGCACGGAAATAAGAACCGTAAGGGCAAATTCTAGAGATTCACCGGAAAGAAACCATACTGCGCCTGATAATATGGCTATCCCGATTACGATGGGGACGAAGTAAGCCGAGATGGCATCGGCAATTCTGGAGATAGGTGCTTTTGAACTTTGAGCCTCTTCTACAAGTTTGATAATCTGAGAGAGTGCGGTATCCTCACCAACCTTGCTTGCACGGAATTGTATTGTACCATTCTTGTTGATACTCGCGCCGATAACCAAATCCCCGACACTTTTTTCTATGGGAAGACTTTCACCGCTAATCATTGACTGATCGACACTGGTATTTCCATTGATAACTATGCCATCGACGGGTATTTTGGCGCCTGGTTTCACCAGGATTACATCGCCCGGTTTCACATCTTCAATGAGGACAATGGTTTCTGAGTTACCTTCCAATACTATCGCGGTTTTCGGTTGAAGGCCGATGAGTGTTTTTATCGCCTGGGAAGTCTTCTTCTTTGAGATTGTTTCCAGGTATTTACCCAAGAGTATCAGAGTGATTATCACGCTGGCGGTTTCAAAGTAGAGATTTTCTGCGTATATGGCTTCACCGGCAGCTATCCTGATAATGGCATAGATGCCGTATAGAAATGCTGTGTTGGTTCCGATGACGATTAGCGAGTCCATGTTGGGATGTGCTTTGAAGATGGCCCTGAAACCTACCAGGTAGAAGCGGTTGCCCGCTATTAGGACGGGTATTGTAAGGAAGAGTTGAGAAAGCCCGAAAACCAGCGGATTGTTTTCCGGATTCACTAAGCCTGGCAACGGAAGCCCTATCATGTGCCCCATTGAAAGGTAGAGAAGGGGGATAGTGAAGGCCGCCGATATGATAAACTTCTTCAGCAGCGTTTCAATTTCGGATTTATCTTGTACTTCTTCGTTTACACGGGGTTCAACTTCTTTTGCCTGGTAACCTGCATGATTGATACTGGCCCTTATCTGTGAAATTCCAGTATTGCCTGGATTGTATCGAATAAGAGCCTTTTCTGTTGTCAGGTTGACAAATACCTCAGATACGCCAGGAAGCTTGGATATTGCCCTTTCGACGGTTGTGGCGCAGCCTGCGCATGTCATGCCGCGGATTGGGATGAGTATTTCCCTTAATGGGTTAATCTCGCTTGTTTCGTAACCAATATCTTTAATAGTTTTCGCTATTACGGGAATGGATGTTAAATTCTCATCATAAGTGACATCCAGTCTCTCATTTGCAAAATTTACAGATGCTCTTTCAACGCCTGGTAATTGTACAACTGCCTTTTCGATTAAATTCACGCAAGATGAGCAGGTGATTCCCCGAATCGATAACTGCTGTTTCATTATTTTGTTTTCCTCCAAGTATTATATCTTACACCGGCAGGGGGGGGATCGTCAATTTTTTCTCAAATCTATAAGACTTAATTGGTTGCCTGGAAAGATTTGTAATAAGGAGTGAAACTTCCTATGATGGTTTTAGCGGATAGGGAGACAGCTATGCAGCGGTGGGAAGCAATCCAGGTTTTAACTAAGGAAAACGAAAGTCGGATTCGCAATAATCCGTTGTTAAATATTGACACTTTCATTATTCCTTCTCCTTTCATTTACGATCCCTCGGCCACGAAGGATTATCAGCATAGCTATACATGGATAGAAGAGGGTGAGATTTTAGGCTATCTGCTCACCTATAGTTCATCCAACCATAGGGAATATCTGATATACAAGCTGGTTACGAGTCCATACGGCCGTGGCAGGGGTATTGGCAGTACATTTATCGAAAATCTGGCCAGGGAGATATCGGGGGAATCCAATATCTATCTCTATGTATGGGAGAAGCAACACGATACGGTTGAGTTTTTTCGTCATAACGGCTTCGAAGTGGAAGATAGCATTGTCTATCGGAACATGGTTTATTATCGGCTAAGCGCAATAAGCAGGGATTTGCTTAAAAAAGTTGGGAAGGCGAGTCGAAGAACTCCAGCGGCCGACGAAATTGGGCGAACCCGACACGATGCTCGCAAAACACTTAGTTCATTGATGGCAATGATAAACGCACTCGCGCCCGAAAATGCGGGGCGAATAATTGAGGATATTAATAGAGAAACTACCACTCTTATAAATATGCTGAATATGTACCGAGATTCCGTGTCCATGGCGCACGAGGTGAACTTGCAGGAGTTAATCTTGGAAAGACTGGTTCCATACGTAAACGCCAGCCAGGAAGAAATTGAATTGTCGATTAATCTCCTGGTTCAGAAACCGGTTGTGTTAGGACATTGGCTGAATATTGGGAGAGCATTAGTGAATTTGGCCTCGAATTCCATCGATGCGATGACGGATAACGAAGAACCCAACAGATTAAATATTTCTTTGTACGAGGATGACGATGGCTTTGTGAAGCTTCGAATTGCGGATAATGGCAGCGGCATTCCACAGGAACTGCTAGCGCGTGGCCCGGACAACCGCCCGGCTTTCATTGGGAAATCCACAAAGGCTGATGGGAAGGGTGAGGGACTGGGGACAGCCCAGGTTTGGAGTTCTTTCGGCCCGAACCGGCTCGAAGTACATAGCGAGATTGGCAAGGGAACTGAATGGATAATTAAATTTGAGCGTTCTGTAGTTGGGCTTACAAAGCGCTTTTCATCGCTTCAGAGGCGTTTTTTTGAGCTCCAGGGTTTGGAAGATGAAACTAGAATTTCTGATAAATCAACCCGCACCGAAATAGTTTCGGCGATTTGGAGGGTTCGTAAAAAAGAGATATTCCTTTTTGAGCTTCTGGAACAGTTTAGTCACCACCACAATATTCGGGATTTATATCGAATTATCCTTTCGTATTTCCATGGAAATATGAGAGAAAACGAATTTGAAATTAAGGCAAGGAAATGGAAAGGAATACACCAGGCTCTAAATAGATGGCTGTCTACCACCGCTAAGAGAATCCTGAGGAGTCACAAAATGCTTGCGACCCACGTTGATATGAGAAACCATCGTGATGCTTTGTTCAAGAGTTATGGCCAGTCGATTGATAAGGTAATCATTTTCACATTGAACCCTGGAGAAAAAACTTTTCTGGCGACGGATAGGAAACTCGCCGAACATTTGGATTTTGTTCCTTATCTTGGAGGCGACAAGGACAGCTTGCTTCGCGGGGAATTTGTTGGCGATGTGAATATTGACAGCAATCCCATATATCTTGGTGTCTGGTCGGTTGATTCAGACGAAGATCTCAAAGATAAGCTTCTGCTGTTGCAAAAGGGGGCGCAGACGATATTGGAGTTCGGCATACACCCAGCCAAGCGTCTTGCATTCTATCAGTCTACTTACATCCGTTATACTCGCGACATAGATTCTGATACATCGAGCACTTTTGGAGAGTTTGCAACGCTATCCTTGAAGGAATTGGAAGAGCGATTTGTTAGAACGGCTGAAAGTGAAATGCAGGGATTCATAACGGCACTGGATTAATACTCGAATGAGGATTGACCTTCAAGACAGGTATATGCTATTTCAGATACCCACTTAGTCACTATCAGCCAGAAGCGCGGAGAATCAATCATGCTCAACGTCTCAGATGTTAGTCTTTCCTTCGGGAAGCGTCTGTTGTTTAAGGATGTCAATATCAAGTTCCTCCCTGGTAACTGCTATGGATTAATTGGAGCGAACGGTTCGGGGAAATCGACATTTCTGAAAATACTTTCGGGAGAGCAGGAAATAGATTCAGGTACTGTAGCTATTAGTTCCGGAATGAGGGTGGCAGTTCTCATGCAGAATCGGAGTGCTTTCGATGAGTATTCAGTTTTGCATGCAGTTATCAAGGGCTTTCCTATGCTTTATGAAATTATGCAGGAAAGAGAGTTGCTCTATTCCAAACCGTCCATGACGGATGATGAGGGTATAAGGGTTGCGGAATTAGAGAGTGAGTTTGCGGGAATGGGTGGTTATGAATCTGAGAGCGAGGCAGCGACACTGCTCTCTGGTTTGGGAATCAGCGATGATATTCATCAGAAACAGATGTCGGAACTTGATGATGATGTTAAAGTTCGCGTTCTTGTTGCCCAGGCTCTATTTGGGAATCCGGATATACTATTACTCGACGAACCAACAAATCATCTTGATATCGAATCCATCAGATGGCTCGAAGACTTCTTATTGAGGTTAAACAACATTGTCATTGTTGTAAGCCACGACAGGCATTTTCTTAACAAAGTATGCACTCACATCGCCGATATCGATTTCGGGAAAATCAGTGTTTATTACGGAAACTATTCATTTTGGCAACAAGCCAGCCAACTTGTTGTGACCCAGCAGCGAGATCGTCAAAAAAGAGCCGAGGCGCGAGCTGCGGAACTGAGGCTGTTTATACAGCGCTTTTCGGCAAACGCTTCGAAAAGCAAACAGGCAACAAGCCGCATGAGGGAATTGAATAAACTCGATTTGGAAAGTCTACCGCGAAGCTCAAGACGATTTCCTTATTGCAGCTTCAACTCTGAGCGTAAACTTGGGAAAGTTATTTTGGAACTTGAAAACTGTTCGAAAAGCTTCGACTCACAGATATTGTTTACTTCATGGGATTTGAGTGTCCAGAAGGGCGATAAAATTGGTTTTGTCGGGCCAGATAATCTGGCTAAAACGGCATTTATGGATATAATAGCCGGAGAACTTGAGTTGGATGAGGGTAGAATCACATGGGGCGCCACTGTTACTTCTGACTACTTCCCCAAGAATAATTCGAGATTTTTCAATAGTGATTTATCCATAACCGACTGGCTTCGGCAGTATTCCACCGAGCAGGATGTGGCATACATCCGTGGATTTCTTGGGCGAATGCTGTTTACTCAAGATGAATCTTTGAAAAGAGTTAACGTATTATCTGGAGGAGAAAAGGTTCGCTGCTTGCTTTCTAAAATGATGTTGAGCGGGGCGAATGTTTTAATTTTGGATAATCCAACCAGCCACCTCGATCTTGAATCTATCACGAGCCTGAATAATGGACTAATCGACTTCGATGGCTCGATTTTTTTTGCAAGCCACGATCTTCAATTTATCAATACAATAGCCAATCGCATTATCGAATTTACTCCCGCCGGAGTGATAGATCGCCGGATGTCGCTTGAGGAATATCTACAGAGTAAGGATGTAGCCAGGTTCAGAGATGAAATGTATGGTGGTCGCCATGAACGTCTAAGGATATAGGTGTTTTTGCGCAATTAATGCTGATATAACCAAGAATCCTCAGAACCCTCGCACGATAAGCGTGATTGAGAACAAATAGACTCCTGGCCTCCTTGTTGCTCTCTGACAATTACACGATTGATGCCAAACGTATGCTTGCCAAAATTCGCTTTGTGCATTTCGTTATTCGAGTTACATAATCTACTTGCTAAGGTTTACCTAAAACCGGTACATACTAGATGAATATGTCGCTTATGCAATCGCCCATCCGTTCTGGAGAAGGTGGTTCTCATCCCTCTCAATCGTGTGTGTGAAAACCAGGATGCTTATTTTCGGTGAACGGCGACAAATAATGGATTGTCGTGTTATATGCGTCGTTTTTCTTGTGCCTATAGTAAGTTTGGCAGGCGCGGAAAAGTTTGAGCGGTTTGACAACAAACCCATATGGCGAAGGGCGTTTGGAGGGGAAATAAACACCTTTCCAGCTCAGGGCCCAGGTTCCGATGTCTACATCGTTGCGGAAGACAGGGCCCTTCACAGCCTTAATGGTGATACTGGTGAAGTAAACTGGATTTATCGGCCAGGAGGGAAACTCAGAAGCCTCTTGATGATTGGCGCGGATGGCACAATTTATATTCAGAATGATAGGCGGGAATTCTTTGCGGTTACGCCGGGAGGCACCGGAAGATGGAAACTGCTGTTGAGTGCGGAAATGGCTGTGCTGCCCGCGGGCAGTTCAGACGGAAGAGTATTCCTGCCATTGCTCAGTGGCGAAATGTTATGTGTCTCCAGGCGTGGTGAGATTTTGTGGACCATAGATATGGGAAGTGAGGCATCAGCCTCCCCAGTTGTCAATGCCGATGGTTTGGTTTGGATTCCATTGAATAGCGGGAAAATCATTTGTGTTGATACCTGGGGGGAGGAGATAGCGCATGTGAGCCTTGACGAATCGGTTTCAACATTGGCCCTGGATGGCGATGAACGGATTTGGGCTGGAGGATATGATGGCGCCATTTCGGTTTTTCCACACTATACCGGCCGACATTCACAATCAGCTTCAACCCAACTGGATCCTGTATTTAGACTTAAAACTGAATCATCGAGGGTTACCGCGATACTGACAACGAGTTCCAAGCAGGGACTAGTTTTTTATGCCACCGGCGAAGCAGTTGCATACAGTGAAGACGGGGAGGAAACCGGACGTTTCCGAATAGCGCTTAGTAGTGGCGCTCCTTCAGTTTCAACCGATGGGACAATTTTCGCTCCCGTATCCGATGGAAGTATCCGAGTAGTTCACCCGGATGCGATAAATGCGCATACCAAACTCCAAGTAGGTTCCGCATTGTCCGAACCCCTGCTTACTGAACAAGGTATGCTGATAGCAGGTGGCAGGGATTGGATACTCTATGCCTGGAAAGCCGGCTTGCCGGGTTCCGGATGGCTTCAGTTCAGAGGCGGTCCCCTAAGATCGGGAACACTTCCCACCTCATCAGCAGTTATCGATCGGAAAACTGCTCGTAAGGATTCGAGATTTTTGATTCGCGAACAGATGGCTGTATCCGATAGTCTGGAACAGCGCATGAAGCTTGTTGAGGAAATAGAGTCCTACACCGACGAACTGACAATGCGCAAAGCTCTCCCCTGGGTGGATTTGCTGCTGGAGGATTTGGTATCAATTGGAACTATTCGCTCCGTGGATGTAAAAAGCTCTCATGCCTTAGTTCGTGCGGCAGGCTATCAATTAATTTCAAAAGGAATTGATTTCAGATTGCGAGGTTTAGTTCTTCAATGTCTGCGAAACGAAAAAGATCCATTGGCTCTGGCAGCCGGTTTTCGAGCTCTAGGCTACATCGGTTCTGATTGGGATGGAGCATCAATGCGGACAATATACAGCCGTTATAAGGCTTTAGGCCCGCAGGGAGAGAGATTCATTTTGGAAACAGCCCGAGCTCTAATGGATTTGATTCGATATAACGGCGGTGTAAGCGATTCATCAGGCATCGATTTGATCAACAGACTCCTAAGCAGCGATATTTCGAATGTAAATAAAAAAGAGCTACTCTTTATTCTGGCGGATGGATAAAAATGAGGGACATCGTAAGGATTGATGAATACAATTTCAACTTACAAGGATTTGAAGAATGACTCAAAGAAAATTTCTCCGTATGTTTCTGGTGACGGTGCTGTGTTTGCCTTTGAATGCTCAAGAAGCTCAGGTAGACCGCGATGAGTTGATTAGTATTGGCGATCAGTCAATAAAATTCATTAACTATGTTGGCCCCTACGAGTTTATAAACACGGCAGATCAGATTCTCGGTATAGGCCGTTTTTTGGGCAGTGGGATCACTCCTGAAATCTCTGGCAAAAACTCAATTGGCGGGAAGTACGAGGTTGTTCACATCGTTGAGCCGAGCATTGAACAAGGTTTTGATTCAGATGTTTTCATTGTTGGAAACGATGCGGCGGTAGATCATATCAACAATCTTAGAACGATAATTGCTGGATATCTAGAAACGGTTTATGATTTCTCTAGACGGGATGCCTATCTAATTGCCGAGTTTATAACATATTACAATGCGGTATACAGGAAAGACATGGAAATGGTTAGGGAGCGTTATAAAGAACCGGTTGTCAATTTTCTGAATCCTGATTTCTTGGGGCTCGACACGCATTATTCAAATTGGGCGGGGAAAACCCAGATGCTCATACCTCTTGGCACGAAATTTGATTCGGGCACTTCCGTGGATGCCGGGGCAATTGCAGACGATCAGGTAGTGGAGGAGATGCGCAAGGAAGAGGATATGGGTTTGGATTCTCGGCGAGGTATGGTGGAGCTTCGAGAAAGGGAAATAATCAAGGAGCAGGAAAATCTCGATAAGCTCCGTGGTGAATTGGAGAGCAAACGGAAGTCAATTTCGGAAAAACTTGATGACTTTGAAGAAAAAGAAGAACCTGGTTTGGAGGAAAGGGCGGTAAGGGAAGAACTGGAGAAGGATAAATCGAGCGTTGAAAAAGCGATCGAGGAACTAGAAGAACTCCAGAAAAAGGTGGATGAGGAGACGAAGGAAGTTCTCGCAATGCGAGATGATATCTCCGAAGATGAGAACAAACGAATTGCCGCTGAAAACGAGGATGTAACCACATCGACAAGCTTGTTGGAACCAATCTGGTTTCTGACTGTTGATAATGAGGGGGATGGTATTCCCTATGGCAGAGTTGTGAAATACAACTCCGAAAATAGTGAATTACTTGCAGTAAGTAAGCTTACCGCCGTGCGCGGGCGATCAATGGCTATATTGCCGGATTCGATTATTGTTATTGCCGGGAGAAGAGGTTCGAATTCCAAGGTGAGATTAATGCTGCTCGACAGAAATACACTGGAAACAATATCGGTGGGGGAGCATGATATTTTCCCTGGTTCTCTAATGATGATGGACGGCAGCGATATATACCTGGTTACCACTGAAAAAGGCGAATGGCGTCTAGGTAAATTCGATACGACCATGAACAGAACAGCGATTAGTCAACTTGCGATAACACCATGGACTTCGATATCCTGTGACGAATCTTCAATATACGTTCAGGGGGCCGAGGGTGGCATTCTGAAGCTTTCAAACGCCAATTTGAAAGAGAAAAACCGCGACTAAAAACCCTGAAAACTATCAGTCCAGAATACTATAGTCCAAAGCACTTTCCTCTTGATCAATGCCAAGTTCCTCTAAGTACAGAGGTTCGAGATTAAGTTCTCGAAGAAGATCTCTTGTGTCGGCAGCCGGATTCGCGAGATTTGTACGGGATGAATCGACTGCAATTTTGATTATCTGCTGTTCATCCCTGTCTGCTTCAAAAACCATGAGATTACTCATTTCCGTGGGTTGAGTGCCTGCGATGAAATATTCGGATCGAAGCTGATCCTTGGGAGTATCGTTGCCGGGCAACATACCGGTTCTACGATCTATTACAACCTCAACAATTCCGGTTACAGGTTTGGGGAAGTCTATTTTGGGTAAACTTTCGTGTATTTTCTTCATGTAACTAGCCCAGACAGGTCCCGTGGACGTAGCCCCTGTCTGGGTTCTACCCAGCGAATTGCCTCTCTTGTCAAAACCCATCCAAATAGCCGTGGTGTGATACGGAGAGAAGCCGACAGTCCAGGCATCAGTCCAGTTCTGAGAGGTGCCGGTTTTACCTGCCATGGGCATTCCATCAAAACCATTTACAGTATTTTTAGCCCAGGCCAGAGTGCCTGAAGAGACAGTACTTTGCAGGATACTGGTTATTATAAATGCTGTCTGTGGCGACATGATTTGCATGTTTTTTCTTTCTTGTGATTCTCGAAGTTCGCGTTCGGGGTTTACTATTACATTTCCATCACGGTCTTCAATGTATCTGATTGCGATGGGCTCTACCTCATAGCCAGCATTAGCCATTGTTGCGTATGCGCGTGCAAGTTGTATTGGAGATAAGCCCAGTGTCCCCAAACCCAGTGGATATACTCTATCAAAGGTTTTGGCAATTTCCTGAGTGCTGGTAATTCCAAGAAGCTCTGCCGATCTATTTATTGCGGCGTCGAAACCGATGGATTCAAGAACTATAAGAGCTGGTATGTTAAGTGATTTTGCAAGCGCATCTCTAAGCAACACACTGCCAGACCAAGTATTATTGTAATTACGGGGAATATAGGACGTACCATCGGGACTGATAAAAATTCTGGGGCCGTCGTGGATTCGGCTGGCAGCCGTGAAGTCTCCTGAGCTAATCGCGGCCGAGTAGTAGAGAGGCTTGAACGCAGAGCCTGGCATTATGTTTGCCTCCATGGCGCGATTAAACTGGTTATTCCGGCTGAATTCACTTCCACCCACCATGGCCAGGATGTAACCGGTTTTATTATCAAGAGTGATTAGAGCAGTCTCGACATTGTTCATTTTTTGGTATGTCAGAGCATGCTCGTAAGAGATGTTCGCGATTGATTTCAGATCGTTCAACCCGAATACCATCGACATTAAATCAGTCACCGAGGTTAGTTGATTTATCACAACTCTGCGAGCGGCTCCTTTCTTTTCAGCTTCAAGGGACTGTATGTCGGGAATGTCAAAGACAAACGACAGAAGCTCTATAGTTTCGACTAGAGACTTTGAAACATATCTATTCCTGTTGTCTCTATGGTCCCGATATTTCTGATTCCATATCTGCAACCCCTTTTCAATCTGTTCATCGGCCTCTTTTTGATAGTCAAGGTTCAATGTCGTATGTATGGTATAGCCATCCCGATAGATATCTTGTTGACCAAATAGATATTTCTCTACTTCGTTTCGAATGAATTCGCTGAAATAGGGAGCTTTGTCATTGGCCAGGCGACTGGAATAAGGTGAGTCGGTGGCCGAGCGAGACCAGTCGAAATTGTTCCAGTAGTTTTCGAATGAGGCGTCGGCGGCTTCGGAATCCACATGGCCCGCCGCAACCATTTGGTTCAATATTTCCCGTTGTCGAAATCTTGCAGCCTGGGGTTGTGTTATCGGCGAGTATAAATCGGATCCCACAAGTTGTATTACCAGCATTACTGCTTCGGCAGGAGAGTTTTCGGCGGTCGGATGTCCGAAGAAAAATTGACTGGCCGCCTCTACACCATAGGTGTTGTGGCCGAAATAGACTGAATTCAAGTATAGTTCCAAAATTTCTTGCTTTGTGAATCGGCGTTCAAGCTGGTAGGCCCACCATATTTCTTTGAGTTTTCGTTTTATGGAAATTTCTGTGCGATCCGCGTGTCTGGTGCCTGCAACCTGCATAGTGAGGGTGCTGAAACCGGAGAAATATCCCTTATCAGTAAGGGTGTAGAGTATGTTGTTAATAATCGCGCGTATGAGGCCTCCGAAAGATACGCCGGTATGCTTATAGAAAGGCGCATCTTCTCTGGTAAGTAATGCATAAATCTGAACCTTTGGAATTGCAGTTATAGATATGAGATTGCGTTTCTCATCAGAAAAGAATTCGGTAATCAACCTTCCGTTGACGTCGAGTAGCTGAGAAGGAATAGCCGGCTTTGAGGTAGTTATTTCTTCCATATTGCGTACGTTATATGTGGCCGCGAGATTCAACCCTAAAAAAATTCCGAATAGGATTGCGCATGCAAAGAATGAAAAACTGAGAGCGATGAATACCACACGTCGTTTGCCGGTAAAAATCACGGTTTCAAGGTACGCCTGCCTTCGAGATATGTCAAGGATTTCAGGAAGGAAAATTTAATCGTAATCAAACCAGCCTTTTGCCCAGGTGCCAAAGAGAGCTATGCGGCAAGCTTGAGCTAACACTCTGATTGCTCCTGATGGTTTCCCGCGCTTTGTGTCATCTGAAATTTGATGTATCGTAACTGGATTCGGTAGATTCGCCGAGCAGTCAGTGAGGTTATTGTCGTTCAGTTCTCTTTATTCGCCATCTTCGCCGATTTCGCCGCTGTTGCTGCGCTCAATAATTTCAACGTCGACAAATAAACTGATATTTATCCTGCTTCCAGGTTGAGTGGTGAAGTGTCGGATCACCTCCAGTTCCCCGAGGGTATATGATACCGAATGCTCTCCGGAAACCGTTTTGATTACTTCCACCGTATCATCGGTTTCAATAAGCTTGTCATCCAGCCGGATTATTGCACCCTGCGGAATATGAATTGTTAGTTCAGGCGGACTATAGTCCAACGCGAGGTTCAGCATTATCTCTTCTCCTGCTTCCACGGCTATGGATTGCTCGATTGTCGGGGCGTGAGTGCTATCGACTCTAACCTTATGAATTCCAGCAGGTAGTTTCATTGCTTTGTTTAACTCGATCACGGTTTTATCCACGGTCACCTCGATTATTTCTTCAGTATTCTCAGATAAATTCGTGATATTGACAGTTAAAGAACCTTCATTTTTCCAAATTGAGGCCACGTTGATTATGAGTTTTTCCGAAAAGGCTCTATCGGGTATTCCTTTCATAATAGGCAGCACGGTTACAAGGAGTGGAAACTGTTCGACATCAATGGGTATCGACAGTACAGAAGTCAAGGCGTCTCCCGTTATTGCATGTGCTTCACTGAAGGGAATGCGTACGAAGGTTTTCTCTCTGGAAGGGATGAGTTCCATATGAATTCTTGTGCCATTGTATTCATCTCGGTTTTCTTTCGAAACAGGGCTGACATCCTTATATATCATCAGTGCAAAACTATTTCGAAATTCTCTAAGTGATGATGATATCTCGATTTGTATTTCGACACCTTCTTGAAAAGCGGAAATCTCATCCAGATAGGTTATTATTACTTGCTCTTCCGGCTTGAATTCCACTGTCGAACCATCGATTTGAAGTGTCTTTGTAGTTCTGCCCCTGATGTTCTCGGAATACACAGGGGTAATCGATGACAGAAGAAGCAGGATAAACAGTCTGGCCGCACTTGTTCTCAATAGTTTCATACTGTTATTTTAACTCGTGAAAAGCAGTCAATGTTGCAGGATTTGTCGGTTTTCCATTTTTTCGAATTTCAAAGTGCAGATGTGGGCCAGTCGAAAGTCCAGAATTGCCTGAAGAAGCAATTTGTTCACCCGCCCCTACACTCTGACCCACTTTGACTGGAACCCCATCCAAGTGAGCATAAACCGTTTGATACCCACCATCATGATTGATTATAACGTAAAGACCGTGAACTTTCAGCGTACCGATATCATGCACTATCCCATTGCGCGCCGCAAATACAGGAGTACCGACTGGCGTCCTGATGTCAATCCCGGGATGGAAGCTTAATTCTCCAGTGAGGGGATGTGAACGATAGCCGAAGGAGGATGTGATATTGCCCTGTCTTACGGGTAAGGAGAATGAACTTCCAAGAAAGCTTATTCGTTCATCGGAACTAAATTTATCTCCAGGATAAAACCTGAACATCCTGTTTTTGTTGTCCTCTAATCTTATGATAACTTGTATTGCGTCCGAACTTCTTGTGATTTCGGAGAGATTTTTTTCCCATTCATCCTCTGGCACAATAGGCACAAACACACCCGGGATATTGGGAATCAGAACCTCATCGCCTGCTTTGAGAAGATCTGGCGCGTCCCAGTTGTTTAAAGTTGCAAGTGTGTCATAAGGCACGTTGAATGCGGCCGCAACAGAAAAAATGTCCTCAGATGGTAGCGGGATATATCTGAAAATCATTAACGGCTGTGATTTTGCTCTATCCGAATACCATAGTTCGATATCTTGCTGATGTTGACTATAGAGGGGGTCTCGTGATTTGATCGTATAGCTTATAAGAGGATAGTCTGCCGTCACTACATGCACAAACAATAGAAGGTATGTGAAGATAGTAATCTTACGCTTCATCAAATGGCAGCAATAACTCCTCATTCAGGGAGATTCCCGCGGCGCCATAACCCAGGCGCCTATCCGGTCGTCCGCTTCCATGAAAGTCGGAACCTCCAGTAATCAGCATATCATTTTTTTTTGCCAGTTCAGCCAGTTTTGCGGCCCCACTTCTTGAAGCCCCGGAGTGCAGAGCTTCGATTCCGTCGATTCCGATTTCCTTCCACAGAGGGGCGTATTTTTCAAAGCGGCTCCATGAAATCCACAGCGACAGCGGATGGGCGATGATGGCCTTACCGCCTGCCTTGCGAATCACTTCGACAGTTTCTTCGAGTTTGGGTGAAATTTTTGGTACATTGTAGGGGCAACCCGGCTTCAGCCATTTCTCGAAGCAGTCTGGAACATTTTTTGCCATGCCTTTGGCGATAAGCCAGCTGGCAAAATGCATTCGTCCAAGAACCTCGCCCCCGGCCAGGTTGTTTAATTCGTTCAGTGTAACATTCAGTCCATCAGCGTTCATCAGATGAACCATTCTACTGTTTCTGGAGTTGCGTCGTCTGCGGATTTCCTCAAGAAAGTTCCCTAGCGGTCCGTCCGGATATTGCTTAATTCCCAATCCGAGTATATGGAAATCTCCAGGTTCGAATTCCACTTCGCTTTCCACACCGGGAATGAATCGAATTTCCAAAAGTTTCGCTATTTTTTCCGCTTCCTCAAGGCCTGCCAGTGTATCATGATCAGTTAACGCGAGGGCTGTTATCCCAGAGTTCTTGGCCAATTCGAGTAATGCAGTGGGGGATAATTCGCCATCGCTCACATTCGAGTGAGTGTGAAGATCGATCATACAGGCTAGGATACACAATTGTCGGCATTGTTGACAGAATCCCACTGGGATGCGTATCCTTTTCTTGCATAACGGAGATTTCCTTGCCTAAAACAGTGTTCTATCGCGCAAATGCAATTGTCTATTTTCAGGGTGATAAGGCTGATGGAATACCTATATTGAAAACGGGCAAAATTGAGCTTGCATACGAGGATATCCAAACAGGTGCGGAGGTAAGAGAATCGATTAAAACGGGTGAATTTTTTGGTGTCAAGGCAGCGCTTGGCAATTACCCCCATGATGAGATTGCGATGGCAATTACTGATTGTTTGGTGATTCACTTCTCTATCGCCGAATTCGAGAGTTTTGTAGCTGAGCATCCACGTATTCTAATGAAAATGCTTCAGGTTTTTTCCACACAGCTGCGAAGAATTCACCATCAGGTTCAAAATCTTTTATCCACAGACAGGATTAATACGAATCAAGAGGCTGGTATGTTCGCGATAGGCGAGTACTACCTCAAGGAAAAGCAGTACCCGAAGGCTTATTATACATTCAAGAAGTATTTACAACACTGGCCTAAGGGTATCTATGCGCCGCAGGCAACTTTGAAAGCTGGGATAGCTGAGAAATCCCTGTATGGCAACTCCCCAGCTGTGAGTGAAGCTAATGAAGAAAGCCTGGAACCTCCTGCCCCACCCGCTGCAAATTTTGATGAAATTGACGCGCGGTATAAGATGGGGAACTACAAGGAAGCCATGAGGGGATTTCTATCCATAGTCCAGAATGAGCAAGATAAGGCAATTTTGGCAATTGCCGAATTTCGAATTGGTTGTTGTTTGTACCATCTGGATATGTTTAACGAAGCAGCGGGTCAGTTGGCTTCCGCTATCAGACGACACCCTGATGAATCATTTCTCGGGGAGGAATTGTTCTATATCGGCCTTTGCCATAAGGAACTGGGGGAGATGGAGAAGGCATATAATTTTTTCGTTAAGGCTGGAAATCTGATTCCGAAAGATGGGCCTCTCTACAAACAGGTGCTTGAAAAAACCCGGGAGGTCCGGGATATGAGAGGTTCAAATACATGAACCTCCTCGATCTTTCAAAATTTGAACGATTTGTCCGTACTTTCAAAGAGAATGAAATTATCTTTTGCGAATATGAACCAGGAGATACCTTTTATCTGATTCAGGCAGGAAGGGTTAAGATTGTCAAGATTATTGGGAATATCGAGAAAATCATCGACATACTGAAACCTGGTGAATTTTTCGGAGAGATGGCCTTGCTTGAAAATGCACCACGAAGCGCTTCGATTATCGCTTTGGAGAATTGCAAACTCCTTGAGTTCAATAGAAGCAATTTTGAGGCTTTGATGACCGGGAATCCGCAGATGGCCATCAAACTATTATCTCTTTTTGCTCAAAGAATATACGATCAGAAACGACGCTTTGCTATTTTGACTTTATCGGACGAGTACGCTCGTGTTGCGGATGTTTTCGTTATGCTTGCGGAAACTTGGCGGCTTGAATACATGGATAGCGATACCGGTAAGAGGGTTTATAATAACTCAGTTGCTGATATTGCCCAGTGGGCCGGTATGCGAGCTGACAGATGCAGGCAGATTCTAATTCATTTTCAGGAACAACAAAGGATAAAGGTGTTCAACGACAGGATAGAGGTAACCAATATTCACGATTTGGTTAGGTTCGTGAATTCGCGCCGGAATTTTCAGAAGAATCAGAACTGATTGCCTGAGTATCTTAAAACCTGGCCACTGTCGATGTGCAACCCCACGGAAATTGGACTTTTCGGGTACTGGCACCCATACCGCCGGTTAGTTATAATCAGCCAACTGCCAAAGTAGCTCAGCTGGTAGAGCAACGCACTCGTAATGCGTAGGTCTGGAGTTCGAGTCTCCACTTTGGCTCTTGGTGGCTTATGTAAGTCATTACAATGTAAAGAATAGTGACTGGAAAACCGGAACTGCTTGTTATTCACGACTGAGAGGTGTAACCCTTTTGTGAGAACCTCTTGATACGGGAGGCAAATATGCGCCGGTTTTTTTGGTTAAGGCTCCGAGGGCAAGTTTATTACGCTCGTCTTTTTCACAAAGGTGTCAGATTCCCTTGGAAAACCACAGGAAAGGTTGATCGTGACGCTGCTGAAATGGTGGCTATGGATTGGCTAGTAAACGGTATACCTGATGGCAAAACCAAGGATCATCGATCTTTTAAAAGTGCTGTTGATGCCGAAAACTCACTCGACCATTTAAAATCTTTAGAATTAACAAGAAATGATGCACAACGAATTGTCAGTATCCTAAAGCGTAGAGGGTTGATTGATTCAGTTAATGATAATACGACGTAATTTCTCAAGATCCATTGCAGGACGTTCAGTATGTATCATTGCATGACAATTCGGGCAGAGTGGAATTAGATCCTTGATTGGATCAACATTGTGTTGCCCGTCAGACAATGAAAGATCATTTACATGGTGAACGTGTATGAGATCTGGGCCACTAATTCCGTACTTATCTGTGAAATTGAATTCACATGCTGCACATATTGATCCACGGTGTGTGATGCAAGCTTCTCTAGCACTAGGATTCCGTTCAATAACTGTAGAAGTTACAGAATATCGCTGTCTTTCTTGATGTTGAATTTCTTCTTTATCGATATTACCACTATCTACGAGAGCTAAAGCCCATCGCCGATTCTGACCTTCTGCAAATTGACCTCCCGACTCCCTCCATAAGTTATCTGCGTCAATATTTGTAAGAACAGCAGGACGCTGATGAGAATATCCAATAATCTGTTTTTCGCCTGATTCATATATGTAGTTTCCAATGACTTGAAAAACTGATTCTGCCTTATTATCAACAACTACTATTACAAGGTCATCTATCTCCATTTCTGAGTAAAGATTCCATAGAGAAGCTCTGCCGTGACCTACACTACTGATGCCGGGATGAGTTCTTGTAATCAATGCCGAAATGTCATCTTTGTTATTTATCCCCGCAGTTGATAAATCACCAGAGTTTGACCATCCTACCGCAATTCGATTTCTAGCAATCATCATTTTGAGTGATTCCTTTTGGTCATCTTCATCATGATGTGACATTAATCGCCAGATGTTCATAGTTATGTCCTTTATTTAGAGCTTCGTAATAATAATAATTAATCGTTATCTTGACAATACATTAGAGTCTTCAGAGTTGGTACTTTATTTTAACTGTAACCCGGTTCTTGCTATCAATCGATACATAACTCTTTACAACAATACGCAACGATACCAAGATGTAAACTTGATGGATGTCTCATAAAATGCTATAATACCAGTAGATACACAAAGAATAGCAAACAGTTGTCGCGTTCTCGTAATGCGTAGGTCTGGAGTTCGAGTCTCCACTTTGGCTTATGAAGGTGTGGATGTCCGCCGGAGCGGAACATCCGTCTTCCGGCTGCAGGAGAACTGGCTCTTTTCTCAAAAAGAGATAGGCTATCACTCTTCAGGGTAGCCGTTACTCCGTGATAGTTGTTGTAGTTGGCGTATAGATTCCCATGGTTATATATTGGAGTAAGAGATCGATAAATGTGTGTTCTATAGTCAATCGATAGTCCTGCGTTCCGCTTCTGGGCTCGACTCCTGGTTGTTCATCCAAGCCCACCAGACCGTAGATGAAGTAGTGGTTTTTCATTTTCTCTGTTTCGACATATTTTTGAGGCCCTTCCCCGTAATCGACAGAATAGGTAAAACAGGCTGATAGGAGTAAACCTGTGAGCATGAGTAAAATGATGGATGATAGCATTGATCTTTTCATATAATGACTCCAAAAACTGATAATGCAGTTATCTTAGTACTTCAGCAGTTTTTGATCAACTATTTGGGATTGTTTTATTGGATTGAATCGCTTCTTGAAGTGACATTGCTCAATGTTTGATTGTATCATGCGGGTACGCACTTTTTTTCATAAGTAAAGCGAAGACTGATGGAATCAATGCTCCGTTGCTCTTCATAAGGAGGCGTTTATGCTGCGAAATATCAACCCGGTGATTTCTCCGGAACTGCTTGCAGTTTTGTTTAGAATGGGCCATGGCGATGAAATTGTTTTGGCTGATTCTTTTTTCCCGGGAGATAGCTTCGGGAAACGTGTTGTCAGGGCAGACGGAATCGGGATTCCCTTGCTTCTTGAAGGCATACTGCCCCTAATCACCCTGGATTCTTACGTTCCAAATCCACTTCTTATGATGAAACCGGCAGAAAAGGATGAGCTGGACATGAGTGTAGAGGCCGCCTATCGCAGAGTAGTTAATAAGTTTTGGCCAGAAACACCCCCTATACAGCGAGTCGAACGTTTTAAGTTTTATGAGCAGGCTAAAAATGCATTTGCTGTAGTTATGACCGGCGAGGTGAAGAAATATGGCAATATAATATTGAAGAAGGGCGTTATTGATAGATAGGGGGTCACTTGCCATTTTTTTTGCGGCGAGGATGAGACGTTCAGGATTGCTGTTGGCCTTCTTGGCTCTCTGTGTTGTTCTTTCAATACTGTCGAATCGATTTCTAACCCTTCCAAATGCTCTAAATATTCTTCGTCAATCCTCCATTAATGGAATCATTGCGGCGGGGATGACCCTGGTTATCCTTACTGCGGGAATTGATCTTTCGGTAGGTTCAGTATTAGCCTTAAGTTCGGTGATTACGGCCCAACTGTTGGTTAGTGGCCTGCCTCCACTAATGGCTTTCTTCAGTGGTCTATTCGTTGGAGCGCTGCTTGGTTTATTCAATGGAATCCTTGTAACGTTGTTTTCTCTTCCTCCGTTTGTAGCGACGCTGGGAACCATGACCTTTGCACGGGGATTGGCATTGAGTTTTACCCAGGGCAAGCCAATCACCGGTTTACCGGAGTCGTTTCGGGTTCTTGGAACCGGTTTTGTAGGACCGATTCCTGTTCCAGTTATTATCGTGTTGGCAGTGTTCCTTATTGGTATGTTTTTCTTGAATTTAACTTCACAAGGGGAACAACTGTACGCTTTGGGTAACAATCCGGTTGCGGCTCGTTTCACAGGGATACTTGTTAAACTATATATAATTGTGGTATATTCTGTTGCTGGAGTTCTGGCGGCACTTGCTGGTCAGATTCTAATTGCTCGTTTGGATTCTGCCCAACCTGTTATGGGCATGGGCTATGAACTGGATGCGATTGCTGCCGTGGTTGTTGGTGGCTCCAACTTCAATGGGGGCAGCGGGGGGCTGGCGGGTACTTTGATAGGAGTATTGTTCATTGTGGTTATCAACAATGGATTGAATCTTCTGAATATCCCATCATTCTGGGGCCAGGTTGTAAAGGGTGTAGTGATTGCTATGGCCCTGCTATTCAATCGCGTTTCGGTTCAAGAAAGAAAAATCGACCGTGAGTCGGTTTGAATATAGTGAGGTATAAATGAAGAGACTGCTTGTTTTATTATTTGTTTTGGGTTCGATTTCAGGCGTTCTATTTGCCAGGGGCGATTTAGAGGGAACCGTCTATGGCTTGTCGATTTCGACTTTGAACAATCCTTTCTTCGTTACGTTAAAGGAGGGTGCCGAGGCCAAGGCTTCCGAACTTGGTGTGAGTTTAATCATTGTGGATTCCCAGGACGATCCGGCTAAGGAAGCTGTGAATATGGAGGACCTCATTCAACAGGGGGTTGATGCGATTCTTGTAAACCCAACTGATGCTGATGCCATAGTGCCAAGCATCATGAAGGCCAATGCTGCAGCCATACCTGTTTTAACAATAGATCGCGGTGCTGCAGGGGGTGAAATTGTTGCCCATATTGCTTCGGATAATGTTGCCGGTGGAAGAATGGCCGCGGAATTTCTTGTGGAAGCCATCGGAGGTTCTGGAAAACTTGTCGAATTGGAAGGTATTGCAGGTACATCGGCCGCTCGGGATCGTGGCGAGGGATTCAATGCTGTCGTTGGCGCGGTTCCCGGTATAGAGGTTGTGGCTCGCCAGACCGCGAATTTCAATCGCGCTGAAGGCCTAAGTGTTTTTGAAAACATACTTCAGGCCCAACCGGAAATAAATGGTGTTTTTGCTCACAATGATGAAATGATTCTTGGGGCCATCGAGGCCGCAAAGGCTGCCGGGAATACAGGTATCGTTTTTGTTGGATTCGATGCGATAGATGATGCCATAGTTGCTGTTGAAGATGGCTCATTGGCCGCAACAGTTGCTCAACAGCCTGATATGATTGGTGCTCTTGGAGTTGAAACAGCATATAAGTATCTTATGGGCGAAACAGTTTCAGCTAACATTCCTGTTGATCTGGCGCTAGTCAGATAGCTTAAACAGTGGGTCCCCGCCGTTAAACGCGACAAACATGGCCACTATTACACTGCGAGACATTAGCAAGGCTTTCCCCGGAGTTCGAGCTTTGAAGAGAATTGATTTATCCTTCTGGCCCGGGGAGGTTCATGCTGTGGTTGGAGAAAACGGGGCGGGGAAGTCCACTCTTATGAAGATACTAGCCGGAGATTACAGGAAAGACAGCGGTGAAATCCAGTTATTTGGGCGTGTAGAAGAGCTAGGTTCCCCGCGGGGGGCGCAACAGATGGGTATTGGCATGATTCATCAAGAGCTAACCCTTCTTCCCAACCGCAGTATTGCGGAAAATATCATGCTGGGAAGGGAGCCCGGCCTGGGACTGGTAAACCGGAAGTTGATGATCCAAACTGCTCGGGATAACTTGAAACAACTCGGGTTGGAGCTGAATCCTATGGCAATGGTTTCCTTTTTGCCCATTGCTGTCCGTCAGTTGGTGGAAATTGTCAAGGCTCTGTCCCTGAATGCTAAGATTCTTATTCTTGATGAACCGACATCATCGCTTACTGAAACCGAAACCCGGATTTTGCTCGATATGATAAAAACTCTTCGCGAACGGGATATGACGTTGATTTACATATCTCATCGTTTGGAAGAAGTCTTCGAAATCGCTGATCGAATCACCGTTCTTCGGGATGGTCAATTGATTGCTACCAAGTCAATCAATGAAACCAATCCCAGCGAAGTTGTCAAGATGATGGTTGGACGTGAATTGGGAGATATATACAACAGAGTCGCCACCCCAAAAGATGAAATTCTGCTGGAAATTGACAAATTGGGCGGTAAAAATTTTCGAGACTGCTCCCTGGTTTTGCATCGGAGTGAGATTCTAGGTATCTACGGATTAGTGGGAGCTGGCCGAACCGAGTTCGCCCGAGCTCTATTTGGTTTAGACCCGGTAATTTCTGGGAAAGTGAAGATAGAGGGAAAACAGATTGAACGCCTAAGTATTCGAGCAGCCATTGCCAGGGGCCTGGTTTACGTCCCCGAAGATCGTAAGACTCAGGGACTTTTTCTTGAGCTTTCCGTCCGAAAAAATCTTACAATCAATATGCTGGATTCATTAAGCTATTGGGGATTACTCAGTTTTCGACGACTAGCTGAGGTGGCATCGGGATTAATCGAGCGCTTGAAAATCCGCCCACCGGAACTCTTTAAACGCATACGACATCTAAGTGGTGGGAATCAACAAAAAGTAGTTATAGCGAAATGGCTATCGGTGCAACCTAAAATTCTTGTGCTCGACGAACCAACTCGTGGCATTGATGTGGGCTCAAAGGCAGAAATTTATGCTCTGATCGATAAATTAGCCATCGAGGGAGTTGGGGTAATCATCATATCTTCCGAACTACCGGAGATTTTGGGGATTAGTGACCGGATTTTGGTAATGAAGGCAGGAGAGATGGTTGGTGAATTCCAGCGTGAGGATGCAACCCAGGACGGCATTATGCACCTTGCAGCTGGGGCAGAGTCCTGAAACTTCGAAAACTGAGAAACCATATTTTGATCCAACGCTACAATTCCGTTCTGATACTGATCGGACTTTATCTGGTTCTCGCTGTGATATCACCTCTTTTTTTTCGGATGCAGAATCTTATCAATATTTTTATGCAGTCCTCAATTACGGCTATCGTAGCACTCGGCTTATCTCTGCCCATTCTTACGGGAGGTATTGATCTTTCTGTCAGTTCTACTGCAGCTTTGGCCGGAGCAATCTCAGCCGGATTGATCGTTCGATCTGGCTGGTCAGTATTCTCGGCCATCGGACTTGCCTTATTAATTGGTATTGGTATTGGCGCTTTAATTGGCTTGTTGGTTGTTTTGGGCAGGCTCCCACCCTTTGTGGCCTCGCTTTCTCTGATGGCGGTGGGTAGAGGGCTCACCCTTATTTACACTGAGGGCAAACCGATATCAGGATTGCCGGCTGGTTATATCGCGCTGGGTTCTGGGTCTTCAGGGTCGATTCCCAACTTGGTGATACTTCTTCTGATATTGACATTTATGACACATGTACTGCTAAGCCGAACTCGATATGGACATCATATCTATGCTATTGGGGGTAGTGCGGATGTCGCCCGTTTGGCCGGCATACCTGTCGGCAGAATTACGATTTCGGTTTATGCTCTAAGTGGTTTTGCTGCTGCCTTTTCCGGTGTGCTGTTAACTGCCAGATTGTGGTCGGCTCAACCGACTGCGGGGACTGGATTGGAACTCGAAGCTATCGCCGCAGTCGTTATCGGTGGTAATTCATTGATGGGCGGCTATGGAAACGCCTTTGGACCGGTGATAGGAGCCTTGATTATGGGCGGAATCGGCAATGGTTTGAATCTGCTCAAAATACCGTCTTACATCCAACAAGTGGTTAGAGGACTGGTTCTTATCGTTGCTGTAATGGCGGATTTTCGTTCTCATCGAAATAACGCTGCCGCAATCTAAAAGGAACTTAGGATGCTTCATAATGCTGGATCGCTCAATATCGATGATGTTTTCCAGGTAACACATATAGTACGACCAGGGGAAACCATTCCAAGTCAAACCATGAATCGCTTTGCCGGTGGAAAGGGTTTGAATCAATCCATGGCTTTGGCGCGGGCGGGGGTGAGAGTGCGGCACATTGGGCTTATCGGTGAAGATGGTGTATTTCTCCGCGATATTCTGGAGAACAATGGTGTCAATGTATCGGGGATAAAAATTTCCAAGCTGCCTACTGGCCATGCGATTATTCAAGTTGCTGCCGATGGTGAGAATTCCATTATTCTCTATAGCGGAGCTAATCAAAACTGGGGTAGACAGGATGTCCAGCGGATACGATACGATGTGCAGTCCCGGGATATCCTTCTTCTTCAGAATGAAATCAACATGTTGCCTGAATTGATCAGGACGGCCCATGAAGCTGGGTTGCGTATCGCCATGAATCCCGCGCCGATGGGACCCGAGGTTAAGGACTACCCGCTTGAGCATCTTTCCTGGTTGATAGTAAACGAAATCGAAGGTAGAGAATTGGCGGGAATAGATATCGATGAGCAGGGAGGGAACGGTGGCGAGGAGGAAGTAGTAGCCGAATTGCATCGGCGCTACCCAGGAACAGTGATAGTTATGACCCTTGGGAAAAGAGGAGCTATAAGGATGGATGGAATTGGTTTGATTCGTTCGTTCTTTCCCGATGTCGGACCGATCGTAGATACCACTGGAGCCGGAGATAGCTTTATAGGCTACTTGCTGGCTGGAGAGATTTTCGGATTGAGTAGAGAGGAAGGCTTGCGCAGGGCCTGCGCCGCAGGTGCTCTGTCGGTAACCCGCAAGGGCGCGGCAATCAGTATGCCAAGGTGGGCAGAAGTTGATGCTCTTATTCTATGATGCAGCATTGGACTTGAGCCTTGTCCGAAATTTCGTATTTGATTCAGCTGCATAACTCCATCTTCCCTGCTTTGTTTGACTCGGGGTAGATATACCCAATTGTCAGGCATACCTGATAATCATCAATTGGAGTGAGAAGGGTATTTGGCTGGTGCCGATAAAGGACTGTAGTTCGCCAATTATGCTGGTTGCCACTTCTTTCAGAGTTTTTCCTTCTGATTGCTGCAAGGCCAGCGCCAGGCGTTTGATATCCAGTGTTTTTCCGGAAACCGATTTCAATTCAAAAGCCTTGGGTGTGTATATTAAAATTATATCCCCGTGATACATCGGTACATTCAAGGGTTTCAGTTTGTCAATACTGAATATGGTGCCCCCGATGGTCGGATTCTCGATAGTCTGTTTCGATGTTTTTATCGAGATTATTCTGTTGCCTGCCTTTCTTTTCAGCAGAAGCGCCGGCCAGGTTATCGGGAACAATGTTATATAGCCCTCTTCAAATTGTCCAACTAACCCAACCATTTGTTGCTCGGAGGCTTTTGCGGCGCCGGTTACTCTTCGGTTAACTCTGCTGACTATGTTTTGAATCTTTGTAGTCGATTCGAAGCAGGTTTTTAATTCGCTCCGCACAATAAATGAAAAGATTAATGAACTAAGACTTTCAGTCCCTGTGTCCATAATAGAGAAGCCGGTAAGACTACCATCTCCGGAAAGGTAAAAATCGTGAAATCCACTAGAAGGACTATTGGCGCCCTGCCAAACCGAAAGAAGTTGCCATTTTGGATCCCACGGTATGGACTTCGGGAAAAGTATCGCTCTGATGTTCCGGGCCAACACTTCGTTTGCCGGTAGCTTTGAATCTAAGCGTATTCTATTTGCCTTTTTGAGCAAAGATTTTCGTCTATTGGATTCAATGATTTGATATTGCCTGTTAATACGAAATCTCGATGATATGGAATTCCTACCCTGCCAAATAACGGTTAGCAGAGAGCTTAGAATGGATAGGGGGAGTCCGTAATTCAAGAAGGCCAAATACATCTTTTCAGGTGCCGACTGCGAAAAAAGGGAAATAAGCGACGGGAATCCGGCTATCAAGAAAATCAGCAGTGAACTTGTTTTTCCCGCATAGTGTTTTGCACTGCAGCTCAACCAGATTGTCAGTGCGGCTATTTCAGATATCAGAGCATAAATAGGAACGGGATTGAAATCGAAATATGGATGATATTTTTCTGGTATAAGGGGAAATTGCAGCTGAGGTAGGATTAACCACAGGGAAATTGCAGTCGCGATGGCAAAATCCATCACACTGATAATGCGTTTCTCTCGTATTCCGAAAGAAGTTCCAAATTTACGCCAGAAACTCAGCGCATATGGGAGAGCCGCAGTAGTAATTATGGGAATTGCACTCCAGGATATATAGCTTCCAATGCTTGGAATCAGTGTGAGAATCGGTTCAATATAAACTATGGCCATCAGCAGGCCGTAAACAGCGAGTGTATTTTTCGGGCGACTCCTGCTACTGGTGTATACCGCAATTCCTCCAACAAGTAACAGCAGGCTGAGAAGGACGGTAATTATCGGAATGCCAAGCTCTGTTAGAATTGAGTGCAGTTGTCGTTTGGCGAGCTCCTCCCGTTCGCCGACAAGTATAGGCGTGGGTATTCCAGCATAATTCTTGCGCAGGTATACTTTCATTAAGATGGTTCTGGTGCCATCCATATCTTCCGGTAGCGGGAGAAGCATTGGTATCGGCGGTGATGGCGCCCACCAGGGCGGCCCGGAACCTTCGGAAGCGAGAAATATATCGTCAAGCCATATGAACCAGGCGAGTTTTGCACCAGAAACAAGCATGGCATTGTCTTCAGGTGCAATTTCGATGTCGCTCTTCAACCAAAGCCAACTATCGTTTCCAACAACAAGTTCACGGGAATCAACTACCTCATTTAGATGCTGAAAATCTAAAGTGGCGGTCGATTCGGGTTCGGCTGATGGGGTGGAGGGCGCAAACTGCCATGTTGAGCACCACGAATATGTGCTGGTGAATAGAAGAAGTAGGGTAGTTGCCAAAAGCATGTTGTCTATTCTACCGATATCTAGTAGACTCTGAAATAAAGCCCGTGATTCATTTCGGGTTCTATGCATAGCTTAATCAGCATATCATGCTGTAGATTTAGAAAACAGTAACCTGGTTTGTATCTATGGAGGCTGGGTTGTCAGGTAGGTGGGCTTGCATGATGAAACCACTGGAAGTGCGCAGGAAAGACTTTTGATACAAGGGCCATTGTCTTGTTTCTATAATCAGGGATTGCTTCTATATAATGACATTTAAAGATTTTGGATTTGATGAAAGAATCCAACGGGGCATTGATGATATTGGTTTTGAGACGGTTATGCCGGTGCAGGAGCAGTGTTTCAACCTGCTAATCAAAGAAAACAGAGATGTATATGCTCAATCTCAAACAGGTACAGGCAAAACCGCTGCCTTCCTCCTTGCCATCTTTCAACTCCTCCTGACCGAAGAAAAATACAGGGGTGAAAAGGCTCTCGTAGTCGTTCCCACCAGAGAATTGGCCGTACAGATTGAACGCGAGGGGAAGGTGTTGTCCAAATATCTCAAGTTCAATATTGGATCGATATATGGTGGTGTGGGATATGCCAAACAGGAGAGAATGCTTGCGGACGGGGTAGATATACTCATTGGAACGCCGGGTCGTATTCTTGATTTCAGCAGACAGCGCAAAGCTGATTTGAAATCTTTTGGATTCCTGGTAGTAGATGAGGCCGATAGACTTTTCGACATGGGATTCTTCCCGGACTTGAAAAGGATTATCAAGAGAATGAGACCGTTTAACGAACGTCATACTTTGTTATTCAGTGCGACACTCAACACAAGGGTGGCGAATCTGGCTTGGGAATACATGAATAATCCCGGTGAAGTGTTCATTGAACCGGAAAAACTCACGGTTGATACAGTAACCCAGGAGCTTTATCACGTCGGAAAAGGCGAAAAAATGAAGCTGCTACTGGGCATACTTAAACGCGACAATCCTGAAAATGGCATAGTATTTACCAACACTCGCCATAGCGCCTGGGAAGTCGCAAAACGGCTCGAAATCAATAACCATTCGGTTATCTATCTTGTGGGTGATTTACCACAGCCCAAACGTCTTAAGATTGTCGATGAAGTTAAAAAAGGACACCATAAATATCTGGTTGCCACCGATGTTGCGGCCCGCGGTTTACACATTGACGATTTGGAAATGGTGATTAACTATGATGTCCCCTTAGAACCGGAAAGCTACATTCATCGAATTGGCAGAACAGCGCGTGCGGGCCGCGAGGGCAAAACGCTAACCATGGCTTGTGAGGAGTATGTTTATGGACTTGGTCCTATTGAACAATTACTCGGGCACAAAATTCCCGTAAGCTGGGTTGAAGAAGATTTAATCGCCGAAGATAAAAGTGAAGGGATGGTTTTTCCCTTTGGCGCCAGATTTGAGAGAACCACCAAACAGAGAAGCAATGACAGAGAACAGCGGCGATTGCGGCGGCATGGTGAGCGAAATGATTCTTTCAATCGCGATGGAATGAAGCGCGTACAGCGAAATAAACGAGAAGCCGATGGAAGGTCAAACAATCCATCATCGCAGAAGCCTTTGCCTGGGTCTTTCACAAAAAGGCCGCCAAACCCCAGAATCGCCAGCATACAATCAGCAGTCTCTTCAGTGGCGGGTGCCGGAACTGGCAATCGAATTCGAAGTACGACTAAGAAATCACGCTCATCCAAACACGGAAACGATAAACACAGATATCCTCCTGCTCAGGAAACAATGGAAGAAGTACGTATGAGTTCAAAAAACAGTGTGAACGAGCGATTGGCTTACTATCGAGAAAAATATGGCGAAGACTTCAAACTGGCTGAAAACAATACAACGACTGGTTCGAAAACCGAGAAGGAGTCAAGTCCTGTAAATGGCAAACAAAGGAAAGGGATTCTTGCCAGATTGTTTAAGAAAGAGAACCTCTCTTAATCTCATGGTGTTACTTGCAGTTTTCTCACTTAGCTGGCAATCATGGCAAAGCATTGTAGTTTTGAGTAAGTTACAATTGTAGGAGGGATACATGCTTCAGATAGGAATATTCTTAGCAGATGGATTTGAAGAAGTTGAAGCGATAACCCCGATTGACTATCTTAGGCGCGCCAATATCGATGTAACCCTAATCGGAGTAAATTCAGAGAACCCTGTTGGCTCTCATGGACTTAGAATATTTGTCGACAAGCTCGTTGAAAAAGTGCGGTCCTTACCGGATGGTGTCGTATTACCCGGAGGCATGCCTGGTGCGACGAATCTTGCGAACTCGAAAGCAGTGGCCAATATAACTCGTGAAGTGATGAAGGCTAAAGGGCTCGTAGCCTCAATTTGCGCAGCGCCCGCGCTGGCGCTTGGTTCTTTTGAAGTCCTGAAAGGCAGGAGGTTTACCTGTTTCCCGGGGATGGAAAACCAGGTTTCCGATGGGCAGTTTCAGAGTAAGCGTGTAGTGGTGGACGGCAATCTCATTACCAGTCGGGCGGCTGGTACCGCCGGGGAATTTTCAATCGAAATAATCCGGTATCTGCTGGGAGATATAGAAGCGAGTAAGATAGCGAAATCAGTGTTGCTTGTATGACAGGCAAATCCCGCCGTGAATGTACATTGTTCGCAGGTTCGAAAGTTTACAGAATCATTTTTCTCTGTGGCGCAGTTTTATGCTCATTCCAATGGACGTAAATATGTAGAATACAAACACTGCGAACAGACCCAATGCCTGCAGCCATATTGCCAGACCGATACCTGCTACCACGAAGAGATAGCGCCATATATTTGCACCCAGACTATATTTTCCCAATTTCAACGAAAACATTGGCAGTGGTGCAAGCATTAGAAATGAGTTTGTAACAATCAAAGCGATAATAAACAGTGGATGCAGCAATATGCTGCTCGCTATTTCGAATCTTGGATTTGCATGTATCAATGCGAGCGCGGCATATGAAGAGGCGTTCGCCGGTACAGGCATACCCTTGAAGTGACTTCCATGATGCTGCTCCACGTTGAATTTTGCTAAGCGTATGCCAGAGACGACTGGGATTAGGAGTGGCAATCCGTAGCTTAGCGGAAGTAGGAAATAGGGCCATTGATAGTTAGTGAATCCGATTTTGAGCAGCCCTGCGGCGATTGCTCCGGGGGCGATTCCAAAGCTCACCAGGTCGGCAAGGACATCGAGCTGTTCACCCATCGCAGAGAATGCCTTGAGCTTTTTCGCCACATATCCGTCAAAGAAGTCGAGAATGATACACACCAGCACATATCTGGCTGCCAGCATGTATCTGCCGTGCCAGCCTTCCATAGTGGCCAGGGTGCCGAGTACCAGATTGATGAGTGTCAAAATATTGGGAAGATGGAGCTTGATAGGCTGTATAGTTTTCATTGTATAAGCACATTCCTGAGTTCGGGATTGCTTTCGATGTCGGCCGGCAGGCCAGAATCTCTCAATTTATTCCGATAATCACGATTCTGGAATGAATACTTGAATGCGGTGTGTATATCATATGTTCCGTCAACTAGAGCCTGAGTATCCTCAGTCATCACCAGTTCCTCGTCGGTGGGGATTACCAGAATTTTAATAGAAGAATTGTCTGAGGAAATACAAGTTTCAGCATTTCTGGTTCTTGAAACTGCATTCTTCCTTTCGTCAATTTCCACCCCGAGCTTCTCAAGTCCTCTCAGTGCCTTCAGACGATATGCTGGATTTAGTTCCCCAACACCGGCGGTGAATACCACAGCATCCACACTGCCAAGAGTTGCATAATATGCCCCGATGTATTTTCGAATGCGATATGTTTCGAGATCTTGGGCGAGTATACAGCGCCGATCAGCCCTTTTCACGCCCGCATGCACATCACGGCGATCTATGAATTTATCAGTTACGCCCAACACGCCGCTCTTTTTATTCAGAATCGAATCCATGGCCCCGGGACTGATATTTTCCTGTGCCATCATAAACAGCATTATCGCTGGATCAATATCGCCCGACCTAGTTCCCATCATGAGTCCTTCCAAGGGTGTCATACCCATCGAAGTATCATAGCTTTTTCCATCTTTTACCGCACATATTGACGAGCCATTGCCTATATGAGCAATTATCAGATTAGTTTTCATGGGGTTTTTTCCGAGCAGTACGGAGGCTCTTTTTGCAGTATAGATGTAACTTGTTCCGTGGAAGCCGTAGCGCCGAATTTTATAGTTCTCATACCAGTTATAAGGAAGAGCGTACATATAACTAGTTGCAGGCATGGTTTGGTGCCAGGCGGTATCTATTATGGCGCAGTGCGGAATGTTTGGCAGAATTTTTTGCGCGGCGCGAATACCAGCAATGTTGACAGGGTTATGCAGCGGCGCCAGATGAGAAATAGTTTCGAATTTAGTAAGAACACTATCGTCGACAATGACTGATTTGGTGAATAGATCTGCGCCATGCACTATCCTGTGTCCAACAGCTCTGATCGAATCAGTGCATTCCAAACAGCCTTTATCAGGGTTGGTCAAAATCCTCAAAATCCAGGCGATCGCGTCCTTGTGATCAGGACAACTTTTTTCCGCCTCATATTCTTCGTAACTGGCTGATTTGTGTTTAAGTCTTGATGACTTCTCGGCGATTCGTTCTACTACACCAACACCCAGAATGCGTTTCTCTTTCCAATCGTACACTTGATATTTAACGGAGGAACTACCGCAATTCAATGTGAGTATTGCCATGATACTACCTCATGAAGCCAATCAATGCTTTGTCCGGGGCCCAACTGCACAGATTAGGTTCTCAATCGTCGCTATTCTTACATGGTGAGTGATTGAGGGCAAGTATTACAGTTGAAGTGATAAACAATAACAACCAGTAAGACATTGCATGAAGTTATTGATGCTCATTTTTCTATTTTTTGTGGTGTTTCAATTGCAGGGTTCCGAAAGCTTCGAAATTTCGGCCACGATGCACGGCATTCACCAATGGAACGGCTTATTTTTGTATTCGGGACGGAAAATTTCCGGGGCGCTCACTTTCAAAGTGGCAAAAGATAACAATCCAACGTTTATGTTTGGCTTTAATACAGCTTTTCTTGCCGCGGGTCGTCTGGGAGATATGGGTTTAGTCGCTGAAGTGAGAAATCCGGCGTACGATTCATCTTTGAGATCTGTGGAAAAGACTCGATACAGAGCTAATTTGCGTTCATATTCAAACTCAAGAATTGGGATTGCCCTGATGTTATTAGACTCGCGAATGGGTCTTGCTTTGGAGAGGCGAAAGGATGTGGATGCAGGGATTATCTGGGTGGTGCCAATTCTAACCGATTCGTGGAATTTCGAGGTGCTCGGAACGGCTGCTATGCTTCGTTCCGCGATTAGTGACGATTATTGGTATCCGCGAAGGTTGCAACGTGCTGAGAGCCCACTTGGCATTGTTTCGAGTCGACTCAGATATTCATTTTCGAAGTCTGATATGGGAATGACATTTATCGTTTCTGGAGGTACCCACCTCAGAGTTGGTTATTTAGCTGGCTGGTCCTTCAGTACATCAAGTGGTCCTTGGGGTTTGTTTTTCCGCAGCATTTATTCATCATCATACTTTCACAATGCGGAAGGAAAGAGACTTGATATTCCGGTTGGCGGTAAATTTGTTTTGCAATTCAAACCCAGGAGGGGTTTCCAGTTTCGCATGGATTATAAGGCAGGTTTAGAGAGAGCCTTCCACAATCCTTGGCGATTCACCGATAAGGGTGGAATAGGACTTGGTTGGAACTTCTCCGAATTGAGGATTTTGTTGAGCAGCGATTGGAACTATGCATTCTCAAAAGAATATGAAGAGGCTTTGATTCGAGAAATCAAACTGAAGATCGGCTGGGATAGGAAGCTTCATAGTCTTGCACTAAGCAGTGCTGTCAAAACAAATGGGGGGTGGTATGCAAAGATTGAGGGTGGAGTTCCGATAACAGACTTGTGGCAGTTGGACGCTTTCATAAAGTTGCATGAGACAGCCAATTCATTGTTGCTGGATTTCAGAATAAAGGGAAGTTGGAATATCGGGGATAACCGGTTTATCATGTTGATCAATATGCGCGATCTTGTACGAGATTGGCACCGTGGGCCATCGACTGCAGGTGATTTGGAAGTGAACCTGAGATGGATACGAAAACTCGGCAAGGATGAGTAGCTATGCCTGATTCCCATGATTTCGAAAGGTTTCTTCCCGACGGTTTTCTTCGTCAGGTTATACGATTGCCTATTTTGATAAAGGGAACAAATCGGGAATCGACATTGTTAGGAAGAGGGGTGCTGACTCATATGCCTGCCGTCTGTCCAAGACAGGCGCGGCCGCAGCCATATCATTGTCATCGAAAGCATATGCCAGGAGAGTCCAAAACCTTGTTGCGTACTCTGTTGCGTTTCGTGGAACTGAACTTGCGCCGTTTCCACGGCGGCAATACATATAGTTCAAGTGAGATTTCGTCTGATTGCGCGAGCCAGGATTGTAAGTCGTTTAAGAGCGATAACTGATCGTGCCCCAGGCAGATTGCATCCGGTTTGATTTTTCGAATCACCCCATAAGTTCGTATAGTCTTATCTGCCAGTATCGCTGTATCCACAAGTCCGGAAAATTCAAGTTCGGTGATTCTTGTAACCTCGTTCTGAGCAGGAGTATAGCCTTTTATATCCTGGACAAACGCGTCTCTCGAAACCACAGCAACCAAACGATCACCATATAATGAAGCCTTTTTTAGAAACCACCGATGGCCGGGATGTAGATTGTCGAATGTACCGAACACCAGCACTGTCTTCATGAGCAAAAACCTTCATGAGTATAAGTAGCTTCAGGCAACGTGACCAGTAGTATTAAATTCGAATTATGAAGAAATAGCTTAGCCGGTAAGAAGCTTTCCAGAACAATCGTTTTTTGTTTCGTTGTTTTTTTTGTGCTTATATTGTGAATGCTGTGAGCGTAAACATAGAGTTCCGGCACTATGAGATAGCCGAACTGTCAAGTTAGCGATCAATAGTTGGAGATAAACACACAAGCATCCAATATTTGCTATTCTTGAGTTTTATATACTGAGTTTTTGTTTAGTTTTTGTGCATTCCTGCGCTGAATAAGAGTTATCCTCCTGAGCTTGCATATATACTCGTTCATTGATAGTGTAGAAGAAGTTAAAAATGTGAATGAGAGGTTTGAAATGCAGGTACTAAAGGAGAAAACAAGGAGAGACATTGTGGAGGCTGCCGAAAAAGAGTTCAGGAAGTTGAGCTTCGAAAAGGCATCAATGAGAACGATTGCGACGAATGCAAATATGACTGTCGGCAATCTTTATCGTTACTATAAGAATAAGCAAGAATTGTATGGTTCCATAATAAATGTACTTATAGTCGAACTAAAGAAATTGATAGCCGGTATTCCTGGAGTCCCAAAATCACGGCTTCCATATTTTCTGAGTAATTTCAAAGAACTCCAACAAAAATATCCTTCTGAATGGTTGATTTTGTTCGGCGGAAACACGGGGACTAAATACAAAGAAATAGCGGATGAAATCCACCAGAAGTTTAAAGATTGCGTAGTCGAAGTTATGCAAAGGAGCGGGCGGCATATCGAACTCGCCGATCCAATAGCATCGTCAATAATCTTTGGGTTAAACAGCATTTTGCAATCCCAGGAAACCAGCAAAAAAACCTCAGAGTTGGCCGATGAGTTTCTAGACTATATGATTGCCGGCTTTTCACACTGCGTTGCATAAATAAACTCATCTTCAGGCACTTGGTAGTTCCTGTCAGTGAACGAACCAGACTGGTGTTTTTTCATAAGGTGTTTGGCAATGAGATTTGCTTCAGGGCCATGAGTTTAAGCGTCCGTTGCGAATTGAAGTTTGTAGAGGTTACTGTAAACTCCTCTTTTTTGAATCAGTTCCTCATGGGTACCCTCTTCAATCAATATCCCATGCCCAAGCACCATAATCCTGTCAGCCAACTTAATTGTTGATAATCTATGGGCCACAATTATGGCCGTTCGATTTCTGAGCAGGTTTTCCACTCCCGCCTGTAAGAGCTTTTCAGTTTCCGTGTCAATATTCGCAGTTGCCTCGTCGAGGATTATTACTCTTGGATTGTGGGCGATAATCCGCGCAAATGCGATGAGTTGTCGTTGGCCAGCTGAAAGATTCCCAGCACCTTCGGATATTGATGTATCATAGCCCCTTGGTAACTCCCTTACGAATTGGTCTGCTCTGGAAAGTTGGGCGGCTTCAATGATTTTCTTCTTGCTCATATTTAGTCCGAGATTGATGTTGTCAGCCACTGAGCCCGCAAAGAGGAACACATCCTGCTGAACTGGCTGAACCATTTGTCGCAGTGAAGAAAGCGAAATATCTCGTATGTCCCTTCCATCCATGAGTATGCGTCCTGCGTCGGGATCCCAAAATCGAGTGATAAGATTTGCTATAGTGGTTTTACCAGAGCCTGTGGCTCCCACTACCGCTACCGTCTGACCGGTTTGAATTTGGAAGCTCAGTCCTCTTATTACCGGTTCACCGGGGACATAGGAAAAATGAACATTTTCGAATTTGATTTGTCCGGTTAACAGCTCAGTGGTTAGGGAATTTTCATCTTTAATACAATCAACAGTGTCTATCATTTCGAAAATTCTCTCACCACCTGTTATGGCCGATTGAAGGATATTAAATTTCTCTGCAATATCCCTGACTGGTTGGAAAAATTTTCGGATTAATTCAATGAATGCGATAAGTACACCAAGACTAATCAGGCCTTTGTTGTGAAGTCCTGCAAAATACCAGATTATAAGAGCAATAACGATAGATGCTATAAGATCGATAATTGGGCGGAATATCGCCATTATCTTGATTTGTTTGAGCTCCGCGTCGAGTAAGTCGTTGCCTTTCTTAAGAAATTCCGTTCGACTGCGGCTCTGTGCATTGAAGAGTTGCACTGTCGACATACCTCCTAATTTTTCCGAAAGATATGCGTTCACAGAACTTACCCTCGCCCTAACCTGGCGGAAAGTTTCCTTCATACTCCTCTGAAAAACTGTGAAAAGTATGAGTATTGGAACCGATGCGGCTAAGGCAATTAACGCCAAATGGCTATCCAGCAGGAAAAGGGCGATAAACACGCCTATCATTATTGCTCCATCTTTCATAAGTGAAATCGTTACATTGGTAAAAAACTCATTGATTGTTTCGACATCGTTGGCTATTCGCGACACAAGACTACCTATTAGGGTTTTTCCCAGGTAATGAAGAGATTGACGTACCAGGTGTGTAAGAAGTCCCTGGCGTATATCTGCCATTATCTTCTGGCCAATCCAAGATGCCAGATACACCTGAACGAAACTAAAAGACAGAACCCCTAAAAGAAACAACAGATATTGAAGCGACCTCGATTTCAGCCTCACGATATCATTCGACCGCAAGATTAGTTGATCTGCCACGGGAAGTTTATTTCTATCGATAATTCGCATAGCATAGCTTGAATTTTGACTCTCCACGAGAAACAGACGTGGATTGCTTTCTATTACATTCAAGGCAGCATCATCAGGATTTTGAATAAGGTACCAATCATCGCTATCCAGCCAGCCGGCAGTCATCGCGGTGTTGCGATCCTGTTCATTGAGATTCGAGAGTAATTGGGGATTCACAAAGAGACTGCCATCGATTTCCACTCCATTTTCCATAAGAGACTCAGCAATTCCCTTCGCAAGCATTGAAGTTCCGTTATCCTCCCAAGCTTTCTTCACGTAGCGGAGAGTAACTCGATTTTCGCGGCGCAGGAGATTTTCATCCAGAGTTCTTTTGAGAATCACCGGAAGGTAAAGCTCTGCTCCAGTCGCTATTATCAGGGCGAGCAATGCCAACGCAGAAATGAATTTATATGGTTTAAGGTAGCCAAGCAGACGTCTCATGGTTTTGGGCGAATAACCGTATTTCACTTCGTCTGCCGAGTTGCTCACTTGTTCCCTTCTTCAATACCCTCAAGTTTTTGCAATTCTGCAATTTCCTGGTAGAATCCGCCACCGGCAACTAATTCTTCGTGAGTACCCGAAGCGTTCACTCTACCATCTTCAAGTACAATACATGCATCGCAGTATGATAGTGCCGAAACCCGGTTCGATATCATTACGGTTAACTTATTACGTCGAATTCCGAAAAGTTTTTTAAGGATTCTTTCTTCCGTATCCGCATCCACTGCCGAGAGTGCATCGTCAAGAATCAAAATTTCCGGGTTGTCAACTAGCGCTCGTGCGATCGCTATACGCTGTTTCTGACCGCCGGACAGGGTTACACCCCTTTCGCCGACCACGGTTTCCAATGCATCCGGGAAATAAGAGAGATCTGCGGAAAGCCCGGCGGTGTCAACCACCTGGTTAATCATCTCTTCCGTCGCATCGGGATTGGCGAAAATTATGTTATCTTTGATACTTTCGGAAAATAGGAAAACATCTTGTGGCACTATTCCAAGAACAGATCTCAAATTGGATATCTTAATTTTCCGTATATCCTGTCCTCCTATGAAAATGCTTTCGCTAGGAGGATCAAGTATTCTGGAAATCAATCTAATCATCGTTGTTTTCCCCGATCCGGTTCTGCCAAGTATGCCCATGGAGCTGCCCTTACCTACTGTAAAACTGATATCGCGCAATACTACATTTCGTTCATCATAGGAAAATTGCAAAGATCGAAATTCGAGCGATCCTGAGGGTAAATCATCAAGGGCCCCCGGGAGATCTTTGATATCTGGGATTTCATCAAGCACCGAGGAGATTCTTTTCATTGAGGCAGCCCCTCGTTGTATCATGTTGACTACCCAACCGGCCCCCATGGCCGGCCAAAGCAGCATTCCCAAGTAGGCAAGCGCTGCCAGAAAGTCACCTGGACTGAGTTGTCCATAGATTATTCTTTGGCCTCCGAAGAGAAGAAGCATTAAAATCGTCAAACCCGCGACAAAGCCCATAGCCGGGAAAAGAATCCCCCAGAATCTAACCAAAGCCATGTTCGCATGTCCGTAATTCATGTTTATTTCAGAAAAAATTTTGAGCGCGTGTCCTTCTCTTGCAAAAGATTTGAGAACTCGAATTCCAGCAAAGGTTTCCTGAACATGTTCACTGATTTTCGCGAAATTTTCCTGAACCTTGTGAAAAAGAGGGCCTATAAGTCGCCCGAGGAAAATAGCCATAACAGTAATCAATGGCAATGGGATTACAATTAGAAAACCAAGTTTTCCATATCCAATAAACAATGCTGTCAGGATGACTAGAGTCATGAAAACTCCATCAACAAGGGCAATTAGGGCCATTCCGGTTGCCATTCTGATAGAGCGAACATCGTTTGTCGCTCGAGCCATCAAATCGCCCACTTTGCGCTTTTTATAAAAAGCTTCGGATAACAACAACAATTTATCATAAAGACATATGCGTAAATCGTTTTCGATTCTCCTAGCCGCTCCTAAAATGTAGCTTCTCCATCCGTAACGACCCACCGCAATCAGAATCGCCAAAACCACGATGGTTAGAGTTAACTTGCCGATACCACTCTTGTTGCCGTTTGCGATTAAGTCGACAGATTTGCCCATTAGCCTTGGAATAAGAATCTGCCCAGCATCGGTTAGTACTAGAAAAGAAAGTCCGCGAATATATAACCATCTATATGAGATTAAATATGGTTTGAGTGTTCTAAATTCCTTTAGCAACTAGCTTTGTGCTCCTTCTTTTCCAGAATTCCGATGATACTAAAATAGGACTAAAAACCAATGTGGTAAAGTGAATCCAGCCTGGCGTGGGGAAGGTTTATCGGTTAAAGAATGTGTTTCAGGAATTCTTTGGTTCGTGATTTTTTTGGATTGGTGTCGTTCGGGTTCATCCAACTCAACATCTTTCCATTGTCTATGCAAACAACCCGATCTGTCGCGGCTCGTGCAAAGCCCATTTCATGAGAAGCCACTATCATGGTTATCCCTCCTTTTGCAAAACCGAGCATAACATCGAGAACTTTTTTGAGCATCTCGGTATCCAACTTGAGCTGGTTTGGGAGGGTTGATTCCTTATTTTCAAGCCCAACTCGACAGTTCACAAGCCTTGTTGCCATTTTCCTCACCTTAGCAGGCGCGAGGCTAATATTGTTGAGAACGTTCTTGTGCGGGAGAAGTCCAGAATCCTGAAACACATCCCTCTCTCTTCCCGAATTTTTCGAATACCGGCATTGGCATCGCTAAGAGGGCTGCCGTTGATAAAATTTGCCTATTGCTTAGCTATTCGAGTTCATTGACGCAGCATAACAGTGTGCTCTTCCCAGATTATGAGGGTGCGACAGCTATGAGCAGGGCACTATTTGACCTCGGTCGTTTCAATCCACGCACCCGCGAGGGGTGCGACTCGCGCGTCAGCACTTGGAAAAAAATGGACTAGTAGTTTCAATCCACGCACCCGCGAGGGGTGCGACTTTTGATACCTAAAACATGGATGGTATACGAATCCAGTTTCAATCCACGCACCCGCGAGGGGTGCGACGGCGGCGCGTAAGTTATCTCCGATATCCGCCTGGTTTCAATCCACGCACCCGCGAGGGGTGCGACATTTAGCGGAAACCTTAGCAGCTAACTAGGTATGTTTCAATCCACGCACCCGCGAGGGGTGCGACTGTCGAGGTTGACATACTTGACCTTGATATATGCGGTTTCAATCCACGCACCCGCGAGGGGTGCGACGGCGAGAGTTGCCCAGTATGCGTCATGCGTACCGTTTCAATCCACGCACCCGCGAGGGGTGCGACTCGCGCGTCAGCACTTGGAAAAAAATGGACTAGTAGTTTCAATCCACGCACCCGCGAGGGGTGCGACAACTCCTTTTTACCTTTTTGGTTTCGAAATTCTAGTTTCAATCCACGCACCCGCGAGGGGTGCGACACCAACCAGCTCAAAATCAGCTCAAAATTTTACAGGAGGAATTATGTTTCAATCCACGCACCCGCGAGGGGTGCGACTTATACACGCGCCTACCAGCGCCGCCCGCTTGGTTGTTTCAATCCACGCACCCGCGAGGGGTGCGACGGGTATGGCTGGATGTTATCAGCACGGGCCAGCGGTTTCAATCCACGCACCCGCGAGGGGTGCGACATTTAGCGGAAACCTTAGCAGCTAACTAGGTATGTTTCAATCCACGCACCCGCGAGGGGTGCGACTGTCGAGGTTGACATACTTGACCTTGATATATGCGGTTTCAATCCACGCACCCGCGAGGGGTGCGACTGTCGAGGTTGACATACTTGACCTTGATATATGCGGTTTCAATCCACGCACCCGCGAGGGGTGCGACTTCCAAATGCAATTATTTCCGTAATCTGCTATATGTTTCAATCCACGCACCCGCGAGGGGTGCGACGGGCACGATACGAACATCATCCGCCAGCCATTCACGTTTCAATCCACGCACCCGCGAGGGGTGCGACAAGATCTCGCGAAACGAACAGAGTTGACAATAAGTTTCAATCCACGCACCCGCGAGGGGTGCGACTACCCATCCAGGATTCATCAACTAGCGACGGCCAGTTTCAATCCACGCACCCGCGAGGGTGCGACAACTCCTTTTTACCTTTTTGGTTTCGAAATTCTAGTTTCAATCCACGCACCCGCGAGGGGTGCGACACCAACCAGCTCAAAATCAGCTCAAAATTTTACAGGAGGAATTATGTTTCAATCCACGCACCCGCGAGGGGTGCGACTTATACACGCGCCTACCAGCGCCGCCCGCTTGATAGTTTCAATCCACGCACCCGCGAGGGGTGCGACCCGGATGAATCAACAGCTATGCCGTATGGACTATGTTTCAATCCACGCACCCGCGAGGGGTGCGACATCTTAGGGATGACTAATTTTTCCCCCGGAAAAAGTTTCAATCCACGCACCCGCGAGGGGTGCGACAAGCGCGGATAAAACATTCAAGTGGGGTTTTTGCAAGTTTCAATCCACGCACCCGCGAGGGGTGCGACGTGTAGTATCTCCGCACATCATAATCGCTCCTCGTGGTTTCAATCCACGCACCCGCGAGGGGTGCGACAAGTGGGTGAGCCCTCGAGCCCCTTCATCATCGTGTTTCAATCCACGCACCCGCGAGGGGTGCGACATAAGGACTTAGGCGATTTGTAAGAGTGTAAGGGGTTTCAATCCACGCACCCGCGAGGGGTGCGACCTGGGCGCGTTTGGCCTAGCCGCCGGGACAGCGGCCGTTTCAATCCACGCACCCGCGAGGGGTGCGACTAGAAGAAATTAACGAACACAAGCAAAAATACTCCCGTTTCAATCCACGCACCCGCGAGGGGTGCGACTTTGCCAGCTCAGCATATATCGTCTGCACCGGCGTGTTTCAATCCACGCACCCGCGAGGGGTGCGACTTCGCGCAGATTTGGAGAGGTATTTATCTGCAATTGTTTCAATCCACGCACCCGCGAGGGGTGCGACATATAGATTTAGCAGGCTGTAATAATTTTGTAATGTTTCAATCCACGCACCCGCGAGGGGTGCGACTCCAAGTATGCCCCCCGTCAGTAGTTGTCGCTTCGTTTCAATCCACGCACCCGCGAGGGGTGCGACCGCCTGACGAGGGTGTCGCCAGGCAAGCCCGACGGTTTCAATCCACGCACCCGCGAGGGGTGCGACATTGTAAAAACAATCAAATTTACAAGCGGGCGCCGTTTCAATCCACGCACCCGCGAGGGGTGCGACTTACTGGCGACATTCTGGACGCCTCAGTCGCGCTGTTTCAATCCACGCACCCGCGAGGGGTGCGACTTACTGGCGACATTCTGGACGCCTCAGTCGCGCTGTTTCAATCCACGCACCCGCGAGGGGTGCGACTCGGTATCGCATCTGTGGGCGGGCGGATTATTGCGTTTCAATCCACGCACCCGCGAGGGGTGCGACAAGGACTAACGATACCCAGCTAACTGTTGTGATGTTTCAATCCACGCACCCGCGAGGGGTGCGACATCTGGGTGCCCAAATCGGCCGCAACCGTACGAGTGGTTTCAATCCACGCACCCGCGAGGGGTGCGACGATTCTCCCTCTTGACACTCCCCCCTTAAGGGGGGTTTCAATCCACGCACCCGCGAGGGGTGCGACCAGCTGATTTCATGGCGCCTGAGGGGGCTAAAAAGTTTCAATCCACGCACCCGCGAGGGGTGCGACTCGCCGGAATTATGTGTGCTGGCGCGTTCCACGACTGGTTTCAATCCACGCACCCGCGAGGGGTGCGACTTAGTGATGTTGACACAACCCCGGGTTGATGGTGTTTCAATCCACGCACCCGCGAGGGGTGCGACGGCAACACTAGCAGACCGGATCGATGCCAATATCGTTTCAATCCACGCACCCGCGAGGGGTGCGACATTTTCGCGCCACAACTCCCCGTCCGGGGTGCGGTTTCAATCCACGCACCCGCGAGGGGTGCGACAGGTTGACGGGGTTATCCACCCCGGCGCAGATCCTGTTTCAATCCACGCACCCGCGAGGGGTGCGACGTAGTACTACTATACCGGATTCAGCGCGCACTTGTTTCAATCCACGCACCCGCGAGGGGTGCGACGTCGACATCAATGCCGGCAATGTTATCACGATCCTGTTTCAATCCACGCACCCGCGAGGGGTGCGACACTGCCTATGATTATCAACTCTGGGCGCGCCCCATGTTTCAATCCACGCACCCGCGAGGGGTGCGACGGGCATTATGGCGGCAAAAAGTTGGGCGCCTGACGAGTTTCAATCCACGCACCCGCGAGGGGTGCGACGCGGTAAAGGTGGGATTGTCCCTTAACCCGCAAGTTTCAATCCACGCACCCGCGAGGGGTGCGACGACGTGCGAAATATACCCAGCCAGGCTTATATTCGTTTCAATCCACGCACCCGCGAGGGGTGCGACACCTTTTAGCCCGTTGTTCGCCATCACTCCCGCGTTTCAATCCACGCACCCGCGAGGGGTGCGACTTCAGCCGGGGCAGCTCGTCCCCAGCCGAATACTTGTTTCAATCCACGCACCCGCGAGGGGTGCGACATGAACGTCTATAGTATATGTGCCGGTAGCAGATGTTTCAATCCACGCACCCGCGAGGGGTGCGACGGCGGAACCACACTGACACTCCAGCGATGCTTAGTTTCAATCCACGCACCCGCGAGGGGTGCGACTAGACCTCCCGGCGCTCGAGCGCCAAGTCGGTAGAGTTTCAATCCACGCACCCGCGAGGGGTGCGACTCAGGAAAATATCGGCGGCTGCAACGTTGTAACAAGTTTCAATCCACGCACCCGCGAGGGGTGCGACCCTTGTCCCTGCTTCACCGAATTTCCTCCTCCCGAGTTTCAATCCACGCACCCGCGAGGGGTGCGACGGTGTATTTTCTTTCGGCAAATGGTTTCGGGCTAGTTTCAATCCACGCACCCGCGAGGGGTGCGACAAATAAAAGGCGTGGCAAATTTATCAGATATTAATGTTTCAATCCACGCACCCGCGAGGGGTGCGACGCTGGAATTATGTGTGCTGGCGCGTTCCACGACTGGTTTCAATCCACGCACCCGCGAGGGGTGCGACGGTAACGCCGCAATAATAAGCAAGTATTTTATGGCCCGTTTCAATCCACGCACCCGCGAGGGGTGCGACAAAACCGTGCTTTCGTCCAAGCGAGTTCCTTGTCGTTTCAATCCACGCACCCGCGAGGGGTGCGACATATGTCAGTCGAAGAGATCGACGAGCATAAACGGTTTCAATCCACGCACCCGCGAGGGGTGCGACATCCCGCTATACAGGGATTCCACGAGCTCGCGAGGTTTCAATCCACGCACCCGCGAGGGGTGCGACCGCCTATAACGCCGACCGGCGCTTGGACGATTTGTTCGTTTCAATCCACGCACCCGCGAGGGGTGCGACATGAGCAAGCGGACCGGTTAATCATTGGGCGGCAAGTTTCAATCCACGCACCCGCGAGGGGTGCGACATGAAGGGGACCTTCCGGATATCGGGTTGATTATGTTTCAATCCACGCACCCGCGAGGGGTGCGACGCGTCTGGTGGCGTTTTAGGGACCCACATATCGAGTTTCAATCCACGCACCCGCGAGGGGTGCGACATATTTGACGAGCGCTGGCTAGAATGGCTTATCAGTTTCAATCCACGCACCCGCGAGGGGTGCGACGAGTTTGTAAAATAAATCAAAGGAGTTAAAAGATGGTTTCAATCCACGCACCCGCGAGGGGTGCGACTCCCCGTAAGCGGGGGGTCTCCCCACAGTCTGGGGTTTCAATCCACGCACCCGCGAGGGGTGCGACGACGCGCAATATCTACTCCGCGTGACCACGATTCGTTTCAATCCACGCACCCGCGAGGGGTGCGACATGCTGTAAGTGATAACCCTGTTGCCACACCTACGTTTCAATCCACGCACCCGCGAGGGGTGCGACCAAGAAATCCTTAAGTCCTTGCGGGGTAACAACCTCGTTTCAATCCACGCACCCGCGAGGGGTGCGACGTGGCCTACTGGCCGGTTTCGTACTGCGAATAAGTTTCAATCCACGCACCCGCGAGGGGTGCGACTTGCCAATTATCGCACCAAAACGCATATAGTATAGTTTCAATCCACGCACCCGCGAGGGGTGCGACCTAGATTTGCGGTACGCTTCGGTAGCTAGTGAATTGTTTCAATCCACGCACCCGCGAGGGGTGCGACATGGCCATCATGCCCAGCTGCAGCCTGCTGCCTGCGTTTCAATCCACGCACCCGCGAGGGGTGCGACGTGGTGTGTTGTTCTCAGCCTGCAGAAACTAACGTTTCAATCCACGCACCCGCGAGGGGTGCGACTTGGCAGGCGCCCCAGCCGGGGTATATCTACATGTTTCAATCCACGCACCCGCGAGGGGTGCGACATCAAGACGATCGCGGGCTGCGCGGACGAAAACAAGTTTCAATCCACGCACCCGCGAGGGGTGCGACCTGGTCTGACCTCTAAGATCAGCCGAGCGAATTGTTTCAATCCACGCACCCGCGAGGGGTGCGACCTTCCGCCGGCTTTTGGGTCACCGCGATTTGGCGTTTCAATCCACGCACCCGCGAGGGGTGCGACTCCCCTTCCCTTGTCCCTTGTCCCTGCTTCAACAAGTTTCAATCCACGCACCCGCGAGGGGTGCGACCAGGGTCCTCGTCGCGATCCGTGTCGGTGAAGTGTTTCAATCCACGCACCCGCGAGGGGTGCGACATAGTCGATCATCCCGGAGAGCCTCACCCACTGATGTTTCAATCCACGCACCCGCGAGGGGTGCGACGGATTGAGGAGGTGATATAGAGCAGGATTCGGAGAGTTTCAATCCACGCACCCGCGAGGGGTGCGACATGGCTCACATGCTGAATCGAATTATTTAGCCGGGTTTCAATCCACGCACCCGCGAGGGGTGCGACTTGGCAGCAAGACATTGTGTGGGTGTCCAACTACGTTTCAATCCACGCACCCGCGAGGGGTGCGACTTGGTGGGGTGCGGCTATCCAAGCGCTGGCCAATGTTTCAATCCACGCACCCGCGAGGGGTGCGACGATCCGCAGGGCGGCTTATTTATCAGATATTAATGTTTCAATCCACGCACCCGCGAGGGGTGCGACTCGACAAAATCGACCAAAAATTTGACAAATTAGGTTTCAATCCACGCACCCGCGAGGGGTGCGACCAGCACAGAGGGTTTTGCGGATGGCACCAGCGCGTTTCAATCCACGCACCCGCGAGGGGTGCGACACTAACTAAATCAATCTTAATCGTATACGTCGCGTTTCAATCCACGCACCCGCGAGGGGTGCGACATCCTAAATCCAGGACCTCCTTCCCCCTGACATGTTTCAATCCACGCACCCGCGAGGGGTGCGACGAGAGTAATTGCGCCCACCGGAGTGAGCTTCAAGTTTCAATCCACGCACCCGCGAGGGGTGCGACGAGATCCTCAGGAGGATCCATGCGCAGGACCCGGTTTCAATCCACGCACCCGCGAGGGGTGCGACATGGCTCCAAGTTCTGTTAGTTTCTGCAGGCTGTTTCAATCCACGCACCCGCGAGGGGTGCGACAAGCAGGCCTGCCTGATGCAGGCAGGCGTCAAGACAGTTTCAATCCACGCACCCGCGAGGGGTGCGACCTGGCAGCAGACACGGCCAGGCAGGCGACAAAACCGTTTCAATCCACGCACCCGCGAGGGGTGCGACTCTTACGCTCATTACACAGCGTGACTAGGGGGAAGTTTCAATCCACGCACCCGCGAGGGGTGCGACTGCTACAACGTTGCAGCCGCCGATATTTTCCTAACGTTTCAATCCACGCACCCGCGAGGGGTGCGACTTTTTGCCGGCATCAACTCCGACACTGCCGCCGAGTTTCAATCCACGCACCCGCGAGGGGTGCGACATGGTCGCCACGGGCGGCAGCGACCCGCCGCCCAGTTTCAATCCACGCACCCGCGAGGGGTGCGACATCAAGGCGCTGGGATTTGACGTCCAGATCCACGCGTTTCAATCCACGCACCCGCGAGGGGTGCGACGATAAAATCAACGTCGGCGGCCGCAGCGAGCTCGAGTTTCAATCCACGCACCCGCGAGGGGTGCGACATCGAAATTGATACTGATGATGTTAGTGTCTATGGTTTCAATCCACGCACCCGCGAGGGGTGCGACATCATCATCATTAATTAGCAGCGGCGCATCAGTGTTTCAATCCACGCACCCGCGAGGGGTGCGACATCCTATTATATACCTGCTTGGCCGACAAACTTACTGTTTCAATCCACGCACCCGCGAGGGGTGCGACACACGCTGAGCGAATTATATACGTATGCCGGCGCGTTTCAATCCACGCACCCGCGAGGGGTGCGACTGCTGCCGATGCCTCTTTTTTCCATCTCTCTTTCCGTTTCAATCCACGCACCCGCGAGGGGTGCGACATACTACGATTAAGAACGGGAATGAACAAGTCCGTTTCAATCCACGCACCCGCGAGGGGTGCGACGCGCTATCTCAAGACATCAAGCAGCTAAGGATTGTTTCAATCCACGCACCCGCGAGGGGTGCGACTTTTTCACATCCGGCGCCGGTGGCGCAGATGCTATTGTTTCAATCCACGCACCCGCGAGGGGTGCGACGTCCTGCATAGCGTTGTTATCCTTGCCTCTGGCCGTTTCAATCCACGCACCCGCGAGGGGTGCGACATTTTGAAAATTAATGTTGATAACTTCGGACGTTAAGTTTCAATCCACGCACCCGCGAGGGGTGCGACGCCAGATACAATAATAACCTAGCACATATCTCAAGTTTCAATCCACGCACCCGCGAGGGGTGCGACTTTAATTTTTGGATGGGCTCCCCGCTCCAACACCGGCGGGTTTCAATCCACGCACCCGCGAGGGGTGCGACCTCTTCATTATACTTCATTTCTGTACAATGAAATAGTGTCTCGAATTCATGAACCTCTTCCATATATTGTCCCTATCCTGTTCTGTCAAAGAGCTAAATTCTGTAAATGCTTATTATAACATAGATTACAAGTTTTGCGAACGGCCCATATTTTTCTGTTTCCGCTATGTTCGCGCAGTGAATTATTTGCTGAGATTATTTGGAATATTCATGAAATTCAAAAAAATGCATAATAGCTGAAGCGCCGACACTTTGAGGGAAAACACTGATGAATTATACAATCAAAGTCCCTTCCGGGTTATAGGAGGGTTTTGCTCCTACATGTTCTATTTTGCGTTTCCAATTACTCCCCAGGTAATAGTACCGAAGGCTATCTTTTTCAAAATCAATAACACTCTCTAATTTCTTCTTCATTTTGAGCCAAAGTCCAGGGTCTACCAGACATTCAAAAAGGGAGTACTGTACTCGCTGACCATAATCTTCACAAATCTTTCCTACACGCCGAAGCCTCCTGGCTCCTAGTGAATCTCCGGTTGAAACATCATAGCTCACCAATACCAACATGGTTTATCTCCAGAGGAAGGGGGGGTATTCATCAAGATCTCCCCGGATAAATCGGCAGAGCAACAGAGCTTGATAATAGAAAAGCAATCCCAACGGCATTTTTTCCTTCAGAAAAGGATGAGTAATAATTTCCTTTTTCCGTTTCTGATACGCTTCAATAACTGTTTTCCGGGAATTTTCCTTCATGTATACAGCACCACTGGCATACTTTTTGAAATCTCCCTGGTTGATCTGTTGCCGATTAATCAAGGAGAGTACCAGACGGTCGGCGAAGAAAGGACGAAATTCTTCCATCAGGTCCAGAGAGAGGCTATTGCGTCCGGGTCTGTCCCTGTGGAGGAATCCCACTGCTGGATCAAGTCCAACAGATTCGCAGGCTGAAATCATATCGTGATACAACAATGTGTAAACAAAGGAGAGTAGCGCGTTAGTCTTGTCCATGGGAGGGCGGCGACTCCGTCCTGAAAAGGTGAAATACTCAGATTGTTGAATAATCAAGTTATCGAAGAGAGCAAAGTATGCAGCCGCGCTATCTCCTTCAATTCCTCGCACAATCTCCAATCCGGGAGTTTTTCTCATGTGGTTAAGGGATGTTTTGAGATGGGATATGGTTTTCTCTATCTGTCCCATCTTATCTTTTTCAGAATGATCCCTTAGGAAACGCTTGAGGACTGAATTGATATTGAAGATTTTTCCGATTATCATGTTTCCTGCGATTTGTGCCGAGGTTTGGAGTGAATCAGCATAACGGTACTGCTGTCTCCGCAGAAGGACATTCCCCGACACTTTCCCGCTGAAGCGCCCAAGAAATTTGCCATTCTCACTTAGATAGCTGATGGTGATTCCCTTCTCCCCACAGGCCCCGATTAAGTATGGGCTGAGTCGTATATTCCCGAAACAGATGATTCCGTCTAGATTATGCAGAGGAAATTTCTTCTTCTCTTCTCCTATGTAAATTGCGATGGTTTCCCGTTCCCGAGCCAGATAAGACTCTTGTGTGGTAATGAAAAGCGTATTAAACAGGCGCCTCATAGCGCCCCCCTTCCTTGTCTAAGATTCTGTTGATCCAGCTTCGAACGGCTCTCGGCTTTGCCGAAAGATTGGGCTGGCATTCCTCCTTCAAAGAACAGGACTTGCAATGGGGTTTTTTAATGGGAGGGGGCAGCTGTTCTTCCCGAAGCATCTGATGGATGCTATGGGTCGTGTGGGCAACTTCTTCTCTGAGATTTTGGCTCATCTCAATAGGAATACGCCGTCTATCCTTACCGTAGTAGAGATATCCTATTTCAATACTTATGCCCATCATTTCTTCCAGGCATAAAACCTGAGCGCATAGCTGCACTTCGTCTTCCGTGCTGTGTTTGGGCTTTCCCGATTTGTACTCCACGGGGTATATCTCACGGATCTCTTTACCCTGATAGCGAATTTCAACAACATCTGCTTTCCCCACAATACCCAGCTCGGAAGAGCAAATTGGCATGGAGAATTCCGTTCGGAATCCCTTTCTCTTTTCGATCGGATAACTGTCCACCCGGCTGTGAAAGAGATCGCCTTTGACAGTAAGGTAATTCTCCGCCCAGCACTGGTCTTTATGAATCAAGGCACACTGCCTGGGACAGAAGGTGTAGTGCTGGAGGGAGGAGAGCATTATGAATTCCTCTTCGGAATAGGGCATATTGATATGCTAGAGCATTGCGATTACTTCAACTCCCTGAGGAGCGGATTCCGTATCGACAGTTATTCTATAATCTGAAATCGAACGGGGGGGCTTCTCCTTATCTATACGTTCAGTTTTCACTAGAGCAAAAAGATTCTGAGCAGGGGCAGTGCCCAATTCGGAATCGTGTTTGAATACAATCAGTTTCTGGGCGGCCATTTCTCCCCGCGATGCGGAATGATCGTGTTCAAACATATTCATCAGAGCTTGCCAGAACAGCTTTAAATCTTCCTCGGAGAATTCTGTCTGCTTTGCAAGGGGTGCGGAAATAAAACCGTGAACCCGATAAAGCCCGTAGGGGATATAGGCCTTTTTCCCCATGGTACGATTGTCCCCTGATTGTTTTTCGGCTTCTTTTGTGGTTTCAACAGCCATTCGCGTTATGGTGGCCACCAAGGGGACAACCGGATCGATGCTCCGTGAGAAGGAGAGCTGAATCGGTCCGCGGACCTGCCCGCAGTCGTTGACCTTTGTGCTCATTACCGCTCCGAACGCGCGGACATCAAAGAAGTTCCTGCACATCCAGATTCGTGCCTTACTCACCTTTTCCGATTTGTCCTTCACTTCTTCCACCGAGGCATAGGCGGGCTTCCGCCGTTCGGCTAGTATGGCTTTCTCCTTGATATATATGCTGTTGGGATAACTATCTTCATGTAAGAGTTCAACATAGTTTCTCACCTTGCGCTTGAGACAGACATCCGTTGTAATCCCATGACCGGTTTCCGGATCGATACGAGGCAAATTACCTCCGTCGGGGTCCCCATTGGGATTTCCGTTTCTGACATCAAATAATAATACGAATTCATAGCGGTTTTCAATCGGCTTGCTCATTGTTTTCTCCTTCGGTAGCAGTTTCTTTCTTCCTATAATTTTCATTTCTTTGTTGGTAGTAGGCGATGGCAAAAAGCCCTTGATCTTTCAAGTCCATGAGAGGGGGGAAGCCTTTGATATTCTCCATTATTTCGCCAATTCTCTTATCGGAAATTAATCCATACTCGGCCTTTTTAATATGATGCTGAGAGAGTTGAAGCAGTCTGGGGAAAACGCTGCCCGGAGTTGATGCGGCGGCGCTGAAGAAGCTATCTCTAATAGTTGTGTTGATGTTTCCCAAAGCATCCTGCTGGGCCTTTTCCAATACAGCGAAGAGCCGGCCCAGTAGATAGGCCGTTTCCAGATTTTTTGTGTCTAATGACATACGAATCTCCTTGTTAAAATTTCGCTCCAATACCGCTTTCAGTATGGAAGCTCTTAAATAGTTGATGCGACCATCTGCACCAATGCGCCCCATTACTCCATGGTAGAGGCTCATGGGATATGGAGCACCAGTAAGAATAGAGCGCATCAAGGCCCCTCCCAGAACTGGAGAAATATCCTTGGTCTCCCGGGCCGTTTCCTTCAGCAAATGCCAGACTCCCGGATATTCAATATCTCGTTCTGAAGATTTATCAATCTCTAGATGTTTGAAGTGATTTCCAAGTCGGCGCATCAGTTTCTCTACTGAGCAAACATACCAGAAACGGAGGGCCAGCCTCCCTTGATTCAAAGCCAATCCCAAAATATAGAATTTCACCTCTCCATCCCTATCCGAATTATTGGGCAGAATTCCCTTCTTAGCCGCTTCCAGGAACTTCTGCACGGGTTCTATTTCATCTTTACTCCTCGGATTTATAATCTTTCCAAAAAAGGGTTCAACAGGCGTTTTTCTCTCTGTCCAAAAAACAGTCGTGGCATCCCCTATTCGCAGACACTGGGTTTCGCTGCGAAGCAGGTATTTTAAAGCCGTGGAGCTTTTGAATTCCGCTTCCACCGAGATGGGCGCGTTTTCTCCCCTGCTTTTTCCGTAGGATTCATAAGCCGCTTTGTTGAAGGACACTAAAGAGGCTCCGGCACCGAAGGAAAATTGAGCGTATTTGTTTTGAATAGGGTGAGTAAGCCCATCAATGAGGCTAATTCCTCGGCGATACTCTTTGCGGCCGACAAAGTTTTCCCACAGTTTTTGTACCTCGGGGCGTTCATGAACAAGGCCTCTATCTCCCTCCAGCTTAAATGCCACCCATTTCCCATCCTTGCCGCAAATTTCCTGCCAATAAGGGAGTGAAGTTGATTTGGACGGATCCCATTTTCTCAAGAAGGATTTGACAGCCAGAACCCCCTCATCCTGTGAGTTGCCGCATACTTCATCTATCAACTCTCTAAAAGAATTTTGATGCACATTCTTCCGTGAAGCACCGGACATACCGAAAATATAGTCCGCCCTATCCACCATGAAGTTTGGAGTTGTAGAGGAATTATTTGAACGGACATTTATCTGATTGGAATAAGGGACTTCGGAAAGCCTATATTTGTAACTCTGGGCACTTTTTTCCCCTCTTATATCTTCAGGATTTCCTATAAGATTTCCATTCCTGTCTATGTTGATGCAAAAGCCAAGTTTTTCCATACTGAAGCCCAGAGGGGGTATTTTTGCCCCTTCATTTTCCGAATCCTCGTGTTGTTCTTTGTATAAGCGGTCGTAAAGGGTTATCAGGGATTGAAGAATCACGATACCACCTTCTGATGGCAGTCGATTACGCCGTTCCGCATCAGGGCCCGAAAAAAATGAGGTGTCATCTTGTCGGCAAAGTCTATGTCATGCAGCATATAACCCAGATTCTGTTCATCCTGATTGGCAAATTCTGAAGACGGAATGGTTTCACACCATTCAAAATTCACTGGAAACTCGCGGCAGCCAAAATAGGGACGGTGGAAGCACTGTCCTTTTTGAGCTCTTCGTTTGAATATTTCAATATGTTTTCCCTCGTTTTGATCATCCGTATCCGTTAATTCAAAGTGAGCCTCAATTACATACTCAACATTTCGAAGTACTAGCGAGGCCCGCTGTTGACGATCATCTTCGATAAAGCGGCATACCAGTGTTTTCCCTTCCATGTCCTTCTTGTTTATAGAGGCCCGATTTGCCAATTCATTCCGGCGGATATTTTCGAATTTTATGGGTTTAAGCACATGGATGCGATCGATAATCCAACGGATGGCAGGTTTCCAGTAGATGGCCTCCAAAATGCCCCGGGCCGCCGAGGGGGTTATCACATCATAGGAAACTCGTTCCGCCTTCATTTCGGGGCGAGTGAATAAGGCATAATCTCCCCAAATTCTCAGCTTAATTCCATAACTCATCAGCGCCTCCTATAGAATAAAAGCTTCTCCCTCGGGAGAGCGGCATTGCAAACCGGTTTGCTTCGAATAAAGCTCACTGTTTTTAAGAACGAAAATTCCTTTTGCTGGAGATTCCAGCCATTCCTGAATTTCTTCCTGTTGATAAGGATAGATTTGAACCGTGAATTGCTGAAGACTGCGAAGGACTCCTCCTGTCTGCTTTGAGTCCTCCAGGGATTCCACCAGCTTCAGGGATTCAGCCTCAAGGGCTATAATAACAGGCACGGCCGCCGATTCAATCATTTGGAATTCAGCGATTTCTTTGAATGGTATCTCGCCTCTTACTGACTGATGGCCCTTTGCCAGGATACTATCAGAGTCCATTTGCTGCTCATTCTTCCAGAAATAGTCGTTAAAGTACTTTTTGACGCATTCGGGGCTTGTTAACCTACCGGAGAAACGATCAAACAGCTTCTCGGCTGATTGAGCGGCCTTACGGAAATAGGAAGCTCTTCTATTTTCAGGAAGCTGAAAAATGAAAACAGGTTGAGTTGTTTTACTCTTCCCATTCCGATTACATCGCCCGGCCGCTTGGGCAATACTGTCGATTCCTGATATCGCCCGATAGACACAGGGGAAGTCCACGTCCACTCCGGCCTCGATAAGCTGAGTGCTTATCACGCGGCATGGACGGTAGTTTTCCAACTGCTTCCGAATCTTATTTAGAATTTCTGTCCGATGAGCCGGATACATAAGGGCACTAAGGTGGAAATTATATTCTGATTCCGGCAGGGCCTTATATATTTCCAGTGCCTGCTTACGGGTGTTAACTATGCAGAGTACCTGCCGGCAATCAGACAGTTTAGCCGCTACATCCTCGATATCCAGTTCTCCTATGAAAGTCTCATCTGTTCTTCTTAGATTGGTGAAAAGAGTGGTCACATCCCGCACAATCTCCCTAACATTTTTCAGCCCCGATTTGAAATGATCGGAATGTCCCAAAGCCGGCTGGGTGGCTGTACAAAGAAGGGAGGTTACGCCGTAGCTATGAGAGAGTTCTCTAATTACTTCAAGACAGGGTTTGAGCTTTTCTACCGGGATGGCCTGCACCTCATCGAAAATCACAACACTCTGGGCAATGTTGTGAAGCTTGCGGCAGCGAGCGGGACGGGAATTATGAAATGAATCAAAGAACTGAACATTTGTGGTTACCACTATGGGGGCATCCCAATTCTCCGTGGCCAGACGGGTTTTCCAGTCCGAGTTATCATGGATGTAGTTGCAATGATGCTCCAGAACTGAATTTTCTCCCAGCATGTTTCTAAAGACACGGGCGTTCTGCTCAATGATGCTTGTGAAGGGAATAACGTAGATTATTCGCTCTTTACCGTGCTTCTTTGCATGTTCCAGGGCAAAAGCCAGAGAAGCCAGGGTTTTCCCTCCACCGGTGGGCACTGTTAAGGAGAAGAGTCCGGGTTCTTGCTTAGCTGCCTTTATACAATCATCCAGAACAAACTCGCGTTGTTTGTTGATCTGCAAGCTGGGATCAGCTTCATTTCTCAGCTTGTTAAATGAAGTCCAAAACTGATCGTAGAGTACTTCAAGGGCAGGCCAGATTCCTCGTTTAACGGCCTTGTCAGCATCCAGGTACTGTTCCGTATCCAAGTAATCCGAGTCTACTAAGCACGAGAACAGCATCCGAGTAAAAAACTGTAGCTGGTAGCCAAATCTTTTGTTGTCAGAAATGTCAAAGGGAAGTCCTTTTGGGAAATCCAACGATGGAAGCGGAATTTCAATGTTGGGATTCTCTTCCTGCAAACGTGCCTTAAGTCCGGTTCCAGCCCTCTCACCTTCCCAGGAGGGTAGTCCTCCATGATGACCGGCAACCGTGTAGCTTAGAAGCTTACCGGCCTCTTTGGAAGACTGATAGAGATGGCACGCTCCTACATCGGCATGTTTCGGATGTCCCTTGTAATACGAGGAAAACTCATCTTCAACGCCATTTACTTTTCTCAAATAGGCTTGCCAGGCGCGAGTTCCTTTTCCCAGATCGTGAGTGCGTCCCGCAATCTCAGCCCATTGCTGAGCTCCGAAAGACTTTGCGAAATCTGCAGCTCGGCGTGCAACGCCCTCGAGGTGGTTTTCAAGTGAATGCCAACTTTCGGGAGAAGTGTCTTCCTTACTGTGAGCGCAAAAGAACACAAACTAATTATTATTTATTTCCAAAATTGAGGGAATAGCTAACCAAAAAATATATTTCCGCTGACATCTCGGATCGAGTTGTTTGAGCTATTTGACTTCATAGAGTGAACCATAGTTGTCTGGTGCCGGCATATTTGCCAAACTTCCGGTTCCAATCGGGTTATATGGATGCGCTGCACTCTACTCTGATTAGTGTCTACATCAGTTCTCTCATTTGATATTAATCGAAGAAAGCACGCACAAATGAAGCTGGAGCTAACTCGACAGCTACAAAAAAATCTCTCATCATAAGAGCGACGGAGACTGGCCAATGAAAAAAATCGCATTGCTTAGCGTATATGATAAAACCGGGATAGTAGACATTGCACGCTTCCTGATGGAAATTGGGCATTCAATAATTTCGACTGAAGGAACCTTTGCTGCGCTCGTGGCGGCGGATGTGAAAGCAAGCGAAGTTTCCAAGTACACAGGCGCGGACGAGATATTAGATGGACGGGTGAAAACTCTGCACCCCAAAATCCACAGCGGCCTCCTTGCTCGAAGAGGAAACAGGCATAACATGGAGTTTTTGGAACAGAACCAAATCGACCCAATCGATGTTGTTGTCGTGAATCTCTACCCCTTTGTCGAAAAAGCGAAAGAGGGTTTATCGCTAGTGGATCTCGTGGATTTTATAGACATCGGTGGACCAACCATTATTCGAGCCGCCGCCAAAAACTGCGACAATGTTGTTGTGATATCAGACCCTGGCGAATACTCTGCGACAATAAATGAGTGGCGGAAAAATGGCGGACTTTGCATTTCAACTCGGAGGCGACTGGCTGGAAAGGCCTTCGCCCTCTGCAGTGCCTATGATGATGCAATCGCTGCACGATTCCTGAAAAGCATGGATGCGCAGGCTGATATCACCCCGGGAAATGGTTCGGAGTCATGCGGGAGTATAGTTTCGATATCTGATAGAGGCGCCGCACCTAAGCCAGGGGGCAACGATTTGCCTGATAGACTTGAACTTGCCTATAGAAAAGAGAGCAACCTTCGTTACGGCGAAAACCCGCATCAAAGGGCAGCATGGTATCTGCCTGTTACACGGCCCAATTTTGGAACGCTCAGCGAGTTCATTCAGCATCAGGGGAAGGATTTGAGTTTCAATAATCTAAGAGATCTCGATGCTGCTTGGCGGGTTGTTTCCGAATTCGAACAAATAGCTTGCGTTGGGGTTAAGCATGCAGCACCCTGCGCGGCCGCCCTCGGAACATCGATTTTCGATGCTTGGGAAAAGACATGGGCGGCCGATTCGCTGTCATTATTTGGCGGTATAGTGGCCTTCAATAACTTGTTGGACGAGGAAACTGCATCCTCTCTGGTGAAGCATTTTCTGGAGCTCGTTGCGGCGTCGGAAATAACCCCGGAGGCGCTGGAAGTTTTCAAGCAAAGAAGAGGTTTGAGAGTTCTTACCATCCCACAATTTCCTACTGACAGATGGGAGCTTATTCCCGTTGGTGGGGGTATTTGCTTTCAGGAATCTGATTGTGATTTTACTCCCGTCGAGGAATGGTTTTATCCAACAAGGATGAAGCCGACAGACGAACAGATTGAGGATTTGGCCTTTGCGCTGCGAGTGGTGAAGCACGTGAAATCGAATGGAATTGTAGTTGCAGCGGCAAAAAAGACACTCGGCATTGGAACGGGTCAGCCCAATCGGATTGGAGCAGTTGAACTCGCATTGAAGGGAAGGGAGCTTCGAGGTGCTGTTATCGCATCGGACGCTTTTTTCCCGTTCGATGATGCAATCCGCATCGCGGGGTTAGCGAAAATAGGAGCTATAATTCAACCGGGTGGTTCCATCCGGGACCGGGAGGTTATCGCCGCATGCGATGAATCGGGCATCGCGATGGCCATAACCGAGCGCCGGCATTTCAGGCATTAAGGTTGGCCTCTGAAACTGTCTTTGAAGATGTAATAAATCAATCTCGGTTTCGCTGTCAGTCTAAGATGTGTGAACAAAACCAGCCTCAGCTTCTTCAGTTTTGCCAGGTTTGTGTTGCGCGTAACCGTATACCAATAGGAATGTCCAGATTGCATCGTGATTTCGAGGAATCTTGCGACGCCATTCTCCGGGATTGTCGATAGCCGGGTTTAGTGCATACTTCCTGCACAGGAATTTGTAAATCTCAGCCTTGATTTCAGAAACGTGTTTTTTTCGTTTTTCGAGGTATCTAGACATGGTTTGACCTGGATAACGTCGATAAGCTAGCAGAACATCCGGTATATTGCCCAGCCTCCCGACCTGGGATAAATCGAAGACAAGCTTATAGTCTTCGCATGTGTTAGTGAATTTTTCGCTGTATCTGATGTTGTTGTTTAGCAGCACGCTGTGGCGAAATATTGCCGTTGGATGCCAAATGGGTATGCCGCGGAGCTGACGAAACTCCAAGACTTCGGGGTTGGTAGGCCTTGTAAGGGTTTGGAACACACCCTGCTCATCAAATTCTTCAACATTCCCGCTACTGGCAACAATATCAGGGTTCGACTCCATGTAGTTAACTTGCTTCTCTATCCGGTCTAAACGAGAAATATCATCGGCGTCCATTATTGCCAGGTATTTACCTCTGGAGAGTTCGATTGACTTATTGCGACTGCAAGCATTTCCCCTGTGTTCATGACTGTGCAGTTTTATGCGGCTATCAAGTTTGGCTTTGCTTTCAACTATGGAAAAGGTAGCATCATTCGAGCCATCGTTGATGCATATTATTTCCAAATTGGGATAGGTTTGATTCTGAATACTCTCGAGTGCCGGTTCAATATAGTTTTCAGCGTTATACATGGGTATAAGAACCGATACCAGTGGGGACTTGTGCAAATACTTACTCCATTCTTAATCTCGATGTCCAAATGCATGAACCGCAACCTAGCGTACATCAGACTGATGAGCGCTTCAAGCATCGCAGCCATCACCGCATCCAGCTTCGGTTTCACCCCTTACTTTCGTTTCTTTGTGGCGATGGTGGAAAAACGCCAGAGTGGGAGGCGTAAATTTTGGGCTTCAGGGTGCCTATCTTCTTTGCTTACTGATGTACAGCCAAGTATTATGAGGGCTGGCGCTCAAAATTGTTTCTAAAGAAGATGTAATAAATCAATCTCGGTTTCGCTGTCAGTCTAAGATGTGTGAACAAAACCAGCCTCAGCTTCTTCAGTTTTGTCAGGTCTGTGTTGCGCGTAACCGTATACCATAGGAATATCCAGATTGCATCGTGATTTCGAGGAATCTTGCGCCGCCATTCTCCGGGATTGTCGATAGCCGGGTTTAGTGCATACTTCCTGCACAGGGATTCGTAAATCTCAGCGTGGAGTCCAGGGAGGAGTCTGGCTAGTGTTTCATGGTGTTTAACGGAAGTTCGATCTGGATGACGTCGATAAGCTAGCAAAATATCCGGTAGATTGCCCAGCCTCCCGACCTGGGATAAATCGAAGAAAAGCTTATTGTCCTCAATGTAAGGGTATTTTTCGTTGTATCTGATGTTGTTGTTTAGCAGCGCGCTGTGGCGAAGTATCGCCGTTGGATGGCAAATGGCTATGGCGTGAAGCTGGCGAAAGAGCAAAACCTCGTGCCTAGTATGCTTTGAGCTGGTTTGGAGAACACCCCGCTCATCAAATTCTTCAACATTGCCGCCACTGGCAACAATATCAGGGTTCGACTCCATGTAGTTAACTTGCTTCTCTATCCGGTCTAAACGAGAAATATCATCGGCATCCATTCTTGCCAGGTATTTACCGTGGGACAAATCGATCAATCTATTGAGAGTGTAAACAATTCCCTTGTGTTCATGGCTGTGCAGTTTTATGCGGCTATCAAGTTTGGCTTTGCTTTCAACTATGGAAAAGGTAGCATCATTCGAGCCATCGTTGATGCATATTATTTCCAAATTGGGATAGGTTTGATTCTGAATACTCTCGAGTGCTGGTTCAACATAGTTTTCAGCGTTATACATGGGTATAAGAACCGATACCAGTGGAAGCTTGTTCAAATACTTACTCCATTCTTAATCTCGATGTTCAAATGCATGAACCGCAACCTAGCGTACATCAGACTGATGAGCGCTTCAAGCATCGCAGCCATCACCGCATCCAGCTTCGGTTTCACCTCTTACTTTCGTTTCTTTGTGGCGATGGCGTCGGTGATTGTCCCCTCCGCCATTTCGGCGGCCTGCGCCAGGGTTTCTGCAAAGGTGGGGTGAGGGTGGATAACCCCGCTGATATCAACGGCATCGGCTCCCATCTCAATAGCGAGGCTGGCCTCGGCGATGATGTCGCCCGCGCGGGCGCCCACTATCCCCGCACCAATGAGTCGCCCCGTGTTCTTATCGAACAGGGCCTTTGTGTTACCCTTGCTCTTATCCGCCGAAAGTGCTCTCCCGCTGGCCAGCCAGGGAAAGGCTCCTTTCGTATAGGCGATACCTTCCTCCTTTGCCTGCTTTTCCGTATATCCGGTCCATGCGATTTCGGGGTCAGTGTAGGCAACCGAGGGGATTGTCATTGCTGTATTGGCGCTTTTCAATCCCGATATTACCTCGGCGGCCACCTTACCCTCGTACACCGCCTTGTGAGCCAGCATGGGATTGCCGGTTACATCTCCGATTGCGTAGATTCCGGGCACATTCGTTTCCTGTCGCCTGTTAACCGGGATGAACCCCCGCTCATCCACGACAATTCCGATGTCCCCGGCCCCGATGTCCCTGCCATTCGGACTGCGTCCAACGGATACCAGGATGGCATCGGCCTCAATTGTGCTTGGCGCTTTCTCTCCTTCAAGGTTTAAGGTAAGGGATTCTTTTTGAGACTTTGCTCCCGTTAATCTGGTGGATGTATGTATGGCCTTGTATCTGTGCCCTAATTCTTCGGATAAATGATGCACAAGATCGGCATCGGCAGAGGGGATGAGTTGATCGAGCATTTCGATTATTGTGATTTCCGATCCCAGAGCCCAGTAAACCTGGGCTATTTCCAGGCCGATGATTCCACCGCCGATTACGAGGAGTCTCTTAGGGACAAAGGGCAGTTCCAGTGCCTTGGTTGAATCCCAAATTCTCTTATCGTCCTTAGGCAGGAGTTGCAGCATCAGAGGTTTTGATCCAACAGAGATAATCGCCTGTTTGAAACCAACAGAAGTGACGCTGCCTGCAAGGTTGACATCAATGGTTTTTGGATCCGCGAATTTGCCAGTTCCACTAAGGATTGTGACATTGCGGGCCTTTGCCAAACTCCGAAGACCCTGGGTAAGCTTATCGACAATCTCGTTTTTTTTCCTCTTGAGTTTATCGATATCAATTTCTGGAGAGGCAAATCTCAGTCCGTAGGATTCCAAATTCTTTGAATCCGAGATTATTTCCGCGGCATGGAGAAGGGTTTTTGATGGGATGCAGCCGACATTGAGACAAACTCCGCCAATTTTCTCTTCTTTTTCGATGAGCACAACTTTTTTGCCTAAATCGGCGGCTCTAAATGCGGCGGTGTATCCCCCGGGCCCAGCTCCGAGCACTGCCAGATCGCAGCTAATAGATTCGGTCATATTCACTCCAGATAGTTAGAGTAGCACGCGGCGCATATCGCTAATCAAGTTCGATAGATGGCTTGTAAAACGAGCGCCGGAAGCTCCATCGATTACTCTGTGGTCGTATGAGAGCGAAAAAGGCAAAACCAGGCGTGCATCAAAGGCAGATCCATTCCAAACAGGTTTCATTTCACTCCTCGATATGCCGAGTATTGCAACCTCGGGGGCATTTATTATTGGCGTAAAATAGGTTCCTCCGATGCCTCCCAGGCTGGAAATGGTGAAGGTTCCTCCGGACATTTCATCTGCTTTTAGCTTGCCTTCTCTGGCTCGCTGGCTAAGATCGGCAAGTTTCTTTGCGAGTTCAAGAATGTTTGTCTCGTTTGCGTTTTTTATCACTGGTACAAGCAAACCCTCTGGGGTATCTACGGCTACTCCGATATTGATGTAACTTTTGCGGATTATCTGCTTCCCATTCGCGCCCAGAGAGCTGTTGAAATCCGGAAAGGCCTTGAGGGTTTGCACGGTGGCTTTGATTATGAAGATTAGAGGACTTATTTTTTTGCTTCCAGCGAGTTCGATGTTGAGTTCCTTGCGGAATGCCTCAAGTTCGGTGATATCTGCATTTCCGAATTGAGTGACGTGTGGTATGCCAATCCAGTTTCGATGAAGATGGGGACCGGATATTTTCTTAATCCGGCTCAGTTCCTCTGTGTCTATTTCTCCAAATGCTGAATAATTCGCGCTTGGAATGGGCGGCAGTGTAAAATCCCCGGCGAGTTTGGCAGAACCAGAGGCTCCGCTCATAGTCCTTTTCACTAGGGAGCTAAGGTCTTCGCGGGTTATCCTTCCCTTTGGTCCGGATCCCTTCACCTGGTCCAACGATACTCCCAGTTCTCTGGCAAGCGCTCTGACAGAGGGGGTGGCATGATATCTGGCGCCCATCTCTTGAGCGTTAATCAAGTCGGGTTCCATATCTGCCGTGCTGTTTCCTGCCGCGGGAGTTTCTCTAGATTCGGGTAAAACCTTAGACACGGCGGGTTTATCCAGCGCCGAAGCCTGCCCCACATCCTTTTCTCCTGGTTTTGTTTCGCTCAGAACCGTATTTTTTTTGACGGCTTGTTCCGATTGCACATCAGCTTCGCTGGGCTCTGCCAATGCGATAATATCGCCGGAGTTCACGGTATCGCCCTCGCTCACTTTGATTTCAGTAATAATGCCTGCCAGGGGCGAGGGTATATCCATAACCGCCTTATCACTTTCAAGAGAAATAAGCGGAGTCTCTTTCTCCACAGTATCGCCTACGCGGACATAAATCTCGACAACTCCCACGTTCTGGTTTTCTTCAAGATCTGGAATTCTTATTTCAATCATTTTGATTCCGCCTTTTGTTGACTAGAGGATTGGGTTTTTCAACATTGATTTTGTATCTGGAAATAGCCTCAGAGGCAACCGTGCCTTTCAATACGCCATCCTCAGCGAGGGATTTAAGGGCGGCAAGGGTTATCCACCGTCTATCAACTTCGAAGAAATCCCGGAGCTTCTCCCTGCTGTCGGACCGTCCATAGCCATCAGTACCGAGAATGGTAAGTTTGTTCGGGATTAATCGCCTTAGCTGTTCCGGATAAGATCTCATATAATCAGATGAAAAAATGGTCGGTCCCTTATGCCCTTCCAGAATTTTCGTTAGATATGGTTTTTTTGGGGGGGTCTCTGGTTTCAACAAGCGAATTCTTTCACATTCCAAGCCATCTCTACTTAGTTGGTTGATTCCCGGAACACTCCAAATATCGGCACGAACCTGCCAGTCTTCTTCCAGGAGCTTCGCGGCTTCAATCACTTCCCGGAAAATGGCGCCCGATCCCATGAGCTGAACAATCGCCCCTTCCCCTTCTGCAGCTTTTCTGAAGAGGTAGGCGCCCTTAATTATGCCCTCCTCAACCCCCTTAGGTAGTGATGGCTGAACGTAGTTTTCATTCATCACCGTGATGTAATAAAAGAGATTTTTTCGCTCCGCGAACATTTCATGAAGTCCGTTTCTAATGATAACGGCCATTTCATACGCGAATGTGGGATCATAGGCGCGGCAAGTTGGATAGGTGGTGGCCAGAAGTAGACTATGCCCATCTTGATGCTGTAATCCCTCGCCGTTTAAGGTGGTTCGACCGGAGGTGGCGCCAATAAGAAATCCCCTGGCCCGAATGTCTCCCGCTGCCCAGGCTAGATCGCCTATTCTTTGAAAGCCGAACATCGAGTAATATATGTAGAAGGGAATCATCGGTATTCCATAATTCGAGCCGGCGGTGCCGGCAGCTAACCAAGATGAAAAGGCGCCGGCTTCTGTAATTCCCTCTTCCAAAACCTTGCCCTTTTCCGATTCCCTGTACCACATCATGTTCTCGGCATCCTGAGGCTTGTATAATTGTCCAGATGGTGCATATATGCCCAGTTGCCTGAACATCCCTTCCATGCCGAAGGTTCTTGCCTCGTCCGGAACGATTGGGACTATGTGTTTTCCAAGTTCCTTGTGCCTTGAGAGTCCAGAAAGAAATCTGACAAAGGAATTAGTGGTTGATACCTCGCGTTTTTTGGAGCCTTCAAGCGTGCTCTTGAATATGGCATCGCTTAATGAAGGAATATTTAGCGCAGGAGGATTAAATCTCCGCGATGGTATTGAGCCGCCTAGTTTCTTTCGCTGCTTCTTAATGAATTTCAATTCCTCAGAATCTTCGGCTGGTCTGATAAAAGGCAATTCTTCAAGTTCGCTGTTTTTCAGAGGCACCTTAAATCGGTCGCGGAATTCGATTAAGGACTCAATGTCCATCTTTTTCTGACTGTGGGTTCTCATTGCAGCTTCGCCAGCCTTGCCCATGCCATAGCCCTTCACGGTTTTTACCAAAATTACTGTTGGAACACTCTCCGCCTTAATGGCTTTGGCGAAAGCCGCGTAAATCTTTCGCGGATCGTGGCCCCCGCGGGTCATTTGCCAAAGATCCCTATCGCTCATGTCCTTAACCATCCTGGCGATCATCGGATCGGATTCGAAAAAAGTTTTCCTTAGGTGTTCCGGTCCCTTGGAACGAAGATCCTGAAATTCGCCGTCCACCATGGAAGCGAACTTCTTCAGCAGTACTCCATCCTCATCTTTTTGCATCAATTCATCCCATTCGCTACCCCAAATAACTTTGATAACATCCCAGCCCGCTCCGTTAAAGTTTCCCTCGAGCTCGTCGATAATCCTTCCGTTTCCCCGAACCGGGCCGTCGAGTCTCTGCAGATTGCAATTGATTACGAATATCAAATTGTCCAACTTCTCACGGGCGGCTAGACTGAGAGCGCCCAAACTCTCTGGCTCGTCGGTTTCACCGTCGCCAACGAAGGCCCAAACTTTTCTATTGCCGATGCTTATGTGTTCATGAGCCTCCATATATTTCATGAATCGCGCCTGATATATGGCCATTATCGGGCCCAATCCCATTGATACTGTCGGGAATTGCCAGAAGTTGGGCATCAAAAACGGATGAGGATAGGAGGATAAGCCCTTGCCATCCACCTCGCGACGGAAGTTATTCAAATGCTCTTCATCGAGGCGACCTTCCACAAAGGCTCTGGCATACATTCCCGGAGAGCAATGACCCTGGTAGAATATGAGATCTGGACCATGTGGGGCATCGTAACCCTTGAAAAACCAGTTGAAACCAACTTCATAGAGTGCCGCCGAGGAAGCAAAGCTTGCTATGTGACCACCCAGGCCATCGGGGTTTTTGTTTGCCTTAGCCACCATTGCCATTGCGTTCCAGCGGACATAGGCGGCTACTTTCTGGGCAATTAGACTGTCTCCCGGGATTTTCTCCGCTCTATGGGGGCTTATCGTATTAGCATAGGGTGAGATAGTGGTATCGGGTGGGCGAATACCCCTTTCCCGCAACCTGTTATTCAACTCGCAGAGAAGGTAAGTTGCCTTTTCCTTTCCTTCGGTGTCTATTATGCCTTCAAGTGAATCAAGCCAGTCCCGGGTTTCATCCGGATCGGGATCTACAAAAGTTGCGGGCATGCTGCCTCCTGGTCGCGCTAGCCTGTCTTGAGGTCACGATAATGCTTTCAAGGAGATTAAACAATCCAAACTTTGCTTTTAAGACAAGTAGTCAGATATCCTTCTCGAGTGAAAAATTCTTGCGACTGATAGAGCAAGTTTCGTTCGCGGGCATGTGCATCGAGGTTGCGCGCTTTTGGCCTGCGTTGGAGAACCGTTATAATGAGAAGCGCTACCTGTTTCCGAAGTATCATAATCCCTTCCCAGTTTGTCCAGCGGAAACTCACCGAACGCCTCTCTCTCTCGAACGCGCATATAATCTCATCCTGCCTGCGATGCGTTAGCTATAGCGGGCGGGGCGAGTTTAGGCAGCCAGCCGTGCCGTAATGATAACTTCGCGATAGATTTTATCTGCCGCAATAAAACATCCCCCTGCGAGGGTGATATCCCGTGAATAGCAAAAATCTGTTGACCGACGATTGCAGGATGAACGATCCGCCGTCGCAGTTGCAGATAAATGCGGCGGCAACCTGTCCTGATACCCTGGACTTGCTGGTTGTTCAGAATCCAGACTCCCCGGAAGCTAAGCATCCCAGTTATCCGGCGGTGCCCACGACAAGCCTGCCGATACAGCTGCGGCCTATTCACAACTTGCTGGAGAACTGGAAGCTTATCGCGTAGAAATCGTTGCGCAGCTTTCAGGGCGCGGCAGCGGGTATGGAAATAGTCGTATCGTAAACCCATAACCACTGATACGCATCGGTGTTGCCTATTCCCATGGCTTTCCGCGCCCGCATTTAACTCTGCGAATTTGTCTCCAGTGGAGGGGTCTGACCCTGCATCTCGATGAAGACCGTGCCTGATTCATAGCCGATTTGCTGCAGCTCATCTTCCATTGCCGTCGAAGACTTCAGAAACGAGTTTATTATCGCGTACAGTCCTCTGTTTTTTCTGGATGAAAAAGTCTATTTGCTTGCCTGAAAAGCTTTCCTTGAATTTCTCAGATCCGCCTCGTTTCCTGCTCGATGAGATTGCCGAAGATTTCATTGCGGAGGCCGCTTTTTGAGGAAATTGCTGCGAATCGTGAAATGGTAACAATAATCCTCATCTGTTCAACGCCTTGCATATATGGCGTATCGATAATATCGGCCCATCGGGCAGCTCTTTGGCCTGATGCGCCCAAATGAGGATTATCCATCCCGGCTTCGGACAAACCCAGCGGATGCGTCATATAGATTAGTCCGAGGCTTAGCTTTCCTCCTAGCTGAGCTCCGAGGGATCATCGTCGTTAAACGACTCCTCGTCATCTTTCATCCCCAGAATTCGATAAAACAAGCTGATTATCAGTGCATCCCTTTCCATTGAATCCGGACCATCCCAGAGGGTATGCCCGTCTCGATACCACTCTGAGAGGCACCCGCTAATTCTGTGCACATGCTTGCGTATGGCCGCCTCCATGAGGATGGTCTCGCACCTTGTGCCGATATGCTGCATGTGTTTTTCCGGGTTGGCGAGGGTTATCTCCGCCTTCACGCGCGTCCCCGCCGGCAAGCTCCGGTTCTCAAACCCTCTCTCCATGTTTCTTGTCCTTCTCATAGTCTCGCAAATAGATATCCGGTACAACAATGCGCTCCCTGGTGGTTATTTTTATTTTCACTTCGGTCTCCTTATATACACGCTCCAGGCAATAAGATCAAGATCGGCTGCGGCCGCGGTACGCTGGTGCAGGCTAGCATATTCAGGGGCGACCTCGACTCGACTCATCTTTCGTCTTTGCGCGTCCCTTGGGCAGCTCCTCTGTCTCCATGGAGGTGATATATGTCGGCACGATTATCCAGCTTTGTGTCTGCCAGGGCAGGACGGACTTATCTAGCAAGATGAACAACAGTTCTTCGTTGTCCGCCGGCATATAGGTTCTGTTGCCGTTGTTCGAAATCGAATTGAAAAATCTGGAGAGGATCGACAACGCATTAGTATCCAGCTTCCGGGCATCATCATTCGAATTTGACGAAGCCGTTTAAGCTGCCTGATATGTTCTCCCACCCATCAAGAATGTTGGCGGTGTATCCGATTCACTGTCATCGGTTACGTCGATACTGCCTTCTTCGACTGTGTACTCGCAGTCCGTTTTGGCGATCCTATCCAAGGTGATCGGATATGCCTCGCCGCCGGTTGCAAGGCTGATGGCGTTGCCGCTGGATATCGGCGAGCGAAACACCGCGCCTGCATACGGCACCGGCAATGCCGTGCCAGTGCTCACCTTAGCAGACTCAATATCAGCGGTTCGCGGTTAGATTGCAGCTTGTTGCTTTGGTGCCGCGGTTGCCTTTAAAAACAATCGCTTTTGCGCCTGATAAAGTCTTGGTTCCCGTATTACTTTTATTCACTCAAATCGTGATGCGCTTGCCGATTTCGCTATACGCCATATCTGCCTCCGATATATGTCGATTCCGCCGTATCATTCAGCGGCGCTCCGTATTTCAGAACCATTTCAACACAAAGGTACAAATTTCGACGTGACCGCTGACGGATTAGCTTACCGCCACAAAATAGTGATTACCTGTAAGATGACATTGCGGCGATTGCTCATGTAGGCAAGGTGAAAAGGCTTAAGGTGGCGGTCACCTCATTAAAAAGAGAGGGATGAATCGTGCGATGTTATATTTAGGGACAGAAAGGATAACCTGGTTATCGCGCCACTGCCTAGGGCACTTTGTATTCTAACTTTCGGATGCGATGGTTGTTAAAATCTGCCACATAGACATTGCCGGATGAGTCCACAGCCACTCCAGTGGGATCATTGAACTGCGCTGCGATGCCGGTGTCATCCGCAAAACCCCTTTTGCCAGTGCCGGCTATGGTGCTTACCACCCCCGCCGGCGTGATTTTTCGGATGCGGTTGTTGCCATAATCTGCCACATAGATATTGCCCTCTGAGTCCATCGCCACTCCGGTGGGGTAGTGAAACTGTGCCATTGTGCCGGGGCCATTTGCAAAACCCTCATCGCCAGTGCCTGCTATGGTGGTTACCACTCCCGCCGGCGTGATTTCCCGGATGCGATGATTCAATCGATCTGCCACATAGACTTTGCCTCTTGAGTCCACAACTACGCCGGAGGGATTCTTAAACTGTGCCGTTGTACCGACGCCATTCGCAAAACCCGGATCGCCACTGCCAGCTATGGTGTTTACCTCTATTACCTCCAACCCTCCCACCGTTTTTGATGTAAGCTTCCGAATGCAATGATTGAGTGTATCTGCCACATAGATACTGCCTCTTGAGTCCACAGCCACACCGAAAGGCAGATAAAACTGTGCCGCATCGCCGGTGTCATCCGCAAAACCCGCTGTCCCAGTGCCGGCCAAGGTGGTTACCATCCCCGCCGGTGTGATTTTCCGGATGCGGTGGTTGCCTTGATCTGTCGCATAGACATTGGCCTCTGAGTCCGCGGCCACGCCTAGGGGTTCTTTGAACTTTGCATCTGTGCCGGTTTCACCCGGTTCCGTGTCCTCATAACCCTGTGTGCTTCCGGCTATGGTGCTTACCACCCCCTCCTTGGTGATCTTCCGGATGCGGTGATTGGCACTATCTGCCACATAGATATTGCCGGATGAATCCACAGCCACGCCGTAGGGGTGATTAAACTTTGCATCTGTACCGGTTTCATCCGGTTCTGTGTCCCTATAACCCCCTGTAGCACCGCTCCCGGCTATGGTGCTTACTACCCAGGCCATGCTCTCGGAAATCTTGCAGGAGGCCAAAAGGCTTATAAGAACCAAAATCGGGATACTGGATATCTTATTCATAAGTTAAATAGCTTCTTATCTAGATTGACTGCGAACCAAAACAAACTATTCTTGATATTTCGTCCCCATGCACTGAAAAACTCAAGGCTTTTTTCCCAGCATTCATTTCTTATTATGAAAAAACTCTTTTCTGTTTTGAGATGTCGGATAGAACAGCGGGGGAGGCTAGCGCGAGAACCAGCCTCGGCCCTCGCATCAAGGGGCAATTCTAATGAGGTATCACATTTAACATGAGGAGCCATCGTGCCGCTGGCCAGGGCACCTTGTACTCTATCTTCCGGATGCGGTTGTTCTTGGTATCTGCCACATAGACATTGCCGGATGAGTCTATAGCTACGCCGGCGGGGTAGTTGAACTGCGCCGTGTTGCTGGCGCCATCAGTATGACCTGGCGTGCCAGTTCCGGCTAAGGTGCTTACCACTCTATCTTCTATTCTATCTGTCGGCGTGATCTTCCGAATGCGGTGATTGACACTATCTGCCACATAGACATTGCCGGATGAGTGCATAGCCACGCCGAAGGGCTTGGTTAAACTGTGCTCTGTCGTCGGCGCGCTATCTATATAACCCGGTGCCGCTGGCTAGGGCACCTTGTATTCAACCTTCCGGATGCGGTGATTGTTAAAATCTGCCACATAGATATTGCCGGATGAGTCCACAGCCACGCCGCGGGGTTGGTTAAACTCTTCCGTGTTGCCTGTTCCGGCTATGGTGCTTACCACCCCCGCTGGCGTGATCTTCCGGATGCGGTTGTTCTCACTATCTGCCACATAGACGTTGCCTCTTGAGTCCACAGCCACTCCATTGGGGGAGTTAAAGCGTGCATCTGTGCCGGTGTCATCCACATGACCCGCTGTGTTAGTACCGGCTATGGTGCTTACCACCCCCGTCGGCGCGATCTTCCGGATGCGGTTGTTGCCAGTATCTGCCACATAGACGTTGCCTCTTGAGTCCACAGCTACGCCGGAGGGGTCATCAAACTGTGTCGCTGAGCCAGTGCCGGCTATGGTGCTTACCATTCTATCTTCTATTCTATCTGCCGGCGTGATTTTCCGGATGCGGTTGTTGTGTGTATCGGCCACATAGATATTGCCGGATGAGTCCACAATCACTCCGGAGGGGTAGTTAAACTGCGCCGTGTTGCTGGCGCCATCAGCATGACCTGGCGTGCCAGTTCCGGCAAAGGTGCTTACCACCCCCGTCGGCGTGATCTTCCGGATGCGTTGGTTGCCATGATCTGTCACATAGACATTGCTTTCAGAGTCCACAGCCACGCCGATGGGGGAGTAAAACTGCGCCGCTATGCCGGTGGCATCCTTATAACCTGACGTGCTGCCGGCAAAGGTGCTTACCACCCCCGCCGGCGTGATTTTCCGGATGCGGTGGTTGCCTTGTTCTGCCACATAGACATTGCCCTCTGAATCCACAGCCACTCCGCGGGGGAGGTTGAACCGTACCGTGCTGCCGGTGCCATTCTCAAAACCCGGAGTGCCACTGCCCACAAAGGTGCTTATCACCCAGGCCATGCTCTCGGAAATGTTGCAGGATGCCAAGAGGCTTATAAGAACCAAAATCGGGATACTGGATATCTTATTCATAAGTTAAATAGCTTCTTATCTAGATTGACTGCGAACCAGGACAACCTATTCTTGATATTTCGTCCTCATGCACTGAAAAACTCAAGGCTTTTTTTCCCAGCATTTATTTCTTTTCTGTTTTGAGATGTCGGATAAAACAGCGGGTGGAGGTTAACGCGATAACCTGCCCCGGCCCTCGCATAAAGGAGCAGTTCTAAAAGATACCACATCTAACATAAGGCGCCATCGTGCCGCTGACTAGGGCACCTTGTACTCTATCTTCCGGATTCGGTTGTTGTCAGTATCTGCCACATAGACATTGCCGGATGAGTCTACGGCCACGCCGCGGGGTTGGTTAAACTCTTCCGTGCTGCCAGTGCCGGCTATGGTGCTTACCATTCTATCTTCTATTCTATCTGCCGGGGTGATTTTCCGGATGCGGTTGTTGCCATAATCTGCCACATAGATATTGCCGGATGAGTCCACAGCCACGCCGGCGGGATTATTAAACTGCGCCGTGTTGCCAGTGCCATCCGCATGACTCGCTGAGCCAGTGCCGGCAAAGGTGCTTACTGTTCTATCTTCTATTCTATCTGCCGGAGTGATTTTCCGGATGAGGTGGTTGTTAGCATCTGCCACATAGACATTGCCTCTTGAGTCCACAGCTACGCCGGAGGGGCTGTTAAACAATGCCGTGCTGCCAATGCCTTCCGCATGACCCGCTGAGCCAGTGCCGGCAAAGGTGCTTACTGTTCTATCTTCTATTCTATTTGCCGGAGTGATTTTCCGGATACGGTGGTTGCCACGATCTGCCACATAGACATTGTCGGATGAATCCACAGCCACTCCGTAGGGGAAGCTAAACTGTGCCGTGTTGCCAGTGCCATCCGCATGACTCGCTGAGCCAGTGCCGGCAAAGGTGCTTACCACTCCCGCCGGCGTGATCTTCCGGATGCGGTGGTTGTCCAAATCTCCCACATAGACATTGCCGGATGAATCCACAGCCACTCCGTAGGGGAGGTTAAACTGTGCTTCTGTGCCAGTTCCATCCGCATGACCCGCTGAGCCAGTGCCGGCAAAGGTGCTTACCACTCCCGCCGGAGTGATTTTCCGGATGCGGTGATTGCCATTATCTGCCACATAGACATTGCCTCTTGAGTCCACAGCCACTCCGTAGGGGCTGTTAAACAATGCCGTGCTGCCAATGCCTTCCGCATGACCCGCTGAGCCAGTGCCGGCAAAGGTGCTTATCACCCAGGCCATGCTCTCGGAAATCTTGCAGGAGGCCAAAAGGCTTATAAGAACCAAAATCGGGATACTGGATATCTTATTCATAAGTTAAATAGCTTCTTATCTAGATTGACTGCGAACCAAAACAACCTATTCTTGATATTTCGTCCTCATGCACTGAAAAACTCAAGGCTTTTTTCCCAGCATTTATTTCTTTTATGAAAAAAACACTTTTCTGTTTTGAGATGTCGGATAGAACAGCGGGTGGAGGCTAACTCAATAACCCGCCCCGGCCTTCGTTCGGGGCAGTTCTAAAAGATATCACATTGACATGAGGAGCCATCGCGTCGCTGCCAGGGCACCTTGTACTCTATCTTCCGGATGCGGTGATTGTCACTATCTGTCACATAGATATTGCCGGATGAGTCCACAGCCAGGTCGTAGGGGTCTTCAAACTGCGCTGTGTTGCCGGTGCCATTCGCAAAACCCTCTGTGCCACTGCCGGCCAAGGTGCTTACCACCCCCGCCGGCGTGATTTTCCGGATGCAGTGATTGCTAAAATCTGCCACATAGACATTGCCGGATGAGTCCACAGCCACTCCGGTGGGGAAGTAAAACTGTGCTTCTGTACCGGTGCCATCCGCAAAACCCTCTGTGCTGCCGGCAAAAATGCTTACCACCCCCGCCGGCGTGATTTTCCGGATGAGGTGATTGCTATAATCAGCCACATAGACATTGCCGGACGAGTCCACAGCCACTCCGAAGAGGCC
>Ga0209149_1000028_pt1 | contig 106572 bp, 91 predicted proteins | sample WorMetTyACAVOLI2_FD_187423 | JGI IMG/M metagenome (GOLD analysis project Ga0209149, IMG submission 187423) | Marine gutless worms symbiont microbial communities from Max Planck institute for Marine Microbiology, Germany - Olavius algarvensis... ... | reverse complement strand
AACAAAATATTCTTCGCACCAAGCGATCGCAGAATATCTTCAACTTCCTCGCCTTCGTCCTTCCTCATCAAACCAGTATCGACATACATAAGCCATACCCGCTCAGCTCCAAGGGCCTTCAAAAGCAGCGCCGCCACAACTGTCGAATCAACTCCACCCGAAATAAGCAAAAGCACATCCTCATCTCCCACTTCCTCCTGCAGCTTCAGGCATTCTTGTTTCACAAAGTTCTCGAGATTCCACTCTCTACCAGCGTGGCAAATTCCACAGACAAAATTCTCAAGCAGTCTAAGCCCATGTTCGCAATGACTAATCTCTGGGTGAAACTGGACCCCCCAGAATTGCTTATTTAGACTCCGGGCCGCGGCCACAGTCCCATTTTTGCTTATTCCAATCGGTTCATATCCGCCGCCAAGGGTGACAACACTGTCGCCATGACTCATCCACGACATAAATTCCCTCGGTATGCCATCGAACAAGAGCTCATCCAGCAAAACGCTCACCGGGGCTCGCCCATACTCCCGATATCCCAGGCTCAGCACCTCACCCCCATCCGCCAGTACAAGTTGATGAAAGCCATAGCAAATTCCTAGAACCGGCAGATCGATATCAAAGATGGCCGCATCCGGCGCGGGGGCTCCTGCGACCCATGCCGAATCAGGCGATCCGGAGAGAATGATTCCCCGAACATCGCTGTCAATGATTGCTTTGATATCACGGTCTCCAGGTACAATCTCCGAATAAACTTCGAAATCTCGAATCCTCCTGCCAATAAGTTGCGCAGTCTGTCCGCCGAAGTCCAGAATCAAGATACGGTCCAAGCATCCGTCCTCATAAAGGTCTCACTCCTAAGCGGTCCCACTGAAAAACCATGAATCGCTACTCCAGTGTACTCTTCGATAACTTCAACAAGCTTCTTCGCTCCATCGGGAATTTCCTCCCAATTTCTAGCTTCGGAAACCTTTCCATCCCAGACATCGAAATTCTCAATCAGCGGTGTAACCCGTTCAAGCTCTGCCGCGGAAGAGGGAAAATAATCAATCTGTTCCCCATCAAGTTCGTAAGCCGTACACAGTCCCACCGATTCAAATCCGTCATACAAATTTAAGTGCGATAGAATGAACCCGTCTAAACTGTTAATCCAACCGGCATACCTGAGCGCCACCAAATCCAAGTAACCAATTCTGCGGGGTCTACCCGTTGTCACTCCATATTCATGGCCCAGCTCTCTTAGCTTGTTTGCCAAAACCACCTCATCATCCTTCCTCATCTCCGTGGGAAAGGGGCCATTCCCAACCCGCGTTTGATATGCCTTGAACACCCCCAGGCACTTATCGATTCTTCTAGGACCGATCGCCGAGCCGATACTGGCGCCAGAACTCACGGAGACACCCGAGGAAACATACGGATAGGTGCCATGATCTAAATCCAGCAATGTGCCCTGTGCGCCTTCAAGTAAAATTTTTCTACCCTCGTTCTTCAGCATAAAGGCCGCCAGATTAATCTTCATTGGAGCAAGCCACTCTTTGAAGGGCTCCAGCCAGGCCCGATCGGACTTACTCATCGAATCCCAAATTACGGAATCCCATAAATCGACAACCCTAACTCCATCGCGAGAGGCCTTCTTCTCGTAGGCTACTCCAATGCCACGGCCAGTGGTTCCAATTGGACGAGAACGCATATCATCCACACTTTGATCCTCGCTTTTATATCCGGGTAATACCAGATGAGCACGATCAGAAACAAACACTCTGCCTTCCCATTCAATGCTCTGTGCGCTTATCGCGGCCAACTCTTCAAACATCGATGCCGGATCAATAACCATTCCGTTACCAAGCACAACACTCTTACCCGAAGAAATAATCCCCGCGGGAATCAAATGAAGTGCAAAGGTTTTACTGCCAATCTTGACTGTATGACCCGCGTTCGCACCACCGGAGAAACGAACCACCAATTCCGCTTCATCCGAGAAATAGTCAACCATCTTCCCCTTGCCCTCATCGCCCCACTGGGCCCCAACTACAACTAAATTCATATTTCTTATCCAACAGGTTTAATTCAACAACGTTGTTCCAACGATATATCCCATCCACTTCCCATTCAACCACAATCACAGCCTGGAATAATTTGGTGCATCCTGAATGACACTAACATCGTGCACATGGCTCTCACGTAAACCAGTCGTGCTAATCTTAATGAATCGTCTATACTCCCGCAGCTGCTCAACAGAGGCACATCCTGTATATCCCATCGCCTTGCGCACCCCAGTTGCAAGTTGGTGTAAATACGGCGCCACTTCACCTCGATAGGGAACCCGTCCCTCTACACCCTCTGGCACAGCCTCTTCTCCCTCGCCAATCTGATATCGATCGATTCCGCCCGATTCGATGGCGCCGATACTACCCATTCCACGATATGACTTGAAAATTCTTCCTTCAAAAATCACCTCCTGCCCCGGCGCATCCTTGAGCCCCGCAAAAAGATTTCCAATCATTACAGCAGAGGCTCCGGCTCCAATAGCTTTCGCAATATCCCCCGAGTACTTAACCCCACCGTCCGCAATAAGCGGCACTCTCATTGCATCGCATACTTCCACCGCATCTGCTACCGCCGTAAACTGCGGAACACCAACACCAGTTACAACGCGTGTTGTACAAATCGAACCCGGTCCAACCCCCACCTTAACCGCATCCGCCCCAGCCTCAATCATGCGTCTCGCGCCATCCCCATCTGCAACATTTCCGCCGACAATGCTCAGATTCCCAAACTTTTTCCTAATCTTTTCAAGCGATTTCAATACATTCAAAGATGCCCCGTGGGCCGTATCGAGTACTGCGAAATCCAATCCAGAAGCGATAAGACCAGGCAGTCTAGCGGGCCAATCCCGCGGCCCAATGGCGGCTCCAACAATCAGCGAGCCTGAGCTATCCAGGGCGGCCGAAGGATAATCGCGGTGTTTCTCCATATCGCGCACAGTAATCAAACCCGTAAGACGACCTCCAACATCCACCAGCGGAAGTTTCTCGATTCGGTGCTTGTCAAACTTCGCAAGGGCCGCTTTCTCGGTTGGGATACTGGTTTCGACAACTAAATCGCGAGTCATCACATCATCAACTAGCATTTCAGGATTCTCGTTAAATCTTAAATCCCTAATCGTTATAATTCCCACCACCTTGCCCGCATCCAACACCGGCAAACCTGTAACCCCAGTCTCATCCATAGTTCGACGAGTCTCCGCAAGGGTAGCGCCAATATTCACCGTAACCGGATTATCAATAATCCAATTGAGAAATCTCTTAACCTTCGAAACTTGCTGCGCCTGTATCTCCGGTGACAAATTTCGATGAATAACGCCCGCGCCGCCCGAAAGAGCCAGCGCGATTGCCATTCTATCCTCGGTTACAGTATCCATAGCCGAGGACAAAATAGGCAGATTCAGCTCGATATCCCTCACCAGTACCGTTCTCAAGTCCACATCACTGGGAAGAACCTCGGAATAAGAGGGAGCAAGCAAAACATCGTCATAACTGAGCGCTTCACGCAATTCCATTTAGCATACCTCTTATTCTTGCCGAAACGTCGGCATAACGCTTCGCAATCATTTTAGCTCTAAGGGCCGCAAGTCCTCTATACTCCGCTGGATTATCAAAGAAATCCTTTACACTCCTGCCCAGTTTCATCTCTGAGGCTGAAGAAAGGGTTGCCCATAAATCCGGCTCATCTTCCTTGAGTACATTCCTTATTGACCTCTTAGATGAATCAGCGACCAGGGTGACCTGCCTGATTCTCTCATGGGCATCACTTATGCCCGAGGCCGCCAGGAGAACATAGCAGGGTTCAGCAAGAATCCCGTCCCCCAAGCTTCGAAGATTCGAAGCCATCCTATCGCGTCGTATAACCAGCCCTCCCAAAATCTCATTCATCCGCACCGTCGCTGCCGCAAATCCAGCAATATAGTCTGCGACAAACCTTCCTGATGCCGAATTGGTCAAATCGCGCTGATGTTCGGAAATCTGGTCCATATAAAAGGTAAGCACCCGGGGCGAAAACGCCTTCCAGAGACTCTTCACATGTTCACAATTCCATGGATTTCGCTTCTGAGGCATGGTGGAGGAGCCTACCTGTCCCGCTTCAAAACCCTCGCTGAGCTCCCCTATTTCCGAACGCTGGAGGTGCCTCAAATCGTCAGCAAGGTTCGCTATGATTCCGAAAGCCGTGTTTAATTCAAGTAATAAGCGAAGAAGGTGTTCGGGTTCAACCAATTGATTCGAATAGTCGGATTTACCCAAACCCAATTCGCGCAAATAAGCCGCCTCCAGTTTCTCTGGATTTTTCGTGATTAAGCTGGTGGCGTTGTAGGCGCCAACCGCTCCGCTCAGTTTACCGCATAAACCTCTGCTCAATCTTTCAATCTCAACAATCGATTGTCCAATCCGCGAAGCATACTCGGCAATCGCAAAACCAAATGTGATGGGAATCGCCAACTGACCATGAGTACGACCCGCCTGGAGAGTATCTGCCTCCTCCTCGGCAATCTTTGTACAAGCATCGAGAACATTCAGAAGCAGTGGGATTACTACTTTCCTCATTCCATCACGGATTCTCATAGCAATGGACGTCTCAATTATATCGGCAGAGGTGGTTCCCAAATGAATCCAGGGTTTAAGCTCATCCGGGAGTCTTCGTTGAATGACATTCACGAGCGCCCTGACGTTGTGATTAGTCAGCCTCTCTTCGGCCTCCACATCCTCAGGTTTGATTGAATCCGCGAGCTTGTTTACAACGGCAAGGAGATCCGCTCGTCCATCCAGGAACTCACTGATATAAACCCGCAACAATGTCAACTCGGCTTTGACCATGTAGCGTACCGCTGCGCTCTCGCTCAAGAATTCCGCAAGCGAATCAAACAACGCACCATTAGCCGCCCAATAACGTTGATCCAGCGGCGATATGTTGAGGTATACGTTTCTCTGCTCCATGTAGAATCATTGCCGAAGTGCATTCCAAATTCAAGTCCAAAACACAGCTCTTCCCGCCAGAAGATATGCGATTGGTGAATCAGGCGACAGCTCGGTAGCGAATAGCTATCTCGCTCAGTCCTGGCAGGATCGCAGCATGAGCGCCTCTAAATCAAGGTTGAACCTTCCTTCCGCTGACTAGTCACATGTCAATGTCAGGCCGGGCGAGTAGTCTTCGGGCTTCTCGAATTTTGGAACTTGAGCAAGGCGTTGAAAGACTTCAGCTCAATCTCTATTTACCTGTTTAGATGCCTTGGAAAACTCTCTGTCGGGCAGGCATGCTGCTTCTCCCATCTTGGTATCGACGCCCTTATATAGTTCTGCTGACAAGCTGAGTCGGGCTTGCTTAATCAATAAGTCAATGTAACGGTCTGCATCAGTATTCAGGAACATCTCTGCTGTTCGCCTGGGTGAGTTGATGGAATATCATCAGGCAGTCCATTGTGACATCAGGCTTCCCGGTTCGCATACCAAAATATAGACGGTGTCTCACTTTGTCATCATTTCATTAAAGCAGTCAAAATCAATCTCACTGGAAAGTTCTTGTTTCGAGAAGATCAATTGTATCACGATTGTGAATTTTCAACCGATTTTCAAATGTGGAACTATTGTTTCATCTGCTGACCCATGAAGTTTCTCAAATGTCAAACCTGAAAAAACGAAATCTTTCCACACTGCAAATTCTTCCGGCAAAGAGTTTTCTTCCCTTCCTGGCAAGTAAAATTTTTCGAATCTTTGAACAGCAAGATTGAAAGATTGTTCGATAAGGAGGCCGTGATTCAGGCTTATCGGGCCATAGCTGGAATTTGGGGATCGCTTTCCATTTGGGAACGGCTGGTGGTAGTAGATATGAGAAGCCTGATAGATAATCTTCCTTAACAGAGATATCATGGGGATATCCGATTTGTATAGAGGTGTTCATGAATAAGTACGATGATGAGAGCTACCAGGCTTATACTTTTCCTGCCCGCATGGACAAAGCGATCCATACATTGGAAGGAATTCTCCGCGGTATCTCAATTGACAGTGAAATAACGAGAGAGGAACTCAATGAACTGCGAGCGTGGTGCAAAGACAACGAATTCTCTGTTGACAAAGAACCATTCAAAACCCTCATTCCCTACATCATAGAGGCTCTTGAGGACGACTACCTGGACGAACATGAGCGTGAGGATATCATCACCATTTGCCAGTCAATAGACAGCGGGAGCAAATACTACAAAGTTGTCACCTCAGACCTTCAGAGACTGCAAGGTATCTTCCATGGGATTATGGCAGATAGCAAGATTACTGATGACGAGATAAAACATCTCCGCGCCTGGACTGATGAGAACCGACATCTAATCGGTATGTATCCGTATGACGAGTTACATACCCTGCTGTTGAACATCTTGGAAGATGGCGTTGTTGATAATGACGAACGTCGCATGCTTGAACAGTTCTTCCATATATTCATCAAACGTGGTGAATCGACAACGATTGAGGATACAACTGATACAAAGGTTGCTCTAAGAATGGATTGTCTTGTTACAAGCGATCCAAACATTGCATTTATGGATTCTATGTTCTGCATCACTGGAAAATTCAAGTCTGCGAAGCGGAGTGAAGTCGTCGAGCAGATTCAAGTACTTGGTGGCCAGTTCAAGTCAACCGTTAGTCAAAAAACCCAGTATCTGATTGTAGGTGGCGCAGGCAATTCAGCATGGACCTATAACTGCTATGGACGGAAGATTGAGGATGCTACAAATCTTCGCCGGGAAGGATATCCTATTCAAATCGTCAGTGAGGCCGATTTCTGGGATGCGGTAGAAAATCACATTGGATAGATTAGATGAGGATTGATGTATCATCAACCTGATGCGGCCCGAGGATGGATATATGTCGAATACGCCATTACTCATCATTCTTTTCGAACAGCCTTCCAGGACTTCGGTTGGATTACTATCAGGCGTCTGATGGGTTCTCAACACGCCCACACCGAAGTTGACTAGACTTGAGTTAAATTGGAAACTACCGCCGCGAGTCAGTGACTGCGGCTAACACATGGCGCATCTCGAAGGTGAGTATCATCCCTCGCCACAACCCTAGCATGACCTTATCGAAATTTAGCATAATCCTCCGCGCTGTCCAAATCCCACACCACTCCCCCATGCCCCCAAAGCACCGGGAAGGTGCGATTCTCATGCATGAGTTCTCGAATCGGCGTGCCGGACGCTGCCGTTTTAATCACCTCTGCCATACTCCGATCGAGTAGAACCGGATGGCCCGGCTTCCCTCCAAAAACCGGACGAACAATCGGCCTGCTTTCGAAACTTGCCAGCCTGATATAATCATCGCTGCGAATTAGAGGCATGTCGCCAGGTACTATGAAAAACCTGTCACTGCGCAACGCATCCAAACCCGAACGAATAGTTGCATCCATGCCCAATTCCCAATCTACAGCTTTCAGCAAGATTGGCATCGCGTAGCCTTCTTCAGCAACATCCTCTCTCGTTAGGCCGGAATTCCTTTCGAAGATTGCCTCCAATCGCGAGAAATTGTAGCCTCCAAGCACAATCACTCTGCACCCGGCCTTCTTCGCCTCGGAAACAACTCTCTCGATTACTGTCCCCGAACCCCAATTCAAGGCAGGTTTCCATTCTCCCATCCTGGAAGAACAACCTCCCACCGGAATTAGACAATCGTATATTTTTTTCATTGGCAAAATCATTCCAGAATTCAATATAATGACTTTACAATGCTGTTGAACGATATATGCGAGGTTTTCAGAGAAAAGGACAAGTTTATAATCTGCACACACGTGAATCCGGATGGTGACGGCCTCGGTGCAGAATACGCTCTTTGTAGCGCCCTTCTAGATTTGGACAAAAAAGCATTAATACTGAATGCCGATCCAATTCCCCCTAGATATCACTTCATCGACAAGAGAAAAATCATAAAAACTATCAACTCTGATGGTAAATATCCAGAAAACCTCAAAGATTGGACCCTGGTGATTCTAGACACTCACCCCAACAATATCGGCTCTCCAGCCGATATGCTAACAAGCAAAAAAATCCTGAACACCATCATTATCGACCACCATGTAATAAGCGAGGATATGAGTGATTTCGCTTGGCTAGATCCCGATTCCTCTTCCACCTGCGAGATGGTTTTTGATTTGATAGAAGCAATGAACGTCGGAATCACACCCGACATAGCCATTGCGCTCTATGCGGGCATAATCTATGATACCGGAACTTTCGCCTATCCAAAAACTCAGGCCAGAACTTTTGAAACAGCCGAAATTCTGGTGCGCAATGGCGCTAGTCCAAATGCAATATATTCGCAACTCTACGCGCGAAAATCCAAGGCTTCCCTAACGCTTCAAACCATGGTAATGAGTACCCTGCGACTGTACCATAACGATAATGTTGCCATTCAGTTAATGTCACGCGAAACACTGATAACCTCGGGAGCTAATTACGAGGAGGCTCAGGAAATAGTGAACTTCCCGCTTCAATGCATCTGTGTACAAGTTTCCATCTTCCTCAAGGAAAATGAAAAGGGCGTCAGACGCTGCTCCATTCGTTCGAAAGAAACAGTGAACTGTGCAAGCATAGCGCATGTCTTTGAAGGAGGAGGTCATAAAACCGCCAGTGGATTCAATGTCAAAAAATCCTTCCCAGAAATTCAACAGGAGCTTCTTGAACTGTTGCTCCCCTACTTCTCATAATCCTCGTATGAAATCGGCTCAAAATCTGCCTCTCTTAGTTGCTTTTCTATTATTCCTGCCAATCTCCTGCCGGCGTAGTGAAAATTTTCAGCAACCAGTCGCCGGAGGTGCTCTTAGCCCCCGCACGGAAACCCAGGCGGGAATCGACGAACAAGATTTATCCTTCACCAGCCGGAATGGCAATCAAGCGCTGATAAATCTTGGCATCAACTATAGCATAATAGCCATAGCCGATGGCAATCTGGATTCTGGAGAAATTGATGAGCAGATTTTAATTGCCCTCCCACTGAATAAACCAGATGCAGATTTGGAGCTCATAATCGCCTCAGTCATTCCGGCCAAAGAACAGTACGGTGTAGTTTGGAGACTGCCACTTCAAACCGGAACGCTAACCGGAATCACCCTGATTTTGGGTGATATCACAGGCGATGGTAGAAATGAGTTAGTTGTATCCGGATTCGACGAAAAAGGTTCCCATATTACAAAGATATTTTCTGTGCCTCAAAACGGTGAGATTACTGACATAATTACAGTTTTTGACGCCACGGCAAATGGAAATATAGATATTGTCCCAAGGGAAAAGTTAAGAGGCTCAGGTATTCCCGTCAGCATTGTGGTTCAGGAAATAGATGAACAGAACAACCTGGATTTAATTGAGACAACTTGGACATGGGATTCAGAAGCTTACATCTTCAAAGCCAGCGCTCCTCGTCAGGTGAAAGTGGATGTAATTCAGGAAGAGCGCATGAAAAATGTATACGCAGGCGATGTCGAAAAATATGAAGAATACCTAAATGGCCCCTGGTATCGGAAAAACGGGTTGGAAACTTCACTGGACTACGCATTCTTCGACCCTATAAAAGATGAAATTCTCTTTCACAGTGGTTCCATCCTGGAAGCATATGCATGGGAAGTAAGCCATAGAACCACCGCTAAAAGACTATATACCCGACTAAGAAACGAAGTAATACCAAGCATAGCCATTGGACTCTCAATCAATGCTGAATCCTGGGATGAAATTGAGATTATTTCAAATACAGACTGGGCCGGAAACTATAATCGCCTGAGTCCTGGCCTCCAAAGAAATTTGGAAGCCAGGGAAGCCACGTTGCCTTCAATGCTCACAGGTGTCTGGCAAGGCCAGAATGATACCGAAATAGTATTCGACTTGCCAAGGATTCAATGGAGTGAAAACGGCAGTGTGCACACTGGCATAGCATCACTTTTCAGCTTAAACGATAAACTGGTGTTACAGGTGCAATCCATCAAGGAAAATGGCGCCATGGACGAAACGTTTACCTGGTTGGTTGAATACGAGGAAGGAAGCGATCCGCTCCGCAAATCCATTTTCCTAATTCAAGCCCAACTGGAAGTAGGTGGTGCACGAGCTGACAACGTGAATCCCAAGCGCTTTGAGCAGGTTATTATCTCGAAATAGAATCCTCCTGCTCTTTCTGAGCTTCACTTTTTACTCAGCGAGGCCAACTTCAAGCCGGGCTTACTTCAGCAGAACGCTCGGCATATCCCACCTCAAGATTCTATTTCTCGCAATATACTCGATGGCGGAATTCCTGAAATCGCTCGTCAAAGCGCCCACTGCCTCTGTGGGCGGGTATCCGTACGATTGCGCTATATCCAATTGAACTAGCCAAAAATATGGCGAATTGATAGTTTTCTGCGCCGAATGGTAGCGCTTCAATTCCGCCAACGCCCCCGCATCATCACCCATGTGAGCCAGAGAGAGTGCCGCGATTGCAGCGGCTTCGTCCCTAATGGTGGCATCCCGCGTGGCATTCACTAGATTGAGTGCGGCCTTTCTAACTCCGAGAAATTCGCCCATAACGAATTTCAACTTCAGGGAATTGAGAAGAAACAGATCGTTGCCGTCAATCTTTGAAGCCATTTCGTAGTGCCTGGCCGCCTCCTCAGGCAAACCAATAAGCGATTCCAGGGCTGCCATCCGTGAAAAAATGATGACAGATTGTGCGGAAGGAAGATTGTTTGAATATGAATCTAAAACGGCTAGAGCACCCCGCACCGAATCTGCGAGCGAAGCGAGATGAAACAGAACTTCTGGATATTCTCTATTCCCCTTATTTACCTCTAACCATTCGGCATAGCGTAGCCTGGCAGCAGGAATCTCACCGGCCTGCTCTAGGATGCGCGCATCATCCAAACTCGATGCGAAAGACAGAGTACAAACCAGGAAGTATTGTATAGCCAGTATCGTACTACTCAGCCTTGCCGTCTTTCCCACTGCCAAACTCTGATTCATTACAGCCAGCTATGTTTTAGAAGATACATCACTGCTTCCTGCTTTCTTTTTTTCCTTAGTCGTATTAACGGTTTTCTTCTTCTTGTCTTTCCCATAACGCTTTCCAATAAAAAACGGGATAACCGAAAGCACTCCAACCATGTACATCACAAAAAAGCTTAACAAAATCGGAACATCGGTAAATGTACCCTTTTCGCTTGGCCAAATTGCAATATCCGAAGTAAAGCCAGCGTTAAAACCAATGAACGCACCGACTACCATCAACATGAAAATAAATAAAATTAACTTGACGGGCATCTTAAACCTCCTTTCTATCAGTATGAAACCTTTGCGCCGCAACAGCAGTGTTCCATAATAGCATGGCTCTTGTAACTGGTCCAACTCCACCTGGAACAGGAGTGATTGCTTTCGCTACCTGCTTAACAGAATCGAAATCCACATCTCCCACAAGTTTATAGCCCTTTCTCCTTGAACTGTCCTCCACGCGGTTTATTCCAACATCGATAACAACCGTGCCGTTTCTTATCATATTTCCCTTTATCAGTCCGGGGTTGCCGGTTGCGACAATTATAATATCCCCGCGACTGAGCACCTTCTCGATGTTCCTCGTGTACGAGTGGCACACGGTCAAAGTGGCATTGCCGCCATAGCCCTTCCTAAACAAAAGATTTGCAAGGGGGGCGCCAACTATTCGGCTTCTTCCAACAAGAACAATCTCGGCTCCCTCTATAGGGATATTCTCAATCTCCAATATCTTTACGATTCCATACGGAGTGCATGGTATAAAGCAATCCAGATTTAGAAGCAAACGGCCTAAATTGGCGGGATGGAATCCATCGACATCCTTCTCAGGTAAAATCGCGGCGATGATGCGAGCCTCGTTCATATCCTTAGGAAGCGGTAATTGAACCAGAATCCCATGAATCCGCGGGTTATGATTGAGGTTGTCAATAATATGCAGAAGTTCGCTTTCCGAAGTATTCGCGGGAAGTCGAATGTCATGGGAATAAATTCCCACTTCATCACAATCATTTTCCTTGGAATTGACATAGGATATACTCGCTGGATTCTGTCCAACAAGTACAACTCCTAATCCGGGCCGTGTGCCCTCCAGCGTGAGTTTGCTTACGGTTCTCGCTATTTCACCTCGAATTCCGGCGGCGATTGCCTTGCCGTCAATTATTTTCGCGCCCATCAAACCTACATTACAAGTTTCCCTAAGCCTTGTGAACATGGATTCACGCCTGTGGTTGAACGAACAGATTTATAAGCTTATTGATGTGTCTTACGACGCTGTGATAAGATTCGCAAGTAACTCACACGATAAGGATTGCTCTTGCTTAAATCGTTATTAATCGTAACCCTTTTCCCATTGTTTATCGGAATAGTCAACGCTCAGGAAAACATACCGGAGAAAAATCCCTTCGTCCCTCAGAACACAGTCAATCAGAGATATCAGGGCGATCAATCTTTTTCCATTTCAGCAGGTATCATCATACCACTTTTCACTGTGCTGCTGCACGATATAGATATCAGCGAGAAAGGAGCCGGGGGCACAAAATCCCAACTAACCTTAGGGGGGATTGGATATCTAACCTACAACTTTTACCTTTTTCCAAATATTAAACTGGGCCTTCAGCTGGGAGGCACATTCAAGTGGGATGTCAACAGAAATTTGTTATACATGGTTCCCCTGGTATTAAGAGGTGCCTACGAATTTCGCCCCCTGGGCCGTATGACGATTCCACTGTATTTAGGACTTGGGATTGATATGGTTTCATGGAAGGAGGAATTCGAGGTTGACTTCTTGCTCAAGCCAGGCTTCGGCGTGTATTTCGATTGGAACGTGGAATGGTCTTTCGGTGTCGATTTCTATTACTGGTTTGTTCCTCAGCTCGCTTCCAAGGATAAGCAGTATAATTCCATTGTGAACTTCTTGGATATCACACTGGCTGCAGAGTATCATTTCTAATGGAAAAAATAGCGGAACGTTCAAATAAAACCCTGGGATGTCGTCGGCCGGGGCTTCGAAACAGGCCGGGAGTTCTGATTTTGTACGCTCTCATGGTGAACCTGTTGCTTATCAGATGTACTGGGGCAGGTATCTACTCCACCATAGCGATTTCCACCAAAATAGACGAAGGAAAGCTTCCCAAGGGATTGAGCGCAAGTCCTGTTTTTTATGTGAGCGGAACTAGATGGACTGAAAGATATTTTTTCTTTGTGTCCGGTCCTAACATCTGGACAAAACACGCAAGTGGTGAGAGATGGAATGCCATGGGTTTAAATGCGGGTGGAATCGAATGGGATGGTGTGCAATCAGCGGTCGCCACGGAGGACAGAATCATTTTGGCGTTGTATTCTGTGAGGGGAAATACGTATAAGGTTGGACTTTTCGCGCTGACTAGCTTTGATGGCTCAAGAGCTACTTACGACGATTTTGGCAAAAGCTGGACTTCGCAATCCAAAAGCTTTCAAACCGTCCGTCTGTTTTGTCCCCGGCCCACTGGAGATATTTACGTCAATATATTGAATCATAGCGGAAGCTATAGTTCCCTTGACGCCGAGGACAACAGCTTCACTGGTTCCACGTTGTACAAACTGGCAAATGGCAGCAGTTCCTGGGGCAGTATGACTGCCGCCAGCCAACCGGAGCTGAATGGTACTAACAAGGCCAGGTACGTAAGTGGCATCGCTGATAACGGCTCAGGGACCGTCCTCGTAACAGCTACCACTGGAGAACTCGCCAAGGACGGAGGATATCTTCTCAATGAGAATGGACTTGCCAGGGGAAATGGAAGCATTGACGGTTCATATATCCCTACTGCCGGTATTACCTGGATTGACAGAAAATGGGAAGGACATAACGGCCCTGGAGTGTTTATCGCGGCGGCCACTAGCTTGAAAGACTATGTCCATCCTGTATTCGCTAGTAAAGACGGCAGCACCTGGCACCGCCTCCAGGGAGCAACAGGCAGATATCAAACCAGGAATTTCATCGATGTGTCGGATAAGACGGCTGGCATGAGCAATTCGAAACATCTAATACTGGCCGGCACCAGTAGCTACATTGATGGAAGTACATACAGAAATGCCGCTGGATATAATGAAATCGATGTTACAAACGAAGATTTAACCAAATGGTTCGTGAATACCAATCGAAATTCTTACTCTCTTGCCAACCTTGTCAACTATAATGTCAGCAATTTATCCGAATCGACAGTGGTGGGTATGTCGATACCAGGAAATGGCAGTGTTCTCTATGCATCCACGAGAAATAATGGAGTCTGGCAGCTAAATCTAGATGAGGAGAGGCCGCTTTGGACTCGTGAATAGGCAAGAATCCAGGAGCTGACAGCTGGCAGTTGCCTGGCGCATGGTATCATTGTACGAAGGAGAGCCAAAAAATCTAATTGAAAAGCAAGCATTATTGACGAGAAAAGCATATTGAAATCGAAGGCATTGCAACTAAGAACCCCGTGACTGAGAAAGACGAAAACCAAGAAGTTGATTATCTCGAAGTCGAGGCTTGGGACAATGTGGCAAAATCGATAATGGACGAAATAAAAGAAGGATTCTTGATTTCAGCGAGTCTGATCCAGGCTCAGGATTAGCCTGACTTCTCATCAAGCGGGGCCTCTAGCGCCTGCGCATCTTCCCTGCAAAAACCAAACGGAGTAAACAAGATTTCTTCTTAGAAGGATACGCTACTTATTTCCATGCCTGTATTTCTTGATTAAATCGAATACGTCAGTTAACTCCGGATTGGCTGAGAGATAATGCTCATCAATCTCCTTTTCTGTCAATCCTTCCAGTTCATGGCTGAGATAATGAATCCAGTAGTTGTCCTGTGGTTTGTCGATTACATGTTTTCGACACCAATAATCGGGAATGATTGGGAAAGGTTCGCGGTATGTGAGAATCTTGTAATCGTGAACTGCTATTCGCACGTCTTCACGTGGCAACCCCTTGTCTAAAACTGAGGAAAGGAGGTGGTTAAGCGTTCTGCCGGAATCGAATATGTCATCGGTAAAAAGCAACTTGTCGCCCCTCCTGAGATACTCTGGGTTATAGGTCCACCCATCGATTTTCACGCCTTCGTTTTCATGAATACCGGTGTAGGAACGGGCGACAACAGCGGCATAGAAGACTGGACTCCCCTTTTTGTTGACGAGTTTGAAAAACTCGCTCAGTATGTTCCCCATGTAGGCTCCGCCGCGCAGGGGCACATATATGACATCAGGCACAAAACCATCATCAAAGATTTGTTTGGCAAGTTTGAGAGCGTTATTTCTTACCACATCGCAGGGCAGGAATTCCTTGTTCAAGGATGTATTTTCACATCCGCTGGAGGCTGTGATAGGAGTTCGATTATCTCTCCATTGCGATATACACTTAGGCGATAATCTCGGGATTCGGAGTAGGCTTTGTAGAGATCTTCCAGCGAATCGATTTCGATATCGTTTACGGCCGTAATGACATCGCCAGCTCTAAGACCCAAGGCCTGTGCATAAGTTCTAGGATACACCTCGGCAACCGGCACACCGTGGATATCATCGGGTAAATCCATAGCTTGTCGTACGTCGGGCATCATCGGTGAAGGAACAAAGCCTGGCCTCACGTTGCTATGAAGCTCCCTCACTGCCGACTCTTCCCTTCTTTCAGCGATAGTTACGCCTATATCAAATTTCTCACCGAACCGATTAATTGCGAAAAGGGCTGAATCTCCTGGTATCTTTTCCCCAATTTTGTAGGTGAGTTGGAAAACATCGGAGTGTGGGATTCCGTCCAGAGCCTTGATTAGGTCTCCAGGTTTTATGCCGGCCTCATCGGCTGGGGACCCATCGAATACCTGATAAACCAGAACGCCCTCACTTTGCTCATAATCCAGAGACTCCGCGGCCTCCTTGCTGTAGGCTCCGAGACTTACACCAAGCCATCCATAGCTTATTTTTCCGGTGTCTATCAGTTGACGAAACATAGTTTTGACATTGTTTATGGGAATGGCAAAGCCCAAACCTATGCTTCCACGATTTGGCGTTGTTATGAAGGTGTTCACTCCTATGAGTTCGCCTCTGATATTCACAAGAGCGCCCCCGGAATTGCCCTGATTTATCGACGCATCAGTTTGAATGAATTCGTTGATGTTTCCCCGCGGCCCATTTCTTCGCCCCAGAGCACTCACGATTCCGGAACTAACCGAGCTTTCGTAGCCATAAGGGCTTCCGAAGGCCAGCACCCAATCCCCCACATACACCTCATCTGAATCTCCAATCCGAATTAACGGCAATTTACGTTCGCTTGAAGTGAATACCAGCAGCGCGAGATCTTTTCGCTTATCCACGCCAACTAATTCGGCCAGAAAGACAGTTCTATCGCTGAGCTCAACGGATATTTCCTTCGCATCCCCTATTACGTGTGAATTTGTTATCACATAGTAATCATCACCACGAGATTCAATAATAATACCACTTCCCAATCCCTCACTCTGACGAAATTGCGGTTCCTGTTCCTCAGGATCTTGAAAAAAATCATTCCATGGCAGCTCTCTGTCACCGTTTTCTTCCTCTATGCTTTCCGCTTTCACGGAAACCTCAACAATCGTTGGCGACACTTCGGCATTTATGATTCTAAATGCTTCCTGAACCATCTCAGCGGAACTATATGGTGAAGTCTCGGGGTTCTCCGCCAGTGCTTTGCGCGGAGGAAAACCATATGGTTTCAACAAGCTTGTCATTAAATAGGCGCTGTAACCAACCAATGCGCCGATTAGTAATCCAATGATTAAGTTTTTATGTTTCTGCATTAATCTCCCCGTGAAGTCAGTATTTCAGCACCCGTTTCGGTTATCAAAATGCTGTGTTCAAAATGGGCGCTTAAAGACCCATCGACAGTCACCACGGTCCAGCCGTCTTCCAAAATTTCAACATCCGGTGCTCCTGCGGTTATCATGGGTTCAACCGCGAGAACCATTCCCTGCCTCAACCTTGGATTCGAACCTCGTGATGGATAGTAATTCGGAATCTGAGGCTCTTCGTGAAGCGAAATGCCAACGCCATGGCCGCAATAACTATAGACAATACCATATCCATGTGGCTCGACAAATTCATTTATAGCCCTACCTATATCCTTTACACGGCCGCCGGGTTTGCACGCCTTTATCGCCGTTCCCAGGGATTGCTTTGTCACTTCAAGCAACTTCCGCGTTGATTCACTGAGAACCCCGACACCAAAGGTAATGCACGCATCACTGTAAAATCCATCGAGTACTACTCCAATATCACAGCCTACGATGTCTCCATCGCTCAAAGGTTCGCTATTTGGTATACCATGAATCACCTGATGATTTACAGAGGTACAGACAGACGAGGGAAAACCGCCATATCCCAAAAAAGCCGGCATACCACCGCCACCTTTGATGGTATCCGCAGCTATTCGATCGATATCCAGAGTTGTTATGCCACTCGATATCTGTTCTTCTATACGAACAAAGGTTTCCATAAGCAGGTTTGCAGAGTAACGAATGCCATCTTGCTGCATTTTGTTCTTAATAGTAATCATAAAACATTTACTAGAAACTCTGTAGCTCGAATGTTGTCAGGATTCAGTGTAATGGCCTCTTCTGCCACATCCCGAGATTCGATATCATGTCCAATGCTCTTAAGGACAACGGCACGCAGATAGAGTAACTCAGAACGATCCTCATTTGATAGATCTTTGGCAACTTCTTCGGCGAGAACTAAATCATCGAGCGCATTTCGAGCGAGCGTATTGGTTTTTTGTCTCAATGCGGCGCTCACCTGAGCCTGCATGGACATTCCTTTTTTCCCATAAGCGCGTAAGCCTTTTTGTTGTTTTGACAAATCATCTCGATTTTCCCTAATAAATTCAATGCGATCCATCAGGGTATCAGTGGAGACGCGCCCTATATCGATATTGCGTTCGAGAACATCCAGAGCCACAACCTCAAATAACTCAGAGAAATCGCCAGTTGCGGCATCTGGATACATCCCGATTATCTCATCCAATTCGCTCAAAGCAAGGATTGCAAACAAGGCGGAATCATGCAGCAGTCTCCAACTATTTCGCAATTTTGCCGCTTCTCTAAAATCCTCATAGGAGCTTGTCCCTCCTTGCTTCGGAGCAATTAAATCTACCAATGCCGCTCCCCTCACTGCGTCCGCAGCCAGGCGCCATGCCAAAATCCAGGTTTCATGGGGACGAAAATTCATGTATCGCTCAATCGCAATATCTATTGAAGAGAAATTCTTCCTCAAGCTCATATACTCCAATAAAAATGTTGCAATTATTTGAGCGTCTGTTTCATGTACTGTATGCCCTGCCGATGCAACTATTTCGAAGAGCTCCCAAAGCTGAGCTTCGTATAAGCGTGGGTTAACTATTTCCGGATCGATGGCGATTGCCGTGATTCTAAGTATAGGATCGTTGTTGGCTTCAATCGACTGCCTAACCAGTCGCCTGGCTAAGGCTGGCTCCGAATCGATATGCTTACGCGCCCAAACGGCTTTAATCTCGCTTTTATCCGGAAAGCGACTAAGGGCCTCGTTCAGAATTTCTTCCGATCGCTCTACGTTGCCAGCCATCTCTTCAAGGGAGGATAGATTTATCCAAATACGCCACGAATCGTCGTCCAACTCTGCGCCGCTGGAACTAACGATTTCCAAAGCCTCATTCCAGACATTTCGCGCCAAATCCCGGTATTCGGCTTTCTCCTGCATGCTATAGACTTCCCAATAAAGATAACCAAGCAATCCAAGATTTCGCCAAGAAACAGATCTCCGACGGCGACTCTCGTCAAGGCGTAGGGACAACCAATCGATCGCGCTATCCTTATATCCGGCATCCAAAGCAATTTCAGCCAATGCTGTGTATACGTTTCTGCTAGCCGGCAGTTTCTCATCCGACCACCTTCGGGCGCCTGACATCAAAATAACTGCCATCTCATATGCCTTTTCAGAGTTGCCGTTTAGCATGTAAAGGAGTGCTGCATCATAACTTAGCTCGGCAGATTCGGTTAGCAGAGCTATTCTGGAAAAAAGTTCAGGATCGGAACTTTGATAATTCCCGCTTACAAATCGCTTTATGCGATCATCTCCAGGCAGATTTTTGAGTCGAATTTCGGCTGCCAAAGAAGACCATTTACCGCCCGAAAGCAATTGGACATGCCCGGAAGCCTTGGAAAGTTTGCCTCCACGGAACAAACCCCACAGCCAATAAGCCAGGAAGTCTTCATCGTCAGCGTTTGCCGATGCTCCCCGCCCGGCAAGCACAGTGAATAGCCGGTAATCAGACGGCCGGGCATTTGCCGGTATTGACTCCGCGGCAATCGAGAGCACCTGTTTCCAATCTGCGGAAGAAATGGCTCTTCTCGAGGCTCTTAGTAATTCACGGCGAAATTCGAGTTTCGAATCACTTTGAAGTGCTAATTCTGTCGATGAAATCAACTCGTCAAAACTATCTTCACTCGAACTTCGAAGTAAGAAAAGCAAGACTGCGACAGCAAGAGCCACCAGCAACAATAGAATTGCGAGCAATTGAAGTAAGCGACGATCAGCATTCATGTATATTAAGATAGAGGCGCTTTGTTAATGCCGTCAAGAACACCGTTTATGAATCGATACGATTCGTCAGATCCAAACGCTTTAGCTATCTCCACGGCCTCGTCGATGGTTACCGAGGGGGGGATGTCCTGCAGAAAAATCAAAGCGTATACACTCGTCCTCAAGTTAGCCAGGTCTACCTTGGAAAGCCTCTCAAAACTCCATTTTTCCAAATGTTTTTTAATCCGCTTATCAATGCTCTCGATATTCTCAACCGTTCCAATAACTAGAAGTGAAGCAAATTCCCGGGTGGCCTCGCCAGGTTCTGTTTCAAGCCATGCAAAATTCAACAGCTCATTAAACGGAGGCTTTGATTCCTCCCAGGCATAGAGCGATTGAAATGCACAAATCCTAGCCTGTCGTCGCGAACCCATTTTGAACGCTTACTTGTAATCCCCGAAATAGTTTATCGTTGCACGTTTCCTGAGTTCCGCAATGGTAACTTGAGCAACCCTTTCAAATACCTCCTGATATTGAGCGGCATAAACAACTTTCTCCAAATACGAACGCACCTCCGAGTCGTTTTCCGGCAGGAGTTGTGCTGGTTTTTTTTCTGCTATTTGCACAATGTGATATCCGAGATTGGATTTCAGAACCTTGCTAATCTCACCTACCTTCAAGGAAAAAATATTGGCAATGAACTCAGAGCCATAAAGCTGATCCGCAATCTCATCCCCCGCCATAACCGGACCTATTATCCCTCCCCTAAATTTAGAAACTTCGTCTTCAGATTCAGAAATAACAAGCTCTTCAAAGGTTGCAGATGAGTTAATCAAACGATTATAAGTGTTCTTTGCCTTCTCGTTCTTTGCCCTGGACCCTTCGGGGTCGCTTTCACTCGTATCAAAAAAAATGTGATTGAACCAGACTGAATCCTTTATGAGAAACTCGCTCAGTCTCCGCTGATACTCATTGCTCAGGCTTTCCTCGGTTGGCGCGGGTATCGATTTGAGAGTTTCCTCGTTATTCAGAGATATATACTTCTCGACAAGCAATTGATCGCGCACTGTCTCCTCATATTCTTCAAGGCTTATACCCTGTTCTTCAACAACTTGCCGATATTGTTCTTTATCCGTAAGAACCGCGCCCGGCGGTATATAGCCCAAAACAATGAGCTGCTGCGACAGAAGCGCCATTCCGGCCTGTTCAACTTCCGCATCGCTTACATTTACCTTCTTATCGGATGCGGCCGCCTGTAGCAAGATAACTTGATCTATAAGCTGATCCAAAACAACTTTTTTCTCTTCCGTGGTTAAAGCGCGGCTCTGCTGTTGCTCTATGACCTGGATTGTTTTATCAAGCTGATGGCCTGAAATGGGTTCGGTTTTCTCCAATCTCACTGTGGCAACAGCCATATCCTGCGCCGCAGAGCCAAAAATCACAAGGGACGCCAGCGCGCCGGTTAAGAAATTTCTCTTCATAATAGTCCTCATTACTCATTCCATCTCGCCGAGCACAAAGCATCACATCTTTGATTTCTCAATACGCAATCTGGAACCTATCGCTTCGGCTTCTGCCGCAGTACCGAGAATATCGGAAGTTTTAAGATACATACCCTCTTTTTCCATAGTCTTCATCAATGAAGCAAGAAGCTTTCTTCTTCGTAAACCATTTCTCCCAACGAAGGCATAGCATCTTTTACCAGTGAGCTGGCCGGCAGTTCCCAGAAAAGCACTTAGCAATTCAGGTACAGTTTTCGAAAAAACTGAAGCGGCTACTGTGCCAACAGCAATGTATGAAAAGAGGGTTGGCAACAACTCTGTTTTGGCGTTCACGAGCGTAACCTCATGTCCCTGCCGTTCGATTCCTCTCACTAAACCCTTGACTGTATTGCCAAAATTTTCCGAATTATTCGGATTCAGATAAACTACTGCAACCCTCAGAGATTTCTCCTCGATGCTATGGTTGTTCCGGCTGTTCCGGCTGTTCCAGGAACCAATCCTGCTCTATCTCGCTTTCGGCGCGAGATTCACCGATGACATTATCACTGTCTCCGGATTTATAGGCAATTGCAACTGCGAGAGACGAGAGCATAAACAGGACACCAAGAACTGATGTGGCCTTAACCAGGACGCTTACACCGACAGCGCCGAACGGGGTGGCTCCGCCCCCCCCAAAGAGTCCGCCAAAGCCCTCACCCTGCTCATCCTGCAGCAGAACCAGAGTTATTATCAAAATCGCGGCAGCGGCAAAAACAACAAGAAAAAGTGTTCCTACAATACCCAAATTTATCTCCTAACTAACTTTCGTATTGAATGTCAAAATTCTCGCAAAGGAATTTGCTTCCAGAGAAGCTCCACCCACCAAGGCGCCGTCAATGTTTTCTTGCGCCATTAGCTCGGCCACGTTCTCCGGTTTTACCGAGCCGCCATATTGAATCACGGTTGAATCCGCAACATCTGCAGAGTATAGCCCGGTCAATTTACCTCGACAAGCCTTATGGACGGCCTCCGCGTCACCGGGGCTTGCTGTTTTTCCGGTGCCGATGGCCCACACCGGCTCGTAGGCAATCACCACCTTCGACATCAAACTGCTTCTGATGCCCGAAAGTCCAGCCTCAATCTGCTCGAAACAAATGCTCTCTATCTCGCCATTTTCTCTTTCTTCCAGAGTCTCTCCTATGCAGAGTATAACACCCAAATCGTGTTCGAGCGCGAGTTTCACTTTCTCATTGATTAATGTGTTAGTCTCGCCATAAATGTGACGTCGTTCGCTGTGTCCAAGAATTACATATCTTACTCCCAGCGTCTTCAGCATGAGCACAGATGTTTCGCCTGTATGCGCTCCTGATTCAACGGAAGCCATATTCTGAGCAGCCAGCATAACATCGGAGCCCTTCAGCTTCTCCGCAACAGAAGGCAGGCAGACAAAAGACGGGGCCACCATTGCCTGCGTGTTCATTCCCCTATGCATTCCCTTAATCAAGCCGGCCAATTCGGAGGCCTCAACTGGCATCAGATTCATTTTCCAATTACCGCATATAAGATATTCCCGCGACACAATTACTCCTTAAGCACTGAAACTCCCGGCAGTGCCTTGCCTTCAAGGTATTCCAATGAAGCGCCGCCGCCGGTTGAAACATGGTCGATGCTGTCTGCCAGTTTGAATTTATTAACGGCGGCAACAGAATCTCCGCCACCCACAATCGTGGTTCCTCTGCATTCGGCAAGAATTTGAGCTACCTTCAAGGTTCCCCTGGCAAAGGCCTCAAATTCAAAAACCCCCATTGGGCCATTCCAAATCACAGTTCTGGCATCGGCAATTAATCTGCTAATCGCCGAGATGGTTTTAGGACCGATGTCCATTGCAATTTTCCCTTCAGGAACATCTACGCTATCAACGTACTCAGGTGTCGCCTGAGTGCTGAAATCACTGCCCACCACATGATCGAGCGGGAGAAGCACTTCCGCATTTCTCTCCCTGGCGCTCGCCAGGAATGACCTCGCAGTGTCGACGTACTCAATCTCTACAAGAGAATTTCCAATTTGACAGCCCTGCGTCTTCAAAAAAGTGTAGGCCATGCCACCAGCAATGACAAAAACATCTGCCCGCAATGATTCAAGAACAGCAATCTTGGACGACACCTTGGCACCGCCTATAATCGCCACAAAGGGAGTTGGTGGATTTTCAAGAATCTCATCGAAAATTCTGCACTCCTTTTCCATCAGCAGCCCGGCAGCCGATGGCAGCATTTTCGCAATTCCTTCTGTGGATGCATGAGCACGATGGGCCGCTCCAAAGGCATCATTTATATACATATCACCAAGTTCTGCCAATTCGGAACAGAATTCCACACTGTTGTCCGTTTCCCCGCGGTAGAACCTGGTATTTTCCAGAAGCAGTATTTCACCCGGCTTCAATCCCCTGGCAAGGGCCACAACCTTCTCTCCAATTACATCCGGGGCCATAATTACTTTTGCCCTGGTGATTTCGGCTAAGTGATCTTTAAGCAAGGAGAGGCTGAACTCTGGATCTACCCGCCCCTTGGGCCTCCCAAGATGGCTCATTATAACAAGAGAGGCCCCTTTATCCAGGAGGTACTTCAAAGTCGGAAGGGCGGCAAGCATGCGAGTATCGTCCATTATCCTTCCATCTTTCAAGGGGACGTTAAAATCCACCCGAACCAGAACTCGCTTGCCTCTCGGATCCATATCTTTAATCGTTCTAATTGACATATCCTTCCCAACCGGTATCAGCCCCGTTGCTTGTACATCGAGACCGTCGAATTTTTGCATACATCATATTATACCTGGACCATCTGTGCGAGCTATTCTATACGATTTCCCAAGACATATCGACAACCCATGTTCATGGAAGCAAGCTATGTTTTCACCAGGCCTCTTTGTGAATCGAACGTTGAAAATGTATGGCTATTGCTGGTTGGAAGCCGAACGAGTCCCCTGAATCCGGCCTATGATGAGGCAATTAGGGTATGGCAAGTAGTTGTGCGCGAAAGGCCGGGTCTGGTGTGAAGTAGTCTTCTGTCTCTGTTTCGGGCACAGGCAATTGGAAGAGCTCATCCCCGGGGCCAATGAAGTCGAAATCTCCCTCGCGTTCAAAAATGCCCTCGCTAAGCGGTTCCGAGACTTCGCTGATTTCCACCGTACCCAAAAAATCATCCCTTCCATAGGTAATACCCCCTTCTCCTGTGCTTGGCAGCCCCGAACCGCTACGTAAAACTATCCACAAATCTCGCGTTGCAATACCATGCCAGGACCCCTTGTTCATCAGCACATATTCCCCATTCACCTGCTCAATCCTCATCAGTCTCGGGATGCTGGCATTTAGAGTGTTGGAGAGCTGATGAAGGCTATCTGTCACCCTATCCTGCCCGGTTCGAAGTTCATTGAACTGCTTATAGAGTTCGCCGGTTCGGGCGATATACAAATTCGCACTGGCGCTAAAGGTTCGTTCAGTTTCAAAAAATCGGAGGATTACAAAATAATCGAGATTCGAATCGCGTGATTCCTTGAATGCCTGGCTGAAATCCCCCGTCATCTTCAGAGTTGGATTCCTGCCGCTGGCATCAGCTGAAACTTCGATATCTGGATGGAGGTCCAGAAGGTCGGCAAAATACAAACCAAGTGTGGTTTGAGCACCGCTATGGATGGGAAGAGAATTGCCGCTGGGCATCACATACACCGCCACTTCCCATTCGGCCGAGGGCAGTATCCACGGATCGTTTATTCCCCATTTGACGGCCAAGCCATCCTTCTCCGAGTGCCTGTATGAATCCAATTTGTCCTTCAACATTGAATACTCGGGGTTGGATTGAGGTATATCCATCAGTGCCACACCCAGACTATCGCTATAGTGCTCCGCATATCCCATCTTCCCAAGTATATTTAAGTAACCCATCCAGGCATCCGGATTGTACTTATCTATCAAACGAGCTCGCCGATATTCGTGATACGCGCGATTGTAGAAAAATCCTTCTTCGTAAGCCTTTCCCCTATCTAAGTGCCAGGATGCAGACTCAATACGCTGTTCTTTGAATCCACCCGCGTTGAACATCAGATAGCTCTCCTTGAACATTCTCGCTATTTCATCATCGCTTCGTATCATGAGAAGATGACTCAGCGTGTCCTGAGCCTCATTTTCCATCGACAAATCACGATAGGCCCGGGCAAGCAGATAAAGCGCCTTTGTCGTATCAAGATTTGGCAACCTCTCAAGGGCTCCAATAGCTGCCGCGGGATCGCCATTGCGCAGGGCAATCTCAGCATCGATAAGTCCCAGGAGTGAGTAGCGTTCGTTGTCTGATTCTCCAACCATGGACTTTGCTTTGTCTAAATGCTCGACGACTGATTCCCATTCTTCATATAAGGCAAAATGTTCAATCGCCACGATTCTAACCGTGAAATTATCAGGGAAGAGTTTCAAGGCTTGCTGGATAATTCTATCCGAACTCGACTTATCCCGTGATTTGTCGTGCAGCAAAACCAGTTGCAGCATTGCACGCCGATCTCCAGGCGAATACTGCAAACTTCTATAAAACGCATTCTCTGCAAGCTCTTGCTGGCCAGTAATCGCGTATAACTCCGCAAGTCCACTGTTGGCCTGCGCATCATGCGGTCGAATCGCAATCAGCTCTCTGTAAATATCGGCTGCCAAATCGAAATGGCCCAATGCGGTTTGAATTCGTGCATCAAGCAAACGCAAATCGCGCCGACCTCCCGCAAAGGGCCGAGCCTGTTCAATCTCCTCTGCCGCTACTTCATATTCAGAGAGTTGAAACAAAGCTTCGGCCATTCCAAGCCTCGCCTCTACGTAAGCCGGATTCGTTCTCAGAGCGTTGCGAAACGAATCGATGGCACTGTAGGGATTATCAATTGACAATGCTTTCATGCCTTCGTAGTACAGATTTCTCGCGCTTTTCGGGGTTTCTGAATACACAGTGTTTGAAACGAGGAACAGAACGCAAATTGCGGCTTTGCAAGTCAGTTTTCGGCTCATTTGGCTTTCGGATTCCTGAAAACTTTGACTAATCTTATCTTGTGCCCCTCAACGGACTGAATTATAAATGAAAGATCCCTCCAAGTGGTTTTTTCTTGTTCATTTGGTATTTTGCCGAATAGATCAAAAACAAATCCACCGAGCGTATCAAAGTCTTCCGTAGGAATTTCGCTGCCTATTTCATCATTTATGCTCTCCAGATTCATTCTCGCATCGCAAAGCCATTCGTTTTCGCCAACACGAACGATTGCCTCATCTTCGTTATCAAATTCGTCCTGAATATCTCCCACTATTTCCTCAAGTATGTCTTCCATGGATATTATTCCCGAAACACCTCCGTATTCATCCACCGCGACAGCGATATGAACTTTTCTCTGCTTCATCTCCTTCAACAGCGAATCAAGCTTCATACTCTCAGGGACAAAATAGGCGGGACGCAGGATGTTGGAAATCACTATGCTTTCCCCTTTTACGAAAGACGGGAGTAAATCTTTCACATAAATTATCCCAACAACGCTGTCTATAGTGCCATGATAAACTGGAAATCTCGAGTGGCCCGATTCGATAATCCTCGCCAACGATTCCTCTATTCTGGCATCTTCCGTTATGAAGACTGTATCAATCCGTGGAATCATCACCTCTTTAACTGAGGTGTCGGATAATTCAACAATCCCTCGAACCATGCCCTTGCCATCCTCATCCAAACTCTTGAGTTCTTCTGTTTCGATCAGAACGCCTCGTTTTTTCTCCTTTCTCGATCGGAAAAACTTTCTAATACTGGGAATCATCGGCAGTCTATCGCAATGCCACGGGTTTCGGCCAGGAGGTCTTCCTGCATCTTCAGCATTCCAATGCTATAATCATTTTCCAAATGATCCTGCCCATCTAAGTGCAATATCCCATGGATAATTACTCGGCGTAGTTCATCATCGAGGGTATTGCCTAGTTCCTGGGCGTTGCTTGTGATTTTTTCAAGGGAAATCATTATATCTCCGGCCCCTTTTGGCATTCCCGGAACAGCGGGCACCTGTTCGCCTTCGTCCTGAACGAAGCTTAGCACATCAGTTGGCGAATCCAGGTTTCGCCACTGCCTGTTATACTTTCTGATTTCAGCATTGTCGGTGATAACAAGTCCAAGTTGCCAATTAACAGCGCCAATTCGAGATAGAATTGCCCTGATAAAAATTTCCAGGCGAGTGAGATTCAAAGACTTAGTGTTTGTTTTCAGAAATATATCAAGTTGATTCAACGCTAAGCTCCCTTATCCCTGGGGTATTCGATTCTCGTATGAAAATGGCCCGTTAATACACTTACAAAGGTGTTTTTTATTACCTCAAGTTCCCGCAGAGTTAGTTCGCACTCGCTGAGTTCTTCGGTGCGAAAACGCTCCATTATCAAATCCCATACATACTTCTCCAGCTTTGCCAGAGTCAGTCGTTTTGATGCACGCGTCGAAGCCTCGGCATAGTCAGCCAGCATTACTACAGCAGCCTCACGACTTGCCGGCTTTGGTCCGCCGTAGGAGAAATCATTCGGACTAGCCTCGACGTTTCCCTCTGCATTCAAAGCCCTGTCGTAGAAATATCTAATTACGCTGGTTCCATGATGTTGCTCAATAATCGCCAGAACCTCATCAGGCAGACGCAGCTCTCTTCCCTTCTCCATACCGATTTTCACGTGGGATTTTATCACCGCCACAGATAGGGTGGCCTTTAAATCGTCATGACGATTCTCGCCTGTTTGGTTTTCGACAAAATATTCAGCCTGATCAATTTTCCCGACATCATGGTAATAGGCTCCCACTCTTGCCAGCAGCCCATCGGCGCCAATCGCATCACAGGCCGTCTCGGCCAGGTGGGCAACATTGTGTGAATGGATATAGGTTCCCGGCGCTCTCAGCCTCATCCGCTTCAGGATTGGAATATTTTGGTCGGACAGCTCCATAAGACGAAATGTTGTAGCTGTATTTAGAACATGCTCCAACAACGGCAGGAAGGCTAGACTGAGAATTCCGGTAAGCAACCCGTTGGATGCAGAGTAAGCCGACGTAATAAATATAGCTTTCATGGGTTTTCCGAATAAGAGGCCGGCCAAAATTGTGGTAATCGCCATGATTAAGGCCAATCTGGGACCTGCTTTCAGCAGACTCGTTCTGGTTTCTCTTTTGCCAACAACCAGGGCACCAGAGATACCTGCAGACATGGTTATCAAGAAATCATAGCTGCCATTTGATGTTAAGAAGAAAAACAAGCATCCCATAAGAATCGAAGTAAGAACGGCAACACGCCTATCCCGAAGCAGTTGAGCCAGAAGAAGTGTGAATAGGGCGGTTGGCATAATAACCGAGATTCCATTTTGGAACTCGATCAAGGCAGAGAAAACGGAGGATAGAAGAAGATACTTCCCGCAAAGGATTATATACATCCAGCGAGTCTTGGCATTGCCCAGCGAAACATTGAAAGTTCGAGCGATAACCAATCCCAAAACAAATATAAATGCGAGATACAGCAGAGGATCGATGAAAGCATGATAATCCCGTCGACTGCGCAGGGCCTCCAGAGCACGGTATTGTTGTTCTGATACAACTGTTCCGGCCACTAGAAGCTTTGTTCCTTTCGGATACGAAATTGTAACCAGTTTGGTCGCCTCTTCGGCCTCATCTCTATTCTTCTCAGTCAACTCAACGTTAAGATATCCGTTTGGCTCGGCAAAATAGCTTACCATGGCCACTACGAATTCAACATCGCCGGAAGGAAATGGTTCCAATTCCTCAACAGCCCTTATTTTCTCTGGAAGGTTCCCGGGTACTGTCAACGAATCTCGAGCGAGTCTCACCCTCCTCTCGGGTAGAGTTTCATTGTATACCACTTCTATGATTCCCGATACCGAAGCGCTCTTATCGACTTTGAAGATTCCTCCGGCTTGAATCAATTGCAAAGTATCCTCGGTAATTTTCAGCAGTTTATTCAGCTCGACTTCACTTCGTGACACTCCTTCTTCAATTACATTCGCCGCACCAGGGAATTCCGCCCGCAAAGCCGGTTTGTTCTCCGCATCCGAGCGCTCGGAAATCGACGGCCCTAACAGCGAAACAAACCTACCATATCTTTCCAAAACTGAATCAGTTATCTCAGACCGAACGAAGTAGATGGGCGGTATAAGTCTACGGTTTAGATCGACAACTTTTTTTGTCGCTTCCACATCGATAAAACTGAAATCGCGATCCAAATAGAAATCGTCTGTAACTAAATCGCCCTCTTCATATTTTAGCGCCCTCTCACGCGATAATAAGAAGCGAGTTTGCTCCACCCCAATCAGAACCAGCGATGCCAATAACCATCCCACTACAACTGAAATCCAGACGTTCCTTGCGACAGGAATTCTTGTGGCCAGTCTCTTTCTCCAAAGACTAATTGTTGTTTTCGTAGGCATCTACTATCTTTTTCACCAAGGGATGTCTCACAACATCTGACGAGGTGAACTCAGTAATAGCCACCTCATCTACGCTGCCCAGAATGCGGACTGCCTCGTAGAGTCCAGATTGACGCCCGGAAGGTAGATCCACCTGAGTCATATCCCCGGTAACGACGGCTCGTGATCCTTCGCCGAGTCTGGTAAGAAACATCTTCATCTGTTCCATAGTTGTGTTTTGGGCTTCATCGAGTACGATATAGCAGTTTTTCAAGCTCCGTCCCCGCATATATGCCAGCGGTGCGACTTCGAGTTGGTTGGAATTTCTGATTCGCTCCAGTTGATCTGATTCCAACAAATCTTCAATGGCATCATAGAGGGGTCTAAGATAGGGGGCGAGTTTCTGAGTCAGATCGCCCGGGAGAAAACCGAGACTTTCCCCAGTTTCCACCACCGGCCGGGTTAGAATAATTTTGCGCTTTTTTTTCAGGAAGATTTCCGTCAGGGCTTGTGCAATTGCAAGGTAGGTTTTCCCAGTTCCCGCTGGTCCGACACTGAAAACCAAATCGTGGGTAGACATCTGACGGATATAAGCGGCCTGAGCCTGACTTTTGGGATAAATTCGCCTGCTCGATCCTGGAATAGCGACGATATTTTCTTTGAATGCCTGAATTTTGCCGTTTTGGCCTGATTCCAACGCGGAAAAAATCGCTCTCACCCGTGCGCTAGTTACAGCCTCCTTACTTTTTGCTATTTCAGCAAGTTGATCCAATAGGCTTCTAAACAGGAATTTCGCCCCATCGTCGTCGGATTCCAAGACTATTTTGTTACCCCTAGTTCGGACGGGCGTAGATAGTAAGGTACTTATTTCAACAATATTGTCGTCGTTTGGTCCGCAAACTGTTCCGAGTAGATGTGGATTATCGATTACCACAGTAAAACTGGCGCCCAATAAGCTCCTCTTTTTATGCGACTGCCATCAGTGTAACGATTCATCAGTTTAACAATGTTTATTGTCTTTGGTCAACATCATATTCAAAGGAATCGACACTCCATATATCATTCTTATAACTAGTCCTTTGATTAAATACAGGCAGGGGGTTCCATTTAATAGAGAGATTGAAATCAGATTTCCAGGTATAACTACCCCTCACTGAATCATACGCGGGCCATCCACCATACTGAACCGTTAAATCCCAACTCCCAAGATGGTGAATCAGAGTTAAATCCAGACGTTTCATATTGAAATTCGATTCATACCTTTTCCCGGCGTTAAAAATATTGAAAGACTTAAACAGGTCTTCAAAAAAGCCGATCTTTCCCGGAATATTCAATTTCTCGCGCCACCATGGGAAGTAGATGTACATGTTCCTGTTGATCGCAGTGAAGGTTATTTTTACATCGATAAATTTGTAAGTGTGAAATTCTTGAATCCATTTAAACTCAAGAACGTTATCTGTTGGCTGAGTCAGATTGATATTCCAATAAGTGTCTATTACGGTGCGCAGTTTAATACGATTTTTCCAAAAAGGCGCCGGTTTGAATTCTCTGTAAAAAAAGAATCTCAGATGCCGAGGCGCAAATCCCATTGTGTCTTCGTTCCATATGAAATCTCCTTGATTCCAGGTGTAATGAGTTCCATAATTTGCTATAAAACTGGTTCCAAAGCCCCAGAATTTGAAAGTAGTTTCCGTGTCAGTGAGACGATTCCAGTCGATATCGTATCTTATGGACTGGGAAATCTCAACCTCGTCCTTCCAACCCTTCCAGGATGCTTTCATAATCAGCGGCTGGGCTTCCCAGCGGTTTAACACATGCAGAGTCTGTTGACTGATATCCAAGTTCCATCCCTCATAATCGAAACCCACGGCTGAGTTCATTGAATAACGCTGATTAAGTGGAGGAACATCGGCCGTATTCACAAATGAGGCATTGAAAGCTCCCAGCTTCCAGATGATAGCCATGGAAATCATGTTCTTACGCAAGTCTTCTTTTTCTGATATCCAATAGCTGGAATAGCTTGGGCTGGCTAAAGTTGCACCGTTGGAGAATCTATAGCTGTAAATGGTTGCATCAAAATCGTAATTGAGGGAGGAATCCGAGAAAGCGGGGACGCGCCGGAATGGCTTGAAATATAAACGAATCCAATTGTCCCACAAAAACTTTGAATTCCGATAATCAGCCAGGCGAGTCTCATCATTGGCATAAGACTTCTCCCCAAACATGTCCATATGAATTTGATGGAGTCCTGAAAGGGTGGTAGTTCCATCCAAACCGGTTAAGCCACCCAAAAAAGCAAAATTATAGTTCAAATGTCCCTGCGGGGAAGTGCTTATCTGCGCCGGCTCGAAATCGAAATCTATATCCGAGGGGGAAGACCAATCGGAGCTGTCGGATCGATGTTCGATATATAGTTGGGTTTGAACATTGTAATTGATTGATGTGCTTAGCAAATCGTCTGAATAAATGCCATCGAAAGAATTACGAAAGGGTATCGAATTTGTCTCCAGCTTCTCTGATTTCTCCCCCGCCTTATCGTCCATTACAGGCTTAGGCGTTTCGGAAGGATTTAACCGATCAACTGTCCAAGTGGGAGATTTACCGCTAAACGAAAGCCTTAAATCCGGCAATACCAATATATGGGGATAATAGAAACTTCTAAGCGGGTTGTACTCTTTATCCGGATTCGTGGACTCCTGAACCTCCTGGTTCAGCTTATTTCTCCAAGTTAACGATACTCTTAAGTTATCCATGGCAAAATTCTCGAACCCGTCGAATTTTTGAGACCCCTTAATCTCCCATTTCAAATCCGTCACCAAATCCGTTTCCTCAGCGCTCGCACTATCTTCACCAAACAAATAGCTTATCCAATCAAAATTTTCTTTTCTGTCGTCAAAATCTTTCAAGTAGAAGGGGTCTGAGTACCAATTCAGAGACAAAAACCAGTCATCCATTTTGAAGTCCAAGTAAGCTCCCCAGCGAAATGGGATTACCACATCACCGACTTGACTCTTATTCCAATATACTTTCGCTCCTCCATTGTTTCGAAAATAGACATTGCCATTCGAAGAGATACTGCGGCTCACCGCTATGGTGGTATAAAAACTAATCGAAGTTTTCTTAATCGTAAAATCACCAAGAAAACCGGTCATTGCGCCAAGAGATGTATATACATCGAGCATATATTTCAGTGTATTTTTCCTGATGATTTTCCTGCTGTCTGTCTTGCGGGTTAAAAACAATCCCTCTCGTACCAATTCATAATCCAGACTGTCAAAACTTCCAAATCCCATAATTGGATATTTGTCCTGCAACTCCTTCTGCCCTATAAGGTAGGTGCTCGTCTGTATGTAGTAGCCAACTCTGCTTCTCTTGCCAATTGCAGGGTTGAAGAATAAATCACTGCCCGATCTCCAGTAAAAGGGGAAGTAGAAAACAGGGATATGACCCACATACAATGTGGCGCTAAACAACCCCCATTCAGACGGCCCGGTTATCCATATTTTTTTTGCTCTTAGCGTATAATAGGGATTCAGATTGGCATCGCTGGTTATGTCACCGTCATTGAATATCAGGATTCCCTCTTTAGGCTGTCTAATCGATTTTCCTCTGAAGAAAAAAACTGCCGTCTCATCATCCAATGTCTGAGTTCTTTCCGCAGTGCCTTGAAAAACAATTCCCGCCCAATCGGAAATCCTGAATACGATTTTATCTCCGGAATACTTCTCCTCCTTACCACCTCTGAGAACCCTATATGTGATGTTACCCGCAACCGAAATAGTATTCCGAGTCTGATTGAGTACAACCCGATCCGCCTCAATTCTGTGTTTTTTGTCTGCAGTATCAACTGTGATGATTACCCCGCCAGAGAGTCGAATTACAGACTCCAGATTCGAATTATCAACTTCTACCTTGAAATACTCACCTCTTTGTGCGGATTCAACCACAACCTTTGTTCCGACAACATCGGCTGTCCCAACCTCATCCGTCTCAAAGTCAACACCATAATAATCCCGAAGTCTGTTTCGAAGAACCTCGTCATCACCGTCCTCGGCTAAATTGAGAACACGACACCAGGCTAGCAATTCATCGTGTTTCGCATTTTGAATATCGACAACTAAACTGCGATTCAGCTCCCTTAAGCCTTCAGCGTCTTCTTCTCCGCCGGCAAGGCCATCTTGTGCATGCAGAGACATAAGGGTGCCAAAGAGGCAAAAAATCAAACCGTGGCAAACCGCTCGACGAGAGCACATCACCCAATATCGCCGGTTTCCCAAACATCTCACCGTTGTTTCAAAAATTCCCTAAGATAGCGGCCAGTATGTGAGCATTCTGATTCCGAAACGAATTCCGGAGTGCCGGCCACAATGAGTTCACCCCCCTGATCGCCCCCTTCGGGCCCAAGATCAATCACATAATCAGCCTGTTTAACAACATCAAGATTGTGCTCTATCATACAGATTGTATTCCCCTTATCAACCAGAGTTTGAAGAACTTCAAGCAGTTTTTTAACATCGGCAAAATGAAGGCCGGTAGTTGGCTCATCGATGATATAGAAGGTTTTTCCAGTACTACGTTTCGAAAGCTCAAGCGACAGTTTCACGCGCTGCGCCTCACCGCCTGACAGAGTAAGAGCAGACTGCCCAAGCTTGATGTACCCAAGCCCAACCGCATTCAGGGTGCGAAGCCGATTTGCAATAGTCGGTACCACTGCAAAAAAATCCAAAGCCTCTTCCGCGTTCATGTCCAGAACATCATGAATGTTTTTGCCCTTATATCGAATTTCGAGCGTCTCTCGATTGAAACGCTTGCCCTTGCAGACATCACAAATCACATATATATCCGGGAGGAAATGCATCTCAATTTTCTTTGTCCCGGCGCCCTCGCAGGACTCGCAGCGGCCACTCTTGACGTTGAAGCTGAATCTCCCAGATTTATAGCCTCTGGCCTTGGATTCCGGAAGACCAGCAAAAAGATCGCGCACCGGCGTAAAGAGTCCAACATAAGTTGCCGGGTTCGATCTGGGAGTTCGTCCGATAGGACTTTGGTCGATGCAAATCACCTTGTCAACAAATTCAATTCCAGTGATATTCTCATAATTGCCAGCTGTCAGATGGGTTCGTCCCACTGCGTTTGAAAGAGCGGGAAAAAGAATGTCTGTTAACAGAGTCGATTTGCCGGAACCTGATACTCCCGTGATAGTGATGAACTTCCCAAGAGGCAGCTCGACATCGATGTTCTTCAGATTGTGCTCCCTCGCACCAAGTATATTTATCGACTGCCCACTGCCTTTTCGCCTCGTCTCAGGCAAATCGATGACATCCAAACCGCTCAAAAAACGGCCCGTCGGACTGTTGGAATTGGCTATCACCTCGCTTGGGGCACCCTGAGCCACTACTCTGCCTCCATGGACGCCCGCCCCAGGCCCCATATCCACAATGTGATCCGCTGTTCTGATTGTCTGCTCATCATGTTCTACAACTATCAAAGTGTTTCCAAGATTGCGCAGATGAATAAGTGTGTCGATTAGTTTCTGATTGTCTCTCTGGTGTAAGCCAATTGTAGGTTCATCCAGAATATAGAGAACCCCCACCAATGAGGAACCAATCTGTGTCGCCAAACGAATTCTCTGGCCCTCTCCACCTGAAAGTGTTGCGGCCTCACGTTCTAAACTCAAATAGCCCAAACCAACGCTTCTAAGAAACTGCAATCGCTCTCGAATCTCCTTCAATATTTGCTCTGCTATATGGATTTCTGTATTGCTTAATTTCAGCTTATCAAAGAATTCTCTCGCCTGATGTACCGGCATTGTGGTTATCTGGTGTATGTCCTTTCCTCCAACAAAGACACTCAAGCTCCCCCGACTAAGCCTTTTTCCCCCACATTCCCGACAAAGGCTGCGAAGCATGAATTCCTCCAACCAATCGCGCATGCCTGCCGACGTTGTTTCTTTGTAGCGGCGATTGAGATCGGCAATTATTCCCTTGAAATCAGATGAATACTCGAATTTCCCCGTGCCAGTTCTGTTAACATATGTAATATCTATGGACTCGTCTGCCCCATCGAATATGGCATCCAATACCTTTTCACCCAGTTCATTCAACGGTGTATCCAAACTGAACTTATACACCTTGGCAAGAGCATCAAACCAACTTCGATACCAGGCCGAATCGGGATTATATGGCAACAATCCCCTTTGATTGAACGACAGCGAGGGATTGGGCATTATCAGATTCCTGTCGAACTCCAGCATAACTCCCAGCCCGTCACATGCGGAGCAGGCTCCAAAAGGGCTGTTGAAGCTGAATAGTCTCGGCTGCATTTCGGGTAGACTGAAGCCGCACTTGGAGCACGAGTTCTTTTCCGAGAAGAAGAGTTCTTTTTCCCCATTCTCTTCGATTACCAGTACATTCACCTGACCATCTGATATTTCCAAGGCGGTTTCAATCGATTCAGCTAGGCGTTTTCGACTCTTGAAACCAGCTATGACACGATCGACGACGAGCGAAATATCGTGCTTGCGGTTCTTATCGAGATTGATTTCGTTATCCAGCGAAAATATTTCGCCATCTATTCTAATCCGTACAAATCCTGCTTTTCTTGCATCTTCAAGATATTTACGATGCTCGCCCTTTTTGCCTCGTACCAGGGGAGCGAGTATCATTAGTCGCTGGCCTTCGGGAAATGAAAACACTGTATCCAATATCTGATCGACTGACTGTTCCCTTATCGGGGTGTCGTCATTTGGACAAATCGGACTGCCGATGCGTGCAAACAACAGCCGTAAATAATCGTATATTTCGGTGATAGTTCCAACTGTTGAACGCGGATTGCGGCTGGTACTCTTCTGCTCGATCGATATCGCAGGCGATAAGCCTTCGAGATAATCAACATCCGGTTTATCCATTCTGCCAAGAAACTGACGTGCATAAGCGGAAAGCGATTCCACATAGCGTCTCTGACCCTCAGCAAATATCGTATCGAAGGCTAGCGATGATTTGCCCGAACCCGAGAGTCCTGTAATCACTATAAGTCGATCCCGCGGAAGTTCCAGGTCGATATCCTGCAGGTTATGCTCCCGTGCTCCTTTTATTACGATTTTGTTCATTGTGTCCTAGTTCTTCAGGGTGAAAGGGAATCAATCGATATAAAGGGATTTTCGAGCTGCGCTTTTGCCAATTCACCCCAATGCCCGGCCTGAATGCGAGAGTGGTAGGTACCATCGATGCTGTCTCTCACCACCATCAATTCCCAGATCGATGTCGCGATGTCATCAAACCCCTCCGCATAGAGGGAAACGGAGAGTAAATAGAGAGCGGACCATAAGCCGACTGATTCCATCCATTCCGCCAGAGGCCCGTCTTCTTCATATGCGAGCATAATCAGCCTGTCAGTTCCATCGGAACGCTCTGGAAATCGCACATCCCTATCGGGATTTTGGGCATCCCTTACCGGATCGATATCAAAGCGCCAATTTGGATGAATTACCCGATAGCGTTCCGCCGCTGTTGTCAGTATCGATAGCACGGTTCTCATCGAGTGTAATAGGGCCGAGCGGTAGTTTCCCTTTTTCCACGCTGTTTCGCCTAGGATTTTCCTCGCTTCCAATGCATACCCCAAATCGTCTCTATAGAGGAATAGAAGTTCATCAATTCCGTGTCCTGTTAAGCGCTCAATATATTGATGCTCCAGCAATATGCTCGACCGTGAAGAAGCGCCCTCATTGTTGGCGATTCCGTATAGGATTGATTCGGCTTCAAGCAATCGCTCCTGCCCTTGATTCAATAGGAGCCTTGCGAGTCTGTATCGAAACAAGATGAGCTCCTGCGGAACCCGCAGGTATATAGCAAGTTCGATTGCTCTGCGGTACTGTTCTTCCGCCAACACAATCTGACCTTGAGCCTCATAAACCCTGCCCAGCCAGAATTCTGCTTCGGGATACTCCTGCTGAATCTCAACAGCATCCAGTAGGTAATCGAGGGCTTCCGATAATTCCTTCTGCGCAAAAGACGACTTGCCCTTCTCAAGAAGTAGCCAGGCCGGATGTTCCGATCCGGAACCCGAAAATGCGACAAGAGACAGAACCAGAAATAAGAACACTAATCTAATGCCCAAATACGCACCCTGCCAACGCCTGTCTCGAAATTCCACCGCAAGCCGCAACTTGAAATGGCAGCCGGAGAATAAAGACCCGCCCAATCACTACTGCAGATTAAAGGTTGCAAATGCTTTCCTAAAATTCGACAAGTACTAAAAGCAGAAAAATCATCACAAAAATTGCTACGGTTTCGATAATTCCAATCACACTTATATAGTTGGCGGTTCCCTTCCCGGTGTCGGCCAGAGCATCAGCAGCACCAGCAGCAGCTCTGCCTTGCATCATTGCCGAAAAGCCAATGGCTAAACCACCAAAAACTCCTGCGCTCAGCAGAGTAAGCGGTTCTTTCTGGGAACCTCGGATAAAGAGCATGAGCAGAAAACCATAGAGAGTCTGTGTGATTGGTGCGCCGCTAAAGACAGCGAGCATAAATGGCGCGGGCTTATTCGCCGCGAAGCATTTCTTCCAAGCTCCCATAGATGCCTGACCAGCAGCCCCAGTGCCAAGTGCGGAGCCAATCGCCGCTAAACCTAAGGCAGCAGCCGGTCCGATCAATCCAATATTCATAAAGAAACTCCTTGACTATTGTTTTCTTCCGAAATCCGCACCCTGAAAGGATTGTATTTCGTCCCTGTCCACTCCATACCCAATTGACCTGCAAATTCCAGCATATTGAGACGAATGCCATGAACCACAACGGACAATACTGCCATAAGCAAATTCAACCCGTGCCCGAAAGCGATAATCAAAACACCTATTGGCAGTGCAAAATTCTTGAGCATGGGCGAAGCAAGATTATTGACAGTCGATGCAATATAGAACGATGCCAGCCCAACCGCAAACAATCTAATATACGAAAGTATATTGGAAAACCCGCTGATGGCGTCTAAGAAAGTAGCGAAAGTACCGCTTAAACCTTTTAGTATGCCCTTGAAAAAACCTATACCATCACCCTGTTTCTCAAATAGCAGAACAAAAGAAATTCCTCCAGCTATCATATACACCGCGAATCGCGGCATGGAAACTCCTATTACAAGCCACAGCACAAGGCAATAGAGTCCGCCTATAAGCGCCATCCAACCAAGCTGTGCAAGCGACCTCAACTTGGGGAAATTTCGAATAAAAATCATGATATTTGCCAGGATCAGTTGGGAAAGGCCCAATAGGAAACATAGCCACATCACTCTTTGCCGTGGATCCACTTCAAGTCCGGGAAAGATATCTGGATATGCGGCAATCGAAGGAATTGTCAGCATACGGAAAAAACCCAATCCAGCAAGCGTTTTCGATCCAAACCAGTTGCCCGTAATCGTACCCCATAGAATTGTAATTATGCTTAGCAACGTAAGCAATTTCACGGCATCTGACACTCGCTGTCCATTTCTCAAGCTCCTTACGATTAAGGTTAGAGCCGTCAGCAGAAAAACCATCCCATATCCCGCATCGCCAACAAGCATCGCAAAAAAGATGCAGAAATAGACAAGAAAATATGCGCTTATATCATATTCATGGTAACCCGGCAAAGTTTCAAGAAAATCGAAAACTGGCTTGATTATTCTAATTTTTGGGCCATTCTCTATCAGAGTGGGGGGCTTGTCATCCTGATTGGGCTCCTGAATCAACATCCCCCAGCCCTCTGCCGAACCAAGAGCCCTGAGGCTCTGCAGCCTGTTTGCCGGAACGAAACCGCTGAGCCATTTCAACCCACCTTCATCAGGCATTCCGGTTGCCAGAGATTCGAATTCGATATCTTGTTCGATTCCAGAGAGCATCTGCGTAATGATGGGCTGCATCCTGGAGAAATCAAACAGTTTACTCTTTAGGTTTTCCAAACGTTTAAACAACTCATTTCTCATCAGGATTAGTTCATTAAGACCGTGTTTCGGAATAGCAATCGCCTTATCGATCGCCAATTCGGGAATCCCATCAAAGAAAACGGCAGCGAAGACTGGCTGTTTGCTTCTCCTGGCAAGTTGGAAAACAATCGCTCCGGCATCTCTTAGATTTTTCTTCAGGGTTATTTCATCTCTAAATAAACACACATCGATTTGGCTTGCTCCAAGGAAAATCAGGTCACTGGGTTCGAAATCACCAAAGGGTTCAAGCAAATTTATCTGTTGCGTTATATTTCCGGCCTTCTCACGGAGCTCTCTTATTTGTTCTTCCGTCGAAATTATCTCCTCAGCCAAGGCCAGGATCGAGTTCCTGTTATGCGATCCGCCAGCGTTCACTGACTTGGATTTCACAGTACTGTCGAGTTTGTCCAAGGCTGAGGTTACCCTCGTTCGCATCTCCAACAAAGATTCCAGTTTCTCACCAGCTCCCTGCGCCCTTGATTCAAGATGGAGAACTCCCTCATTGCTCAATTTCTTTAGAGCGACCCTGCCATCCTTATCCAGAACTACCAGCGAAACCTTCATCATCGGGACTATCATCTGAGAGCTTTCTCCAAACCGCGTTTGGCAATCTTTCCACGCACAACTGATGCCGTTTGTTGATCGCCTAAATATATGCTTATTTTCTTAATGTACATCTTCGTTTCGGGAATTTTCACTTTTTCAAATAGATTCACCCTCTGAGTTGTGGTTCTTAACTCAGCGAACAACAAGGAATATTGCTCTCTCAGCACTTGCAATTCCAGATCCAGCAACATAACACGCTGTAATTCCTCTATCGCCTTATCCACCCAAAGCGGCATTACCCACAAATCATATTCGGCTTCAGCGAATTTCGCACCTTCGAAGAGGGGAATGCTCACACCCGCAATATTGCCGATTCCACGGCTAAACTTCTCCAACACAATCAGCTTCTCACTTAAACCGACATCCTCTCCAAAAACCGCTATCCAGCTCCGAAAATCCTCCTCTAGTAAGTCTTTTGCTTGTTGGAGCTTATACTGCCTCTCCTCAACTTTTCGAACCTCCATCTGCAATTGCTGTTTCTTCAAAATCAAGGTGGGGAGATATCGATTATACATTCTCAACGCATCTTTCTGCCTTTTCAATTCGTTCTTGGTTAGCCTTATCTTAAACATGGCTATACTCTCGGCCAGAATTCCTCAATTAGATTTGAGCGAAACCCGGTTTCTTCCTTTTCGAAGCAGTCGGCTAAAATTTTCCACCCATTGTCCAGAGCTTCTTCAAGCGGGATATTTACCGAAAGATCCATCATTTTATCTTCGAATAATTCCCCGTATCTGAGCAGTTTCTCGTCCCAATTGGTCATCTGAAAGCCCATTGATTGCTTTTCCAGCGTATCCTTATACGCAGCATACAATTTTATCATCCCATCCGCGAGTGCTCTATGATCTTTGCGCGTTCTGTCATTTGCCTGCTGCTTCAAGCGACTGAGTGAACCAAACGGCTCGATTTTCCCATTTCTCAGATAGAACTGCCCCTCAGTTATATAACCCGTATTATCCGGCACCGGATGAGTAACATCGTCACCTGGCATAGTCGTGACAGCTAAGATAGTAATCGACCCCAATCCCTCGATATCAATCGCTTTTTCATAGCGGCTTGCAAGCTGAGAATACAAATCTCCCGGATAACCCCTGTTCGAAGGAACCTGCTCCTGTGTTATCGCAATTTCCTTCATCGCATCCGCGAAGTTCGTCATATCAGTAAGAAGTACCAAAACCCTTTTACCATCCAGGGCGAAATTCTCGGCAACGGCTAAGGAGATATCAGGCACCATAAGACCTTCCACAACTGGATCCGAGGCCGTATGAACAAACAAAATAGACCTGGAAAGAGCACCTCCCTCATCCAGGGAGTCCCGAAAAAATAAATAGTCATCATGCTTCAAACCCATTCCGCCCAGGATTATTAAATCCACCTCTGCCTGTAAGGCAATCCGTGCCAAAACCTCGTTATAAGGTTCCCCTGAAACGGAGAAGATTGGTAGCTTCTGACTCTCGACAAGCGTGTTAAACAAATCGATCATGGGAATCCCAGTGCGTACCATGTTTCGAGGGATGATTCGCCGTGTGGGATTAAAGGACGGCCCGCCAACCGAAATCAAATTCTCGGAGAGACTCGGGCCCCTGTCCCGGGGTTCCCCCGAACCATTGAAAACCCTACCCAGTAAGGACTGAGAGTAGGACACCTGCATTGATTTTCCCAAGAATCGAACCTCATCTCCGGTAGAAATTCCACGGCTCCCGGCAAATACCTGAAGCGACACCAAATCTTCATCGAGTTTTATCACCTCGGCCAAGGATACGCCAAAAGACGTGCTCACCTGCGCAAGATCGCCATAACGGACGCCGTCGGCCCTCACGACAATAACATTGCCAGCTATTGATTCAATCCTGCTATATACCTTGCTCATCAATGTCTCGATAGTATGGCCGGGGATTTTGGATCAATTCCAAGCTTCTTAGATTGAACTATGGCTCGAATTTCGGTTTCCAGTCTTCTAAACTCATTGCTGTTCCATTCTGCGCCATTATAATCGAGAAATTTCTGCCTTAACTGGTAGAACCATCTCCGCACATTCCCCTTGTCTTCCAAATCCAGCTTACTAGCCAGGATTTCAATAATCAAACCAAAAACCCAAATCTGACGATCGGGCGCCACGGCGGCATCAACAGGATCGAACGAATTTTGCTGGAAATAGACAGCATCTAAAAATTCTCCTTTCTGAAACACTATGTAATCCTGCAGACTGGTGCCCTCCTCGCCGACAACCTTCATCATGGATTCAATTTCGCCGGAATGCACCAGTATCTCATGAGCATATTCAACATGCTCAGTCGACATGATACCCCTGTACTTGCTCCAGGATTCGGTGGGGTGAATCGCTGGATATTTACGAGCGTCAGAACGTTCCCGTGAAAGTCCATGAAAAGCCCCGACAACCTTAAGTGTCGCCTGAGTTACCGGTTCTTCGAAATTTCCACCCGCAGGGCTGACAGTTCCCCCTATCGTAACCGAACCTACATCACCATTTTTCAACCGCACAATGCCGGCCCTTTCGTAAAAGGACGCAATATTTGACTCAAGATAGGCAGGAAACGCCTCTTCGCCGGGAATTTCTTCCAATCGGCCCGACATCTCACGCATCGCCTGGGCCCAACGGCTGGTTGAATCGGCAAGCAGCAAGACATCAAGACCCATCTGCCTGTAATACTCACCTAACGTAACCGCCGTATAAACCGAAGCCTCCCGCGATGCAACAGGCATCGAAGAAGTATTGCAAACAATGATGGTTCTCTCCATCAAGGATCTACCGGTTTTCGGATCGGCTAACTCCGGGAATTCTTTGATGGTTTCAACCACCTCGCCGGCTCTTTCACCACATGCGGCGATTATTACCACGTCCACCTCCGCATGCCGGCTGGTTATCTGCTGTAAAACCGTTTTACCTGCGCCAAAGGGCCCGGGGATGCAATAAGTGCCCCCCTTGGCGACAGGGAAAAATGTGTCCATAAGCCGAACCTTGGATACCAGAGGCTCGACAGGTTTCAGTTTTTCCTCATATACATCGATAGCCCTCTTGACAGGCCATTCAAACAGCATAGTCAATGGGATTGCTTTCCCTTGAGAACTCCTGGTTTCAACAATGGTTTCCTCTATGGAATATGAACCCTCCGGAACCACCCTGGACACTGTCAAATCGTCGTGTATCCTAAAAGGAACCATCACCTTGTGTTCGAACAGACCTTCGGGTACGAACCCCAGATAATCTCCCGCAGTCACCTTGTCGCCGATTCCAACTAGCGGCTTGAAATGCCATTTCTGCTCACGACTTAGAGCATCAATGTAAATTCCCCGCTCAAGAAAAAAGCCGGCTTTTTGAGCAAACTTTGCCAATGGATTCTGAAGTCCATCAAAAATCTGCCCCAACAGTCCCGGGCCAAGCTCTACAGCCAACATTTCGCCAGTGAATTCAACTTCATCTCCGACGCCGATGCCTCGGGTTAATTCAAAAACCTGAAGTTGGACAACATTGCCCCGGATACGAATCACTTCAGATTTCAGACGCTTATCACCACTGACTATGTAACCAACCTCATTCATGACAATGTTGCCATCGGTCTGTACCGAAACCATGTTCCCATTCACCCCTATTACCTTTCCCCTTACTTCCCCGCCTGCACTCATAACTCACACCCTTTCATTGCGAAGGTTCTTTCATCGTGGTTCAATCCCCGAAGCCAAAAGCACCCGATTATACAGACTGCGATATGCTTTGAAACCAAGTTCCTCATTAAACTTGGAACGGCGCTCCAGTAACAGAAGTTTCATTCTATAACTTCGAATGAATTCGATATCAAACAGACGTCCTGCCGCCAATTCGTCAATCTTTGCCCATCGGCATTGATGCAGATATAGCTCAGCCTTCAACGGAGAATCCATCATGACAGACTCAACAGCAATCTGTGCTGTCCCGTACACCGATGCGGCTTCTCTACAGTATTCATCTGCATCAAGATTCAATCTCTTAGCTCGAAGTTTAACCAAATCATTCCTGAGACTCCTCTCCCATTTGTTGTATAATCCACATATCCCAGGCGCCTCATTCCCCTCGAGAGTGGATTCAAGCAATCCCACGTAGTCTCTGGTTGACAAAAAAGAACGAGAAAAAGCAAGCATCGATTCACTAGACATCGGCGCCCTTTGTTCTGGTTCGATGAGCATAGGAAGAGCCGCGGTTAAATAGTAATAATATGCCAAACAAGTTCCCTAAGAAGAAAGAAGGCTCGTAAGCCTTGGATTTAAATGACGGCTTAACATAGCAGCAATTTCCTTATCTGAAAAGTCGTAAAACGCCGAACCATCTTTCATCGATATCCTAAATCCAGCATCCAACCCCTTATATGGTCTAATCTCCATTCCGGACGCAATTTCCGTGCTCAGCCTGGCCATTAAGACAGGTTCGATTTCGCTTAATGATTCTGCCGGAATCAAAATATCGATTTCCTCTTGTTCCGAGATACCCCTCACCGCGACAACAATCACATTCGCCAGCACTTCCACGCTCAAGGCATCACGAACTTCTCTTTTCAGTAAGCGACTAAAAATCGATTTAATCTCTCCTTTAACCATGAGTATCAAATCTCTGCCCGCCTGCCTCAACGCATCCTTGCCGCTGTTATGCATCATTTGCACTTCCGCTTCCGTATGATTTCGAATTCTTTCCGCATCCTCCTCGGCTTTTCGAATCATGGCTGAAGCTTCATTCCGTGCCTCAGCTATAATCCGAGCAGCCTCTTCCTGGCCGCTTTTCACCCCGTTATTCTTAATCTTGTCAATAATATCCTTAAGTTGAACGTCCATGATTCTATCTTAGCAGCATTTCGAAATTGATACAGTCCCGAGAATATTTTCGCCGATTTCTGAATTTAGCCTATGCCTGGACACGGGCGCCCGCCTCGACAACTCAGCAGAAAGAGCAAACCTTCCGTTGGTATCCTCAATCTATGGTTCTTAGACTGTTCCTCATTGCAATCGCTTACTTCACTATCACCGAACCCAAATTGAAATCGCCTATTATTTTCAACAAATTTCCATCCCGCTCCAGCGTCAAACTTTGTCCTGGAAACACCTGGGGTAGTCTTTCTCGTACTAAGCGCTCGACATCGTTTTCAATCTGCCGTCTCGTTTCCCTGGGTATATGTTCCAGAGTGGCCATCTCTATCTGCACAACATAACCTCTGCCCAGCTCGCTTCCATACCCTAAGCTGAAATCGGCGCCTATGTTGAAAAGCCCATCCGCCTCCTTATTCGAAGTTTTACCGCGTCGAGGTCGCTTTGGATGCAGTTGAAATATTCCCCCGTATTTGTCCTCAAGCCAGTCGTCAATCTTATCAAACATTGATTTCATCCGATTCTCCCACTCAACCAGCTTAGGATGTTTCAAAGCAAGTCACCTACCAGTGCACTTCCCAAGTTTTGGGAGCCTTGTTATAGAGTAATTCCCAAAGGGATATCTCGAAGCTTGCCGTTCTTCCATCAATTTCTCCTGGCAGTACTGATATGGGTTTCGCCGGCGGCTTGAAACTGAACCTGAAAGTGGATTTCTCAGCAAATGCATCAAGAATCTCGCGCCTCTCCGTATCGGCTTTTTCGTAGTCATCGACATCCGGAAGCGTAAAAATCAAACTACCTCTCTCTCCTTGTCTCTCAATGTCAAAATCCAAGGCAAGATAGTTTGAAATGTCTTCGAATGAATCCGCGACAATCTTAACGTCTATTCTCTCGCTTCCGTCGGCTAGTTTATGCGTCCTGTAACGTACAACAACAACACCTCCCACCCGTAAAGCCTGCTGCTTGAAATCTTTTTCGGTTAGTGGTAATGGCCAAGGTTCGTCCGATCCGAAGCTCCTGCCAAAATCCACCATTTCAGGCGCAATTACGTATACTAGTCTTGTTGTAACAGCACCATTTTTTTTCAGCCGAATAATCGTCTCCAGCCTCAAACACGATGTCAGAAACAATGCCGAAACACATGCCAAGGAAATGATTAACTTCTTTCCCATAGTCCTATCCTAACTGTCAATACAAGCACAGTAAACCGGAACTGGTGATACTTTTTCCCTGTGCCCTCTTTGAGTTCCATTAGGAAATCTCCCCAATCCAATCCAAGCCCCGAACCTGAGCAAAGCGTCGGTAGCGGCCATCACGAATACCCCCTCGACTAACCATGAACCCGCCGCTATGACTCTCCCGGGGAGCGTTCGAATCCAGGTTATCTTGCACATTCGCGCCGCTTCTCTGGAAACTGCCACGTCCCCTAAACTCAAGTTGTGATTTTTCCAAGCTCAGAAGTGAAAGTATGCGCCTACCCACTCCATCAATTGAATCGACTATTGGAATCTCTGCGCCTATGAGCGTTTTTATTGATTGCATAACATAGAAAAAATGAGTGCACCCGATAACCACCGATCCAACGTGAAACTTCTTGAGCTTTTCAATTGCAGGCCTTATCACGTCAAGCACCCCTTCCTTTTCTTCGGCAAACCAATTTTCCTCCACATAGTTAACGATATCCCCTGCTGCAACTTTCACAACTTCGCGACCTGATGCAAAGGTGGACACCAGTTCATCAAGATAAGGTGATTGCACTGTCCTGGCGGTTGCAAGTACGCCAATAGGCCCCTGAGAACTAAGCGCCGATTTAAGCGCCGGAACAGTGCCAACAACGGGGCATTTTGCAACTTTCCTTATGTTATCGAGAGCGAGTACGGAAGCGGTGTTACAAGCTATCACTATTAATCGCGGGGTTCCCAAACCTTGTAGGAGACGCACCATTTCAACAATGGCACCTCGAACCATTTGCACGCTCAAATCACCGTAGGGGAAATGCGCCGTATCCGCGAAATAGTATAGGGGCAGCTCTGGCCGTCGCTCCTTGAGCCAATCAAGATAAGGCAGTCCTCCGATTCCCGAATCAATAAAGACAACGGAGGATTCAATCATCGTCGGATTCGTCATTAAACAGTCTGTTAAAAGCTTGACGCAATCTGTCTTTTCTTCCCTCATCCTTTTCGTTCGAATCGGCGGCGAGAGCTGGTTTAAACCAATCGCAGAAATTGGCCCTATCCTTATCCAAAACTGGCTCACTCACCGGCTCGCGACAGTCATTCGCAAAACCGGGCATGAAATACATGCAATTCCGGCAAGTTTTCAGCTCCTTACCACAGAAAGAACACAGAGTATTCCTGTAAACAGGCATCTCGTACGAGGCACCACAATTAGCACAATCCGGCATCAGTAAATAATAATCAGATATGAAAAAGCATTGCAATTAAACAAACGCCGGAATATTCTATGAGCAGTGTTTGATTTCAGTACCTGCTCACGAAGCGGCTGTTTCGAAAGAGTATGGGCAGGCTCCGAATCCTGCAAGGAACACCACTCCAACCCTGTTGATTATCAGAGGAAGCTAATCAGCGAAATTGTCGAGAACAAAAAAGCGTTAGACGGTCGTGATTTATCTGGAATCACTCTTTCCAATACGAATTTGGAAGATTTCGATTTCAAGTTTTGTCGATTTACTGGTGCGGTTTTCAGCAGTGTATCCTTTCGAAATGCCCAATTCTTTATGTGCCTTCTGGACGATATCAGCGTGATAAACTGCAATTTCAGCGGCAGCGAAATGATGAGCGTGATAGCGGCCGGTAGTGACTTCACCAACACTAATTTCAAGGGTTCCAGACTGATAAACGTAAATTTCAATGGTATCAAGGGCGATTTCGCGGTTTTCGATGAATCCGATCTCTTCTCCAGTCGCTTCATCGCCGCATCGTTGAATAACGCCCAGTTTCAGGATTGCAATCTAAAAATGGTTGATTTCGCGAACGCCAGTCTCCGAAACACTGATTTTCGTGATTCCAACGAATTCTATCTCACGACAGGCTCCATGCAATGAAATTGCTAAGTTATTTCTCAGGTACAAGTAATTCCTACATAATTGGGCAAGATGATGGTGGTGAGGCAATTCTGGTGGATCCTGATAAGCTTGATGTGGTCCTTTTAGGTTTAATAGAGGCAAACAACTTCGACATCACTACCGCCCTTGTTACTCATAGCCACGAACGTTATATCAGGGGATTGAGAATCCTCAAAAGGGTCTACAACATAAGGATAATCTCCGGCTATGAAGAAATTGGCGATTTTAAATCCGAATTCGCGGGAGTTGGAGATAGAATAGAAGCGTCTGGAATCGGTATTGAAACTCTCAACCTGGAGGAATGGTTGGCGGAGGGCAGAATTTTTCGAATCGGAAATCTCCTATTCACCGGCAACATACTCTCGGCTGGATACATAGAGGATTCCATTCCACCCGAGAAACGAACTCTGTTGATAGACGATATACAGAAGAAAATCATGGCAATATCTGAAGAACTTCTGATACTACCGAGTTGTGGACCTCCTTCCACCATAAGCGCCGAACTACGTTGGAATCCGTGTTTTCAACCGCAACGTCAAACCTGCGCCGTTAAACCAAATACACTTTTATGAAAATCAATACTCAACCTATCCAGCATTTTCACGAATTCCCTCGGAGCTGCCGCCTGGAATTCCCGAATCCCGAGAATCAGCAAATCTATGCCTAGTTTCCAAGAATGAAGCATTAAACCACAATCACCGACAATCGAATCCCTCCTTGCATAAACTGGATCGCCCAATATCGGGCAGGCTATCGAGCGAAGATGAACCCGAAGCTGATGCGTTCGGCCGGTAAGCATCTCAAGCTGCAGCAAACTGTAGTTCCCCGATTCTCCAAGCAAACGATATCTAGTGACGGCAGGCTTCGAATTCCTTACACCAACTGCAAATTTTTTCCGATTTCGAGGATCGCGCCCAACAGAATCATCTATTTCTCCACAGTTGCCTGGAGGGCGGCCGCGGCATATGGCTAGATAGGTTTTCTGCACCTCTCTGTTTCGAAACTGTGCGGAAAGATATTCCAAAGAGTGCATATTTTTCGCAACTATCATTACACCCGAAGTATCCTTGTCAAGCCGCTGAACGATGCCGGGGCGAATCCTGTCGCCACCAAACTGATGTTCTATTTCCGAATACCTATGAAGCAGTCCCTGCACCAGGGTTCCATGCATGTTCCCAAGCGCCGGATGCACAACTACACCTCGTTGCTTATTTATTACAACACAGTTCTCATCCTCAAAAACGACATTCAGATTGAGCGGTTCGGGTTTGATTTCTGACATGGGAGGAAGCTGCCACTCAACCATCACAACATCACCATCTTTTAGACGTTTCGAATGCTTGAGACTCACCCCGTAATTGTTTTTAACTCTGACACTGCGCTTAGTGATTTGGCTTCTGTTGAACATACCCAAAGAGGCGACAAAGCGATCAACTCGGATCGATTCAATACCAGTCAGACGAACTAAGAATTCTTTACTAATCATCCTCGACCGGGTCCTGAGGAGCTCTCTTATTCAAGTTGATGAACAAATCGACGGTGGCCAGAATGAACGAAGCAGCGCCGGCACTGCCAACAATAATGCCAATATCCCGTGAATCCCGCTGCGAGCCGATTGAATACTGGGTTTTGAAGTTGTTGGCTGCATAAATCGAGAAATCATAAATTAGCGAAACAAAGAGATACGTAACTGGGAATGTGCCCACGGTAACAACTTCGAAGCGCCTGAGATCTTGCATCCAGAGCGGGAATTCGCTTGGGTCATACTCCTCGGGCATTGTGGACTCCCTGGGTGGGAGTTCCTGCGCCGAAATTGTCACCACACTTGCCACAATCCAAAATAGAAAGAAAAGACAACTCTTCAACATTGACCCCCTCCTCGGAGCATTGCCGAGCAGGAACCACTTTTCACTCGTCATCATTCTCCAAATATTGCGCTCCCAATCCGAAGAAGATTACTGCCTTCCGCAATTGCCCACTGAAAATCTGAACTCATCCCCATCGACAGTACCACTTCGCCTTCAATCACATCAGCAATACCTTCCGCCCAACGACGGCACTTCGAAAAACAGCTGCGAACCACAAATTCATTACTCGTGAAGGGAGCCATGGTCATCAATCCTCTCAAGTTCAGAAAGGGGAGTTGTGATATTTCTGCAGCTGTATCCGCGAAACTCGAATAATCATCGAAACCAAACTTCGTTTTCTCCCCTGAAGTATTAACTTGCAGAAGAATTTCAAGAATTTTCTTATTCTCCAAGGCTCGCTGAGAAAGCTTCCTGGCAATTCTTAGCGAGTCAACAGAGTGCACGCCGTCAAAGCGTGTATTGATTCTTCCTACTTTCCTGCTCTGTAAATGTCCGATCAAGTATAAACTGAGTCCTTCCAGCGTGGAAAACTTATCACATGCTTCCTCGATGCGATTCTCTCCAAAAAGAAAAGGACCGCATGCATTTGCCTCAAGTATTTCCTCAATGCCTCGCATTTTTGATACGGCCATTATCGTAATCTTCGAAGTGTCGCGGCCATATGTATCCCCGGCTTCCTCAAGTCTATCTTTAAATGCTAACCACTTATCTTTTATCGACACGGGAGTATTATACACGGCTCAAAGGAATTTTGTGCGACAGTAACATACTCTACGCAAAATTCTCCAATCTTAAAGGATGTAAACCGAATTCGTTGCTTGACTCAGCCTGAAAAATCATAATAGCCTGCCTGCGGAGAGCTTCCGGGGTGGCCTGTACAGCCTGAGATTATACCCGTGAACCTGATCCGGATTATGCCGGCGTAGGAACGGGCTCAAACCCCTGAACCATCCTTACTCAAAAGGAGCGGTTCTTATGAAACGAACCCATATTTTATTTCTGTTCTTATTTGCATTCTGTCAACCTCTTTTTCCCAGAGGTGATGGGGATGTCGCGGGCAAACTGGTAGTGTATACCTACGATTCGTTTAGTTCTGAATGGGGACCAGGTTCGGCAATTGCGGCAGCATTCCTCGAAGAAACCGGAATAGCCATAGAGTTCAATGCGCCGGGAGATGCCATCACAACACTGAATCAGCTCATAAGGGATAAATCGCGGGCAGATTTGATAATTGGACTCGATAACAGTTTGCTAAGTCGGGCGCTAGATGCCGATATACTGGAACCTTATGAAACTCCATTGCTGGAGCTTGTGTCGCCTGAATATGTAATTGACAAATCAAACCGCCTGATTCCATACGATTATGGCTATTTCGCTATTTGTTACGATTCACAACTACTCGAAACTCCGCCGACATCACTCGAAAACCTAACCTCCAAAGCCTATGCACAATCGCTCGTTTTGATGGACCCGAGAACCTCAACCCCGGGACTCGGGTTTCTATTGTGGACCATAGCCGTCTATGGGGATCGGTGGCTGGATTACTGGGAAAGATTGAAACCAACAATACTGACGATTACAAATGGATGGAGTCAGGGTTATACCCTTCTGGTTACAGGAGAGGCGCCGATGGCACTTAGTTACGGAACCAGCCCCGTATATCATGTGGAATACGAAGGGAATACACGCTACAAGGCAGCCGAATTCAGCGATGGGCACCTGATGCAAATCGAGAGCATGGGAATTGTCAAGGGTACTGAAATGCGCCGGGAGGCAGAACTCTTCATCGATTTCATGTTGAACGAATTCTCTCAAAAAATCCTTGCGATGAATAACATAATGCTGCCTGTTATGAAGAACGTTTCGCTCCCAGCTTCGTTTGATGCCGCCTTGCAGCCAGGGAAGATTATTCCCTACCCCAGCTTAGCGACAAACAGCGAGGAATTTCAGCGCATAATAGATAACTGGACCGAAATTTTCAGCCAGTGAATTCGAAGTCTAAATGGGGGGGGGGCTGGATACTCATCGGGCCGATACTGATTTGGGGCCTGGCGTTCGCGCTGCCTATTTCGTCCGTACTGACAAAAACCGGTATGGTACCCAAAACCATGATGCAATTGATATCCTCCCCGTATTACCGGGGAATAATTGGGCTGACTTTCAAACAGGCTGGATTGAGCACGCTGTTTGCAGTCATTCTCGGTTTGCCGGGCGCATACATGATTGGACGTTTGAAATTTCCCGGCAGGAGATTGCTCAAGTCGATTGGTACAATTCCCTTCGTACTGCCGTCTATCCTTGTTGTCCTCGGATTCATTCTCGTATTTGGGAATTCCGGTTTAGTCAATTCATTGCTACGCTTAATTGTCTCCGATGCCGACGGGTGGAAAATTTTGTACTCCCTGAGGGCCATAGTTATGGCTCACGTTTTCTACAACTTCCCAATTACTCTGAGAGTAGTCGGAAATGCCTGGTCTTCCCTCCCGCGAAATACATATCTTGCCTCACGATCGCTTGGCGCCTCGCCGATTCGCGCCTTCTTCTCGGTTGACTTCCCACGTCTTGCCCCGGCAATTCTCAATTCCGCGGTAATAACCTTTCTTTACTGCTTTCTCAGTTTTGCGGTAATCATTGTGCTGGGTGGTGGCCCTCAACTAAGCACTCTTGAAGTGGAAATATTTCGTCTGACAAGGTATCAATTCGATCTTAGCGGCCCTGCCGCATTAGCCATAATCGAAACCACCTTCACGGTAGCGATTATACTCGCGCTAGGCTGGACAGATTCCAGGCTGCGGCGCCGGAACCTGGACGACTCCCCTGCTGTTCGGAGGGAGCTTGAACGCATAAGCACTGGAAAGCTTATCGCGATTTCACTCTATCTGTTACCCATCTTTGTATTGATACTGACACCGCTGTTATCTATTATTTGCTACAGTTTCCTCGCAAGATCTACCAGAGCCGGCACACTTGCCCTATCCCTCAACCACTGGCGAGACCTGCTGCACGTAAATGGCGGAATTCTCTCGGTTTCAATGCTTTCAATTATCCGCACAATGTTGCTAGGCAGCATCGTTGCAATCAATTCCACCATCAACGCGGCTCTGGTGAGCTGGTATACAACGCGCAAAAAGAGAGCCTGGATTCTAGATGCCCTCATGGTTCTTCCGCTGGGGGTTAGCAGCATAATCCTGGGACTAGGTTATCTCATTGTTATCGAAAGAATTCCACACACGACAATGATACGCCTGATGGCTTTAATTGGCGCACACACAATAATAGCACTGCCCTTTGCTTACCGAATTGTGGCCGGTGGACTGAAAACGATATCGCCCAGGGTGCTGCAGGCCGCCCGTTCATCCGGCGCGAATACCGTTAAATCATTCCTCACCGTGGAGCTGCCTATGGCAAAGCAATCCCTCATTACTGCGGCCGTGTTCTCTCTTGCACTCTCCGCAGGTGAACTGAGCGCGTCAATTATTCTTGCTCCAAATAGCTTCACTACGATTCCCATGGCAATTTATAGAATGATAGGAACCTACAATATCTTTGCCGCCTCCGCACTTGGAGCCATTCTTATCTGTATTTTTCTTATTGGATTTCTAGCCATTGACAGAATCGGGGATAGTCATATTTGAGTAGTCAGTCACTGGTATTCAAGGACATCCGGTATACGCGGGACAGCTTTGATTTATATATAAATCTTCACTTCCCAAAGGCTCAATTGACAGTAGTGTTAGGACCCTCAGGCTGCGGGAAAACCACGATGCTCGACTTGGCTTCTGGATTTCTACGCCCAAACTCCGGAATTATTCTGGAAGGCGACAGGGATGTTACGGCTTCACCGCCGGATAAGAGAAAGATGGGTGTGGTTTTTCAAGACTACGCGCTATTCCCCCACCTTAACGTAATGGATAACGTTGCATACGGTCCCCTGATGCGTGGTTTCAGACGCAGAGAGGCACGTTCAATCGCAAATCACTATCTGGATATAGTTAGCATGAGGAGTGTTGCCTCTAAACAGCCATCTTCGCTCTCCGGCGGTGAAAAACAGCGCGTTGCCCTGGCCAGGGCATTGGCAACCGAACCTGATTATCTTCTGATGGACGAGCCATTTAATTCACTTGATGCTGCCATGAGAGAGGAACTGCGCCGCGAATTTACAAGGATCCAAAAAAATACGGGCATCACCACCATCCTGGTTACGCACGATCAAAGTGAAGCGCTGGCCCTGGCCGATAATTTGGCGCTTATGAGGGCAGGCAGGATAGTTCAGGCAGGAAAGAGTAGAAATCTATGGGATAATCCAGTCAACCTTTTTGCAGCCACCTTTATCGGGAGAACCACCCGACTTCGCGTGAAAAAAATCACTCGGAGAACCCCTGGCATTAGCAGAGTGGAGACAGATGCGGGCGTGATTTCACTGGAAGATAAATTTTGCGATGTTGATTTGCCCGCAACACTTGTCGTTAGACCGGAAAATCTACAAGTGTCTGAAGGGAAGCACGTCGAAGCCGAAATTGAGGGCCTGGTGGAAGAAACCGAGTATGCGGGAGGATACTGGAAGATACGACTCGCGGTAGGAGACAAGACGAATTTAATCGATTGCAATATGTCCAGGACAACCCCACCTATGATTGGCGAGAAACTCAGGTTGTCGATTAAGCCGGGATCTGCACGTCTTTTATCCGGGCTTATGGAGGATTGGCTAAGGTCGAATGGCTGTTCCCAGGATGCCTGCCTGAGCTGTACGAGCCTGGGCAGATGATTCGTAAATATTGATATTTTCATCCAGCGTCCATCCGGTTCTTCCCGATTCGGGCACTTGAATTTCAAACCAGTAGGAACGATTCCTTCCAGCCGCCACCTTCGATACAATTCTTACAATATCGCCATAGCGCAGCACTTCCTTGGGAGCCGCGTTCAAATCGGGCGATTCGAGGACTTTCAGATAAGAACGGTTAGCTACTCCCCATAGATATTCAGAGGTTAGCATTGGAGTTGCAGGTAGCTCCAGAGACAGGGATTCCTTCTGATCACGACAAGAGATAAACAAAAAAAAGACGAGACAGAGCATATAAGGTAAAAACCTTTTCATACATCACCTTCCTTAAGCTGTCTAATCTCATCGCGCAGTACAGCAGCTTCTTCGTATTCCATGTTTTTTGCTCGTTCAAGCATCTCGTTTTCGAGTGCCTTGATTAGACGTTTTTTTTGCTTGGAATCAAGTAAATTGGTCGACTTCTTCATCACTTCAATGCTCATCTTTTCAGCGGCGCGTTTTTCTTCTTCTCGGCGAACTAAAATATCCTGAACTTCCTTTTTGATCGATTCAGGTTCGATGCCATGTTCCCTGTTGTACTCAATTTGGATGCCGCGTCGTCTTTCTGTTTCCAGAATGGCTGCTTTCATCGCATCGCTCATACCATCAGCATACATTATCACCTGACCGTTTATGTTGCGCGCTGTCCGTCCAATGGTTTGGATGAGACTGGTTTTGCTCCTTAGGAAGCCAATTTTGTCAGCGTCCATTATCACTGTTAAGGATACCTCCGGTATATCGAGGCCTTCCCTGAGAAGATTTATCCCAACAAGCACATCGAAGACGCCCTTTCTCAAATCACGTATTAGCTCCACTCTTTCAATTGTTTTAACCTCACTGTGAAGATAGCGTGCTTCTATGCCTAAATTGACAAGATAATCAGTTAGGTTCTCAGCCATTTTTTTTGTCAGGGTGGTAATCAATACCCTCTCATCCGCCTGAATTCTCTTGCGGATTTCGGCATATAGATTTTCTATCTGACCCTCGGAGGGTCTAACTTCGACAAATGGATCGAGAAGACCGGTGGGGCGTATCAACTGCTCGACTATCGCATTGGATTTTCGCCTCTCTTCCTCGCCAGGAGTTGCGGAAACGTAAATCACCCTATCCACTCGGCTTTCGAATTCATCATAAATCAAGGGCCTGTTATCGAGGGCGGAAGGTAAGCGGAATCCATAGTTTACCAGGTTGGTTTTTCTGGATCTATCGCCATTGTACATCGCACGAATTTGGGAGAGTGTTACGTGCGATTCATCCACAAAGGTGATAAATTCCGATGGGTAGTAGTCTAATAACACCTCTGGCCGTTCTCCCATTTCGCGGCCCGTGAGATGTCGGCTGTAGTTTTCAATTCCGGGGCAGTAGCCCATTTCCAGGAGCATCTCAATGTCATATTCGGTTCGGGTTTTGAGACGCTGCGCCTCAATTGCTTTGCCGGTGTTGTTCAGGAATTCTAATTGATTCCCAAGTTCCACTCGGATAGCATCGCAGGCCATTCGGATACGTTCTTCCGGCATTACGAAATGTTTTGCAGCGTAAATAGTTGTGGTTTGAAGGCTTTCTAAAACCTCGCCTGTCAGAGAATGAATGCGGTCGATACTTTCCACAGTATCGAAATCAAGGCTGATTCTATAAGCGATATCACTGAGATAGGCTGGAAATATCTCCATTACATCACCCCGCATTCGAAATTTACCACGTTCCAGGACATCATCGTTTCGTTGGTACTGCATCCCAATCAGTTTCATTCTCAGACAATGAAAATCGGTTTTTTCACCAACATGAACCTGCAATTTCATGTCGCGGTAGGTTTCCGCACTACCTAGTCCATAGATACAGGAAACCGTGGCTACAATGATGACATCTCGGCGTTCCATCAGGCTCATAGTCGCCGATAACCGCATTCGCTCGATTTCTTCATTCAGACTGGAATCCTTCTCGATGTATAAATCTCGGGAAGGGAGATAGGCCTCGGGCTGGTAATAGTCGAAGTAAGAAACGAAATACTCAACCGCATTATTCGGAAAAAAATCCGTGAATTCGCGAAAAAGTTGAGCGGCGAGTGTTTTGTTATGACTTATAACCAGGGCAGGTAGCTGTGTCCTCTCTATGGTTTTTGCCATAGCGTATGTTTTTCCCGAACCGGTTACACCTAAGAGAGTCTGATACTTGTGTTTTGCGTCCAGTCCGCTAACAAGCGCTTCGATGGCGTTTGGCTGATCGCCGGCAGGATTGTATGGAGCGTGAACTCTGAATTCTCCTATCAATCAGTTCCTCCAGTTCTACCGTCTAAGGCTATATTCAAGATATGTTCACGACGGTTGCGTATCACTTTCACGCGTATTACATCCCCCGGACGGCTCTGTTCCAAGGCCGCATAAAAATCTTCGATAGAAGCGACTGGTTCGTCATCGATACCAACAATGATATCCCCTCCCAGATAGATTATACTGTCTCCACTGCGGACAATCCGATCCGGAGATCCTCCTTTCAAACCAGCTGCAGCGGCGTTCCCGTTCGGTTTCACTCGCGAAACCAGTATCCCTTGATTAACAGGCAATTTCGCGTATCGCACAAGAGATGGAAAAATTGGAACGGGGTCAATATCAATCCATCCCCGCTGAACGAAACCAAACTCCATTAAATCTGGCACGACGCGCCTTGCAGTGGCAGCTGGCACGGCAAAGCCAATCCCAACCGATCCCCCAGACGGCGTATAAATCATCGTATTCACTCCTATTAATTCCCCATTGGAATTTAGAAGAGGACCTCCGGAATTTCCAGGATTTATCGAGGCGTCAGTCTGGATCAAATTCCTGATTATAATTCCCTTATCGTTTTTTAAAGGCCTCCCCAACCCCGAAATTATTCCCGTTGTAAGCGTTCGTTCGAAAGCAAAGGGATTTCCAATTGCAAGTACTTTCTGGCCAACCTTGAGAGAATCCGAATTGCCGAAGGAAATTGTTACAAGAGGATGTGAACCGGGATCGAAATGAATAACCGCAAGATCATTTTCCGGATCGGCACCCACAACCTCACCCTCGAAAAGCTCGCCGTCCGCCAGGGTGATGTTAACCTTGTACGCATTTTCCACAACATGATTATTTGTTAGAATGTAGCCACGTTCATCAAATATCGAACCCGATCCCGACGAACCCTTTCTTGGCACCGGCTCAAGAAACCAGTTGTAACCAACCACCTCGGTCGCAATATTCACCACCGCCTTGTTATAGCGCTCATAAACAGCAATATTCTCAATCTCATCCGCTGTGAAACCAACGCTTTCAGTGACTACCTTTTTGCTCTCTTGATACACGAATTCTTTGGCAACAGTTCCATCGTTGGCCTGTCTGATTTCGGGTGGCTCCGTCTTCGGCGTGATTACGCCGATCCCCATTAGCAGAATAATCCCCAGCAGTAAGATTATGATTAGGGCAAAAAGAATGTTGCTTCGATTCCGTGTTACCATAGAAGCATTATAAATTCTTGATTGCGATGAAGGAACCAGGAATGCATTTTTGGATGGAAAAACCTATTTGAGGAACGTTATTCTTACAGAGTTGCCCAGAAAATATCTCTATCTCCATATCTTCGATGCTGAAGCGCCTCCAGGACATCACTAATCTCAACCTTCGCACGCCCGTCCAAATCAGCCAAGGTTCTGCTAACCCTAAGGACACCATGAGCGGCCCTTGATGATAATCCAAGTTTTCGTATAGCCTCCAGAAAATACTTGGTGGAGGCTTCATCAAGAGTAACATGGTGATTTATTTTTCCGGGTGGAATGTCGGCATTGAAGCTCCACGAACTATCGGCGTAACGCTCCTTCTGACTAACTCGCGCCGCGACAACTCTTAGCCGCACAGTCTTGCTATCTTCCCCGGCAGGTTCCAGCAGTTTTTCGGGGTTTATCACCGATACTGGAACCCTTATATCCACCCTGTCCAGCAAGGCACCGCCCAGACGCCTCCAATATCGGCTCATCTCTGAAATACTGCATAGACACGAGGCATCTTCTCTACCTAGATTTCCACATGGACAGGGATTCATAGCCATTTGAAGCTGAAAATCTGCCGGATACCACCAGTTTCTGCCGGCTCTGGCCATCTCGATCCTACCCAGTTCGAGGGGTTCCCTAAGAGATTGTAAAGCCTTCTGACCAAATTCTGGAGCCTCATCGAGGAAGAGAATCCCGCCATGCGCAAGCGATACCTCCCCCGGATGCCTACCGTATCCGCCGCCAATGAGTCCCTCCATAGTGGCAGAATGATGAGGTTCCCGAAACGGAGGTCGCCGTACCAGCCCTGATTCGGCACTAAGTCTGCCAGCCTGAGACCAAATTCGAGAAACTTCCAGAGACGTGTCGGATTCGAGATTGGGCAATAGGCTTGCAGAAGCCCGGGCCGCCATGGTTTTACCACTTCCCGGGGGTCCGAAAATAAGCAAATGATGCCGTCCGGCCGCCGCAGTTTCCAAAGCCCTTCTTAGAACAGGTTGACCACGGAGATCGGATAGCTCCGGATAATGAGAATCGCTATCGTCCGATTCATCTCTTCGCTTTGTAGAATTCCAACCGTCTTCCAGCAAGGACGGCAAATCACTAAGATGAGCAATACCCAGAGTTTTGCCATTGGGCAAAGTCTTTGCCTCTTCAATATTCCTTTCCGGGACGATAAACCTGTTGATGCCATCTGCCATCGCCGCGGCAGCGGCCGGCAATATCCCGCTCACAGGGCAGACAGTGCCATCCAGAAGCAATTCTCCAGCGCAGAGCACAGCCGGAATACCTGAGCATTGTACCTGTTCGGTAGCCCACAGTATGCCCACGGCAATTGGCAGATCGTAAGATGCACCCTCTTTCTTCAGTCCGGCCGGCGAAAGATTTACCAGAATTCGATCTGTCGGAAAATTGAAGCCGCTTCGCTTCAAGGCTACCCTCACCCTATCTCGCGATTCGCGTACGGCGTTATCGGGAAGGCCAACAATGTCTAATCCGGGAATCCCACGACGAATATCAACTTCCACTGAAACCAATCGCCCTGTAAAACCGCTTGCTGCATACGCGTAAATTTTCACTATTTCCCCGAGTCACTATAACGGTATGAAATCGTAACTCGCTTGAGTTCAGTTTGGGTATAGCTGTGCGCGCGCTCTTGCAGCAAGTTCATCGCAGCGCTCGTTCCACATATTCCCCGCATGGCCCCTAACCCATTTCCAATCAATCATCAACTCTCTATTGGTTTTCATTAGCTTCACCCAGAGATCCTGATTTTTCACTGGTTTGCCGGAAGCAGTTCTCCATCTTCTGGCAATCCACCTGCTCATCCATTCACTAACGCCTTTCTGAACATATTTGGAATCGGTAATCACCTCGATAGAATTCTCGCAAGGAAACTTCCGCCTTACCGTTTCCAGCGCATTTATTACCGCCGTTAATTCCATACGATTGTTCGTTGTCGAAATCTCAGCGCCGGATATCTCACAGGTTTCATGATTCGACGCGATAATTATTGCCGCCCATCCACCCGGTCCCGGATTCCCCGTACAACCGCCATCCGTATAAATTTTGAGCTCAGCTTCAAAAAGGGTCATAACTAACCGTCCAGAGCCACTATCCTTTCGTCAATCCAGCTCCTAATTTCATCGAACACACCCTCAAACTCAGCCTGCTCAGACTCGACACCGTTCTCCGAGCACAGGGATGCATAGAATTTTATCTTCGGTTCGGTCCCTGAGGGCCGGGCAGTCACCAAACCGTCACCTTTTAGCTCAAACTGTATAACATCCGAAGATGGCAATGCGATGTTCTTTTCGCGAAAGCCCCTGGCAATGTTCAGAGTAGTTCCATCCCGAAAATCTCGCATCATGGTTACTTCAATTGATCCAATACTGCCCGGTGGTTCATTACGCAAACTGTTCATCAAGGCATTCATCGTTTCCTGACCCCTCTGTCCTTCGAAATCTCGACTAATCAAAATTTCCTTCCAGTACCCGAATCGACTCCATAACTCCCTTAAATACTCAATCAGCGATTTCCCCTTAACTCGATTCCAAAGCGTCATTTCCGCCGTCATAGCAGCGGCCGAAACTGCATCTTTGTCACGCACGGAGGTACCCACCAAGTATCCATAGCTTTCTTCACCGCCAAAAACATAGCTGTAACTGTTTTCAGCTTCGAACTGCCGAATTTTTTCGCAGATGTACTTAAAACCAGTTAGCACCCTGAAACTTGTTGCCCCGTAAAACTCGGCAACTTTGTTTTGCAAAGTCGAAGTTACAATTGTGTTGACAAATGCCGGATTTGTCGGCAAGCTACCCTGTTCCTTTCGAGTTCTGAAAATATAATCCGTCAGCATAGCGCCTAGTTGATTCCCGCTTATCAGAATCCATTCTCCTTCTTCAGGCACAGCGATTCCCAGTCGATCCACGTCAGGATCGGTAGCCATCACTAAATCCGCATCTTCTTTCTCAGCCAGTTCTATTGCCATCTCAAGTGCCGGTGCCACTTCGGGATTGGGGAATTCTACTGTCGGAAAGTCGCCATTAGGTTCTGCTTGCTCCTGAACGGTGTACACGCTGATTCCAAGTTTACTCAACACCATTGTCACAGGGATGAGTCCGGCACCGTGAAGCGGAGTATAAACCACTTTGAGTTCGCTTCCATGCTTCTTCATAAGCTCAGGTTTCAGGGATTGACTTACAACAAGCCTCGTATACTCATCGTCAATTTCCTTGTCGATCATCGTTATGAGTCCGCTTTCCAAGGCTTCTTCCAAATCCATGACGTCCACAGAGCCAGTAATCTTTCCTACCTCTTCAATAATACCCTTATCGTGCGGCGAAACAATCTGGGCTCCGTCCGACCAAAAAACCTTGTAGCCATTATAGGCAGCCGGGTTATGGCTCGCAGTAATCATAACCCCCGCGCATGCATTCTTAGTTCTAACGGCAAACGAAAGAACAGGTGTTGGCCGAAGCGAACTGAATAAGTAAGTCCTAATGCTCTTTGCCGCCATAACCCTGGCCGCCTCCAAGGCAAATTCATCCGAGTAATGACGGCTGTCATATGCGATAACCACGCTTCGTTCGGATTCCGGAAAACAGGATAGGATGTAATTCGCCAATCCCAGGGAAGCTTTGCCGATAGATGCCGGATTGATGCGGTTTGTACCGCCGCCAATTATCCCTCGCAGGCCTCCGGTTCCGAAATCCAAGCCCCGCCAAAACTTCTCTTCAAGTTCATCCCAGTCCTCATTCTCGAGAAGTTTCCTAATCTCCTCTCTAAACAATTCACTTTTTTCTCGTTCAATGTAGGAAACAGCCTTTTCCCTTATTTCTTGCCTTGTCATCTATCATCTCCATTCATCGCTTATAAGTCAGCTCATCAAATCTAAAGATGCCTCCTATCCAATTTCAGCCCCACAGCCTTCAGGTGAAAACTGCTTCCAGACATCCACTATGCTTCCGCCTCATAGCTATTCGTGTATGAGTATTGGGTTGAACATGATGCCTAAGGCCAATTTTCCCCTGAATATCCCTCCCGGGAAAAATGAATCGATAGTGCTCACGCAAACAGCTCAAACTATGCCGTAATCGCCGGGATTCGCATAGTGGCGCAATCTAATAAATCAATTATCTCAGAATAAGCCTTTCCCGCTGGGCTTCCAGCATAGCTGGCAATCACCCTCCTGAACATGGTTTCTTCATAAAAATCAGGTTCAAGAATTGTTAACCCGTGCGATGCAGAAATCGCTGCCCATTGGGGATGTTATTCAGATGCAATCATTCTGATTCCCGCAAGCTTCATGGGGCAAAAAATCTCGGTAGTTACAATCCAAGCAGAATCGAAGCAAATAATTCAGCTTATCCTCAAAATCAATGCAAGTTCTGAATCATCAGAGCTTTGACTACAGATAATCCTTCAATTCTCGAATCGCCGGGAACGATCTCAGCCTAAGAATCGCCTTCTTCTGCAATTGTCGAACTCTCTCCCGAGTGATGCCCATTAATCTCCCGGTTTCGTTCAAGCTTAGCGGTCTCTTCCCTGTCAAACCATAACGCAGTTGAAGAATTCGGCGTTCCCTCTCCTCTATCACTCCAAGAATTTCTTCCAGAATGCTTTGCAAATCAGAATTGAACACAGTTTCGGTGGGCGCGACTGTACTTTCATCACTAATCAGTTCCTCGAGTCTCGTGTTATCCTCTTCATCCACGGTTGAATCCAAGCTGGTTGTATCCTGAGATATCTGAACAATCCTTTTAATCTGCCTAACAGATACGCTCATATAATTCGCCAATTCAACATCAGTCGGCTCATGCCCCAAATCCTGTGCCAGATATCTGGAGGCCGTCAAAGTTCTTCTTATTATATTCAGCATATGAACAGGAATTCTAATAACCCTTGCCTTATCAGCCAAAGCCTTGATAATCGCCTGTTTAATCCACCATGTTCCATAAGTTGAAAACCTGAAACCACGAGTGTAATCAAAACGTTCAACGGCCTCAATCAAACCGATATTCCCCTCATCGATAAGATCTGAAAAACTCAGACCTTTGTTCTGATACTTCTTTGCAATCGAGACAACTAGCCGAAGGTTTGACTGAATCATCAAATTTTTCTGTTCATTAAGAAGTTGGATAGTATTCGATTTCTTCCTGGAATACTCCTCCCCGACAACTCCACCCATATTACGGTTCATCCTGGCAATCTGAGATTTATACTCGGCTATCCGCTCACCGATAACTCTCTCCTCGTCTACAGTAAGAAGTGGAAATCTAGAAATCTGCTTCAAATAATGTGCGAGTGGATTAAATTCCTCCCCGGTATCAGCCGAGCCCGAGAAATCCGAAAAAGCAGTATTTAGCTTCCCCATTGCCTAACATCAACCACGCGGCGCATTGCTGGGAGGTACCGGGACTCCATCTCTAAACACCGCAAAAATCATCTCCGGCCTTCCATACGAAACTCCGTTAGAGGCAGACATCCCCAGTCTACCTATCCGACTACCAACCTCAACTGTCTGGCCAACATTTACAAACAAATCTTCATTCCCCCCATACAGATAAATATACCCCTTTGAATCAACCAAGACAACATATCCAAAACCTCGATAGGGGCCCGTCCAAACTACATTCCCCCCGGCAACCGCATAAACATAGCTTAGAGGCTCCGTTTCTATACTCACCCCAACAAGCTTGCCATTTAGAATTTTCTTCCTTCCATTTACCGGCCACCACGGTACCTTCGCCAGCTCCTGGGCGACATTCCCAGCTCCCTGGTGCACCGAGGACTTCTCCTCTTCACGCGATTTTGCTGCCCTTCCCGAATTGCCAGGCATTTGCTCTTTAGAAATTACCCGGGAAGCGTCAACAATAAGTACCTCACCAACGCGAAGTAGGCGATTCTCATCTCGCCCATTGAGAGCCAGCAATTGCTCCAAACTGAGTCCCAGTTTTCTCGAAATACTATAATAAGTATCTCCCTGTTTCACTTCATAAAAGTCATCTTTCTCATCGCCGGATACAGAATCATCTGCGCTCGGAATCAGCAGTCTTGTACCAACCCCAATCTCAGACACATTGGTAATCGAATTATTCTCAATTATAGTCTCCGGACTAATACCATAGCGTTTTGAAAGAGAATAAATTGTTTCCCCCTTGGTAACAATATGTACGACATCGGCTTCCACCGTACTCACAGTCAACACGAAAAAGCTAAAAAGCAGCATATTTCTTCCCATACTGCTTCATAATCGGATGGAATTAAACCAATAATGAAATCAAGTATTATGAGATACTCAACTTTAGTGCTATCACCCATCACGGTTATGCACCAGGAGTTTGAGCTGGTTGTGTGACTCGAAGAACTCAATCGATTCCGAAAATCTAAGCGGAAGTATTTCGATGCCCATGGAAGTCAGCGCTGTTGTTGCAATGCCAATCTTATTCACAGGGCCCTGTGGGCCTTACCCAAGCCTATCCTGCCAACCCGCGAGAGGTTTCAGGCGGTATCGAAGCTTAGATTGGCTCCGGGTAGAAAGACCGCGGCAATATCGGGCTGGTCAGATTTGAACTGACGACCTCCTCGTCCCGAACGAGGTGCGCTTCCCCTGCGCTACAGCCCGAAATTATCGGAAGTGAGGGGGATTCAATCTGCAATCTTCGGTTTGGCAGGTCAGCATGATAAATCTCTTCGCAACACCACCTTTGTAACCATATCCGAAGCAGGAGGCACAGTCAAGCAAAGCGTGTGGACTGAAGGCTCCATTCAGTTCAGCATAGCCCCCCCTCTCGTTGACCAATCCGAACGGCCATGATAGCTTTTGATTCATGTCACCCCAAAGAAGAGGCAGCATAAAAACCCAACCCCAGCGAAACCTTGCATTCAAAATAATTGGTCTCGTGATTGTAGGATTCGCTTTGATCGGACTGGTATTCACATCGGTGTTTTCGCGTGGCTCAAATACCTCAAATGAAATCGTATTCGGTTCTTACGGCAATAAGGACATTGTGTATACGTACAACAACTCCTTTGGCAACGCCGTCGGACATTCATTGAGTAACTATAGTGATTTAAGCCAGGATAACCAAATCTACTCTTTCGTGCGTCGCCTGGCGTGGCGGGAAGCCTATCATTCCGCCGTTTATCTCACCGCAATCGAGTACTACCTTGATCAGAGTGGTTATCAACCCTCCTCCAGAGCGGTCGACCGGCGAATAATAGAACATAGCCGCTATCAAACTGATGGTAAATTTGACGAAAGACGCTATCGCTCCGTATCATCCGAAGTAAAAGACAACGATAGGGAACTTGCAAGAGATCAGCTTAGTATGTCCATTTGGGCGGGAGATATTCTCGATTCACAATATCATTCAAAAGCCCAGCTGAACTTCCTCTGGGATATGGCCACCCAAGAGAACAGCTATGATTATGTGATTATACCCTTCAGCGATTTTCCAGAACAGGAAGTAATCAAATATGGACAAGAGAATTCTTACCTCTTCACAACACTTCCGCTCAGTCGAATAACAGTGGAGAGCGAGGAGGAAGCAAAGAGATTGATAGATAGATATGGAGAAAAGGAAAAAACACCCGAATCCTTCGCTCTTCTTGCCCGAGAAATTTCTCAGGATTCCTATGCGGAGGAAGGTGGCAGTATAGGCGAAACAGACTTCTACCTTATCGACGAATTAATCGGCAGAGAAAACGCCGAGAGTGTTTACAAGTTGGAAGAAGGGGAAATTGCCGGACCCTTTGAGAGTGAATACGGCTGGATTATCTTTCGTGCGGATGGCTCAGTATCTCCATTGAGTCTTACTGGGCGAGGCCAGGATATCCGAACATACATGATGGAAAATGAGCTGGGCATTGTAGAAGATGCGATTCTGGAAAAGGCAAGTGAGTTGCGAGCCAATGCAAACAACGCCAACTCTTTTCTATCCACCATGCTAGAGGAAGGATTTGAAGTTAAGAAATCTCATTCGTTCCCCATTAATTATGCCGCAGATTCATTGCTTGGCGGAAGCCCCGAGGACTCTGATGATGCGGCCTTGAACGGTACGGCTTCATCTGATGAATTTTGGAAGAGTATCGTGGGATTAACCAAAGTGGGGGCTATATCCCAACCAGTTGTGCTGAACAATGCGGTGGGTATATTTGCCCTGACATCTTTAAATAGCAAGGGAAAAGATGACTTCTGGGAAGAGAGAGTTAAATCCGAAATCGCACGATCGAGGCAGAACGAGTTCAGCACCGCCATTTTGGATGAATCAAAACTCTTCGACGATCGATTTAGCAGCGCTTACAATCAAATCTTCCCAGAGCAGTGATGACGAGGTTTCGACAATTTAACCAACACACAACACCACTTCCACCCAATATCGCTTCGCCGACCACCAATCCCCGCTTGGAGAATACGGGTAGAGGTTTGACTGTTTTCTTCGAAAATAGATATCTCTACTCGAAATACGAACCAATGTTGCGGCCGAAGCGTGCGGCAGAACTGGCGCCAATCGAAAACCGCTGCATTTATGTGGTCCCTTCACCTTTACTTGGGTATGGCTTGAATACTCTTGCCAAGCGAATTCCAAACGATTCCCTTATTCTCGCCATCGAGGTGTTCGAGTCGCTAATGAATCTTTGCGCTCCTTATGCGGAAAAGAATGATCGCGCGATTCATGTTCGACTTTCGGACTTCGCTGCCTTAAACGAAGTCTTCAATTCCATTGGACCTTGGAATTACAGAAGGGTTAGAAGGGTGGATTTGGGTGCCGGTTCTTCATTGAATCCAAAGCTTTACGATGAACTAATCACCTTCCTCATCGACGCTCTAATAAATTATTGGCGTAATCGAAACACTCTTTTAAGACTGGGGAGGCAGTGGATAAGACATGTTTATGCCAATCTTTGTGAGCTCGCATATGGCTTGTTAGATATTCAGAGCGTTAATAACCTTATTATCGACAGGGTGCCTGTTATTGTGGGGGCCGGTCCATCACTCGAGGAAGCCCTGCCGTTCATTCGGAAATATAGGAAAAGACTTTGGGTTATGGCCGCCGATACCGCTGTTTCAGCATTGCTAACCTACGGTATCAAACCCGACGCAGCGGTGGTTCTAGAAACTCAACCCTGGAATTTGCTGGATTTTCATGATACCGAGGGAAGTGGGATTGCCATCGTAGCGGATTTGAGTTCCTATCCCCCGTCTCTAACTTATATCGGAGGCCCCTGTTACTTATATTCTTCCACGTTTGCCAAACTGGAATTTCTTAGGAAACTCGAGGCTTGCGGAGTGAGAGATTTCACCCTCGATCCTTTGGGGTCTGTGGGTTTGGTTGCCATAGAAATAGCTCTTGCGCGATGGAAAGGTTCGGTATTGCTTGCAGGATTGGATTTTGGATACTCGCATGGAAAAACTCATGCGAGGGGCACCGCGTATCACCGATGGCAGATGTTGCATCTGAATCGTCTAAACCCGCATCCTGGCTGGGAAACATTAATGCTTAGGACTCGAAACCAAAAACAAGATACGGATTCTGTTCTAAATGGATATGCAGCGCTTCTACGCAGACGCTTCTCCGAAACTGGGCGCCTCTATGTTCTTCCAACTTCGGGAACGGATTTGAATTTGCCGTTGCTGGAGGATGCCGAGACCATTCTATTGGAAAACCAGAAGGGAATAACCCGGAACGGAGAGGCTCCGAACTGGAGGGCTGAAACAGCGAGGTTTATTGATGCTCAATTGAACGGATTGCAAGAAATTATCGATTCCTGGGAGGTATATGCGAAAGATACGAAAGAGAAATCCAGGCTAATCAGTGTTATTGAAAAGATGGATGAAGTATATGTGGATTTTCCCGATACAGATCCTTTGTCGAAAGAAAATGAATCATTTCTGGTTCGGGTAGTTAATCGAGCGCGTGTTCTACTCGACTATATTGAGGGGGTTAGGAGTAGTGTTCGGGCGGCTGGAAATAAGTAGACGCGCGGCGGAAAGTGTGTACCCGAAGACTTGCCTGGAAAATTGTAGGTTATGAGATTAACAGCAAACTAGCCTGATTCATCGTCGCTTCTCAGCACCGACAGGAACGCGGACTGTGGCAACTCCACGTTGCCTATCATTTTCATACGCTTTTTCCCCTCCTTTTGCTTTTCCAAAAGCTTGCGTTTTCGGGTAATGTCGCCGCCATAGCATCTGGCGGTTACATCTTTGCGTAGGGCAGAGATTGTCTCCCGGGCAATGATTTCTCCACCAACGAGAGCTTGAATGGGAATCTTGAACTGCTGGCGGGGGATTTTACCGCGAAGTTTTTTGCATATCTGTCTGCCGCGTTTCTGGGCGTTGTCACGAAATACTAAGAGGCTTAAGGCATCTACCGGCTCAGAATTTACCAGAATCTCCATTTTTGCCAGGGCGCTTTCCCGGTAATTGGCAACTTCGTAGTCGAAGGAGGCATAACCTCGACTGACAGACTTAAGCTTGTCGTAGAAATCGAACAAAACCTCGGCCAACGGCATGTCGTAAAGCAATTCGATTCGCTTCTCATCCAGATAAGTTAGACTTTTTTGAACACCTCTTTTACTTACACAAAGAGATATCAGAGCCCCCAGGTATTCGACCGGTGTTATTATCGATGCTCTGATATAGGGTTCTTCGGTTTTATCTATGCTTCCAGGTTCAGGGAATTGGCTCGGGTTATCTAGGAAATAAGGCTCACCCTTTTTCGGAATCATCCTGTAGCGGACCGATGGGCTGGTTAGAACAATGTTGAGTCCAAATTCGCGTTCGAGGCGTTCTTGAATCACTTCGAGGTGTAGCAGACCCAAAAATCCACATCGAAAGCCAAAGCCAAGGGCCTCCGAGGAATCTTTTTCCCAAATCAAAGATGCGTCGTTGAGTTTGAGTTTATCTAATGCGCTTTTCAGCTCTTCGTACTGATCGGCATCAACTGGATATATGGACGAGAACACAACTGGTTTAAATTCTCGAAAACCCGCATGAGCTTTACTCGCCGGGCGCGCGGTATGAGTAACTGTATCGCCGACTTTTATATCATTGATGTTTTTTATCCCGGCAATGAACCATCCAACCTCACCTGCCGAAAGTTCGCCGGTCCTCTTGAGCGCGAGACGGAATTCTCCTACTTCTCCAACTTCGTAGTCGCCCGATCCGGCCATGAAGCAAACTGAGTCTCCCTCCCTTAACTTACCCTCAAAAACCCGAATGTGGGCTATTACGCCTCGATAGGCATCATAATGGGAATCAAATATCAAAGCCTCAAGGGGATCGTTTGAATCACCCTTTGGCGGCGGTATATGTTCCACAAGTGAATTGAGCAACTCGGTTATACCCCAACCTGTTTTTGCTGAAACCGGAACGGCTATATCGCCGACTAAACCTAAATCGTTTTCTATCTGATTGAGCACCATCTCTAAATTGGCACTGGGCAAATCCATCTTATTAACCACCGGAATAATCTCCAGACTGTGCTCAAAGGCCATATACATATTGGAAAGCGTTTGAGCCTCTATTCCCTGTGAAGCATCAATTAAGAGAAGCGCGCCCTCGCAGGAACTGATTGCTCTGCTAACCTCGTACGAGAAATCAGCGTGGCCGGGAGTGTCCACCAGGTTGAGACGGTAGGTTTTGCCATTTCGCGCATCGAAATCCAGTGTAACAGCCTGGCTTTTTATGGTTATACCCCGCTCGCGTTCAATATCCATAGAATCAAGCATCTGATCATGAAAATCTCTGTCTGAAACCAGTTTGGCATGCTGCAGGAAACGATCAGCCAATGTGGATTTCCCATGGTCGATATGAGCTATGATGCAAAAATTTCTTATGAGTGACTGCTGAAATGACACGGGGCAATTATATCTATGGAGCAAAGCGGTGTCGATTCAACGTGGTTAGAATTTCCAGATGGTTATGCACGGATGCTTTCAGAGAATGGTATTGATGTTCAAATGAGTGGCGATTTGTATCGCGGATTCCAAGAAACCGGCTCTTCGTCCCTTAAGCACCATTTGGATGACAACGACATCATTCTCCTCATCGTGTATCCAGCGCCGGAGCAGGAAACTGTCGCCGGCACGAAAACCTGCCTCGTCAGCGACTGACCCGGGAAGTACTGATGTAATTCGATATCTCTTGTTTAGACCGTATCCATTGATTCTTTGAACTTTGAGACCAAAAAGTGGCGTAATCAGGTTTTCCCTTGCATCATTCATCAGAGCAGTTTCCAGAGGAATGCTTGGACGCACGCCAAGAGCCGCGATGCCATCGGCACGTTCGCCCATTCTGAGCCAGTCAATAGAAATGAGCGTTCCGGGTGTGCGCGAAAGCAAGTATTCCTGAACTTCACGAATTCCCGAGAACTGAAAGCCATCTATGACATCAATTACATCATCCGGTAGGAGACCCGCATCTGCGGCCGGAGAATCGGGCGCCACATAGGTAACCTTGATTCTCCCCGTTGCATCCCAGGCGGACAATCCCAGCCACGGCAATTGGACCTCACCGCCCTCGAACAGCAGTGGAACCAGCTTCTTTATGTAGGCTCCGGGAATCGCAAAATTGACTCCCTCATAGCTGAGAACCCCGGCAAATACAACCCCTATAACCTCACCGTCCTTATTCAGCAAGGGACCTCCACTATTGCCTGGATTGATGGGCACATCAATTTGCAAGGATCCCGCCATCGGCTGGATCGATCGGGGGTAGGCTGAAACAGTGCCTGAAGTAAGTGTTTTGGCTAACCCTCCTGGAGAGCCAATCGCATAAACCGTTGAACCGAGCGGGGGAAGTTCCTTATTGGAATAAGTAAGAACATATGGCACCTCCATCTCGGTTTTTAAAAGAGCCAAGTCGAGATTGCGATCCCACCCAATCACCTTGGCCGGTATTCTATTACCGGTTTCATCATCAGTCTTTACAAACAAACGGGAGTATCCCTGATAAGTTGGATCCACCATACTCTCAATTACATGATAATTTGTAAGCAGATATCCTTCAGGATCAATAAAAAAGCCCGATCCAATTCCCCTATCGGGAACTCCCACATTGCCAACAAGTTTGATTCCTCTGTTTACCCAAACCGTAACAGTGCCATCGATAGAGGATTCTAATCCCGGAGCTTCCGTCCTTGATTTCCCGCGTAACTCCGATACAAATTGTTTATATCCAAGTAGCTCAAATCGCCTGGCCAAATTTTCCCTGTCTTTCGCGTCAATTGAGTCAAGTTCCAACTCAGATTGTATAAGTGCAAGGGCCGCGCCGCTGGCATTCGCATCCAGATAGGAGTATACGCCCTCAAGTAAGAGATCTTGTTCGCTTATTTCCGATATTCTCTTCTCTTCTCCCAAGGTGCGAAAGGAACGCAGATACATTAGCGATTTGCGCCAGTCTTTAACTTTGCGAGCCTCCTCCCATTCATCACCAAGTCCTTCCAGTGCACGCATATAACGTCCCTCGGTGTATTTGCCGTCCCTGTCACGGCTGGCTATCAGCGGCAATGCCCGTAAGTTCTCCCCATTCTCGATAAGTTCATCAATATGCTCGAGTGAAAAATCGCTTATTGGCTGCGGTATAAGTTCGGGAGAACTGGGACAACCACTGATGATTGTAAGAAGAAGAAGAATCAGCATTTCATTAACGCAAGCAGAATTAACCTTACATTGCATAAGTTACTGTTAGTATAATCAGTTTCCCCAGAATGTCCAATCATCCATGGTCCAGGGAAGGAGATCGTAGATATTTGCCTCCGAAATCAGCAGTTCGGAAGCCAGAATTTCGTTATCAGGAAGGACAATTCGCTGAACTTTTATCCATCCATCCACATCCCAGATTTGGGTTTCAAGATATTTTTTCAAGGCCCAATCGCGAAGATATAGCGGGGATCCGCTCATTTCAGGATTCCACGCGATTCCCACTATGACACCTTCTTCAAAACGTTCATATAATTCCCAAAGATATCTATCCGGACTCTCTGGGTCCATGCGATACGATCGTCTGCCGGCGGCAGGGATTCCATCCTGGTAAACAATCTCCCTAATCCAAAGAAGCTTCTCTAGATTACCATCGAGATAACGTTTCTCTACCGCATGAATCGGGTATCCATCAACCAAAGAACTTATCGCCTCGCCACTTGTGCCATCCGAAAAATCACTGCTGAATACACGCACTCTTCTGGCACCGTACCAGAGTTTATCTTCGTTATAGTTCTCCGAAGATGGATTGCCCCAGAATCCCGCATTTCCCTCGATATCCCATACAAAAGCACCGGGATTCATCGATATCTCTGTTATAGAGTTCTCGGTTATCTCCTTCAAGGACAGCACAACGGGGTATGCGTTAGTTTGGTATAACACCTCCAGACTGCCATCATCGATTAGAATGCTGCCGGGGCGCAGTCCATCGTATTTGATATGCCATTCTGCCAATCCATCCTGATTCATATCGATGATGCGCCTGACAGGCTCTCCGTCTGCTAGTTCCAACACCTCTTCCGGGTATCCATCATAATTTGAATCATTTTCCAGCAATCCGCTGAAATTTCTCAAATACATGCTCACTGATTCACTCTGTACTGCCCTCATCTTTTTCAGCAATGCCAAATCATTTTGAAATTCAGGAGGAAGATAACTTTGTTCAGCTAACAGCACATCCCTCATTTGTCGACTGAACAAGTTTGAAAGCGTTCCCGCACTACTGATATCGACAGCGCCATAGAATATCCAGGGAATGAGTGCTTCCTCAAGCGCCAAACCCCAATAACGCCAAGCTGAATCGAGGGTTTTTATAGAATTCTCATGGCCTGCCGCAATCGCCAAAGCTTTGAAATGTGGTCTGGCCTCCCCTGTAAGATTGCCTCCAAGTCGAGTAATATCCGTACTGGAATTAACAAGTGCCTCACCGCGAACAGCCAACTCGGCGGCCACCTCCGAAAACCCCAGATAAAGGGCAGCCCTGGCGGTGGCATAAAGCAGCAAGGCATTTTCACGCTGTCCCCTTGACATTCGCCGGTAGCCATCCAGCAAGTTCTTATAGTCTTTTAAGCGCAGAGCCGTGGATGCCCACAAAACGGCCCTTTCCTCGTATCGTATAAGCTCAGGGTATCGATCATCGGAATCCAGCGAGTCAGTTAGAAGCTGATATGCCGCAATGATATGCGACTCACCCCGTTCCATTGCCTTTGGTCTAAACCCAACCAGAAGCAGTTTGGCTTGTAGATAAAGTACATCACTGCTGGCCTCATCAAATTCGGTGGCAATTTTCAACGCACGAACTGCCTCTTCAAGCTGATTCTCAGTCAAGGAATCAAATCTCAACAAGGCTTCAGCCCTTTCAAGCCATATCCTGGAAACCGCCCTGTCACTCTGCGGAAAGGCGTTTGCGGCTGCTAAAATCAGTAGGGGCAGAGTTACCCAACCCAGCCGTTCACATCTAATGCAAATACGAGGTTTCATTTAATGCATCTGCACCAGACAGGTTTCGCTGTGATTGCGTGTTATCATCTCAAGATTTCGAGTCGACATCAGAATCAGAGGGCAATTCTGGCAATTTCTGTTCCGATGGCAACTCAAGTCCCCAGAGTTTTCTAATCTCATCATTGTCAAGGGTCTCTCTTTCAATGAGTGCCTTAGAGAGCGATTCCAATTTTCCCCTTTCCCTCCTCAGAGTATCGCGAGCCTTATCAAGTGCCTCGGTGAGCAAATTACGAATTTCACTGTCAATTCTGAAAGCCGTTTCCTCCGAATAATCGGCATGCTGCGCTATTTCCTTTCCGATGAATATTGGTTCATCGACAGCGCCCAGGGCAACAGGTCCAAGACCACTCATCCCCCATTCACAAACCATTTTACGCGCTAGTTCGGTGGCTTGTTTAATGTCGTTCTGAGCCCCTGTAGTAGTCTCGTCATATATAAGTTCTTCCGCCGCATAACCCCCATAAAGGATTACCAACTGTGCTTTCAGCCATCCGACACGTCGACTATATTCGTCTTTCTCAGGCAAGCTGAAGGTAACACCTAAAGATCTGCCCCTTGGAATGATGGTAACCTTATGAATTCTGTCCGCCTTCTCCTGGGTATAGTGAAGAATTGCATGTCCTGCCTCGTGATATGCTGTCATCCACTTATCTTCTTCACTCATCACCATGCTGCGTCTCGCAATTCCCATGAGTATTTTGTCCCGAGCCTCTTCGAAATCCACCATTTTTACGCACTCTCTACCAATTCTGCCAGCAAAAAGTGCCGCTTCATTTACTATATTGGCGATATCCGCACCCGAGGAGCCAGGCGTGGCCCTAGCCAATATCGACAGTTTCACATCCGAATCGAGAGTTAGATTTCGGGCATGAATCGCCAAAATGGCTTCTCGCTCCTTGACGTCAGGCATTGCGACGACTACCTGCCTGTCAAATCGTCCTGGTCGCAATAGAGCGGGATCCAAAACATCCGGACGGTTTGTGGCGGCTATAATAATTACTCCCTTATCGGTATCGAAGCCATCCATTTCCACGAGCAACTGATTTAGGGTTTGTTCTCTCTCATCATGACCGCCGCCGTATCCAGCGCCCCGAGTACGTCCCACGGCATCTATTTCATCAATGAAGAGAATGCAAGGCACGTTTTTTCGACCCTGCTCGAAAAGATCTCTTACACGACTCGCACCTACTCCAACAAACATCTCAACAAAATTGGACCCGGACATGTGGAAAAATGGAACACGCGCTTCCCCTGCTACGGCCTTGGCCAGCAAGGTTTTGCCCGTACCAGGTTGTCCCACCAGAAGTACACCCTTGGGGATTTTAGCGCCCAGTCTAGTGAATCTTTCCGGATCCCTCAAAAATTCCACCACTTCCTGAAGCTCATACTTAGCCTCCAGCTGGCCTGCCACATCTTTAAAGACTACGTTGTCCCCTGAATTATCATATTGTTTCGCCTTACTCCGCCCAAAAGAGAGCGCGTTCTTTCCGCCGTTCTGAATATTGCGATACATCCAGACAATTACTCCGAATAACAGCAAAACCGGAAGAAGCTGCAGAAAAACATCTCCTAAGGAAATACCCTTGGAATCTCCGATAACTGAGACTCCAACTTGTTCCAGACGCCCTAACAAACTGTCATCAAAATACGGGATTATTGTAGTGAAGTTCACGCGTTTACCATTCTCGTCAAAACGCTTCCCGCGAATCTCCCTCATATCAATGATTTTCACTTCCTCAACGTTCCCCGACTCCAGTTCCTGAATGAATTGGGAATAAGTAAGACTCGAAGTGATATTGTCCTTTACTAGAGATATCACAAAGAAAAATAGAAGAATGGCACCTATTATCAGGGCAATAGTCGTTTTGCCGTCCATTTCGAGCTTGAAATTGCCGTTGCTTTTATTCTTTTTATCTGACATCTAGTTCCACTCTACTCTTCTCAATAAGAATATAAATCATTTCTTTTCCAGAATCAGCTATTCCTTTTGGAAAAGACGTTTTTGTCCTGCGTTCCACGAGAGGCCCCACTTCCATCCCATAACTGCCGAAGCGTATTTCCAGCGGCCAATTTTCTATATGACAAGAGGAGACAATTCCAGGATAGTTTGGTTTTTGCAACGATACAACAATATCATAAGAGCCAATATTCGCAACAAAACCTCTTCTAACTTCGCTTCGGCTCAAGATAATTCTGCCGCCCGAATTCCCCAATGCATCCCGCGAAGCTCGGCTAATCTCAATAACGCCAGGTTTCCGAATTAGCTTAAAACCATGAGAATTCCAAGCCCTTCGTGAATCGGCGGCCTTCCTCGCCTCTTTTAAGGCTCTCCAGGGAATCCGTCTGTCAGGTATTTTGGAGTTATCAAGATAGTTAAACGCATTCCAAAGGGCAAGGGCCTTCGAATACTTTGCTGCAGAATCCCAATCTCCTTCGTTCCACATATACCTGTCACACTCGACAATGGGATTTAGTTCCTTATAACAGAGCTTCTTCAACGCCAGTGTTGCCTCTTGCGATCTTTCTCCCAGCACACTCAAGGCTTTGGGCCATCCCGGAAAGATGTCTGATATGAGAGGTATCAATTCATTTCGGATACGATTCCGTCTATGTATTTTCGAACTATTACTTGCATCTTCTATCCAGTCAATACTGTTGGACACCAGATATTCCCTCAGTTCCGCTCGCTTGAAACTTAGAAGAGGCCGCACTGTTTCTCCGCGCAGCGCTGGAATACCGCCAAGTCCCTCAGCGCCGGATCCTGAAAGTAAGCGCATGAAGATAGTCTCCAAACTATCATCGGAAGTATGACCATAAAAAATGTACTGTGCCTTTCTTACTCGCATGTGATCCCTTAAAAGCCTATGCCTCAACACCCGAGCCGCCTGCTCAATGCCGCATCCAAATCGTCTTCTGATGTCGTGAACTGTGTCATTTTCAGCAGATAGAACATGAAAAGAGATATTTCGTTCCGCGCAGAGTCTTTCGCAGAGAGTATTCTCTATCTTTTCGGATATTGAATCACGAATCCGATGGATAACCCTTGCTGCACTGCAATTAAGATGGGCCTTGGCTGCTAAATCCAGGAGGGCAACTGAGTCTCCCCCCCCGGAGAGCGCTATGATGCAACTGGAATCAGCGTTGATGTCCAAGCTTCGTAATGATGCAATGAATCGTTCATCAAGTTCCACGGCTGTTGATTTCTTCTATCACTCCAGCGATAGGTTTGTATGGGAGCTTAAGTATTCCCTGGCTGGCACGCATACACGCGCTGTTGATATCAGCTAGTTCGTTCATGTCTGGCACACTCAGCACATAATCAACTTGGGATGCGCCGGATGGAGGGCGGCCTACACCGATATAAAATCGGTAAAAATCTCCATGCCTCAAGGTTCCGATAACAGATTTCAAACCATTGTGTCCAGCATCTCCCCCCCCCTTCTTTATGCGGCATATTCCAGGTGCGAGATCCATATTGTCAAGCACGACAATGAATCGATCAGGCATCACTCCATAACGTCGAAGCAATTCAGGTACGACATCCCCAGATCTGTTCATATATGAATTCGATCTTGCCAACACCAGCGAATGATGTTTAACAGTCAATACACAATAGCTGTACCTGCGAAGAAATCCTCGTCGCAGCCTTCCATTTTTCTCATCCAAAACGAGGTTTACGACATGATAGCCAACATTGTGTCGAGTTCGTTCAAATTCAATTCCAGGATTCCCCAACCCCAAGATTATTATAGGGCTCCCGCTATTCGGCACCTTCCTCGCTTCCGTCCCCGATTGCGATTTCCTCTACAACTTCCTCTTCTATCTCCGATACAGGCTCCTCTACTGCCTTGGCATGAGTTATAACTACCACAGTCAAATGAACGTCGGTTCGAATCTCAACTTCCCGGGGCGTTGGGATATCGCTAACATGTAAAGAATCGCCAACCTCGAGTTGCGAAACATCGATTGCAAAAAAATCCGGAATGTCTTCAGGCAGGCATACTACCTCGATTTCCTCAATTTTCTGCTCAAGAATTCCGCCTTCTATTATACCCTTAGGGGTACCTTCAAGATGAATCGGCACTACGGTGCTAAGCTTCTTGCCCGCGCGAATTGCATAGAAGTCAATATGCATGACACCGCCCGAAAGTATGTCTCTCTGGGTATCCTTTACCAATACTTTGTATTCATCGTTATCCAGCTTTAATCCAATAACCTTATTGCCTGAGGCATATTGAAAACTATGCGCCCATTCCTTAGCATCGATGCTAACAGCTCTTAGAACGCCGTCACCATACAGAATGGCAGGAATTCTTCCACTTCTTCTAAGCGCCCGGGTCGAACCCTTATTTATCGTCTCGCGTCGTTTCGCCACTAGTTGTGTGCTTTCCACTATTTTGCTCACCTCCACTGTGTGCGGGGAATCTAGGACGGCAGGAATCGAACCTGCGAATGCCGGGATCAAAACCCGGTGGCTTACCGCTTGCCGACGTCCTAATCTATAGCAACCGTTCTAGTGGTTTTCCCCAATTCTACTTCGCAGTATGCTCCATAGCATCACCCATATTTTCATATTCAGCCAGAATTTTCTTCTGCAATCGAGTGCGAAATGTTGAATTTATAGGGTGTACTATGTCCTTGTATTCACCATTTTTTGTTTTCCGGCTCGGCATGGCAATAAAAACTCCGTTTGTACCCTGAATGATTTTAACATTGTGTACGACAAAAGAATCATCAAAAGTCAGCGTGACATAGGCTTTCAACTTTCCATCTGTTTCAACTTTTCTGATGCGAATATCAGTAATTTCCATACCGTCCTCCTGGAGCGGTTGCACGATTCCATTATAAGCCGTGCCACCATTGTCAATCAAGTAATCAAGTGGAAATTGGGATTCATGTGAACTTCTACCGTGGAACTAACTTGCTAGGCGTCGTCTATACAGCGATGACGAAGGCAGCGTTTTACGGCAAGTCTATTTTGCCTGATGATTAACCTAAGTGTATCGTCCTACTGGCATTGTAAAAAACTTCAGATTCGAACCATCTTTCCTCTAACGCATAGAATCCTCTAGATACTGAGTCCATTAGGCTGACAACAATATCACCGCCGTCAATTATTCGCCACGAGCTCTCATTGGCTCTTTTGCCAGTGAAACGAGTTTCAATTCCCAGCTCCCGCATTTTATCGGTAACCGCCTCACCGAGTCCCTTCATGTGTATTCGGCTGGACACAGTTCCGATAACGAGGTGCGAGGTCCACGAACATATCTTGCTCATTTCCAAGCCCATTACGTTTCCCGCTTTCCTTTTAGTAAGTAGCTCGCAGAGTTCTCGCGCCTTACTTCTTAACGTATCTTCCATCAAAATCTCTTCCCAGAATAACCGTTACATCTACGGTTTCATCCCGATTTTCGTCTATCTGCGAATGGATTTGATCACAGCGAATCAATTCTGCCACTTTTTTCGCAGCCTCCGGATTTCCCTTTCTGTCCAGCACAATGGTTCTGCTATAGTCGTTAAGTTCAGCGTTCGCGATAGCGGCAATCTTGAAGCCAAAACTTTTATATAGCTGCGCCGTCCTGGATGCAAGCCCCGACAGATTAGTTCCGTTCAAGATTTCCACGTTAATCGACAGCGCATCGTCGTCAAGAACATCAATCTTGGCAAGAGTTTTGTTAATCTTCTGAACCGTTTCCTTAATCAAATTTCCATCATAAAAGGGGAAGAGTATGTTCTTACCTTGAAGCGTGCGCTGGTCGCCAATAATGCCTTGCAAAACAAGACTTTTGGAATCAATCGCAGTCAAAGTTTCAATGAGAGTTGATAGACTGCGATCATCGAGATTGGAGTTGAATATATCTCGAATATAGGGGAACACTTCTGATGAGAGAAGGCGATTCCCACTGTCGCTTATGGAGCGCAGCAGGGATTTGACAACCCTGTGTTCTCGCTCCATCCTTTCAGTTATTGGTTCTCCCGTTGGTTTGTATTCAACGTAAGAAAGCGCTTTGGACCCGTCAAGCTTCACACTCCCCGGCGGAAAGAGGTATCTTACTCCATCGACTGTATCGTCAATTGCATTGGGTATGAAAACATCTATCCCCCCCAAATGGTCCACCAGGCGCTCGAAATTGTCCGAATCAAAGCGAATTACAAATGAAACTGGGTATCCAAGCAGTGTCTCGACTGCATCCCGATAGGGTTCCAGATTGTCGCTATTGTATATGGATTCCAATCTATCTATTTTATCGACCGCCAAAAGCAGAGTGCCGGTTTCAATGGGTATCGCTGTTAAGGCTGCATTCTGTGTTTTCGGATGGTAATAGAGAACCTCCGAAATTAGAGGTTTGTTCCTATCGTCAATCACGATAAGTATGCTAATCGTTACACCCTCTTTAATCGCCTCTGTAAATAAATCTATTCTCAGGCTCAAAACCGCCCATACAACCAGGAAGGCCACGAGAATCACAATTAGTGCGAAAAACCAATAAGGATTTTCAGGTTTGCGCAAAACCATAAAGCCTGTTTCTCTCAATGTATTCGGTAACGGGAAGCGGTACTAGCCTGCCTATGCTCAAACCGTTTTCGATTCTCTGCCTTATCTCGCTCGATGAATAGGGTACCGGCGTATTAGGCAGCCTGAAACAAGGGTACTGAAACTCAACCTCTCTTTTCACATCTCGTCGAGCAAGAATGATATTTACCTCGTCTAATAGTCTCGGGACATCTTTCCATGACGAAAAATCGTCCGCTAGGTCATCGCCAATTATAATGGCTGCCCTGGAATCAAGTATCCCATTTTCCTTTAGTTCCCGGACAGTATCGATACTGTAAGAAGGTCCACTGCGGTATATCTCTCCTCTCCAAAGCTCAGCCCAAGAGAAATCCTGAAGGGCCAGCTTCAACATGGCAAGACGATCCGCATCGCTAGCTCCACGGGCCAGAGTTTTGTGAGGTGGAATTGCAACCGGAATAAACAGGATTTTCTGATAGCCGTTTTTTATGACTTCTTCAGCTATTGATAAATGGCCAGAGTGAACAGGATTGAAGGATCCTCCAAGTATTGCTGTTTTCACAAGTTGTCATTGCTGAGATTAAACAGTCGATCGCAGAATTGTTCCAGTTTCTCCGAGGAAAAAACAGATACACCAATAACTTCATCATCCGGAAATGCTCCAATAAGCAGATCTAGCTTTGCACCTGATTCATCAAGATCGGCTTTGGAACCAATGATTATGCTTGGTTTCTTCAATAGGTTGGAATCGAATAGTTCTATCTCTTTCTTGAGTACTCGAAGGGTATGAATCGGATCAGCATCGCTTAAATCGCTCATATACACCAAATATGCGGATCGACTAATGTGACGCAGGAATCTATGTCCTAGTCCAACACCTTCTGAGGCTCCCTCAATAAGCCCCGGGATATCGGCAATTATCCTTTCCTGTTCGCCTCGCCGAAGTACACCCAGGCATGGAACCCTGGTGGTAAATGGATAGTCGGCAACCCTCGATTTTGCCGATGTCAAGGCATTGATGAGGCTGGATTTACCGGCATTTGGCATTCCTACCAGGCCGATATCCGCAATGAGCAGCAATTCTAGAGAGATTTCTCGCAAGGAACCCGATTTACCAGATTGCGCATGAGTTGGAGTCTGATTACCGGAGGTTCGAAAATGCCAATTCCCCAATCCCCCGCGTCCGCCCGTAAGGAATATCCACTCCTCACCTTCCGATTTCCTGTCGAAATCGTGAAGTGTTTTCCCAATGGTTATGTCTATCACTCTGGTACCCGGCGGTACGGAAATGACGAGATTGTCGCCATCTTTGCCGCACATTCTCCTACCGCTGCCGGACTTTCCGTTTTTTGCCGCATAAGCAGCTCGTCGTCGAATATGGGCCAGTGTCGATAGATTCCGCCGAGAAACAAATATGACATCTCCACCCTTCCCGCCGTCACCTCCGTCGGGACCGCCCCGCGAAACATATTTCTCACGGCGAAACGAGACAGATCCGGATCCGCCGTCGCCTGATCGAACCTCAAGGAAGGCCTCGTCGATGAAGGAAGACATAAGGTGTCAGCTATCGCTTATAATTGACACCCGCTTCTTACCTTTCTTGAAATGGTACAAAACGGTTCCCGAATTTTTTGCAAACAGGGTATCGTCTTTGCCTCTACCAACAAAATCCCCCGGATGCACCTTGGTTCCGCGCTGACGAACTAAAATGGTACCCGCAGACACAAACTGACCTCCATATCGCTTTATACCCAATCTTTGAGCATTGGAATCACGGCCATTTTTCGAGGAACCGCCACCTTTCTTATGAGCCATCGTTTATCTTCTCCAATTTTAGGTTTATTGAATTCGGATATTCTCTTGCAATATCGGCAAGGCCTTGTAAAAGAGTATCGGTTACTCCGCGAAGCCAGTCTTCCGAATCCACTGGGCGACTTTCTATCTCCATGGTTAACTTGCCAAGTTTCCGCGCTCCACCGTTAACGGTCCAACCATCCAGTGATGCCACCAACTTAGCAACCGAACGCACCAGCAGTGTCGTAGCCGCACAGGCCGGATCTCCTTTTCTACTCCAATATCCCGCATGACCGCTGAGGTTCATCCGATTTAAGGCACCCTGGCCATCAAGAGCCACTACAACCGCAATCACCGCTACAGTCCTAGGAGGTGATTTCGTTCACCTTAACAAGAGAATATCTCTGCCTATGGCCAAGAAAACGATGATACCCTTTGCGTTTCTTGAACTTTGTCACTCCAATTTTGGCCTCTCGAACTGATTCACCAACAGTCCCCAAAACCTTCATTCCCTCAACATAGGGCTGACCAATTCTAGTATTCTCACCGTCTGAAATCATCAGCACAGTGTCGAATTCCACACTGTCACCCGCCTTCTTACCATCAAGCAAGTCAACTTTTATAAGACTACCCCTTTCCGCCTTGTATTGCTTCCCCAGAATTTCCACCAGAGCATACATCATGAATCCCCCGCTAACAAAAATCGTTCCAGTGTGTGACAGTTCAACAAGGCATCTCGCTAGCCTCGCCATCGGTGCTCATAGTCAGGATTTCATCCGGAACCACGACGCAGCAGCATGCCAATCAGCCTACTCATCCGCCTAACACAGATGAACATCCACTATGTTATACTAATAGAATACTTCCCAGATGTCTATAGCCAGAAGATTAACAACAAGAGTTATGCCCGTCAACGTATGTCTATTTTTCTCAAGGAAGCCGGGTGCGAAGTAAGATTCCGGATGCGGAAAATCAGAAGAAGGCCTACATTGATTCGATAAAGGGAATGTTCAGCAGTTTAAAACCGTTTTTGAGCACTGTCAATACCGCACGGGCGAGGCTTAAACGGGCTGCGGCAAGCGCCTTGTTCCTGGCTTTGGCGATCGGAACCTCATGGTAGTAGTGACTAAAATCCCTGGCGATTTCGCGAAGATTTACAGCTAAAATTGAAGGATCCAGAATTTTTGCGGACCTTGAAACCAAATCAGGAAAATCGCCAAGCTTCCGGCATAATTCCCATTCATCGTTCCGATTGAGTAGTTTTGGATCCGCATCCATATCCAACACATCACTGGAAGCTTTCGCAATTAAGCTGTTGATACGAGCAGCTGTGTATTGGAGGTAGGGGCCCGAATTCCCGTTGAAAGATAGGGATTCATCGGGATTAAAAATCATATCCTTAGTTGGCGATACCTGAAGAAGGAAATAATGAAGCGCAGCCAGCGCAATTTTCTCAGCGATATCCGGTGCATCCTCCACCAACCCTTCCCTACCTTTCAATCTTATTTCGGCAAGTGCCAGAATAGAGAGCTTGTCGATCAGCTCATCGGCATCAACCACTGTTCCCTCTCTGGATTTCATCTTTCCTTCCGGAAGATTGACCATGCCATATGAGAGATGTCTGAGCTTACTTGCCCACGAATATCCGAGTTTATCCAGAACATGAAAAAGAGCCTTGAAATGATACTCTTGTTCGCTGCCAACAACGTAGATGAGCTGATCGAAGGGCCAGTCTTCATAACGGCTGACAGCTGTTCCAAAATCCTGCGTTATATACACCGTGGTGCCATCGGAACGAAGTAATACCTTTGTATCCAAGCCAATCTCGCCCATGTCAAAACAGATTGAACCATCCTTGTCTTTATGGAATATGCCCTTCTTCAAACCTTCTAATACCTGCGCACGCCCTTGCAAATAGGTTTCACTTTCTCTATAAATTCTATCGAAGCTGATTCCCGTCCTTCGGTAGGTTGCTTCAATTCCAGAGAGTGCCCATTTATTCATGGTATTCCATAGCTTTCTTACTTCTTTGTCTCCAGATTCCCAATCCCTAAGCATCTTCTGGGCCTTTTCTTCGACTGATTTATCTGTCCTGGCCCACTTAACAAACTTCACATAGAAATCACCCACAAATCTATCGCTTTTCACACGCAAATTTTCAGGAGTTTCGCCATTGCCGAATTCCTGATATGCGAGCATTGATTTACAGATATGCACTCCACGATCATTTACTAGATTAACCCTTAGCACCTTTGCCCCTCTCGCGGAAAATATCCGTGCACAACTTTCGCCAAGTATGTCGTTTCTCAGATGACCAAGATGCAGGGGCTTATTGGTGTTCGGACTGGAATACTCTATCATCACCTTCTGCCCGCAGAGTTCATTGCCATTTCCCCAACTTTCTTTCAAGGTAAAAATGCTATCGAACAACTCGGTTATGGCAACCACCCTGTCTACATGTATGTTTAGATAGCCACCTGCCGCATTAGCCCTAATACCCTCGGCAATTAACTTGTCAGCTATGGTTGAAGCAATTAGTGCAGGGCTCAGTTTGAGATATTTAGCATAGGGAAAAAGAGGAAAAGAGATATCACCCATTGTGCTCTCGGGCGGCCTTCCCACACTCATAATGTTTGAGAAGTTATCTGAAGTGTCCCCCTCCTTTGTTGCAAGTTCATGCAATTCATTCAAAATTCTGGTAGCCCAGATTTCCTTTACACCTGTCAATTGCGAGTCTCCTTACTCTGTCCCGGAAGAATTCTCTTCTCTTCAAATTCCAATAGTTTTTTGAGATTTTCCGCACTACGGTTAAATATGTTTTTAACTTCCTTTAGGTTTTCCAAGAATATCTGGTTTCCATGACCGCCTATCTCTGACATATTTGAAAGCGAATCATAGGTTCCCCCGCTGCCGCTCAAAACACCTCCCAGGATATCTGACATTGTTTTCAAGTCTCCTATCAACGGCACAGTTATAATCTGACTCTCCCGATCGAGTTGACCAAGCAATTCGAAAAAACGCTTTGAGGTGTCTATTCCTGAATTGGTTTCTTTCCATAGGTTTTCAAGCCGAATGCCATAGTTACCATCTGGGCGCAATTTGTTTTCAAAACTACGAATTTTATCCGGGATTTTTACGAATCTGTTGAAGGCCTCTTCAAAATCCTCCCTATTGGCCTTTTTATAGAACTTACCATCTATTTTAATGATATTCAGCACATGATAGAGTCTCGCTTGAAATATCTCCAAAAAGAGAACTTTCACGACGGCGAAACTTAACTCGTATCGAGGTTTGTAATGATCCGGAAACTCAGTTCCCCTGTATCCTGGAACCGAAGGAATTTCCGTCAATTCATATTGTTCCTTTAACCCTTCCAGGAGTTCTTGAACATGTTTTTGATTAGACCATTCTCGAAATCTGGCATTGAGCCGCTTGGTCCAGAATAGCTTAAATATTCTAAACCAGTCGTCCACGCCTGAGGCAGTAGTCGGCATGTAGTGAATATCTACTGCCAGAGACTTGAGTAAGAGTTCCCAGGGGATGGCGGTATTTACCTTTCGTACAACATTCAAACTGTGAACTGCCAGATTCATCCGTTCGCGAAGTTCTTTCTCAAGCCATTCGGAATCCTCGCTAATCTTGTCCTGTAAATCGAACAGGAAAATTGCTTCAAGTAAAATGGAAGTTGGAGGAGTCTGGAAAGCAAAGAGTACATCTCCGAGTTCCAGAAGAGGTATTCTCAGCACGCGAATCGTCGCACCCGCTGCTGCACCATTCTCGCCCGGTGGAAAGAGATTCAATATGCGGTTGTAGGGGAATCTGGCCAAGGATCTTAGTTGGAAAAGGACTTCTGTGTGAATATTCATTCGTTTACGCTGAGTGAGTTCAATGTCATTCAATATATCGTTAAATCTCAAAAATAATTGTTTTTTTATTTTAGAATGAGGAATATTTGGGATGTCATTGCTGCTTGGCAGCAACTGTGTTTCAAGTCGGGTTTGAACATCTTCAAATTCCAGCTTTCCCAGGAAGGCATAGAACTCACCCTTCTCATCTTCCAGGGCTTTAAGTATGGGTTCCTTAAAAACGTTCATAGCTGAACGCAGCTTTGCTATTACTTGATATAATTTTGGATTTATCAAACCTCTTCTACGGTCTAACAGTTCTGGAGCAACGTAATCTATCTTGCGATGAATTTTGCGAAGAAGAAATCTCTCTATCGCCTTATCTCTGCTTATACCCAGCAGGAAGCCCAGTATAATGATTTGAAGGCGTGCGAATATGGATAATCGGGCGAATTGCCTTTCTGGTATATATGGCTCATCGCTGGAGGCAATACCTTTATGCAGGGGCTCCGATTTATACAATTTGCTAATTCTCTTCAGTAGAGCGAGCCTCTCTTTCCCTGAAATTTCCTTAGCCAACCGATCAAAAACAGATTCCATAGGTTATAGGATAGCACTGTTGTCCCTGTCGAAGCTTCTAACTAATACAAAACTCTCGGAAAAATATGGCGTTAGGCATTCTAATTCGGCAAATTTTATGCACGCGACAGAAAAAATCAATATGAGAGACACTGAGCATGATAACCGTCAGCAAACCTATAAGCGTTTAAGATAGGCGCGCTTCACTCGAATAGACGAACCAATTGAATGAAGTATAGTCCCTAGGGGAATCGAACCCCTATTTGAAGAATGAGAATCTCCGGTCCTAACCGTTAGACGAAGGGACCCTGTCATATCGATTCAGACTTCCCGGGGAGGACTCGAACCCCCAAAGGCAGAACCAGAATCTGCAGTGTTACCAATTACACTACCGGGAACCGTCTATTTCGAGAGCAATCTATCTCAAGAGAAAGAGGCTAGTCAAGTTCTCGCATTATCATCGATACACTTTGAAACCTGTTTCAGACTACAAGCTTTCGTCGCTATAGTTAATCAGTGTCGTAACTTTCACTCCCTGGAGCTTTTTCTGAAAGCTTAGGAAAGTCAACCCAATAACACCGAATACGTTTTTTACCGTGGCACCACCTTTTTCAAGAATGGTTTTCGCCGCGCTCAACGTGCCGCCCGTTGCAATAAGATCGTCAATTAACAGCACTTCCTTGTCTCGCGGAATATCGGATTTATGAATCTCAACCGCTTCCATACCATATTCCAATTGATAATCCTGTCTCCAAGTGTCTCCGGGCAGTTTGCCGGCCTTGCGAACGAGAATCAAAGGTATATCAAGTCTATCCGCGAGTGGTGCAGAAAAGAGGAATCCGCGGGATTCAATCCCGGCAACTGCAGCAACGTCTGTGCCCTTATATATCTCCACCATTCTGTCTATGCAGTAACTGAAGGCTTGAGGATTTGTCAGTATACTTGTGATATCAAAGAACAGTATCCCTCCTTTGGGATAGTTCGGGATTTTACGAATCACCTTATCAAGATCAAACTCGGATTCCATAGTTATCTCCTTTGACTGCCTTTCATAACAACCAAACTCGCACAATATGCCTGTAAGAAGAAGGGCAGTCAATAAGGATTCCGACGGATTCGGCAGCAACTGAGATTAAGCTGATTGTAAGTTCCATTCTAAATCTTATGGGCCGGTTCTCGCACCGACAGGCTCACCAGGAGATGTAGCTTATGGATAGGGGCATTTGAATTTAGAGACCCGAGCCTGAGCATTTAGATTAAGGGGCGATCGCTTCCCTTTAAGGAGCAAGTGGTATCCAAGCCCAGCTATCATCGCTCCATTGTCAACGCAAAGATCTAAGGATGGGAAATATCCCTCAAGCGAAGAATCCTCATCAACAACGCGGCGAAGATAGCGATTAGCCGAAACGCCGCCTCCGAAGACTACGCGATTTATGCCAGTATCCTTTGCAGCCAATTTAAGTCTGCTTATCAGCATGTCGATTGCCGCTTTGCGAAAAGAGGCCGCTATATTCGTCGAACTTGCTTCCGTTCTTTTAGTGCGGAATTTTTCAAGCTGGTTGATGGCGGCGGTTTTCAATCCAGAGTATGAAAAATCGTATCGACGTGTGCCCAATCTGGGCTGGGGAAAATTAAAGGCACCAGAATCGCCATTTTCTGCTAAAGCATCTAGTTTGACTCCGCCGGGATATCCCATTTCATAATGTTTCGCCACCTTGTCGAAGGCTTCGCCACAGGCATCATCGATAGTTGCGCCTAAAATGCTTACTTCGTCTAGCGATTCCACTCTGCACAGTATTGTATGTCCCCCTGAAACTATTAAACCCAAATGGGGATAAGCAATTTCATTTTCCAGATGCGCCGCATACAGATGTGCCATGATGTGGTCTACTCCTATCCAGGACTTATCCGCAGCCCAGGCCAAACCCTTGGCATAGGAAAGTCCCACTAGCAGAGAGCCAATAAGTCCCGGTCTGTATGTAACGGCAATGCCATTTATTCCTGTTTCAAGAGACAGGCCTGAAGCTTTAAGCGCTTGAGAGGTCACCTCGTCAATCCACTCAACATGTAATCTTGAAGCTATCTCTGGAACAACGCCATTCCACGGCGCATGTCGTTCCACCTGACTCGCAACAATGTTTGACAGTATGGTTTTGCCTTCAGCGACAACCGCTACCGAACACTCATCGCAACTTGTTTCAATGCCAAGTATATTCATCGGATTGTCACTAAGGGAGTGGGAAAGGCCAAATTCAGAAGCTTAGCAAAGTGTGTATAAAAACTGGAAGGATTCTTCCCGAAAAAAGCAGAGCAACTTCCGGGCAGATTCGGCAAGTTCGAAAGTCTGACGAATAGTGAGCTCTGAAGGGCATGAAGAAATTCTCGGTACCAGCTCATCGGACTTGGACAGCTTCCTTAGTTATACATCAGTTCGCGAATCGGCGCGGCTTTTCTTCTTAATTTCTTCAAAGCTTTAATTTCAATCAGCCGAGCGGTTTCGGAGGAAATCCCCATTCTTTTGCCAATCGAATTCAAGGAAAGTCGCTTCGCACGATTAATGGCGAATCGATATATTAGAATCTTGCGTTCGCGTTCTCTTAGCATATTCAGAACACGCATAGCTTCTTCCTTAAGAGCTTTGTCATCCAGAGCTTTGTCCGGATTATACGAATCATCCTCTAGCATATCAAGCAGAGTATTACTACTGCTACTAACTGCAGTATCCAGGGATACAGTAGAATACGTAAAATCAATGAGCGAAATAATCTCAGATTTATCCATATCCGCATGCACGGAAAGTTCCTCTACGCTAGGTTTTCTGCAGTACTGCTGTGAAAAATCTTCTCTGCACTTCTGGATATGACTCAGTTTCGCCTGCTTCCGATGAGGAATCCTAATTGTTCCTTTTTTTCTAATCAAAGCGCGACGTATTGCCTGTTTAATCCAATAGGCTGCATAAGTGCTGAATCTGATATTCCTTCGATAATCGAATTTTTCAGCCGCTTTCAACAGGCCGGTATTACCTTCCTGAATTAAATCCATAAGGCACAACTCGGAACAGACAAAGGGCCTTGCAAGTCTTACCACTAAACGAAGATTCGCATTGACAAGGGTAGTAAAAGCCTCCTCATCACCCCTCTTGATACGACGTGAGCATTCCAGTTCCTGATCGTGATTAAGTAGCGCAAAACGACCGATTTCTCTGAAATAGGAGCTGGGCACAAAGTTTGAATCATCACTCATCTTGTCTTTATCTACCATCACATCAGATATAGAAGCAAGTTGCGTGCCAAAATCCGGATTCTACTTTGAATTAGAATATTTATTTATGTCAAAAGAAATTAAATTCAAAACGGCAATAGGCAGCTTATATTCAAGATAAGTATTGTATGCTTTTTTATAACATCAAATAGTCTATTAATGCCACACAACTAACTACTTCGTATCAAAGCCCATAGAATTCTGGCAGGGAAGCTCATTTTAACTAGCCTATATCAACACTCCCGCGAGGTATATAGTTTGAAAGCTGCTTGTATATCATCTCGGCAATACCCAGATTAGCCACTTTGCTTACAGCTTCTGCATACTCATCATAGAGCTTGTCCTCGAAAAGCTTCTCACCAGCATTTTTTGGAATCAAGCTGTCATCGTTGAGCGTATCGCGCATTGAATCCAGCACTACTTCGACAAATAAGGCTTCGAACTCCCCACTAAGCGCCCGAAGTTCATCTTGGCTATCGACATTCGAACGACGGTTCAAACTGGTTATTCGACCGGCCATTCTATTCTCTTCATAGATTGCTCCCGCACTCTGCAGTAGTCCGATATCCATTCTGAAACCTCCTATCGTTTCAATCCATTCGCGGTGCCCAACATTGAATCGGAAGTTTGAATCGCCCTGGAATTAAGCTCATAGGCCCGTTGGGCAACAATCATTCCAACCATCTCCTTAACCACCGACACATTCGACATCTCAAGAAATTTGTAATGAAGCTTGCCCATGCCCTCTACACCCGGCATCCCTCTAACAGCATCCCCGGATGCTCCAGTTTCTACAAAAAGGTTTTCTCCAATCGCTTCCAATCCGGCTGCGTTAACAAAGCGGAAAAGCATTATCTGTCCCACGGCGATGGGATCCTCCTGTTCCGGGATTCTAACAGTAACCCGTCCCTGCTGATTCACCGCTAAACTTTCGGGCAAATAGTTCTCCGGTAGAATTAATTCTGGCAACAACCGATAACCATTCGAGTTGACAAATTGGCCGTTAGAGTCAATCTTGAACGACCCGTCCCTAGTGTATCCGATACTGCCGTCTATATTTAACACACGAAAAAATCCCTCACCGGCAATAGCCATATCACCGACACCATCGGTTTGTCTCAATGAGCCCTGTGTAAAAATCCGCTGAGAGGCGCCAACTCGAACGCCATGACCCACCTGAATTCCAGTGGGAGTGACAGTACGTTCTGTGGCAGGCGTTCCAGCGATGCGAGCGTTATGATAAATCAAATCCTCAAAATCTGCGCGCATCTGCTTGTAGCCGGTAGTATTCACATTGGAAAGATTGTTAGAAATTGTATCAATATTGAACTGCTGTCCATGCATCCCCGTAGCAGCCACCCATAAAGATCTCATCATATCGCGTCACTCCTAAATCGCAAGATTTTCCCCACCAGCTTCGCCATACACTCCAACCGTGGCAAAGCACAAAAGTGTCTAGTATCGTGCCGCCTGGCTTATCAAGCGATTCAGCAAAGAATCATGAGTTAAAACAACCTTTTGATTCGCTTCATAGGCCCTGTTAACTTCAATCATATTCACCATTTCAGTTACCGGATTCACGTTAGAGCTCTCAAGGAAGCCCTGCAAAACACCCGGTCGGTCCGCTCCCTCTAAGTTTCGGGCGAATCCGGAATTCTCATTATCGGTCCAAAAGCTCGTACCCTGCTTCTGCAAGTATCGTCGCCGTGGGAAGCCTACAACCCTAATAGTGTCGACCAATTCGGCATCGTCATCTCCCACGTCCTTCTCCCAAATCCTACCCAGCTTGTCAATCGAAACAACATCCTTACTTATTCGGATAATACCCCCCCCTCCGAACACCGGAAAACCATCCTTGGTTTCCAGAATCTGTTCCTTACCAAGCCAGAACGACCCATTGCGCGTATAGCGGAGTCCCTGCGGTGTGTCTATCACAAAGAATCCCGCATCATCGAGCGCCAAATCGAAGGTGTTTTCGGTAACCTTCAAGGAACCTTGTTCAAACACGGTATAGGATTCGTTATATTCCACACCCGTACCCAATTTTCCTACAAGCGGCGCCACATCCACACTTCCAGCGGGAAACCGAAACACTCCATCGTCCTCAAAACGTCGGATAAGAAGTTCGGGAAATGCTTTATGAACTGAGATATCTCGCTTGTATCCATTCAAATCGACATTAGCCAAGTTGTTTGATAATGCATTCAAACGGTGCTCCTGGGCACGCATGCCACTTGCACCCGTGTACAATCCTCTAATCATCCGCACATCCCCAAGGTTTAATTCAACGAACCTTACACCTTATCATCGGAATTACTTCTTCCAACTTGATAATGAGATGAAAGAGAGATGTCGACTCTTGATACTATTAATCACATTCTTTCGTCTATCAGACAGGCGGAACAAAACCGAAAAAAACGTCGTTAGTCAGTTTTCTTCACAAAGTGATTGACGAATAGACGCTGACGCCTTATTGAATAGAATCAAACACCCTGTTATGAACGGACTTAGGCAGCTAAATACACATCTAAGGGGTAGGCGTCTACTCTATTTCTCCACATTCATCGCCGCGGCCGCAGCCTCGTTTTTTGGTCTGCTGCAACCTCAGATTGTCGGCATAGTAATCGATGTTGGTATCGGGAAAAAGACATGGACGGGAGCTCCCTGGTTAGCCGCGCAGTTTGACAGGCTCAACTCTCAAAATTTAATACTGTATGGAGCCCTGTTTTCGATAGCACTGATGGCTATTTCAGGATTTTTCATGTATCTTCAATATCGGTGGTCGGCCATCGTCGCCGAGGATACATCCAAAAGAATAAGAGAACGTCTCTACAACCATTTGCAGAATCTTGATTACGAATACCATACAAAATCCAACACGGGCGATTTAATTCAGCGATGCACCAGCGACGTCGATACGATAAGGAATTTTCTATCGACACAGGCCAATGAAGTGGGAAGTGGCATATTTCTTGTGATAACAACTGCGGTGCTTATGGCTTCGCTGAATAAACCGCTAACTTTCTTCTCGATGGCAGTATTCCCTATTCTATTTCTTTTTGGCTATATCTTTTTCTCAAAGGTTAAAATTCTCTTTAGTGCGACTGATGAAGCCGAGGCTCGCCTGAGTGAAACTCTCCAGAAAAATATTCATGGAATTAGAGTAGTTAGAGCTTTTGCAAGAGCGGATTATGAGATTGAAGGATTCGATACGAAGAACATCGAATATCGAGATAGATCCTTTCATTTAACTAAGCTTCTGGCCTGGTACTGGTCGATTTCGGAAATAATGTGCTTTTCTCAAATAGGCATCGTCATGGCCGTGGGCGGCTGGTGGGCAGCTGGTGGCAAAATAACTTTGGGCACTGCTATCGTGTTTTTCACATATGTGGGCCGCCTCCTCTGGCCCGTTAGGGAAATGGGTAGAACTCTAACTGAAATGGGCAAGGCAATGGTATCTCTCAGACGCATTCAGGAAGTGTTTGACATCCCTCCTGAGCGGGAAACTGGTGCTTATCAGAGAAAAATACGGGGAGAAATAGAATTCAGGAACGTCAGTTTTCAGTACAAGAACCAACGTCCGGTATTGAGAAACATAAACTGCAAGGTTGGGCCGGGGGAAATTGTTGGCATACTTGGACCGACCGGCTCCGGCAAGAGTACGCTGGTTCATCTCCTTCCACGCCTATACAGGCCCAACGAAGGTCGGGTTCTAATCGACAGTGTTGATGCTGGCAGTTGGCGAAGTGAGAGCTTGCGGAGCCAGGTGTGTATTTCTCTGCAGGAGACTTTCTTGTTTAACCGAAGCCTGAGGGAAAACATAATCTTAGCCGCGCCCGAGATTGCGGATGGGCTAATTGAAACCTCCACGGAGGCCGCATATCTTGGGGAGGTAATCGAGAATTTTGAGGACGGTTATGAAACTCTGGTTGGAGAGGGCGGTGTTACACTCTCTGGAGGACAAAAGCAAAGAGTTGCTATAGCAAGAACCCTTATTCGACTCCCCAGGGTTATTATCCTTGATGATTGCTTTAGCGCTGTCGACACTCAAACAGGTGCCAATATCCTGGCAGAAATCAGAAAACGCTTTATCGATACAACCATCTTCATAGTGACGCATCAGGTGAGCACATTGAAAGAGGTAGATCGCATTCTGATACTCGAGAATGGCGGTATCAGTCATGAGGGCTCCCACGAAGAACTGATTCGGGGAGACAATCTATACAGACGAATCTGGGATATCCAGAATGTGCCTCCGGAAACGGATTTGATATGAACTCTCAGAAGAAACGACGCTTCGATTTCCTTACCTGGCGCAAGTTATTCCGGTTTGTTAACTTGCGTAGGAAATATATGTCCGCAATGGTTGTTTTGATGATAATCGTTGCGGCTATAGAGGTGGTTCAACCGTTCATTGTCGGTTGGCTTATAGATAGAGTGATTATACCTGAGAATTTTGAATACATGTACCTGTTTGTTATCGTATTTGGCTTGCTGGGAATTATACAGGCGGCAAACATCTTCGTTCTCATCGTGATTGCGGGGAAGCTTGAAGTTGGTATTTGCTACGATATTCGCAAAGAGGGTTTCAATCGCTTACAGGAACTCAGTTTCTCGTATTACGACCGAACGCCCACAGGCTGGATTATGACAAGAATGACCTCGGACATAACTAGATTGGGAGATGTTATTACCTGGGGGTTTGTCGATATTTCCTGGGGCTTAGCCTATATGCTAATCATGGCGATAACGATGTTCGCTGTGAATTTCCGCCTCGCAATGGTGAGCCTCTCTGTCATCCCACCCCTAATTCTGATAACTCTTTGGTTTCAGAAGAAGCTCTTGAGAGGTTATCGAAAAATTAGAAACGTCAATTCCCGTCTTACTGCCGGATATAATGAAGGCATAGAGGGAGCCCGCACTACTAAAACACTAGTTCGCGAGAAAAGGAACACCCGGGAATTCGAAGAAATCACGAATACTATGCGGCGACGCACCGTTCGAACCGCGACTGTTGCAGCCTTCTATCTGCCAGCGGTTTTAACTTTCGGAGCGGTTGGAACCGCCCTTGCACTCTGGCGCGGAGGCAGCGCCCTATTAGCCGGAACGGGGATTACCTATGGTGCATTGGTTTCTTTCGTTTTTGCTACAGCCGGCTTCTTCGAGCCTGTAATGGAGTTAAGTCGGGTCTTTGCCGACTTGCAGTACGCACAGGCTTCGGCGGAGAAAGTTCTTTCTCTGTTGGAGGAAGTGCCGGATATCAGAGAAGAGGGAACGAAACCTCTTTTGAAGTCAGGATTGCCTGGAATTGAAGGGGCAATTAGGTTTGAATCGGTTGATTTTCAATACAGAAAGGGCGAGGTGGTACTTCAAGATTTCAATCTAGAGGTTCAGGCGGGGGAAATTCTCGCACTTGTAGGGGAAAGCGGAGCCGGGAAAAGCACTGTAGTTAATCTGGTTTGCCGCTTCTATGAGCCCACCAGGGGGCGTATTCTGATTGATGGCATCGATTATCGGAAGCACTCTCAAGTCTGGTTGCAATCTAGACTGGGTTATGTTCTCCAAACTCCCCACCTGTTTAGTGGATCTGTTATGGAGAATATTCGCTATGGGAGATTGGAGGCCTCCGATGATGAGGTGATTGAGGCAGCCAAGCTGGTTGGAGGACACGATTTCATACTGAATATGGTAGATGGCTATGCGTCGGATGTAGGAACCTCAGGTGCAAAACTGAGTATGGGCGAAAAACAACTGATTTCCTTTGCTAGAGCAATTCTGGTAAATCCAGCAGTTTTCGTATTGGACGAGGCAACCAGCAGCGTGGACACTCAAACGGAGGAGGCAATTAGGAAGGCTATTCATAGAGTATTGGAAAGGAGAACCAGTTTCATAATTGCTCATCGGCTTTCTACAATTCGAGAAGCAGACAGGATTGTGCTTCTTTCCAAAGGAAGAATAATCGAGGAGGGGCCGCATGAAACGCTGATTCGGCGCCGTGGGGCTTATTGGGAGCTTTATACAAGGCAGCTTAGACTGGAGAGTGAAACCAGGCTACTCGAATAGGGCAAGATTGAGATGCCGGCTTTCTGTTAAACGGAGGCGAAAATGGGGCTTGCATTTAATGCCAGGCATTGCTTATCCGAACCGCCAAATCTTTTACTCATACCTTCTTCAAGTATTCTGCGAGCTAAGACTTGGTGGCGTTTTTCTTGCTATCGCTGTAGGGTATTTGGATTACCATTCGATCGCGGCATAGGAATGCATTGGGGAAAAAATCACGACATTCCTTTTGAAGTGTTTTGAGTTCGTAGTCGGTGTAACGCGGACTATAGTGAATAAGACCCATCCGATGGATATTCCCTGCCCGGACTGCTAATTGACCGGCCTGACGCGCGGTAAGATGGCGTTTCTCAACTGCTGTGTCGGCATGGACTTCACCAAACATCGCCTCGCATATGAGCAAATCTGAACCACTAACTTCCGATGGGATGGAGTTGCGCCAGGTGGTATCAGTTACGTAGGAAACTTTGCGACCTTCGCGCGGCGCCCCCATTACCTGACCCGGGGTTATAATCCTTCCGTCCTCAAGTTGTACGTCCTCCCCCCTTTGCAGTCTGCCCCATAGAGGACCTCTGGGCACTCTGATATCTTCAGCCTTTTCGGGAAGGAATACACCTGGTCTGGCATCTTCCTCAAAAGAGTATCCAACACAAATCTTCGAGTGACGCATTGGGAATGAACGAATTTTGTAGCCTTCCCTGCGGTAAACTTCCTGAGGAATATGGGGCCGGGCTATCTCTCTAATTTCGATTGGGTAATTGATGTGCATATCTAGAACTCTGCGATTAGTTTCGATATACTCCTGTATTTTCGGCGGTCCGATTATTACAAGTGCTTCATTGCGTTCCACTTGTGAACTCAGCATCAGGATGCCGGGAAGCCCAGTTACGTGATCAGCGTGAGTGTGACTAATCAGAATTGCCGTAATTCTCTTCCACTTCAAATTGAGCTGGCGGAGGCTGACCTGAGTTGCCTCACCGCAGTCGAATAAGAATAACTCTCCTTCCCGACGTAAAAGCATGGAGGTAAGATTTCTGTTAGGGAGGGGCATCATGCCACCTGTGCCAAGTATGAAGCTTTCCATTGTGAGGGAATGTAACGATTTTTTAAGTGATTGGGAAGCAAGGAAATTTCTGTTCAAACTCCAAGATATGCAGCCCTCACTTCTTCATCTTCCAAAAGAGCCCCCGCCGAATCAGCTTTCACTATTCTACCATTTTGGATGACATATCCCCTGTCGGCGATTTTCAATGCCATATTGGCGTTCTGCTCAACAAGGAAGATGGTTGTTCCTTGTTCCTTGTTAATCCTGGTGATGATTTCAAAAATCTGCTGCACGATTAGCGGAGCAAGTCCAAGCGACGGCTCATCAAGAAGAAGTATCCGCGGTCTAGCCATGAGCGCCCGACTTATCGCCAGCATCTGCTGTTCACCGCCGGAAAGCGTGCCGCCCGTTTGGTTCTTACGCTTCGAGAGAATTGGAAAGAGACTGAACACGTATTCAATATCATCTTTGCGCTCTTTTTTATCGGAACGAAGATATGCCCCCATATCCAAATTTTCCACAACTGTAAGAGATGAGAACATGCGCCTGCCCTCAGGTACTTGGCTCATTCCCATGGCGACAATTCTATGTGGTGCCATATCAGTGATATCAATCCCGTCAAATTCTATAGTGCCGCTGTGCGGAGTCTTGATTCCGCTGATAGTCATCAAGGTTGTGGACTTGCCAGCGCCGTTTGCACCAATAAGACAGATTATTTCTCCTTTGTTCACTTTGAGACTGATTCCTTTCAAAGCCTTGATATTCCCGTAATAGGTGTGAACTGAGTCAAGCTTGAGCATATTCTATTCTCCCAGATATGCCTTTATCACGGCAGGATTCGCCTTTATTTCGGCAGGAGTTCCTTCAGCAATCAATTCCCCATAATCAAGAACATATATACGTTCGGCAATACTCATAACCAAGTTCATGTCATGCTCAATCAGCAATATTGTTATTTGCTCTTCATCGCGGATTTTACTGATAATGTAATCAAGCCTTTTTGTCTCGGCGAGATTCATGCCGGCGGCCGGCTCATCCAGCAACAGAAGTTGAGGTTCTGTTGCCATAGCCCGAGCTATTTCCAGAAGGCGCTGGGGGCCATATGGAAGATTTGAGGCAGTTTCATTGGCATACCTTTCCAGTTTGAGCTTTTTCAGTATTCCCATGCTTGTATCGATAACACCCTGTTCCTCAGCGCGCGTCTTTCCATCACGCAGTATTGCTCCCAAAATTCCTGCCTTCAATCTCGTATGGCAACCTATCATTACGTTTTCCAAAGCAGTCATACTGTTGAAGAGGCGAATATTCTGAAAGGTGCGAGCTAGTCCCAACTCGGTTATTTTGTTGGGATTCAGCCCGTTAATCCTCACAGTTTTTTTGTTACTATTGTAAACTGTTATATCACCCTCTGTAGGTGTATATAGGCCCGTGATACAGTTGAACAGTGTTGTTTTACCCGCTCCGTTTGGCCCAATAAGAGCGACTATCTCACACTTATCGATGTGGATATTCACGCAATTGACCGCGTGAAGTCCACCAAAAATCATTGAAAAATTCCTTATATCAAGAATGGTATCACTCATGAACTGCAGTCTACTTCTTTGACAGTGTAGTGCTTCCTCAGCTTCGGAATGATTCCTCGTGGCCTGAATATGGGCATTATTACAAGGACAACGCCGAACATAAGCATCCTATAGTCGGAAAGAGCACGAAAATACTCCGGAATCAGAGTTACTAAGAGGGCACCGAGTATTACACCGGGAATTGAGCCCATACCGCCTAGTACCACAGCAACAAGTATCATTACAGATTCCAGCAGAGTGAAACTTCCCGGGTTGATATAAGTGGTTTTTGCCGCCAAAATGACACCAGCCAGTCCAGCCCAAAATGCTCCCAAAGCAAAGGTGATCAGTTTATTTCTTGTAAGGTTGATTCCCATCGACTGAGCTGCAATTTCATCTTCTCTCATGGCCTCCAGTGCTCTGCCTATCCTGGAATTCTCAAGGCGCCGGATAATAAAAATGCTGAAAACCACCAACACCGCGCAAATATAAAACAAATAATTTGTGGCTTCCTGAAGGGATAATGCACGTATAAAAGCCGCGCGCGGTATCTGAGCAATACCCTCGGCCCCTTTGGTGAAATCTGACAAATTCAGAAGCAGCAATCTCATGATTTCCCCAAATGCCAGGGTGACGATGGCAAGATAATCACCTCTTAGCCGTAGAACGGGGAAACCAATGAGTATGCCAAAAAGTGCGCCAGAGACGGCACCAAGCGGAAGAGCAAGCCAGAACTGCATGCCCCAATACAGATACATGAGAGCGTAGTTATAGGCGCCCATGGCATAGAATGCAGCATAACCCAAGTGCAACAGACCACCATAGCCGATAACGATATTCAACCCGAGTCCTAGAATCACGAACATCAGACCACTGGTGATTATGCCAACCTGGTAAAGATTCACCATCCATGGAAACCAGATAACCAACAGCGCCAAGGCGGCAAGCAAAACTGCTCTAATTTTCTTCTTACCCCACAGCAAACCGAGTACTTCTCTTCCCCTGCCAGCATTTAATTTCGATCCCTTGTCACGACGGGATAGCAAATACCTCCAAATCCATGATAGACTAAAGGTTCCGATACCAACCCAGAGCAAATTCATCCAGCGCCAGCTTACCAGGGATTCCCTTGGCTTCACCTTAATAACCATGATTGGAAAGGTGATAAGCATCATCCAAAGGGCATTGAGAAGTGTGGTTCTCAATGTCTTGAAAAAACTTGCCTTCAAACCTTTTCCACCTCGTTGCGTCCAAGTAAACCGGAAGGTTTGAAAATCAAAACAATTATAAGAATTATAAAGGCAAATGCGTCTTCATAAGCACTGGAAATATATCCTGCACCAAAACTCTCTGCCATACCAAGCACGAAACTGCCAAGTACTGCTCCAGGTATACTTCCAATCCCACCAAGCACAGCCGCTACAAAGGCCTTGATACCTGCCAGGAAGCCGATATAGAAGTTTATTTGTCCCATGTGATTTGCAATCAGCACCCCCCCAATTGCCGCGGTCACCGAACCAATAACAAACGTGTATGTTGCCACTCTATTCATATCAATTCCAACCAGTTGGGCCATAATCCTATCCTGGGCCGCCGCTCTCATTGCTTTTCCCATCTTGGTAAACCTGATGAACAGAGTTAACGAAATCATTACCACTACAGTTGTAACCACTATAGTCAGTTGAGTAGTCGTGATTGGTGAAACCCCTGGAGTTAACCAGGGAATATCCGGAATCATCGAGCGAAATGACAGGAAATCAGATGTTTGTGCTAGGCGGACATAGTTTTGGAGTATCAACGACATACCTATCGCACTTATCAGAGCAGTGAGTCTAGGCGCTTGCCTGAGCGGGCGGTAAGCGATTCGTTCCATTGTAGCACCATGAGCAGCGGAGAAAAATATCGCGGCAACCAGGGATATGAGAAAAATCATAGGGGGAGCTAAATCTGTGGTAATTTGTAATGCGCCACCTACGATGAGCGCGGTGAAAGCGCCAATCATATAAATCTCACCGTGAGCAAAGTTGATGAGTTTAAAGACGCCATACACCATCGTATAGCCGAGAGCTATCAGGGCATAGATGCTGCCTTTAGTCAGCCCGGCAAGCACAAGCTGTAGAAAGTACTCCAACTAGCAACTCCTAGGACAGTCGCCATAACGCTGCGTCAAAAAAATGAACCTGCCCTCCAGTGGGCCGCCACCCTCAAAATAGGATTGATTGAGTTAGGTTTTCTCTACAGTTCTACATATTCACCGTTTTGAACCTGATAAATCGAATATTCCATACCAGTAGCATCGCCCTTTTCATCGAAAGTGATATTGCCGAGCGGTGTATCAACATAGTTTGCGCGCAGTGCGTCCATTATGGCCTGCCCTTCAGTGCTGTTGGCGTTTTCTATCGCTGTAAGCAGCGCAATGGTAGCAGCATATGCATTGGGGAAAAATGCGCCTGGCTCCTCTCCAAATTCAGACCTATGCTTTTCAGCTGCCTCCTGGTTCATGGGGTTATCCGTCGTATCCATGGGACCGGATGCATAGACGCCTTCGGAGTCCTTTCCCGCAACCTCAACAAAGGTGTTGTCTTTTACACCGTCATCGGAAACAAAAGGTATATCCAGGCCCATGCGATTCATCTGCTGTACCAGTTTTGAAGCTTCGGGATGATAACCACCGTAAACAAGTACCTGGGCGTCTGATTTGGCAACCTTATTCAATACGGCCGAATAATCCACGGCTCCTTCAGTAATACCTTCATAAAGCACTACCTCTGCTCCCTGTTTTTCAAGATAGCTTACCGTGAAATCCGCAAAACCTTTCCCATAATCCTGCCTGTCATGAAGTACAGCAACCGATTTCAATCCAAGCTGGTCAACTATGAAGCTTGAGACGGTTAAGGCCTGAGCATCGTCCGGAGCGATAGTGCGAAAGAAATTCGGATAGTCTCCGCTCTGAGTAAGTGGCGGGTTAGTAGCGGAGGGACTAATCGCAGGAATGCCGGCCTCTTTGTAGATACCCAGAGCACTCTTTGTTGCCCCAGAGCAGATATGGCCAATGACAGCTACTGCGCCCTTCCCCACAACCAGGGCGGCGCTATTTGCCGCAATTTCGGCCTTGCAAACGTCATCTTCCACAATAAGCTCAATCTGCTTCCCTAATACACCACCCTTTGCGTTCCAATCGGCAACAACGAGTTCAGCCGCCTTAACTGTTGGAATGCCATAGGATGCAAGATTGCCCGAATGGACTCCAACAACCGCAATCTTGATTGTTTCGCCATCGTCTGCGCCATTGGCAAATAGCGCGGTGCCCACAAGAATCAAAGTGAAAATCAAGGCTATTTTTCTCATTCAGTATTCCTCCTTATACCTTCCTCATTATATCGATATCTTCCTCATTATATCGATATCTTCCTCATTATATCGATATCTTCCTCATTATATCGAATTGTATCAAAGTCTTGATTAAGATATCTTTATAAACATAAAAACTGGAATTATGTCAACTGCAAAGGTAGTTTTCTTAACGCATAAAACGTAGTTGTTACCTGCATCTTTTTGGAAAACAATATTTGCACAAGTCTTTTTGAACTCCCAGCCTTCCGAGTATTGGAAAACTGGCTCGCCGTTTAGTCGCTTTTAAGGGGTTTTTACTCATCTCAGCACTTCAATGTGGTGCTTAACTTCAGTAGACGCCTTTGGCAGGATAACTTCGCTGCTTACGCCGAAATCTTTGTACGATTGATGACAGAATCGCATCGACCCAATCTTCAGGAGCAGTTGACTGAACTGAGTCGAAGTAGCAATTTATCCGCCACAAGCGCAAGTATCGCTACTTTGTTACAGAAAACCTCAAATTCGCGTGGGCGAGCGGTGTTTTCTTCGGATAAATCACAGAGGCCGCTTAATCGAAGTATCAGATGCGCAAGTTCATGCAAAAACGCAAAGGTTCTCACTAAAGTGTGTTTCTTTGCGATTTACGACAATCAATGGCATCTGGTCGAAAGATACAGAATACCTCATCATCTGTTTTGGAAGACTGCATCCATACTGCGTCAGCATCTTCATCCTATAGTTACAACTTAGACGAAAGCACTTTGAGGAGGGATTTTGGGGGTTTTTTCCAGCTCTGTTAACGATTCTCGCTGCTCTGGATTTCTCCACAGATCGATGAGAATTTCCGGCGCAATATCTTAGGAAAGTGAATCCGTGACAGAGGGGATAATCTTCCAGCGGGGGGTACTTCAGGAGGTTCTGATAAGAAGATTGCGCTGAAGCTCACACGATATACTCGGGAGGTTTTCTTGAACCGGTTATATGGTGGGTTTATCTTTTCCGCTTTTCCAGCTCCTTTGATACTCCGATTTTGCTTGACGCATAATCAGTGTCCATTTTCACAAAATCTTACGAACCAAACGAGTAATCTTAGGATTTATCTCCGCTTTGTAGCGTCTTGGTATTCATTCATTCTGCAAATCTACGATATCATGGACAGCAAAACCTGTCTGCTTTTTCGGAGAATGGCCGAAACGATTATAATCGACAACCCATTGCATGAAGGTGTAGACACATAGCGTGCTGGGGATACCTACCGAAAAAGACATCCAGTTACATCATCTTGACTCTAGTCCTTATACTCCTTCATCAGCATTCTCACAAGGACTCCAGATTCAAGCGGGTAACAACTTCTGCCGGTAAAACGGGGGCTATTGAAGGATGGCAGTGGCGCCGGCAGCACGGCGCAGTTTTACCACCCCGGCAGAGTGACTGTGGACTCATTCGGCAATGTCTATGTGGCAGATTTTAGCAATCACCGCATCCGGAAAATCACGCCGGCAGATAGAATAGAAGATAGAGTGGTAAGTACCTTAGCCGGCAGTGGCACAGCGAGTTCTGGGAATGGCACCGGCACCACGGCACAGTTCAAGCGCCCCACCGGAGTGGCTGTGGACTCATTCGGCAATTTCTATGTGACAGATTATAGCAATCACCGCATCCGGAAGATAGAGTACAAGGTGCCCTGGGCAGCGACGCGATGGCTTCTCATGTCAATGTGGTATCTTTTAGAACTGCCCCGGACGAAGGCCGGAGCGGATTATCGCTTTGAAAGCAGACGCTGAGTTTGAGAAGACTTCTATTTCCTTGGTGAATCGGGGTGAATTAAGCTGTAATAATGTTTTAGACTATAATTAGTTATGCAACCATACAGGAGGAGCAACCATATAGGAAGAATTATGAACAGAATATCCAGTATCTTGGTTTTGGCTCTTATGAGCCTTTTGGTATCCTGCAAGGTTCCCGAAAGCATGGCCTGGGTGGTAAGCACCTTTGCCGGCAGCACAGAGGGTTTTGCAAATGGCATCGGCAACACGGCACAGTTTAATAATCCCGTCGGAGTGACTGTGGACTCATCCGGCAATGTCTATGTGGCAGATGCCATCCGGAAAATCACGCCGGCAGATAGAATAGAAGATAGAGTGGTAAGCACCTTTGCCGGCAGTGGCACAGCGAATTCTGGGAATGGCACCGCCAACACAGCACAGTTTAACTTCCCCACCGGAGTGGCTGTGGACTCATCCGGCAATTTCTATGTGGCAGATGCTAACAACCACCGCATCCGGAAAATCACGCCGGGAGGGGTGGTAAACACCATAGCCGGTACTGACACACCAGGTTTTGCGGATGGCATCGGCAACACGGCACAGTTTAACTACCCCACCGGAGTGGCTGTGGACTCATTCGGCAATGTCTATGTGGCAGATCAATTCAACCACCGCATCCGGAAAATCACGCCGGCGGGGGTGGTAAGCACCTTGGCCGGCAGCACAGAGGGTTTTGCGGATGGCACCGGCAACACGGCAGAGTTTAACTACCCCACCGGAGTGGCTGTGGACTCATTCGGCAATGTCTATGTGGCAGATCAATTCAACCACCGCATCCGGAAAATCACGCTGGCGGGGGTGGTAAACACCATAGCCGGTACTGACACACCGGGTTTTGCGGATGGCACCGCCACCGCAGCAAAGTTTAACGGCCCCACCGAAGTGGCTGTGAACTCATCCGGCAATGTCTATGTGGCAGATACACACAACCACCGCATCCGGAAAATCACGCCGGCGGGGGTGGTAAACACCTTGGCCGGTACTGACACACCGGGTTTTGCAAATGGCACCGGCAACACGGCACAGTTTAACGGCCCCTTCGGAGTGGCTGTGGACTCGTCCGGCAATGTCTATGTGGCTGATTATAGCAATCACCGCATCCGGAAAATCACGCCGGCGGGGGTGGTAAGCACCTTGGCCGGAACAGGCACAGAGGGTCATGCGGATGGCACCGGCAACACGGCGCAGTTTAATAATCCCGGCGACGTGGCTGTGGACTCATTCGGCAATATCTATGTGGCAGATAGTGACAATCACCGCATCCGGAAAATCACGCCGGCAGATAGAATAGAAGATAGAGTGGTAAGCACCTTGGCCGGCAGCACAGAGGGTTTTGAGAATGGCACCGGCACAGAAGCACAGTTTAACCTCCCCTACGGAGTGGCTGTGAACTCATCCGGCAATGTCTATGTGGCCGATACACACAACCACCGCATCCGGAAAATCACGCCGGCGGGGGTGGTAAACACCATAGCCGGTACTGATACACCGGGTTTTGCAAATGGCGCCGGCAACACGGCACAGTTTAACGGCCTCTTCGGAGTGGCTGTGGACTCGTCCGGCAATGTCTATGTGGCTGATTATAGCAATCACCTCATCCGGAAAATCACGCCGGCGGGGGTGGTAAGCACCTTTGCCGGAACAGGCACAGAGGGTCATGCGGATGGCACCGGCAACACGGCGCAGTTTAATAATCCCGCCGACGTGGCTGTGGACTCATTCGGCAATGTCTATGTGGCAGATGAAAGCAACCACCGCATCCGGAAAATCACGCCGGCAGATAGAATAGAAGATAGAGTGGTAAGCACCTTTGCCGGCAGTGGCACAGCGAATTCTGGGAATGGCACCGGCACAGCGGCACAGTTTTACTTCCCCGGCGGAGTGGCTGTGGACTCATCCGACAATGTCTTTGTGGCAGATAGTGGCAACAACCGCATCCGGAAAATCACGCCTGCGGGGGTGGTAAGCACCTTGGCCGGCAGCACAGAGGGTTTTGCGGATGGCATCGGCAACACGGCACAGTTTAACGGCCCCCTCGGAGTGGCTGTGGACTCATCCGGCAATGTCTATGTGGCAGATTCATACAACCACCGCATCCGGAAAATCACGCCGGCGGGGGTGGTAAGCACCATAGCCGGTACTGACACACCGGGTTTTGCAAATGGCACCGGCAACACGGCACAGTTTAACGGCCTCCTCGGAGTGGCTGTGGACTCATCCGGCAATGTCTATGTGGCAGATTATAACAATCACCTCATCCGGAAAATCACGCCGGCAGATAGAATAGAAGATAGAGTGGTAAGTACCTTAGCCGGAACAGGCACAGAAGGTCATGCGGATGGCACCGGCAACACGGCACAGTTTAACGGCCCCCACGGAGTGGCTGTGGACTCATCCGGCAGTATCTATGTGGCAGATAGTGGCAACAACCGCATCCGGAAAATCACGCCGGCAGATAGAATAGAAGATAGAGTGGTAAGTACCTTAGCCGGCAGCACAGAGGGTTTTGCGGATGGCACCGGCACAGAAGCACAGTTTTACTCCCCCACCGGAGTGGCTGTGGACTCATCCGGCAGTATCTATGTGGCAGATCAAGTCAACCACCGCATCCGGAAAATCACGCCGGCGGGGGTGGTAAGCACCTTGGCCGGCAGCACAGAGGGTTTTGCGGATGGCACCGGCACAGAAGCACAGTTTTACTTCCCCGGCGGAGTGGCTGTGGACTCATCCGGCAATGTCTATGTGGCAGATTTTAGCAATCACCGCATCCGGAAAATCACGCCGGCGGGGGTGGTAAGCACCTTGGCCGGCAGTGGCACAGCGAGTTCTGGGAATGGCACCGGCAACACGGCACAGCTTAACTACCCCGCCGGAGTGGCTGTGGACTCATTCGGCAATTTCTATGTGGCAGATAGTGGCAATCACCGCATCCGGAAGATAGAGAGTACAGGGTGCCCTAGGCAGCGACGCGATAACGAGGCTTCTCATGTCAATGTGATATCTTTTAGAACTGCCCCGAACGAAGGCCGGAGCGGATTATCGCTTTGAAAGCAGACGCTGAGTTTGAGAAGACTTCTATTTCCCTG
>Ga0209149_1000018_pt1 | contig 167202 bp, 125 predicted proteins | sample WorMetTyACAVOLI2_FD_187423 | JGI IMG/M metagenome (GOLD analysis project Ga0209149, IMG submission 187423) | Marine gutless worms symbiont microbial communities from Max Planck institute for Marine Microbiology, Germany - Olavius algarvensis... ... | reverse complement strand
ATTCCCCAATAGGCCTACCCCCTATCAGAAGGCTGCCTTCCTTCAATTCCAGATATCCCAGCAAAAGATTCATTATGGTGGTTTTTCCCGCCCCAGATGGGCCAACTATGGCAACGTGGTTGCCTCTGTCAATCTGAAAGCTAACATCATCCAGAGCATAGCCCCCCTCACCATAGGAGTATCTCACATTCCTGAAAACGATATCTCCGTTAATCCTTTCCATTTCGCCTTTGCTCAAATATAGGCTGTTCTCTGATTGAATACTGTCCACGGTTTCAAACCTGCCCTGGGAGTTCTGGAGTACTGCCGTGTTTTTGTAGGTGTTAATCAAACCAGTTAGTGCCTGGGTGCCCTGGGCACTGATGATATTGAAGGCGATAAAGGAACCAAAACTGAACGAACCATTGATGATATCAAGGGCTGCTATGAAAAATACGAGGCTGCCCAAGGCACTTGTTGTAAACGTAGTCACCCCTTTCCACACCGAGTTCAAGTGCTGCTTCTTGAGTTGGATATCTTTTATCTCAAGATGAGCAATTCTGATTTTTCTGTAAATCTCGCTTTCTGCCTGTAAGGACTTCATCGTCGCCGATCCATAGTGTAAATCAGCAAGCAAAGCCATAAGCCTCTCTTGCCTGGGCAGCAATTGCTTCTCAATTACCTGATCTTTCTTGCGGAAGTAATTTCCTATCATCACCTCCAAAGGCACAGTGGACAGGCGAATCAGCGTGAGCTTGTAGCTAAGCAGAAATAGAATCGGGTAGTTAATGATTATCACTATTGCATTTCTTACAATCTCCGATAGATACACCCTGGGAATCCGACTAAGCTTGTCGTTGTCTTCCAAAATCTTGTTAACCTCTCCAAGAGACATACGGGATTGTCTTAGGTACGGGAGAGTCAGAATCTTCTTGTACATAACTTTCCGAGATTGATACTGATTGTCTTCGGAAAACTTGGAGAGCATGAAATTCGAAATGAGATTGAAGGCAAAAACAGCAACGTTCACTATTATAACACTGCCAAGAATTATTATGAGCGTTTCTATGTCCTGATTGGGAATCGCGAAGTCAAAAATTTTCCTTTGTAGGAAGGCCGGAATCAGAGTGATTAACGCTATAACCACATAGAGGACTACAAACGAATAGATCATAGACTTATGATGGGCAACCTGCTGCCAATGGCGATTTATCATCTTGACCATGGGTGCATTGTTAGCACATTCTTACGATTTTAACAATATTTCTCAGTGGCCAGTGTTTGAATGTCGGTATGCTATCAAGCAAGTAGCATCAGCGATTTTCCGCTCACCCCAACCAGAGCTCAATCGGCAGCCAATTAGCCCGCATATCTTCAGCAAACCGCAGCTGGAAAAAGCCAGACCCAAAACAACCCGCGATAAGGGGATTATTCTGAGCACCAAGGAATTGTGCCTTCCTAAGATGGTTAGTATATAACATACTGAACTTGGGCAATGGGCATTAGGAGGGCTTATGCGGACTATTATTCAAGGTGGAACTATTGTTGGAGCGGGAGATACTGTTGCCGCCGATGTTCTGGTAGAGGACGAGAAAATCGCGGCCATTGGCAAGTTGAGCGGGCGGAGGCGTCTGGATGATAAGGTTATCGATGCCAGAGGTCTTCTTGTAATGCCTGGAGGTATCGATCCCCACACCCATCTGGATATGCCATTCGGTGGAACGAGGTCTACCGACGATTTTTTTACCGGACATAAAGCCGCTGCCTTTGGCGGCACTACCACTCATATTGACTTTGCCATTCAGAGAAAGGGTGAAAGTTTGATTGATGGCATAAGAACCTGGAAGGCGAAGGCAGAGGGTAAGGCAGTTATAGATTATTCCTTCCATATCTCTGTTGCTGACCCCACGGATGAAACGATTGCCGAAATTCCCAGGCTGAATAGGGAGGGAGTTTCGAGCATAAAGGTGTTTTTAGCCTATAAGAACGTATTTCAGATGGATGACACGACATTTCTCAAGATTTTGGGAGTTGCTGGTGAGGTAGGGATACTCACTTTGGTTCACGCTGAGAATGGCGATGCGGTTGCTCTGATTAGCGAGAAACTACTGGCTGAGGGGAAAAACGATATGAAGTATCACAATGTGGCCCATTCAGCAGTGATAGAAGCCGAAGCCATGAGCAGGGCCGTAGATTTTGTGGAAATAACAGGTTCTCCCCTCTACATAGTCCATGTGGCTTCGGGGCAGGGCTTACAGGCAATACGCCGCGGACGCTTGAAAGGTTTGCCTGTAATGGCCGAAACTTGTTCTCAGTATCTTACGTTGACCGATAAAGCCATAGAAACCGGCGGTTTTGAGGGCGCAAAATACATCTGTTCACCGCCGCCCAAGACGGCCTGGGACCAAAATATAATTCATGAATGTCTTGCCGATGGAACAATACAAACAGTGGCCACGGATCATTGTCCGTTCTGGTTCGATGGAACTAAAAAGGGTCGATTTGCGGGTAAGGAACTTGGAAAGTCTTCCTGGGCCAAGGTTCCCAACGGTGTCCCCGGCATAGAGGACCGGTTTACAGTACTTTGGCACGTAGGGGTTAATAGCGGTCTTATTGGCCCGGAGCGTTTTGTAGCCTTAGCATCTACGAATGCGGCTAAGATTTTTGGTTTATATCCAAGAAAAGGTACTATTTCTGTTGGCTCTGACGCAGATATAGTGCTTTTCGATCCAAATAAGAAGCACAAAATCAGCGCTGGCACTCATCATATGAATGTTGATTACAACGTCTATGAGGGATTAGAAGTGAAAGGCTGGCCGGTTCAGGTTTTTGTTCGAGGTCGGTTGCTTGTGGAAGATGGGGAGTGGTTGGGAGAGGCGGGCTTCGGTAAATTCATTTCCAGGACGGAAATGGGGAGAGTACTTTGATCGGTACGGATTTCCAATGATTGTGAAGACTTCAAATGGTTAGGAATGCCCAACTGGAACATTTGCACGTCGATGGGGATAGACTGCGCACAACTATCGAAATTTCCTCTAGAATCGGTGGTACGAAGAACAACGGCATCCAGCGTTGTGCGGCAACGGATGAGGATAAGAGGATGCGCGATATATTTACTAAATGGGTTAGGGAAACTGGATGTGAACTGATAATCGACGAAATGGGCAATATGTTTGCCGTTCGTCCAGGTAGGGATAGGAAACGCGGCGCGGTTATGGCGGGTTCCCATCTGGATACTCAGAAACCTGGTGGTCGTTTCGATGGCATCCTCGGTGTTCTAGGAGCTCTCGAGGCGATGCGAAGTATAAATGATGCCGGCATTGAGCTCGAGAGAGATTTCATAGTGGTTAACTGGACAAACGAGGAGGGGGGATGGTTCGCCCCTGCCTGCATGGGTTCGGGAGTTTGGGCAGGGAATATCACCAAAGAGTGGGCTTATGGGAGAAAGGATCGCGATGGAAAAACGGTTTTTGGCGAAGAACTGGCTCGTATAGGCTACATGGGGGATTTTCCTTGCGATCATAGGAAGTGGAATATCGAGACTGCCTACGAATTGCACATCGAACAGGGTCCGATTCTTTGGAAAATGAAGAAGCAGATTGGCGCACCAAGGGGAATACTTTGCTTGCATTGGTATGATGTTTACTTGGAGGGTACCGCTAATCAGGTTGGACCCACCCCGATGGAAGGCAGGAACGATGCTCTCCTGGCTTTTAGCGAGATGTGTCAAACGGTCAACAAAGTGGCCCATCAAATGGGCGATATGGTTGCAACTGTCGGCGAGATACAGAACTACCCGAATAGCCGCAACATCATTCCCAGCAGGGTGCATTTTACCGTGGATATCAGAAGCTGGGACGATAATCACGCACTTAGAGCTTGGCAGTTAATGAAAAGAGAGTTCGAGATTATTGCCGAGCGGCTGGGATGTCAGATTCGAAGCGAAGAATTTTGGAAGGTAGAATCTGCGTCTTTCGATCAGAAATTGGTGGATCTGGTGTTGGAATCCGCCGAAGAACTTGGTATTGGCAGCCTTCGCATGTTGTCAGGCGCCGGACATGATATGAGCGAGATAAACAAGGTAACTCGGGGTGCGATGATCTTTGTACCGAGCATCGGGGGGCGAAGTCATGTCGAGGTTGAGAACACAGCATGGGATGACTGCGTTAGAGGTGCTGACGTTTTACTTCGTTGCATACTTAAAAGCAGTCAGTAGGAATGCTGGCTCGTTTTCCCTCTCGGCTTGAACCACATTCAATCGCTGGTTTATTCAGCTTCTTTTCTTTAAATGCTGGTCTATTTAAGCATATCTGCCGCTGCCATACCGATTTCGTTCCCGGGGCCTAATTCGATTGCCTTTTTCAAGCTCACCTCGCTATCCTCTCCTAGTCCAGCCAGGCTATAAGCCGAAAGCAGCCATGCTGCCTGAGTCGCATCCTCATCGCTTGGGTTCGTAAGCAGGTAGTTCGAGATTGTCTTGTCGGCCTGCTCATACTCCATACTCTCAAGGTACATTATTGCCATCATAATCGTGTATTCGCCAAGAAAGGAATCATCTTCAGTAGGATTAACAGCCATCAGAGCCTTTCGAGCCAGTTTAGGATTGCCAAGTATTTGTTCGGCAATGCCATGACGGAAAATACACTCTCGTTGAGCGGCCCCTGATTCCCATAGCGAGCCCTTTTTGAAAGTCTCCCGAGCGCCAATGAAATCGCCGGCTTCCATTAACCCGAGCCCATCCTCGAGGTAATTCGCAGATTCATCTTCCCAAGTGATGAAATCGTCGGAATCTAGCGCCGCTGCGCGGACTGCTGCAGCGGTATTATGTGTATCATTGGGATTTCTGATAATCAAAGTTGAGAATTTGGAACCAATAATCTGGCGGAGATTGCCCTTCTTCGGGTTATTGCCAATGAGTTCGAAACTGGCGTAAATGCCTGCTTGCGTGAGCGTCACTCTCCTGCCGTCGGTGGTAAGCTCTGCAAAACCATGATTGGATAGACGAATAGAGCAGTCCCTCGGGATGACATCTCCAATGTATAATTGTTGCCAATCACCCTGTTTTTCGCGATATTCAAGTTTACCATCCAAAAAATCGACCTTAAGATTTGTCGCACTCAAGGGTATGGTTGCACAAACAAGCATCCCTATGATCATAAAAAGTTTTTGCCGGTTCATAACCCTATTAGTATACACCAAGATACCAACCACGACAAAAACAAAAACCGCCGAGAATCTAAACAAAGATACTTCGACGGTTTATACATAGTTATTCACTTCTTACGGTGATAGACATGGGACTTGATTCAGGTGACTTATTCAAGGTTACCGAAAGAACTCCGTTTTTCATGGCGGCTTCAATCTGGTTTTTGTCAACTTTCTCGGGGAGCACAAAGCTTCGCTTCATATGCCTCTGCCTTCTCTCCCGGTAATGCCAAGTTGTATCATCGTTTTTCTTTTCAGCATCCTCAAGAACTTTTGTCTCAATTACCAGAAGATTTCCTTCAATTCTCACGTCCACGTCCTCTGCCGAGAACCCCGGAAGATTGCCTTTAATCACATAGGCATTTTTTGTTTCCGAGATATCGACGCCGAAACCAACTTGAGCAAAATCGACATCGTAAATCCGGTTAAAAAAGCAATCCATCTCGTCAAGTAAGCCAAGTGGCGTTCTGTTAGTTAAATAATTCATAATATCCTCCTTGTCTAATCAATTCGACAAAGATATATACGCACCTTTCGTGCCAAAAATTTAACCTTTTTGGCGGATTTGAGTTAAAGTATTACTATACAAAAGATTAGTAGACATATATGAGTTTCATATGCACCTTGCACAATGTATTAAACTTCCAGCGATTGGCGAAAGACGCAGATTGTCGGGTAGTTATGAGGCAGTGGGACGAGCGATAAACCAATATGGATCAAAAATACCCAATTCATGTTAATTGTGTCGGGAAATGTGTTTCAAAGCGGCCTTGCGCCTGGAAATGCGGACTGTGTAGCATTATGAATCGGCTAATTGTGGGTTAGCAGGGTTGAGTTTCGGGACGTTTAGGAATCAATCAGCTAGAGCTGCGATTGAAGACTTTTGAAAATATGCCGAAAAGATCCTGTGCATTGTTTTCATTCACGTGGCTGATTTCACGGATTTTTTTTGAACGATAACGAACGAGCTGTTCAGGCGTCTTGGTCATGAGAATTTTGAGATCTTTGATTATTGTATGCTTGATTTCATTGGCACTGAACTTAGGGTTTATGTGTGCGCCGCCAGGAGCTTCTGGAATGATGCCGTGTATTATGCCAAAATCTTTCACATTCTGGGCGCTTACCTTCAGTATCTCGGCTGCTTCCTTGGCACGTTCGGCATCGCGAAGAAGAATCGAGGCAAAGCCCTCGGGACTGATAACCGAATAAATTGAATTTTCAAGCATGTAGAATTTGTCGCCAACGCCGATGGCAAGTGCACCGCCGGAGCCGCCTTCGCCGATTATGAAACAGATTATTGGCGATTTCAGCACACTGAATTCCTTGAGGTTGACAGCAATCGCTTCGCCAATACCACGTTCTTCGGAGTGGATGCCGGGATAGGCTCCGGCGGTGTCGATGAAAGTAACCACCGGACGGTTAAATTTCTCTGCTTGTTTTGCCAAACGCAGCGCCTTTCGATAGCCCTCGGGATAGGCCCAGCCGTAATTCCGAGCGATGTTTTCTTTCATGTTATGGCCTCGCTGATGGCCAATAAAGGTGATGGGTTTGTCCTCAATAATACCTATTCCACCAATTATGGCTGGATCATCACCAAAATGTCGATCGCCATGGAGTTCGACAAAGTCATCACAGATCAAGCTGATATAATCCAGCGTATTGGGCCTATCTATGCGTCTGGCCAACTGAACCTTGTCCCAGGTATCATCTGTTTTGGATGTGTATTTGGATTTCAGACCGTCTAACTCGCGGGAGATATCGATATTCTCTTTCTTCGCGAGCACCCTTATTTCTTCGATTTTGTTCTCTATCGACAACTCATCCATATTAAATCTCTCCGCATTATTCCTTATTTCCATTATTCCTTATTTCCGCATTATGCCATATTCCACTTGATGGGTTTTCAGCAGAAAGCTAAGTGTTTTCTTCAATCTTTCTCTCGGAACAATCATATCTACAAAACCCTTCTCCTGCTGAAACTCTGAGCGCTGGAATTCCTTTGGAAGCTTCTTTTTCAATGTGCCCTCTATAACTCGTGGGCCTGCAAAACCAATTAATGCTTTGGGCTCTGCAATGATTACGTCGCCTAGCATAGCGAAACTTGCAGTGACCCCTCCTGTGGTGGGATGTGTCAGTACGATAAAAAGTGCTATGCTGAGTCCGCTTAACAAAGCAGCCGCATTTGAAGTTTTCGCCATTTGCATCAAAGAGAAGATGCCTTCCTGCATTCGTGCGCCTCCCGAGGAGGTTATCAGAATCACCGGGGTACTGTCTTTGGCACCCCTTAGTATCGCACGGGTTATTTTTTCGCCCACAACGGAACCCATACTACCACCTAGAAATTGAAACGACATAACACCGAGTACGGCCCTGTGGCCTTCGATTGTTCCAATTCCTGTCACAACAGCGTCGTTTAGACCCGCCTTGCCTCGGGCTTGGTCAAGCTTTTCTTCGTAACCATTTAACTTGATTGGATTTTGGCTGGTGAGATCTTGCGAGAATTCAATGAAGCTGTCCTTATCCACCAGAGTGCTGATGCGATCGTAGGGATGCATGGGCATGTGGAAGCCACATTCGGGGCAAACCTGGAAATTTCTGATTAGGCTATTTCGTTTGATTTCGCTGTGACATTCCTGACATAGTTCATCCGTAAGCAGAGCGAAGGCTTTGGGTAACTGACCACGGTTCTTTTTCTTTTTACGGCCGAATTCTATCACTCTAGTTACTCCATCATTTTTACTAGCTTCATGCGAGTCTGTGGAAGACTACTCCGTTTCAATTAGTTTCTCGTAAAGTCCGCTTCCGAAATGGCCGCTGCGAAACTGGGGCGATTCAAGCAGGATAAACTGTTCCGCTATATTTGTCCTGATTCCCTCGATTCTGGTTTCCCGTAGAGCTCTAGACATCCGGGCAAGTCCCCGTTTCCTGTCAGGGGCCCATACAAGGATTTTCGCTATCATTGAATCATAGTGAGGAGAAACCTTATAGCCTGGATACAGGAAGCTGTCTGTCCTTACAAAGGGCCCGCCAGGTGGGACAAAATCACTAACCGTTCCAGGTGTCAGCGCATTGATTCGCGCTTCAAGCGCGTAGCCATTGATAGCAATAGATTCTTGGGAAATATCCATCTTACCTTCGCTGCAGGCTAAAATCTGCTCTCTGATCAGGTCCACACCCGTTATCAATTCGGTAACCGGGTGTTCCACTTGAATTCGCGTGTTTACTTCCATAAAATAATGCTTGTTGTCTTCCACGAGAAATTCAACAGTTGCAGCGCCCGCGTAGTTCAGTTTCTTGAAGAGGCGTAGAACATCCTTTCGCATGATTTCACGTAATTCATCGTTGACAGCCGAAGAAGGGCTCTCTTCCAGCAGTTTCTGATATTTTTTTTGCACCGTACAATCTCGTTCTCCGAGGTAGATTACCTCGTTTCTACCATCTGAGAGCACTTGAATCTCAACATGGCGAGGGTTTTCAAGATAACGCTCAAGGAATATTGTTCCGTCGGAGAAAAAGCTAAGAGCCTCGGCGGAGGCAATTCGGATGTTTTCTTCCAATTCCACCTGGTTGCGAATGATTCTCATACCCCTACCCCCTCCGCCAGCAGCGGCCTTAACTATCAGAGGTGTGTCAATCTCCGTGGCAATTCTGATTGCCTCATCTATATTTTCGACTGGTCCGTCGCTGCCGGGTGTAATGGGGAGTCCTGCTGAGCAGGCTATTTCACGAGCTTGAATTTTGTTGCCTAAGAGTTTGATTGTACCTGGTTCAGCTCCGATGAATATGAGGCCGGATTTCCTCACGGCGGCCGCGAATTCTGCATTCTCGGACAGAAAACCAACACCGGGATGGATGGCGTCGCAGTTGGTGGACATCGCGGCGGTTAACAGGGCGTTCTGATTCAGATAGCTCTGTGCCGAGGGAGGCGGCCCGATGCAGACAGCCTGATCAGCCATTTTCACATGGAGAGCATCTGCATCCGCCTGGGAAAAAACGGCCACCGACCGCAGTCCCATTTCCTGACAGGTTCGAATGATTCTGACAGCTATTTCACCTCTGTTTGCAATCATCAGGGAACGGATCACGTTCTGCGCACCTCGAAAAGCGGTTCTCCGTATTCAACCATCTGACCGTTTTCCGCCAGTATCCGAACAATTTCGCAGGCAAATTCGGCCTCCAGTTTATTCATTATTTTCATAGCTTCGATGATGCACATGGAATCGCCAGCGTCAATCACAGAACCTTCCTCCACAAAGGGCGGTGAATCTGGACCGGGTGATCGATAGAAGGAACCTACGATTGGTGCGTTGACAGTCTCGCTGTCATCTTTTCCTGTACTGTGTTTGTTTTCGGAATCGTGCACCGCTGTGGTTACCTGTGGTTTCTCATGTGAATAGGTGGGTGCGGCTGTGTTCTGCTTTGGCGCTAAATTCGATCTATCGCTTCTAAGAGAAATCTTAAATCCTTCGAATTCCAATTTAAGGGATCCCAGCTTGCACTCTTTGAATTTTTCCATTAGTTCAAAAATCTGTTTCTGATTCATGGATTCGCTTTTCCTTCTCAAGGTATACAATGTGTCATGAATACTATTCATTTCGCCGACTTGATGTCAATATTGACAGAATTCGCGAATATGTAAATAATCCACTTCTGGAGTACCTATGACAGCAGGAATCGTATCGGTAGGGAGTTATATTCCCCCTCGGCGAGTAGGCAACGATGAACTTTCGAGAAACCTCGATACCTCTGATGAATGGATACGTTCACATACCGGAATTAGCAACAGGCATATCGCCTCCGATGAGGAGACTTGCTCATACATGGCAATTCAGGCGGCTAGGATGGCAATGGAGAATGCCAACGTAAGTGAAAAAGAATTGGATTTCATCATCGTTGCCACTATTACACCGGATTACCGTGATTTTCCGGCCACCGCAAATCTGGTACAATACGAACTTGGGGCCGGAAATATTTGCTCGTTCGATATCAAAGCCGCCTGCACCGGATTTATTTATGGCCTTGTACTGGGGCGTTCCCTGATCCTAAGCGGTACTGTAACAACAGGGCTGGTTATCGGTGCGGAAAAGCTCTCCGCGATAATAGATTGGGAAGACCGAAGTACCGCGGTTCTCTTTGGAGATGGCGCGGGAGCTGCAATCCTAAGGAGCGGAGAAAGAGACGAGAACATCGTGGACAGCATAATGCGAACTGATGGAAGCGGCGCCGATGCTCTCTATATGCCGACTGGAGGCACTTCCACACCCTTCAAATTGGGAGAAACCACGGAGTCGGAACTCTACCTGAACATGGATGGACAGCGAGTATATAACTTCGCAGTAAAGGTGAATGTGGAGGTAGTGAGAGATTTGATGCTTCGAAATTCACTGACTAGTGCAGATATTGATTACATTGTTCCTCACCAGGCGAACTATCGAATAATTCATGCCGCATCCAAACGGGCAAATATTCCACTCGAAAAGTATTATTTGAATATAGATGAGTATGCAAATACCTCTTCTGCTTCGATACCGATCGCTCTGGCGGAAATGAACAGTAAGGGCATTTTGAAGAAGGGTATGAAAATAATCACTGTCGGTTTCGGGAGCGGACTGACTTATGGGGGAAATTACATAGTATGGTAGCTAGTCTAGGCATCGCTCCCGGGAGCGAGTTTAACCGCGAAGTTCATTGTATGGGAGTGACGATTCATGTTGCTTGAAGGAAAAAAAGTTCTTGTAACCGGCGGAGCTCAGGGCATTGGTAAAGAAATTATCATGAAATGTTTGAGAGAGGGCGCGTCGGTTCATTATTGTGATTTCAACGAGAGTCCATTCAAGGCTGAGATGGAGCGAGCAGGACGCGAGCCGGTGATATTTCATTCCGCAGATATTACGGTGGAGGAAAAGGTGGTGGCGTTGGTTAAAAAGGTTTGCGCGGATGGCAAGCTGGATGTTCTTGTAAACAACGCCGGGATTACGCGCGATGGGATGGTTTTCCGAATGCCGCTGGAGCAGTGGGAATCGGTGATAAAAGTAAATTTAACCGGTGCCTTCCTTGTGGCGCGCGAGGTATCGGCCTTTATGGCCCTGAAGCAGAAATCGGGCAGTATCATCAACATGGTTTCGGTTGTGGGGCAGATGGGTAACGCGGGTCAAACCAATTATTCGGCGTCCAAGGCCGGTTTAATAGGCTTCACAAAGAGCCTGGCAAAGGAAACGGCTAAAAGACACGTGAGGGTAAATGCTGTTGCTCCGGGTTTCATTGCTACCGCAATGACCGATAAACTGTCTGACGAAGTTAAAACCGAATATGCCAAGGCAATTCCTTTGGGGCGAATGGGAGTGGCTGAGGACGTTGCCAATACAGTGCTCTACCTTGCTAGCGATTTATCTTCCTATGTTACAGGACAGGTAATCAGGGTAGATGGGGGATTGGTGATGTAATGGAGAGGAAACAAGTTGTCGTAACCGGACTTGGGACAGTTAATCCACTTGGACATGGTGTTGAGGATACCTGGAAGGCGCTGAGTGCCGGTAGAAGTGGTATCGATACCATCAAGTCCTTCGACACCGGGGAATATACTTGCAAAATCGCCGGCGAGGTGAAAGATTTCGATCCGACAGTTTGGATTGACAAAAAAGAGGTGCGAAAACTTGGCCGTTTTTCACAGTTTGCGCTCGCCGGAGCGGCGCAGGCTATAGAGGATGCAAGTTTGAGTAAGGACGGCGTGGATCCGGAGCGGGTGGGCATAATCCTGGGGAATGGAATTGGCGGGTTTGAGGTGGCTGAATTAGGCGTACGACAGTTGATATCCCAGGGTCCCCGAGGGGTTTCTCCGATGACCATCCCCAAATTGATTATTAATGAGGGCGCTGCAAATATTGCTATCCGCCACAGCTTTTTTGGACCTTGTTATACGGTGGTGACTGCCTGCACATCGGCTACCGATGCCATCGGGACAGCGCTCAACTCGATTAGAGTTGGGCAGATAGATGTTGCCATAAGCGGCGGTATGGAGGCAGCGGTTACACCCTTTGGTATATCCTGTTTCATAAAACTCACGGCTCTTTCCACCAAATACAACGACAGGCCAAGCATTGCAAGTCGCCCCTTCGACAAGGGTAGAGATGGTTTCGTAATGGGTGAAGGAGCTGGCATTCTGGTACTTGAAGAGAAACAGCACGCTCTTAATCGAAAAGCAAGAATCTACGCGGAAGTGGCTGGATATGGAGGCAGCTGCGACGCATATCACCTTACTAGTCCGGATGCGAAGGGTATTGGACCTGCGAGAGCGATGATATGGGCTTTGAAAGATGCCGTGATGGAACCCTCGCAGATTGATTACCTCAACGCACATGGCACCTCTACTCCCACCAACGATCCGCTTGAAACCATTGCAATTAAGAAGGCCTTCGGTAGCCATGCCTATAAAATGCCCATTTCATCGACAAAATCAATGACGGCACATCTGATTGGTGGTGCGGGTGGCCTGGAGGCGATAATCAGTATTATGGCCCTTCGCGAGGGTTTCATCCCTCCTACGATCAACCTGAATAATCCCGATGAAGGCTGCGATTTGGATTATGTTCCCCACGTGGGTAGAAAGGCTTCACTGGAGGCGGTTATGTCGGATAATTTGGGTTTTGGCGGCCATAATGGCGCGTTGATATTTAAAAAGTTCAAGGAGTAACAAAAATGGCATTCAAGAACATTGAGGATTTACTACCCCACAGGCCGCCTTTTTTATATGTCGACAAGTTGGATGAAGTTAGCGACAAGCACGTCGTTGGAACTCGCAAATACACGAATGAGGATTATTTCTTCATGGGGCATTTTCCTGACTATCCTGTTGTACCCGGAGTTGTGCTGGTGGAATCCATGGCTCAGTGCGGAGGAGCGGGCGTTGCCCAATCTGGTATTCTTGGCGATAAGCTTTTTTTCCTGGCTACGGTAGACAAGGTTAAATTTCGGAAACAGGTGTTGCCAGGTGATGAGGTGCGCTTTGAGATTCAAAATGTTCAGATTAGCGCACGCGGAATCCGTCAGAGCGGCAAGGCTTATGTTGGAAAAGAATTAGCGGCTGAGGCCTCATGGCTATGCCTGCTGGGTCCAGGAAAGGGGAGGAATTAGAATATGCTTATCGAACCCAAGATTATTGGCGGGGTCTGCCTTAGCGCTCATCCCCTCGGTTTGAAAAAAGCTCTGGAGCAACAGATTGAATATGTCAAGGAGGCAGGTGAAATTACTATGCCCAAGCGAGTGCTGGTTTTGGGTGGCTCGACTGGCTATGGACTTGCAACTCGCATTTCGTCCGCGTTTGGAGGTTGCGCCGGCACCATAAATATTTCCCTTGAGAGGGTGCCCACGGAGAAAAAACCGGCGAGCCCGGGCTGGTATAGCAACATGTACTTCGATGAGGCAGCCAAGAAGGAAGGCCTTATTGCGGAGAGTTTGAACGCGGATGCTTTCGCCCATGAAACTCGGTTGACAGTGATTGATAAGATTCGTGAGCTGTTCGGCCAGGTGGACTTGGTGGTGTACTCCCTTGCCTCTCCTGCGCGCAAAGACCCGAATAGCAATGAAATCTACAAGTCGGTGCTCAAGCCTCTGGGGAAAACTTACACTGCGAAATCAGTGGATTTCATTAGAAAAACGGTTGCCGAGGTTAGTATAGAAGCCGCTACTGAGGAGGAGGAGTTAAATACGGTTAAAGTTATGGGAGGCGGAGATTGGATGCTTTGGATTAACGCTCTTTTGGAAGCCAATGTTCTGGCGGAGGGGGCAAAAAGCATCGCTTACTCGTACATTGGGCCGGAAATCACTTATGCGATTTATCGGTCGGGTACGATAGGATCCGCTAAAGAAAATTTGGAGAAAACCGCTGGCGCCTTAGATTCAATGTTGAAATCTATCGGTGGTGAGGCATTTGTATCTGTGAACAAGGCCCTGGTTACCCGAGCGAGTTCTGTAATCCCGGTTGTACCTCTTTACATCTCTCTACTTTATAAGATTATGAAGGAAAAGGGCATTCACGAGGGCTGTATTGAGCAGATGTATCGCATGCTAAGAACCAAAATATATGGTCCAAATGGTACGTTGAGGGATGAAAATGGACTAGTTCACATGGATGACTGGGAGATGAGAAAGGATGTTCAGGATTTAATTGGAGCCAGGTGGGACAAGATTAATAACGAGAACCTTGAATCGCTAACAGATATAAAAGGTTTCAGGGAGGATTTTATGCGCTTGCATGGGTTTGACTGGCCCAGTGTGGATTATGGCGCTGATGTCAATCCCATGGGCTGACACATGGGCAAGTTTTGTTTATTAGTGTGAAATAGACGCCGGCATGCCAAAGGCTATCAATCATGAACTGAGAAGAAAAGTGATTCTTCGACGGGCTTTTAAGCTTTTCGCTCAGAAGGGTTACCGGAACACAAACCTGTCCGATCTAGCCATAACCTGCAATATTTCGAGGCCTTCCTTGTATTTGTATTTTCGGGACAAGGAAGAGATTTTTACCTATGCAATTAAATACTATACGGATGAGATGTTCTTGGATTACAAGGATGAGGCAGAATTGTCCGGCCCAGTGCTTGTTCATATCCGAAAAATTGTTGGAAACATTGTTTTTAAGAGCTGGTTGAATCGAGATTTCATTGCCAGCCTGGGTGATTATCTCGTTCAAAAGAGACACGAGGGTAAAAATTTTCCTGAAATAATTCGCCGGCGAACCTTGAAACTTGATCACTTATTTAGAAGAATGCTTCGGGAAGGTGTTGAGAGGGGAGAACTTCGCTCGATTCAAGTCGGCGCCACTGCGATGCAAATCCTTGATTTAATCCAGGCATATCTCTTTAAACTGGCTATTATAAGGGCTGCCGATCCAAGACAGACTATTTCAGTAATAGAAGTCTTTTTAGGAAGCCTGGCGCTCTAGATTGAAACTTTTCCCTTGAAATCTGGCAGTTCTCGATTTACAATAACCTTCCTAGTATGGTTGATAATATTTTAGCAGATATTGAAGTGGCTTCGGGTAGAAGTCCTGCGGATTTGGTGCTGAGTAAGGGCAGAATCCTTGATGTTTTTACCGGCGCTCTTATTCCGGGCGACTTAGCGATAAGAGGCGAGCGAATTGTTGCTATTGGTAAGGGTTATCATGGTTTAGTGGAAGAGGATTTGAACAACAGGATTGTTGTTCCAGGGCTAATCGATGCTCATGTTCATATTGAAAGCTCCTTGCAGGGGCCTGGCGGTTTTGTGGATTTAACGGTGCCGAGGGGCACCACTACGGTGATTGCCGATCCCCATGAGATTGCAAATGTTCGGGGTATTGCTGGGATTCGCTGGATGCTGGAAGTTTCGGAGAACTTACCCCAGTCGATTTTTCTAATGCTACCCTCATGCGTACCGGCGACGAAATTTGAGGATTCTGGAGCCGAGTTGACGGCATCCGACTTGAAAATCCTCATCGGACATCCGAGAGTGCTTGGTTTGGGTGAAGTGATGGATTATTCGGCGGTGGCGGCAGCAGAAAAGAGCATAGTGGAAAAAGTAGCTATGGCACATCTGGCCGGTAAACGGATCGATGGGCATAGCCCGAAGATGAGCGGAAGTGAACTAGCCGCTTACAGCGTTGCGGGTATCGGAACCGATCATGAGTGTACTGATATCGAAGAAATGAACGAAAAGCTTCGCATGGGGATGCGCATTCTTATACGAGAGGGAACTGCCACGCGGGATCTTGTGAATCTTATAAATGGCATTGGAGGCGGAGCGGGGCGGAGATGTGCATTTTGTACGGACGATAAACTTCCAAGCGATATCTTGACGGAGGGGCATATCGATTTCAATGTACGGGAAGCTATTCATCATGGTGTGCCACCAGTGGAGGCAATTCGCTTGGCAACCCTGAATGGTGCCGAAACTTTCGGTCTGGAGGACAGAGGAGCCCTTTGTCCTAATCGCCGTGCGGATATGGTGGTGCTGAAAGGCGAACTCGCAGACTTCACTGTGGATATGGTTTATCAAGGAGGGAAATTGGTTGCGGAGGGTGGAAAACTAACCTGTAAACTGCCCCAATCTGACAACCGACCCGTGCGAGATACAGTGCGAATTGCCAGATTGGATTCTTCTGGCTTGGAGTTGAAACTGAAATCAAAGCGGGCAAGAGTAATATCCCTGGTAGCTGGCAGCCTTATTACCGAGAACTCTGTGTTAGAGGTTTCGGTGAATGAAAGGGGTTTGTTTGTGGCTGAATCAGATTTGTTGAAGTTGGCCTTGGTTGAGCGGCATAAAGCCAGTGGACGCATTGGTTTAGGTATTCTTAAGGGATATGGTCTCTCCGGCGGTGCGATTGCAAGCAGTATTGCGCACGACTCCCATAACTTAATCTGCGTGGGTGATGATGATGCGGCGATGTTAGCGGCGCTATATGCTCTTGAAGCATCCGGCGGCGGTATCTCGCTCGCGGCCACAGGCGGACAGTTGCTTGGCGTCTTACCTATGCCGCTTGGTGGTCTGATGACCGACGAAGCAAGCGATATTACAGCCAAGAAGCTTAACGAATTAATCGATTTGGCCCATGGGAAACTTGGCGTCCCTGAGGAATTGGACCCCTTTATGCCATTGAGCTTCCTGGCTCTGCCTGTAATTCCCAACTTAAAACTAACCGTTCGAGGTCTATTCGATGTACAAGCCTATGACTTCACGCCTATAGACGTCTAAAAACCTGGAATGCGGGTGTCCATTCATCATTGATGAGATTTCTCAGTTGGAACCGAATGCCGTTGACGAATCAACTCAAGCTTAATCCAGTTATCTCATTCATATAGAATTTGCTCCCAAGTTAGTGAGTTTCTCGTTCGTGAAGATTCCATACTATCCGTTTTGCATAGCGCATTTCAGCCTTTCTATCCTCTAATTGTTTTGTGGATAAATATTTAAATCTCAGTGATAGATTCCGGCTTATCTATTATTCATCCTTTTCCAGAGCGTCCAAAGTGAGACAAAAAATAGGATAATTACTTATTTCATATATAGATAAGCTTCCTGGCACGAAGCTTGCCGGATTATTCATTATCAGGAGTTGAATGATGATGAAAACGGAAAACTTTAATTTTACCCTCGGTGAACATCCGGATTTTAAACTAATCCCTGAGGAAGTTGGCGCGGGAGATGTGGTGATAATCCATCTTACTGGTATGCTCGATACTTACAATTCGGATTTTTTCAGGATTCAGATTTCAAAGGTTATAGACGGAGGTTATGTAAACATTGTTATTGACGCAACTGAAACTACCTACATGACTAGTGCGGGAATTGGCGCTTTTGCTGCTCTGCTGAGAGCGGTTCGAAAGAGGGACGGATCACTGGTTATCTTCGGGATACCCAAGAAGATTTTTGAAGTCTTCAAACTTCTTGGTTTCGCTTCTTTCTTTCATTTCTGTACTACGCGGGAGGAGGCGCTGCGCAGTGTGAATATTGAATCTTCTCCGATTGATGTATTCCCTGTTACGATAACCTGCCCTGTTTGTTTCAGGAAGCTGGAGGCGGCAAAGCCAGGACGACTTAGTTGTCCTTTCTGCAATACACCTCTAAGTGTCAACGATAGCGGTGAGATGCAGCTTGGCTAGGAAAAATGTAATGGCCAGAGTTAGGAACAAGCACTGATGCAGCAGATTCGTTAGGCGGATTCCTGGACCCTCATGTCGAGCTACTCTGCGCCGGGCTTTGAAGGCGACTGGCAGAAACAATAAGCTGAGAAGGCTCTGTACAGGGTAGAGTTTCAGTACTACGAGAGCGACTATGGCAATTAGACTACAGACTAGTAAGGAGTCATAGAGGAAGAGTGCCCATCGATGCCCGATCCTATTGCTCAGTGATCCAATGTTGATCCTGCTATCCTCTTCTAAATCTCTCATCTCGTTGCTAATCATCAGGGCGGGAATTAGTAGAGACAGCGGCAAGCCAAAAAGTATTGGATTCCAGCTGAAGTTTTTGGCAATTGGATAGTATGCTCCTAGATTCATCAGCGGCCCCATAAGTATGAAGGAGAGAATTGCCCCGAGACCCTTGTTTTTGTAAACGATGGGCTCTCCTGTATAACCGTAAGAACCCACCAATCCCAATAAACCGATTAGGAGCATTGGCCACGAGCTGATGTATGTCAGATAGAGCCCGATTAAACCGGCTAAACCGAGTGCCGCTATACCTGATAGAAACACAAAAACATCAAAGGGAGTTCTATCCTTCTTTAGAAATCGCACTGTAACCGCCGAGGGCACTGCAGGATTTTCGTATTTGAACGATCCTTCAAAATAGTCATTAATTAGATTTGCACCTAATTGGGCTGCAAGTCCGGCCACAGTAATTAGCAGGATGAGTAAAACTACCTTGGGCGTTTCAAGTGCGGCCAGGGAGCCATCGTGCCAGGAGGCAATTATTCCCATGCTGGTGGAGGCAATAGCCAAGCTTAGGGAGAATACACGGCTGGCGTGGATGAATTCTTTGGCGTATAGAACGGCATTTTTCAGCATAAACGGTTTTTCATTGGATTCTAGTAATAATATGGTGTATAATGAAGTTATGCGCAGGAAAATCTTGAGCTTGGAGAAATGGTGGACTTCGCGATTTGGATGGTTTCTTATAGGTTTTGCCAGCCTGCTTTGGTTTTTCATAAGGAGCGGACCAAAACCGTCTAGGTCGACTTATCCCTGTCAGCGGATGGCTTCGGCAAATGCGGTCCTTTGGCTCAGTACGGTTTTCGTTCCCTTAGCTGGTATTAGCCGGGCCGGCAGGCGTTTCCTGTGGCTCATCTGCGTCTTTGTGAGTGTGGGAATCATATATTTTACTACCAATGCCCCGATCGTTGCCAATTCGCTTACCCGGTTCGGGACTGGAGCATCAATGGGAGAGATGAATCTGGTGATTGAAACACGAGAGGCAGCTGGTTTGAGAGCTTCCACTGTATATGCCAACCGGGCCGGGACAGATGCCGGGACAGGCTTTGCTCGACTTATCGAGCTGATGGAGCAGGATGGCCAAAACTTTTATGCTCGAGACGAAGTTCCTGGGATTGTCGCCCATAACGATGTGGTAATTATCAAGGTAAATTCTCAATGGGATTCCAGAGGTGGCACGAACAGCGATTTGGTAGCGGCCATTGTGAAGGGCATAGTTATGCACCCAGATGGCTTTAGAGGTGAGATAGTCATTGCGGATAATGGCCAGGCTCAATATGGTTCGGATGGGGATGGGGGCAGGCTTGATTGGGAGAAAAACAATGCGACAGACAAATCCTTATCCTATGTGGATGTGGAGCGCAGGTTCTCAAAGCAGTATCGGGTATCAACATATCTTTGGGATGCCATCACACTGACAAAGGTAGAAGAATACGCCGATGGGGACGATCGAGATGGTTACATTGTAGCCGATATGCCTTCAAGCAAGACTGGTATTATTGTCAGCTATCCTAAATTTGCAACTGAATATGGCACGAAGGTGAGCTTTGCCAAGGGTATATGGGATGGAAGTGTATATGATTCGAGCCGTCTGAAAATAATCAATGTACCCGTTCTCAAAAGCCATTTCATTTATGGGGCAACGGGTGCGGTAAAGCATTATATGGGTGTAGTTTCCAATAGACTTACAAAGCATAATGCTCATAGGAAAGTAGGAACAGGGGGAATGGGAACTCAGATGGCGCAAACCCGAATGCCCGATTTGAACATTCTTGATGCAATTTGGGTGAATGCAAGACCGAAAAATGGTCCTTCAACTCCTTATGAGAATGCGGATTTAGCAGGAATAATTGCGGCCAGTCGGGATCCTGTTGCCTTGGATGTATGGGGAGCTACGGAAATTCTGATGCAAACAGCGAGACTGCAAAATTATGGAGATACGAAGTCAATGGATCCAACTAGCAGAACGAAGGGTTCCTTTGGACATTGGCTATCTTTGAGCATGGACGAAATGAGGCGTGCTGGTTTCAATGTTACCAACGATATTGACGAAATCCGCGTGCTGTTCGAAGACGCTTTTCCGATAGAGTCTCCTAGACGCTGATGCCGATGAGCACCACCAGGGAATGAGCTTGCAGACGATAATGAGTGGCATCACCGACGGCTTGTTCCTGCCCTGGTTCGAGTATATCTTTCGGGCTGGATTGGGCGGTATCAACCACGCGAACCCAGATTTGTCCTTCATGCGGTTGTGGAATTAGGAAGCGTATAGCCTTTTTCGTGGCATTGAAGAACATACAGATGTCGACATCATCAGCTTCGGCATGGATTTCCTTGCGGCTTCCATCGATTCGAAGCCCGAGTATGTTTTCGGCTCTGTTCCAGTTCATCGGCTTTCCGTTTTCGCAAAACCAACCTATGTCGGGTACTTCGTTGTTGCTGAAATCGCGGCCTTTGAAAAAATCTTGGCGTTGGAGTGCGGGATGGGCGTTGCGAAAGCCTATCAGGAGTCGCACAAAGCGATGAGTGTCGGGATGGCGTTTAATCAGTGAATAATCAAGCCAGCTAATCGGATTGTTTTGGCAGTAGGCGTTGTTGTTTCCATTTTGGGTACGGTGAAATTCATCGCCTCCGAGAAGCATCGGTGTGCCGCTCGAGAGGAGGAGGGTGCCTAGGAAGTTGTGAATCATTCGGCTGCGGATTTGGTTTATTTTTCGGTTTTTCGTGGGTCCTTCAATTCCCCAATTTTTGCTTATGTTGTTGTTGCTGCCATCGCGGTTTTCTTCACCATTTGCCTGGTTATGTTTTTTCTCGTAGGATACTAAATCGGCGAGGGTAAACCCGTCGTGAGCGGTGATGTAGTTGATGCTATGGTATGGCTTGCGGCCAGTTTGTAGGTAGAGATCTTCACTGCCGGCCAGGCGGGTGGCGAAGGAGTTGGTTTTATATGGGTCGCCGCGCCAGAAGGCTCGTACATCATCGCGGTATCTGTCGTTCCATTCTGCCCATCGTCCACCGGGAAATTGTCCCACTTGATATGCGCCACTGGCATCCCAGGCTTCGGCGATAATCTTGGTATCTCGAAGGACGGGATCTTGAGCGATGCGCTCCAGGACAGGTGGATTATCCATTAACTTGCCATCTGAATTACGTCCGAGGACGGAGCCAAGATCGAAGCGGAATCCGTCGATATGCATTTCCTGCACCCAATAGTGAAGGCATTCCAGTATGAATTCCTGCATAACCGGATGATTGCAGTTCAGTGTGTTTCCGCACCCCGAGTAATTCATATAGAAGCGTGGATTGGGGGCGAGCATGTAGTAGATTCTGTTGTCTATACCCCTAAACGAGAGAGTGCGGCCCATTTGGTCGCCTTCACCACTGTGATTAAACACGATGTCCAGGATTATCTCGATGCCGGCATGGTGGAGATTCTTCACCATCTGTTTGAATTCGATGACTTGTTCGCCACGGGCGCTGGAACAAGCATAGCTGCCCTTTGGGGCGAGAAATGCAATGGTTGAGTATCCCCAGTAGTTTTCGAGAAATTCGCCACTGATTGGATTGATTCTGTCCTGGTATTCGAATGCATCGAATTCAGCGACGGGAAGGAATTCGATGCTGGTGATACCTAATTCCTTTAGATAGGGTATCATCTGGGTGACTGAGCTGAAGGTGCCTGGATTTTTTATCTTGAAACTTCGCTGTGTCCCCGGATGGGCGCCAAGGCCTACAACATGGGTTTCGTAAATTATTGTTCGGCAAAGCGGGTGATTTAGAGGTTTATCACCTTCCCAGTCGAAGCTATCGTTAACTACAATGCATTTGGGAATATTCGAGATATTTTCCTTGGTTGAGAAGGATAAATCGGCATCTGGATGATTAGGTATGAATCCGAAGGCGCTGCTGGTATCCCATCGAAAATTTCCGGTTAAGGCTTTGGCGTAAGGGTCGAGCAGAACCTTGTGCTTATTGAACCGATGACCTTCAAGCGGTTGATAAGGCCCGTCTACGCGATAGAGATAGAGCTGTCCGGGTTTGATTTTTTTTACGAGCACATGCCAGCAATCTCCAGTGCGGTAGAGTTCGGAATCGAGTTTGATTTCATGGGCAGGTGCAGAATCTCGTTCGTTGTCGAAGAGCAGCAGAGATACGGATTGGGCGTGTCTTGAAAAAAGTGAGAACTGAACGCCCCCGGGATCGATTATTGCTCCAAAAGGATGCGCCCTGCCTGGCCGAATTTTGAGTCCGTTTACATTTGTCCATCCAGTGTTGTTGTTTGGAGATGATTTGCCCACCATTTTCCTTGTTTGTTTGGGGTATCGGAAGCTTCGTGTATTACCGCACACCGCGAAGAACTCAGTCTAGACAGAAGCCTGTGGATGGTCAATTATTCGAGAGGATGTTATTCGATGTCTGTCGAATAGAGGGTATGCCACTGGATAGGGCTTTTTGTGTGACTGAAGCTTAGTTACATTCTTCAAGCAGGGATAATCAGACTCAGTTCGAGTTGGCATGCACCAGGCGCTGGTTGGGCAGACTCAGGTGTCTTCCATAGGGCGTTCGAGAGTGTGGATGGACATGGCTTCCAAATCACTGATGTCGGGTTATGAATGATTGGGTTGCGAACGAAGAAATACGACATAATCACCTATGAGTGAGATATGGTTCAGTGGCCTGCTGACTAGCTACCGTCCCATTGCAATACCCCTCAGTTTGCTGTTGGAAATTGCAATAGCGATTGTGGGAGTGCTTCCAAGCTATTTCATAACGATGGCCAATGTGGCTGTCTTTGGTATCTGGTGGGGAACCATACTTTCAATCGCCGGAGAATCGCTAGGTGCGGTGTTGGCATTTTTGCTGTATCGAAAGGGATTGAACAAGCTCTCGAGGGGTAAGAGCAGATTTTCTACTTCCCTTGGCAAACGGATGGCCCAGTTATCCCAGGCGCCGCCGATCCGCGCTTTTTTTTTGGTACTTGCATTCCGACTCTTACCATACATGCCCTCCGGGGCAGTTACAATTGCCGCCGCCGCGAGTCGTATGAATGTCTTTGCTTTCACGACGGCCAGTACACTGGGGAAAATCCCTTCGTTGGTGGTGGAGGTGGCAAGCGTGAGCCTCGCGATGAGGTTGCCTCTTAAGCTTTTTCTAGTCCTCCTGGGCGGCGTAATCGTAATTTGGGCAGTGCTTGGGTTGATACGAAAAAAATCTGTGTGAGAAGTTGCCGGGGGCATAAGTGATGGAGATTCACGATGTGGATGCTAACACAGTCGAAAGGTGTCATTCTCGAGAAGAAGTGACGGGCTTCAGCCGGAAAGCTCTTTTACCAGTATTTTGGGTTTACGGACCGCGTCGTATTCCTTTTGGCGTTTGACCGGAAGACTGGATATCGAAGCCTCGTGGAATCCCTGGGAGAGGAACCAGTCGGAACTGCGGGAACTAAGAGCAAACACTTTTTGACTGCCGATTTTTTTCGCCTCTTCGAGAAGCTTTGCGATGAGCTTTCTGCCTATTCCAAGCTGTGCATAACGCGAATCTACCGCCACTCCGGCGATTTCCGCGGTTAGCTCGTTATGTATATGGAGAGCAGCGCAACCGTGCACCACTCCATCCATTGCGTAAACCCAGTAGTCGTTCTGTTTCTTTACGATGTTTTCTCGGGTGCGCCTAATTAGCATGCCTTGAACAACAAGGGGCTTCATTATTTCGAGCATGTCGGATACATCGGAAATTTCCATACGGCGGATTCGCTCATAGACATCGGCAAAAACCATTGTACCGGCTCCCAGGTTGGAAAAGACTTCTTTCAGCAGAATTCCAGATTGGCAGCCATCAAGAATGTGTGAGCGTTCGATTCCGGCCCGGCATGCCGCTGCCGCGGTATCGAGATTGATTCGCTCAGGTTTATCGGGATTCATGGCGGCAAGTTCTGTTGCCACGTTTGGCAGCATGCGAAAAATTCTCCCGTCTTCCAGGATTTCCACTCCGCTTGGCATCTTCCACTGGGGGGCTTTCATTACCGGATCCGCTGTTAGCAGGAAGAGCTTTTTGGCGCCAAGGGATATAGCGATGTTTTGCGCCAGTTCATTCGAAGAAAGATTGAAAGGCCGGCCTATATCGTTATGTCCGATACAGGGAAAAATCAGCAAATGCCCAAGTTCAAGCGATCGAATTACTGACTCAATGCGAACTCGGTCTACAATGCCGCTGCTTCCGAAATCTTCCCCTTGATGTATACCGCGTGATCGGGCCTTAATCCAATCGCCGATTAGGGGTGTTATGCCATGACCCGAAAGAGCTGTCATCACCCGATGAGCCATGTCGAAGGCAGCCATCTTCACTAATTCCACTGTTTCGGGGTTGCTAACTTGGATAGTGCCTATGTATTTTTTTTCAATACCGTAACGGCTGAAAATCTCGTCGATTTTTTTCCCGGCACCTGGAATTATGGCAATCCTAATGCCGGCCTTGTGCAAGAGAGCCAAGTCGGCCGCATGCTGAGGAAAATCCGGACGGTCTATTATCTGGTTAGAAATCTTAATCACAAAGGTGGTGCCGTAGAAACGCTCCGAGTAGGTGAGAACCTCCCTAATCAGATCCACCTGCTCTCTAAGTCCCACCATTGTTGAAGAGCCTAGATGATGTTGGTGGCTGGGTCAAGCGAATTGGCACGCCTATAAGCTCCAGGCCGCCAATATCAGACACAAGACTAGTCCGCCAAGTCGAAGCGCCGGCATAATTCGGCGAAGCTATGCAACACCTCCTGTCTATCATAGCCTACTTCATCAAGTGTTATTCCTACCGAGTGTTTGTTTGTACCCCTAGTCTTTACCTGTAGCCGGTTTCGAAAGCTCTCCGACATCGACAGGCTGAAGTGTTTATAAATCTTCTCTGTCATTTCGATCGGACTTTGGATGAACTCTGTGTATTTAACCACAAGGAAGTCTTGCAATTGCCAGCTATCGAAGAGTTTCAGGGGATAGGAATACCAGATAGCTGTCATTTCCAATAGCTCGGCTGTAAACGGATACTTCTCGATGGGTGAAGCAAAATAATGCCAGCAGAACGAAAGCCAGGCGGCTTGCGAAGGCAGCACCTCCATCGGAGTTCGAAGCAAGTATATAACACGAGCATCGGGGAAAACTTCTTTCAAATTCGCCAACATCGGCGTAAAAGCCGGGTTTTTGGACAGGTAGATGGCCGTCTCCCCGTGGAAAAAAAGGTGCCTTCTCACACAGTCTCTAAAAAATTCCATACTTCGTTTATTTCTCCTGCCCTTAGTATCCCAATAGTCCCTCATCCCTCTTGCATCGGGAAAGAAGAACCAGGTGAACAAGGAATCCCAAAGGAAGAGGAACAATCCCTCGTCTTCTTCTTCTTCCCACAGTCCGACGTGATGAAAGCGAATATCCCCGAGTTTTCCTGAATTATAATGGGATAGCAGGCGATACATCGGTTGCCCTATAAGCGCATCGATGCGCCTCAGCAGGTGCAGCAGTTTCCGCTGTACGATTGAAGGTGCCAAGTAGATTTCCCAGGTTTTGAACGAGCTAAACGTATCAACATCGCTTGCTATCATTCGGTGCAGATAAGTAGTGCCGCTTCTAAACAGGCCGGTTATAAATATCGGTTTTTTGATTGCTCTCTTGCGCCACTCGCTAAAGAATATATTGTCAAGAGCGAGGCAAATTCGGGTGACTATCTGGTGAGGAATAAAGAGCACCCAGAAAATAATCAGTACCCTTAGACGATGAGGAGTTAGGCGGCGGTGTGTCCCCCTGGTGGCGAAAATCGAGTGCCATGCTTGATGCAGCAGTAGACTCCAATTGAAGGGGACACTCATTGTCCTTATTTCGAAGCCCTATATAGTTCGTTCTTTGTTCTGAGCTTAAAACTGAAGACTAACCCAAGAGCACCGCAAATCACCATTGGTATGGAAAAAAGCATGCCCAGGGTAAACCACTCGCTACCCAGAATAAGCGTCGAGTGACTAACCGGATGGCGGTAGAATTCAATCCAGAATCGCAAGGCCCCATAAATTAGAAAAAACATACTCAAAACAGAGCCTCTGGGCTTTGTCTTACTTCTGAAGAGCAAGAGAATAACGAACAGCAAAATTCCTTCAAAAAGCAATTCATAGAGTTGCACCGGATGCCGAGGAAGGTTAACCAATCCCGTAGAATCCATTCCAATTTCCGCTGTCCACGATGCCACCCAGTCCTCCGAATTGCTAAACCGCTCCGAATTCGGTACAGAATCGAAAATCATCGCCCAGGGTACACGGCTTGGCTTTCCCCAGAACTCACCATTCATGAAATTACCCCAGCGGCCGAAGGCCAGTGCTATTGGCACAGGGATGATAATCAAATCCGCTACATCCAGGTAATTCAGCTTAGTCCGGCGCACGTAGAACCAGGGCAAGAACATCGCCAGGATTAAGCCGCCAAAGAAATACATTCCTCCGTCCCAAATCAAGAGGATTTTCAGAGGATTGCTGAGATAGTAAGCAGGATGGACAAATAATACAAAGCCCAGGCGACCTCCAATTATAACCCCCAGGAAAGCTATTGTAATGATGTTGGAGAACTCGGACGAAGTCATAACAATTTTGCGCTTTTTAATATGGTAGCTTACAAAGTAATAGGTGAATAAGAATCCAAGAAGGTACATCAAACCGTACCAGCTGATTGCCAGGGGACCCGGTAAGTCCAGAAGTATTGGATCGAAGCTAGGCGCACTTAAGTAGGTTTTCACGGTGAGTAGTCTAGTTTAGATTCTGTTGCGCGTAAACAGTTGGACTCCAGTATTTCCGCAATCGTGTATTGGCATGCTCAGCTTCATGCGAGATGAGAAAATCTCATGTTTATCTATATAACAAAGCGGCCCCTAACAATTATGGGCGTTTCCCTGCCTTCCGCATCCAAGCCGAATACCGACATACCGGGCGAACCTATCATTAAATCCAAATGAGCCAGCGAGACGTTGCATCCAGCAGCGATTTTCTTCTCCTCGGTATCCAGCTTGTCTTCACACTCGATGCAGGAAGGATAGCCAGCGCCAAGAGCGATATGGCAGGAGGCATTTTCATCGAACAGAGATGAACCGAAGTGAAGTTTGCTTTGAGCTATAGGGGAACTCTCGTCCACCAGCGCCACTTCGCCAAGTCGGCGTGCACCCTCATAAAACTCCACAAAGGATTTGAGCGCGTCTAAGCCCTCCTTAGCATCAAAACCAACCAGAACGCCATCTTTGAATGTAAATTCCGCATCCTTAAGCATGATGTTACGCAATTCGATGGTTCGCGTAATGCGAACAAAACCGTCGCAACGCGTCCTGTCGGGCGTAGTGTATATTTCCTCAGTGGGAATGTTTGATAAATTGCCTCGACCGATTGTCTCTCCTCCCATCCATTTTGATTTTGCGAGCAGGCCCACTACAAGACGGGTGCCTTCGTCCTCAAAGCGTAGGGAATCAAACCTTCGGTTGTTTAGCAGCCTCGATCGTTCTTCAAGGATCTGGGATTTTTTCTTCCATTCGAGAGCAGGATTATCGCGGTCTAGAAGAAGTATGGGAACCAAAATGCGCCATAAATCGGCGGCGCTTTTCCCTCTACCCAGGACATGTTCGGCCCATCTCGGTCCAGGAACGGCTGCAATGCACCAGGGAATCGCATCGTTCGTGATTGCATTGTAGAAAAGCTGTATTTTGTCTCGCTCGCATCGTTCGTGCAGCATTAAGGCATTCTGATCTACCTGGGCCATCAGATTCATATCTTCATGGGATTTCAGTAACAAGTATCCCCAGTACTCCTTCACTATCGCATCCTGCCAGGCCGGCCACCAGGAGGAAACGGTTGCAAGAGCCTCGCTGTTTTCAGTCTGCGCTCTTATTCGCGCTCGAAGGATGTGCGGATCGTAAAATTGGGTTTCGACGAGCAATGCGCCGCGCTCATATGCCACTTCCGCGCAGCGTCGGGCAAGCAATGCGGCACCGGGTTCATGGTGAATAAACAGCTTCTCTCCCTGCCCAAGGGCAATGCCAGCGTCGATTAGAAGTTCAGCATAACCGCGGAAGTCTATTTCTTTCGAAAACATTCTACCAACTCCTTAGCATTTCGTTTTGTGATTTGCAGACATGCTGCAAAAACTGGATATTCAGATGCGCCACTCCGATGCATGGTTATCTAGAGTTTGAGCTGAGGCAGAGTGAGCTGAACCACCTCGTTGTATTCCGACACCGGATGAAAGACTATTCCCTTCTTTACCTGGTCCGGTATTTCCTCCAAATCTTGCTGATTCCCACTCGGGATAATCAAATGGCCAATTTTATGTCGCCGCGCCGCGATGGTTTTTTCTTTTAAACCTCCAATCGAGAGAACTCTGCCCGTTAGGCTCAGTTCTCCGGTCATCGCCATGTTCGATTTGGTTTTTTGACCGGTTGCGAGTGAGAGCAGAGCCGTTGTCATCGTAATTCCGGCCGAGGGCCCGTCTTTTGGAATGGCACCCTCAGGAATGTGAAGATGGACAATGCGGGTGGAAAAAAACTTATCCAGGCCCTCTATGTTTTGAACAATTTTTCTCACTCTGGTATAGGCAATTTCGGCGGACTCCTTCATCACTTCGCCCATCTGTCCGGTTAAGTTGAGCGTTGCCTTCCCAAGAATCGCATCTGCCTCGATTACAAGGATGCTTCCACCCATGCTTGTCCACGCCAGCCCCAAGGCCATTCCTGGCTTGACGGCAGCGCTCAGCTCATTTCCTCGAAATACCGGCTTCTTCAAGTAGTGTTCCAAACCCTCCCTCTTGATGCGTATTGGCAGGTTTTTGGATTTGTCTATCACCCCCAGCGCCACTTTCCTGTGAATACGGTCGATGGCTTTCTCGAAGGTACGCATTCCCGCATCCCTGGCATATCCATCCGCGATCGCTTTGAGCGCGCTCAGGTTGTAACGAATCTGTCCTCGTTTCAATCCATGGCGTTGGAGACTCCTTGGTATAATATACTGCTTTGCAATCTGCATTTTTTCCTCATCTACGTAACCCGAAAGTCGAATGATTTCCATTCGGTCCATGAGAGGGCGGGGAATTGTATCAAGTGTATTGGCTGTGACTACGAAAACCACATGAGAAAGATCAAAAGGGAGATCGAGATAATGATCCCGGAAGTTGATATTCTGTTCGGAGTCTAGTACTTCGAGGAGCGCCGAAGAAGGATCGCCTTGGAAACTCATTCCCAGCTTGTCTATCTCGTCTATCATAAAAACAGGTCTCCGAGATTTCACTATTTTCAGACCCTGAATTATCTTGCCTGGCATGGCGCCAATGTAGGTGCGACGATGGCCCTTAATCTCAGCCTCGTCCCTCATTCCGCCCACTGAAAACCTGAAAAATGGCCTCCCCATGGCCCGGGCGATAGACTTCCCTATTGAGGTTTTTCCCACCCCTGGAGGTCCCACCAGTAGAATGATTGAACCCTTCGAATCCTCTTTCAGTTTTCGAACTGCCAGGTATTCGATAATGCGTTCTTTTACGTCTTCCAGCCCATAATGGTCTTCTTCCAGAATTTTGGCTGAGGCAGCAATGTCAGTTTTATCTGCACCGGGAACTTCCCAGGGCAGTGACACTATCCAATCGAGGTAGTTTCTGGTGACTATGTATTCACTCGATTGTGAATCCATCATTTGAAATTTGTCAAGTTCGCGTTCCACCTGTTCGGCTATCTCGCCGGTGAAATCGAATTTGGCAAGAGCTTCTTTGAATTTCTGATACTCGCTTGAACGTGCATCTGTTGGTTCGCCGAGCTCCTTCTTAATGGCCTTCAGTTCTTCACGCAAGAAGTAATCCCGCTGGTTTTTTTCAATCTTCTCGTTGATTTCTCCGGCTATTTTCTTTTGAATTTTTGAGAGCTCATGCTCCTTTTTGATGTGAACCAGCACCATGCCCAAACGTTTTTTCACATCGAGAGTTTCCAGGATTTTCTGTTGTTTGTTTCTCGCGACATTTAAGATGCTGGTGATGAAGTCAGCTATTTTACCCGGGTCGTCGATGTTCACCATGTTAAGACGAATTTCTTCGGTGAACAGAGGATTGTCCTCACTTATCTGTTTCATTTCGGATAGCAGCGCTCGGGTTAGGGCCTTTAGCTCAATGTCTTTAGGATCGTACATGTCGTTGAGGTATTGCACTGCCGCGGAAAGGGGACTTGTCTCGTTTTGAAATCTCGAAATCCTGAAGCGCCTCAGTGTGCTAATGAAAATATTGATTCCGCCATCCGGCAAGTTGATTCGTTTGACTATTTTGGCGACTGTTCCCACCTTGTATAATTCGCTTGGACCAGGGGAGCTTGCTTCCGGGTTGTTGGTTAGGACTAGGCCGATCACCTTGTGGTTGTTTATAGCCTTGTTAATCACAGCTATGTCTTCGGCTCCGCTAATCATTATCGGTGTGAATATGCCTGGGAATATTGGCTTACCTTGCAGTGGCACTAAGTAGATGTATTCCGGCAAGACATCTGTGGCCGCTATAATCTGATTTGGCTTTTCATTGCGTTCTGGCATTTCCAAGGCTCCTAATATAACTCTCCGCTTCATCGGCTGCCAGGGTTTTTTTTGAGTGAGCGACTAGATTACAGGGTTATTCCTGAGTCAACTAGTCCACGCCCCTGGTGCCGAAGATGCTGCTGCGTAAAGCATGCATCTTGTGCCGCCGTTCCAGCGTCGTCGGGCCGCAAGCGACTCGTATCGCCTGGTGCCGAGAGCGTTATCGATTTAGTTTCTCCTCATCTTTTGACCGGCCAGGGTTTTGACCGCATTGAAACCAGGCGATTTCTACCTTAAAAATAAAGCCTTCTACAGAGAGGGACAAACAAATTCGTCATTGTTTCAGCCTTAATTCCAATTTTTTTCCATTTGATAATTTCTATTCTAGTGATAATTCTCCTTGCCGGCGCTATTATTGAGAGTCTGATAAGCTTTTCTTGGCTGATTTGTATGCGTGCCGCCGTGTGAAAGCAGCCAAATAACCTTTATGGACTCCATGAAGAAATTGTCATACTCTCCATGAGTGGTGCCCATGTTTTAGCTTAAGGGGAAGGCAGTGCGACGACCGGCGATTTGGGAGGCGATATCTTAAATGGCTTATGACATCAAAGCGCAGGCAATCGTGCTTCGCGCCAACAAGGTGGGCGAGAATCATCGGGGCCTCTCGATTCTGGTTAATGACAAGGGTCTGCTACATCCCCTGGCTTACGGTGCTATGAGCCGAAGGAGCGCCTTGCGGAGCACTGCTCTGCCTTATAATCGCGGAATAGCCGAATTGCATTATGATGGTTCAAGAAAGCGCTGGCGACTTCGTAGTTTTGATCCGGTGAACATTCACGATGGGCTTAGGGAAAATCTGGAGCGCTTTTACACGGCGTCCACCTGGGCTGAAATACTTTTGCGAAGCTATGGCGTCAGTGAGGATTCAACAAATCTTTTTGAGCTCGTCGCCAGCGCTTTTTCTCTGCTTTCACAGTGCATATCGCAAGAGATTTCGAGACTGAATTGCGCATTTCTTTGGAGCTTTCTCAAGATTGAAGGAGTAAGGCCGGAACTGGATCGATGCAATCAGTGCAACAGGAACTTGGGGAGTAAAACAATCCATTTCCTTCCAAATGGCCTGCTGATGTGTCCCAACTGCGGAGTAAGCGGCCTGGGCGAACTCTCGTTGGGAGCCAGGCGCTGGCTGCTTGTGATTTCCGATACTGAAATAAATCGAGCAATAAGAATTGGCCTACCTAGTCATTGCACGGCGGCCATAGAGCGATGGCTCCTTGCCATAACACAAACTCTCCTTGAGCGGCCCCTGAAGAGCCTGCAGAAACGCTAGACGGTGGGATTGAACTAACGGTCTATAAGATGCACTATGGAATCCATTATGAACGAAAGTCTGAGAGCAGTTGATATAATCGCTGCCAAAAGAGATTTCAAGCCTCTTAGTGAAGAACAGATACGGAGCTTCATTCAAGGTTATGCGGCGGGAGACATACTCGACTACCAGGCCGCTGCACTTTGTATGGCAATCCTGCTTAATGGAATGAGCGCAGAAGAAACCGGACACCTTACCCGAGCCATGATAGATTCAGGGGAGATTATCGATCTTGCTGGAATTGCCGCCCCTCTTGTTGATAAGCACTCAACGGGCGGTGTTGGTGATAAGATATCACTGGTTCTGGCCCCAATGGCTGCCGCCTGCGGCCTGAAAGTTCCCATGATAAGTGGACGGGCGCTCGGACACACCGGCGGAACTCTTGACAAACTTGATTCCATCCCGGGCTATATTACTGCTTTGAACCCCGCCCGTTTCCGCGATGGGATTAAAGAAATCGGATTCGTTATGTCGGGGCAGAGCGAGAAGGTAGTTCCCGCCGATCGCAAGCTTTATGCTCTTAGAGACGTAAGCGCCACAGTGGAATCTATACCTCTAATTACCGCCAGCATCCTGTCAAAGAAATTTGCAGAGGGTGCCCAGGCTCTGGTGATGGATGTGAAATGCGGCAAAGGCGCTTTCATGAAAGCTAAGGAAGATGCCCGGACTCTCGCCCAGTCCCTGGTTAATACCGGAAGCAGCCTTAATCGCAAAGTGGTGGCAGTGTTAACGGATATGACAGAGCCGTTGGGCTTCACCGTGGGGAATTTTCTCGAAGTTGAGGAATCAATCGCCTGTCTTCAAGGTGATGGCCCGGACGATGTAATGGAGATTAGTTATCGCCTGGGCGCCTGGATGCTAATAGCAGGCGGACTCGAAAAAAATCTCCAGTCGGCTGAAGAACGCTGCCGTAGAACCATAGAAAATGGCTCGGCTTTCGCAAGGTTTAAGGCCAACGTGGAATTCCAAGGTGGAAATTTCTCGGAACTCATGGCAATGCTCGGCAGAGCGCGGGCTGAATATTCCAGAGAATTACTGGCGCCTCAGTCCGGCTACTTATCAGGAATTGATGCCTTGGGAGTAGGCAGGGCGTCCGTTGCTCTAGGTGTGGGTCGAGATACCACCGAGGATACCGTTGAAGCCCTGGCCGGGATTGAACTATTGAAAAAAACCGGAGACAGTATTGAAAAAGGCCAGCTCCTGATGCGAGTGTGGGCTCAGGAAAAATCCAGACTCGAAGTCGGCTTCTCGAAACTGCAAGGGGTGCTTAGCATTTCGCCCAAGAAACCGCCAAAATCTCGGAGTTTAATCATCGAAGAAATCACAAGCTAAATGAGCAGAATTCGTGATTGAAAGCAAAGAAGTGCACTCCCTGGCGGCACAATATGGCTTAGACCCCCTAACCGCTTCCATCCTAATCCACCGCCAAATGGCATCACCCGAAAAAATAGCCTATTTCCTGGAAGGTAGTGAACGCTTTCTTCACAACCCCTTTATTTTTCCTGAAATGGAGAAGTCGGTTAACAGGGTACTCCTGGCCGCGCGAGAGGACGAAAAGGTGCTTATCATCGGTGACAGGGACGTCGACGGTGTAGCCGCGACAGTCATAATGGTTGAGGCTCTCAGGATGGTGGGCATTGAATCACAATGGCAGGTGCCTGTGGGTGAAGCGGATTACGGAATAGATTTTGAGACGCTGCAAGAGAGTGCGAAGGCGGGTGTGAGTCTCGTGGTAGCGGTTGATTGCGGTATTACCAGTTTCGACGAGATAAAACTGGCAGGTGAGCTGGGAATGGACGTTTTGGTATTCGATCATCACATGCCGAGAGGGGATAAGCTACCCAATGCCTATGCCATCGTAAACCCCAGGATCCCCGGCTCCTATCCCTTCGACGGGCTTTGCGCCGCGGCAATAGCATCCAAGTTTCAGTGGGCGCTCTCACTGGCTCAGTCTTCACTCCAGGACTACTGCCTTCTAATTGCCCGCCAGGAGGCTGGTGAAATTGAGATTGAGGCCGTACAGATGCACAACCTACTTGAGAGTAGCCGACTGTCCGTTAGCAGCGCCGCTGGTGGGGCAGATCGTGACAAGCTCCAGGACTACATCGGTACACGCCCCATTATCTCCTACAACTGCATCGCGCAAATTCCACTGGTATCCGCTTTTTTCAACGGTTCCGAGGTTCATATCATCGACGCCGCGCCCGAAATAGCCGCCGCCTTTCCTAAGCTCGAAAACCTATCACTCACCGAGCTCGAGGCAAACAGTCGTATCGCCAGATACAGTCCCCAAGAAATCGGACCTCTTTCCACTTTGCGCAATCTGATGGTGAGCATGCAATTGAACTCCATGCAGTCTCATTTCGAGGTCTGGCGCCGCGGATTAGATCTTGTCGCCCTTGGGACTCTGGCCGATCTGATGCCTCTCTGGGATGAAAATCGAATTCTTGTCCGAATGGGTATAGATAGAATAAATCAAATTGGCGGCGAGCGCAGAATAGCACTGCGCGAATTACTGATAAAACTCAGACTGCATGAAAGGCGAATCGCCACCACGGAAGTCAGCTGGCAAATTTGTCCGCTTATCAATGCCGCCGGACGCATGGGCCAGGCAGATATCGCAGCAAGGCTATTCTTCGAAACCAACCCAATTGCAATCACCAAGTTAGCCCACAAGCTATTCGAACTGAACAAGAAACGCCGTGCGCTCGGCGAATATCTGTGGGAGAAACTACTGCCGCGGGCCTACCAGTCACTAAATGACTTCTCCGGCAAAATGCTGATACTCGTGGACTCCGAAATTCCCAGGGGGATTACAGGCATCCTCGCCACACGTTTTCAGAAAGCCCTCTCTCCGGTGGCCGTCATAATTACTGTAAAAGATGAAAAGGCATCCGGCTCGATTCGATGCAATTCCACCATAAACGCCCTCAGTTGGCTTGAATCAGCCTCTCATATCTTCGAAGATTTCGGCGGGCATCCCCAGGCGGGCGGGTTTCGCATTCCCAGCGCTGAAATTGCCCAGTTGAATCAAATTAGCCAAAAATGGATTAACCGCGTCAAACCGGGTAAGACGGAATCCACTAGGCCAAGTGTCGATGTCGAACTGTCGCACCAGGAAATCTCGCGCCTGGGTTTAGAGGGAATTGAGGACGTACTCAAGCGTTTGGAACCATATGGCCAGGGCTTTCGTCCGCTGATTTTCCTAACCCGCGAAGTCAAGGTTTTTCAAGCAAGCCTAGTCGGAAAACCCAAAAACAAACACCTTAAACTCCTGGTTTCGCTAGGTTCGAACCGATGGCCTGCTTTCTGGTGGGATGGGGCAGAAAATTATGGTTCATTAATAAAGATTGATAAGGAAGTGGATTTGGTATATAAACTGGATCGTGACTATTGGCGTGGCAACGATGCACGCCGACTCACAATCCTGGAGGCCTCGCCATGCGAGTTATAGAGAAACACGGTTTTTCCTATCGGATGGGGAAACCACCTCTTCCAACCTGTCTTTTTGGTTTTCTTACCTTATTTCCAGCCATGTCAAGCAGCGCCAATCCGATCGCAATAGCTCCCGATTACACCGAACCGGGAGCCGTGGTTCAAATAATTATTTCTGGCGATCCGATGGATAACATAGTCGTAACGCTGAAAAGCCAGAACGACATAGCCCTAAGCCGCAACGAAGGATTCAATTGGGCAACCCCCACCGGTCGCCGTGTTTCAACAGCTCTCCTTGGCATACCCATAAATCTGGAGCCAGGCCGTTATCGTCTAGTAGTAGATGCTACGCTGGGCAAGAGTCAGTGGCACCTGGAGCGCGGCATAAATGTCGGAGCCGTAACCCATCCTGAAGAGGTAATTAAGCTGAATGAGCGCATGAGCACTCTCTACACCGATGAATCAGAGCGAAAAAAGGCCGAAGCGAGGAGGCTCTGGGCAGTTTTGAATAACCCTAACAGAACTGCAATACATCAAATCGGACCAATGATCAGTCCCATGAAAAACGGTGTCCCCACTGCTTATTTTGGAGATAATCGCCGGTATCATATGCCTGATGGATCCGAATCATACTCCATACACAAGGGCGACGATCTGTGGGCGGAGATTGGTACCCCTGTAAGAGCCTCCGGCCGCGGCCGCGTTATGCTTGCCACCGAACGATTCCTAACCGGAAACACCGTTATAATCGAACATCTGCCGGGTGTTTTTTCAATGTACTTCCACATGGATTCCATAGATGTGGACGAAGGTGAATTTGTAGCGCAAAATCAGCAAATAGGCACGGTGGGCGATACAGGTTTTGTAACAGGCAAACACCTGCACTGGGAATTGCGCATAGGATCAATACCGGTCGACCCCAGATATTTTTTTGCAAAACCTCTTCTTGACACAGATACCCTGATTGGTAATATGTAGTAGCATTTTGCAGCCAAGCTGAACTCTTACATGCGAAGGGAGGTGATTTTAGATCGCCTACGTGAAAATTAGCGACGACGAACCCTTGGAGAAAGCAATCCGACGCTTCAAGCGCATGGTGGAAAAGGAAGGAATCATTCGGGATTTCAAAAAGCGGGAATATTTCGAGAAACCATCTGCAATTAGAAATCGGAAGAGAAAGGCTATGGAACGAAAGCAGTTGAAGAAGTTACGCAAGACTCTCAGTAATTCGCGTTACTAGCATTCTACTCCGAATTCCGGACTGATTATGAAGGATGACTTTGCCGACGCCGGGTTCGAAACCCTCTCTGTAGATTCATTGCGGGAGTACCATGCCACTGGTATCCAACTACGTCACAGCGCCACGGGTGCTCAGGTTTACAAGGTGTATGCCGATGATTCGGAGAATTTGGTATCGTACATATTCAGAACACCTCCGACAGACCATAGTGGCGTGGCGCACATCCTTGAGCACTCGGTGCTCTGTGGTTCCAAGCGCTATCCACTAAAAGATCCATTTCTGATTCTATTGAAGGGAAGCGCTCATACTTTCCTAAATGCAATCACCTATCCGGACAAAACTGTCTATCCGGCAGCCAGCACCATCAAGGCCGATTATATTAATCTTCTTAGGGTGTATGGAGATGCTGTGTTTTTCCCCCAACTGCGTCCCGAAGTCTTCGCGCAGGAGGGACATCACCTCGAATACGATGAAGAGGGAAGGTTGCGCCGGGCCGGAGTTGTATTAAATGAGATGAAGGGCGCCTATTCTTCCGTGGAAGCGGTTGTGGAAGACTACTCCCTTCGACAACTGTTCCCAAACTCTCCCTATGGATGGGATTCTGGCGGCAACCCTGCGCACATCCCATTCCTTGATTATGAGGTTTTCAAGGCATTTCATCAGAACTACTACCATCCATCCAATGCCCGCGTCTTCCTCTACGGAGATGCGAATTTAGAGGAAAGTCTGAGAATACTGGATGGAGAATTCTTCTCCCACTTCGAAAAAAAAGAGATTGACTCAGAAATAGCCTTGCAGCAGTGCTGGGAAAAACCACGGCGCATGGAAGTGGCCTGGCCCTGCGAAGATTCAACCGAGAAACGAAGCACCATCAGTCTAAACTGGCTTCTTAGCGGCGAAAATGATTTATGGTCTGCGCTTAGCGCCCAGGTGCTCTCATGCATATTGCTGGGCCATGGCGGTGCTCCACTGCAAAAAGCGATTGTCGACAGCGGCCTGGGGGAAGATTTATCTCCAGCCAGCGGCCTGGATACCAACTTGCGTCAACTGGTTTTCTCGGTGGGACTCAGAGGAACAGTCCCCTCGAAACGAGATGACTTCGAGAAACTGGTGATAAAAACCTTCGAAACACTGGTTAAGGAAAGGCTCAATCCCGAGCTGGTTGAAGGGGCTATGAGACTGGTGGAGTTTCGGATACGAGAAATTCGCGGCGGTTCACCCCTCGGATTACGCCTGATGAAACAAGCGCTGAAGGCTTGGCTGCACGATAGGGCACCAATAGAAAGTCTAGTCCTGGAAGAATCCATGGAAGCTCTTCGCGGCAAGGTACAAAGAGGATATTTCGAAGAGATTATCAACCGGGAATTCATCCAAAATTCTCACCGCCTGACACTGACAGTCATACCAAGTTCGAAATTTAGTGTGCGCAGGTTTGCAAGAGAACGCAAAGAACTGGATAGACTTCAAAAACAGGAGTTCAATGAGGAAGCGCTTCAGAACTCACTCAAAAGATTGAGAAACTTCCAGAACACCCCGGATTCAAAGGAAGCTCTAAACCGGATACCATTTCTGAAGCGAAATCATTTACCAAGAGAGGTTCACATCCTGCCCTTAGAGAAGGTTAACCAGGGTGAATGCTACATACACACAACCTTCACAAACAAGGTGAGTTATCTTGTTCTGGCCTTTGATTTGAACGGCCTGGATGCACGGTTACAGTCCTGGCTGCCGTTATTTGGGCGGGCTCTTACCGATATGGGCCTGCCCGGTATAACCCACCAGGACGTTGCGGTTGAATTATCCCTTAAAACTGGCGGGTTGGGTTGCTCTCTGGATGTTTCTTCCATTCATCCCGATGCCGGCGGAGGTTTGAAGCGCCATCTCTTTGTTCGCCTAAAGGCCCTAAGTCGCCAGTGGGCGGAGGCACTGGAAATCACGCGGCGTCTGTTAGTATCAGCCGATTTCTCCGATTCAAACCGTTTAAGCGACTTGCTCCTAGAGCTTAAAAACGATTATCGCGCCGCCCTTGTACCTTCCGCCCATGATTTCGGTTCAAACCGAGCCGCCGCAAAGCACTCGATCGCTGCTTCCTGGGAAGACTTCTGGTATGGCATAGAACAGATTCGCTTTCTTGGTAATGCGAAGGCAACTGAAGCCGCATCAGCGCTAAGTGAAATCCAGAAGCAACTAATCAAGCAGGGAAACTTGTCGGCAGTATTTACGTCAGACGAGGATTTTGCCACAAAGGGCTTATCTGATACCCTCAACATGATTACCACTCTTCCCGCCGGTCTATCCGCGCCATCGGCGTCCGAACCTGAGCTGTTCAGACACGAAACTCTTGGGGAAACCATTTCGGTTTCAGCCCCGGTAGCATTTTCATCCCTTAGTCTTCCGGCCCCCCTGCTTGGCAGTCCGGAACACGCCAGGCTGGGACTTCTGGCACACATACTTAGAACCAGTTATCTATGGGAAAACATTCGCATGAAGGGAGGTGCCTACGGCGCTTTTGCTACTCTGGCAGTTCTCGAGGGGACTTTCACCTTCAGCACCTATAGGGATCCCGTGATTCTACCCTCCTTGAGAAGCTTCAGAAACTCCCTTGAATGGGCGAGTTCCAGATTGGGAAACCGAACGGTTGATATGGCTGTAATCGGTTCGATAGGCAAAGAGCTTCGGCCATTTGGTCCGGGCGAGAGAGGTCTTGTCGCCTTCGAACGACGGCTGTGTGGAATCACCGACGAGATTAGACAGAGGCGGCGGGATGTTCAACTTGAAGCAACCGCCGAGGATTTGAAACGAGAGGCCAAAGCCCTCCTCGACAAATGGGACAGTCGCTCAATCACCATTATCGGCGGTACGAATTTGCTTGACATCGCCGCTGCCGCATCTCCCGAACTTGCCCAATCGCAAGTGGAACTTCCCTTTTAACCATTGCCCAGGCCAAGAGGCCATGAATGTCAACGGCCCGTAAAGCGCCCAGAAGGCACCCGTGTTTTGTATACTGATACCACTCAGCCGAAGAGAAAAGGCTACTAACAGGCCAGCCAAGTTAAGAGTCCAAATCCAACCGAGCACTAACTCTCGTCCAGCAATCCATCTTTTCCAATCTCTTATTGCAAGGGGAATGAGGCCCAGGAGCACCGTTGGCATGCTTAGCCAGATATTGATGTTGTTGTAGGCAGCCGCATGATCGGTGAAAAGCATTAGGAAGCCGAGTATCAGCCCTGGGATGCCGACAAAAAGAAGAATCACTGCACGTAAGAATCTTCCGGCGACGTTCCATAACAATCCAAGAGCGATACTGAGTGTCAGAAGCCAGGGCCATAGAATTCGCGGTTCTCGCGGTATGGGGGGGCGAGTAGACTCTTTGAGAACAATTTTCTCATTGGCGAGCACCCGAACCACGCCATCGCGTCCAGGATACTCTAAGCCGAGTACAGCATCAGCCACCGCCTGAGGAATGAACATCAAATCCCAAGCGCTTATCTCCTTATCTTGCTGCTCGCCAAGCAGGAAGTGAAGCATAAGCTCGTTAAGAACCGACGGCCATGCCCCGGTTCTTGTGTAGTGTCTGTAAGTTTTATCAGGGATAGATGCGGTAGATGCCCGCAAGGTTCCACCAACCACATCATTCAAAATATCACGAATAATCGTTGAGCAATTATTCAAAAAATAGTCGTACAGGTATTCTTGATTTTCCGGGAGAGTTCGCCAGCGCAAAGCAGCTTCCAGCTCCCGCAGTTCTTCAGTTCCAAGATTCAAAGGGTAAAGGATCAAGCTTCTGTCTTCTCGCATCGCCTGGCTGATGAAGAATTCCGTTGTTGTAACCGAACCAAGATAAATCATGCGGCCTACAATAAAACTACTGTAGAAATTATCCGCGTGGAAGGAAAAATTCCCGAAATCGTAGAAGAGGCTAATTCCCTCTAAATCGTCCTCGATAGTTACTCCAATGTGGCCCCAGTATTCATACATGGCGTCGCCAGGACCTACAATGACAAGACTGGCCCCGCTTGGTTCACCCGCAGCAAATCTGGGGTTGATACACAGAAGGAACAAGACAACTAACCCGCAAACCGATTTTCTCATCTTTGTGTAAGTATACATTGTGAAATGATAGTGCATAAACAGCTATAGTTTAGTATGATTACGCAAATTGAACTACAAGGAGCTGGCAATGGCCGAAAAAGAAGCACTGGTTGTAGCCTCCAAGATAAAGGCCTATATCAGGACAACAGCGAATATGAAATGCTCATCTGCCGTCATCGACAATCTTTCCGACAAGGTGCGTGAAATGTGCGACGAAGCCATCGAAAACGCAAAATCCGCGAAACGGAAAACAGTACAGGAAAAAGATTTCTAGGTTGATGTCGAGCCCCTAAGATATCTCAAAAATCATTCTTTGCCGGAGCAAGTATCTCACCTATATCTCACTCCGGTTTTCCTGTACCCGTCGTAACACGTAATGAAGGAGCTGCCCTTTCTCACAAAGCGTGTATGAGTTGGCCGTTCCCGGGCGAACCCCGCCTTTTTTGAGAGGCATGAAATGGCCAAGGCATCATCATTGCGGCCTCAAGTTCGCTGTCCTTCGCCGACTTTTCCCGTGTAGCTTATGAGCACAAGGCACCGAACTTAATCGGCATAGCCGCTTGGCACAGGATGTCGCCGACACAACTTCGCTGTTAGAAGTGGCGTGGTTTGTCTGTGTGGCAAATCTTTTCTGAGCGTCGTACTCGGAAGGCGGTTCCAGAGGCGCATATTGCGTTGCCATTTTCGACGAGGGCAGATACCCGGATTCTATCCTCCCAATCTCATATGACGCACTAGCTATTTTACCTTGCGAAACAACGGTCTCCGGCGTCCCAGTTTGCGGTTCAATCTTCTGCGTTTAACCGCGGCTTGTTCCTTTTCCATGGTAAGTCGCAGTTTTTTTCGTTGAATTTCTTCCTTTAGAGCCAGAATCCACGGACTCATCCCTGAATCCATTTTGTTCGGTTCCGAGTCGGAAATACTTGCAACTTCTTCATCAATTCCATTGGTTCCCCTTAGAGTGGCATCCGTGAAAATAGCGGTGCACAGATCTGTGGCCACCAGGTTTGCCCTGCTCAGATTGGAATTTGAGAAATCACAGTGGTCAAGGCGCGCTCCTCTGAAGTTCGTTCCCACAAGGGAAGCGCCTTGCAGTTTCGCTCCGGCAAGATTGGCACGAGTCAAATTCGCCCCGCTCATATCCGCATCACGGAGATCGGCGCCCATCAGATTTGCTTCGCCGAGCGATAGATCTCTTAGCGATGCTCCGGCAAGGCGCGCGTGAGTAGTGGCACTCATCTTGCGTGCATAGCTATTCCACAGGCTGATATCCCCCCTGCGTGCCGACTCAATCAGGTAGGCCAAATGCTGAGGGTTGCCCCGGAAATTGCTTTGTACCCCCAACGCTACCTCCATTCTAAGAGCTATGTTAAGCTAAGCTGTGGCCGAAGTCTATGTGCGAGCTGCTAGTCCCAACCTAGTGTCATCCGGATACGGCTCACTTCCACATCCTTGCGAATCACTTCCGGAAGTTCGAACTTGAGGAGTTGTTCCAGTACCTTTTCGCGTTCCTTGTTTTTCCCAAGCTCTCGATAGGCGCAGCTAAGAGCATAGTGATTTCGATAATCGTGCGGTGCGAGTCTGATAGATTTCTGCAATAGGCGCAAGCCGTCGGATTTTTTCCCAACTATGCTGTAGAGTATGCCCAGATTCCGAAGCGCGGAAGCATTGTGCGGGAAAATAGCGAGGGATTTGCTAAGATTTTTCATGGATAGGTTGATATCGCCTATTCTAAATCTGGCGCAGCCGAGCGCTTCCCATGCGTAAGGGTTTGAATTGTCGTTGCTGATGTAATGAAGCAGGGCGCGAATTGCCTTATCGTTTTCTCCAGTTTCCGTGTAGGCAATTCCTATATCGCATATTGCTCGAAGGTTTGCCGGGTCTTCCAGGATAATTTCGGAAAGAATAAGCTTGGCTTCCTCAAATGCACCTTCGCGCATAAGTAGCTCTGCTTGGTCTATCATTTGCATCTCCAAAGGCCAATAAATTCATTAACGGACCCTAACCCTGAATGATTAAGCAAAAACCTCTCTTCCTTAGCCAAAGCATTTCTCTGTGAACAACGAACTTGTTTAATGCGTCGATGAAGGTGTATCCTCATTGTCGCGAGGGCTTTTATGAGGCTAGGGAACTATTCGGATTGCGCCCTTATCCGCGCTGGTGGCCAGATGGGCATAGGCCTTTAATGAATCGCTTACGATTCTCTTGCGCCGAGGCTTCCAGGCGGCTTCGCCTTTAGCTGATTCCGCTCGCTGACGGCGGGCTAGTTCGGTGGCGTCTAGGCGGAGATTGAGGCTTCGTTTTGGGATGTCTATATCGATTATGTCTCCATTTTGAATCAGAGCAATCGCGCCTTCCGCCGCCGCTTCCGGAGATACGTGACCGATGGAGAGCCCCGAGGTGCCGCCGGAGAAACGCCCGTCTGTCAATAACGCGCAAACTTTGTCCAAGCTCCGCGATTTCAAGTAACTAGTGGGATATAGCATTTCCTGCATGCCAGGCCCCCCTTTGGGTCCCTCAAAACGGATTACAATCGCATCTCCAGCGACGATTTCTTCATCCAAAATGGCCTTAACGGCCGCTTCCTGGGAGTCAAACACTTTTGCCACACCCGAAAACTGCAGGTTTGCTTCATCTACACCCGCGGTTTTCACCACTGCGCCATCTTCTGCCAGGTTGCCGAATAAAACCGCAAGGCCCCCGTCCTTTGAATAGGCATTTGCAATTTCTCTGATGCAGCCTGAGGTTCTATCCAGATCCAGCTCCTTATAGCGAGCGGACTGACTACCCATCAGAATGCTGCGGCGTCCTCCAGGTGCCGCTCGATAGAGTAGTTTTGCAGCTTTGGAAGAGCTTCCTCTAGCTATGTCCCATTCATCCAATGCTGCCCCAAGACTGGGCGCGTCAATTCGATTGACAGTTTCATCTATGAGCGCCGCTCGGCTAAGCTCGCCAAGTATGCCAAGAATACCGCCAGCTCTGTGGACATCTTCAATATGATACTCCCTCGAGTTGGGACTCACCTTGCACAGACACGGAACCTTCCTGCTAAGCCTGTCTATATCGCTTAGGTTGAAATCCACCCCTCCACTTCTTGCAATCGCCAGTATGTGAAGTATCGTGTTGGTAGAACCCCCCATAGCGATGTCAAGGGTCATGGCGTTTTTGAAAGCCGCCTTGTTTGCAATGCTGCGTGGTAGAACCTCAAAATTTCCCTCGTTATAGTAACGTTCGGCGAGCTTGACTACCAGCTTGGCCGCACGAACAAAAAGTTCAGCCCTATCGGCGTGAGTTGCCAAAATGGTGCCATTGCCCGGTAAGCCCAAACCGAGAGCCTCCACAAGACAATTCATCGAATTGGCGGTAAACATTCCACTACAGGAGCCACAGGTGGGACAGGCGGCATTTTCCACTTCTTTCAGCTCCTCTTCGTTTACCGATTCATCGCCCGCCATTACTATGGCATCGACAAGATCCAATCTCTTCCTACCCATCCTTCCGGCTTCCATGGGACCGCCGGAAACAAAAACTGTTGGGATATTCAGTCTCATAGCGGCCATTAGCATTCCGGGGGTTATCTTGTCGCAATTGGAAATACACACCAGGGCATCGGCGCAGTGGGCGTTAACCATGTACTCAACGCTGTCGGCTATTATTTCCCTTGAGGGCAGGGAGTAGAGCATTCCCCCATGCCCCATGGCAATTCCATCATCCACCGCGATAGTGTTGAATTCTGCGGCAAAGCAACCCTCCTTTGCGATTTGCTTTTTCACCAATTGTCCAACATCATGCAGATGTACATGCCCGGGAACAAACTGCGTGAATGAATTGGCAATGGCGATGAGTGGTTTGGACATCTGGGATTCAGTCATCCCATTTGCTCTCCATAGAGCTCTGGCGCCGGCCATCAGACGCCCATTCCTGTTCGTAGCGCTTCTTAGTTTATTGGTCATTGATAGCTCCCGCCGGAACAGTATAAGCAGAGATGTCCAGTTTATGCTAGATTCATCCTAAGCAGCCGTTGTCTAGGCGGGGTGATCGGGAGGCGTGGTTGACCTGCGGATATTCTGGACGACGATGTAAGAAGAGTATGTAATCACAACGCCTATAGCGCCGGCCATGGATAAATTATCAGGGTACGGAAGATTCCTGCTCGCTGACTCGGCACAGGTTTACGCGGAAAATCCTCCAAATGCGAAGTGAAAGCCAAGAGGGGCTGGCAATCTGGAGAATGGAAGTATATCCTGCCATTTCTGGGTGATAATCGCAGAGGTAATCGCCGGAAATGCAGATAGGGCCTGGCAAATTGCACCCGCCCGGCGGGGAGAATTTAGCGATTTTCATCACACTGAGCCCTATATTTATGCTCAGATGATTGCTGGGAAGGAAGCTGGGCGATACGGTGAGGCTCTTGGTTTGTCGGAACCGTGGCATGGAGTTTTGTTGTGATTAGCCGGTATGGGTGTTGGGCCTTACCGGAATGAACTGGAAATTGATCCCCTTGTTCCAGCCGATTGAGATGTCTTTACCGTGAAGCGCTTGTTTCGTAACGAGCGCTATGAGATTGGTTTTGAAAATCGAAATCGTAGCGGCAGCCGTGGCGTTAGATTGATAAACTTCGATGGAAATCCATGGGGAACACTGTTACTCCCTCGAGCGATGGGGGCACATCTGGCGGAGGCAAGTATGGCTGGTGTCAATTATCATATGCATAATGAATTTTGCGATGGTGAGGGTTCCATTGAGGATTATGTTCGAGCTGGCATGGAAAGGGGGTTCGCTGCGCTTGGGTTCAGTTCCCACGCTCCGATTCCAGTGGAGAACGATTGGACATTGAATGAAGAGCGTCTCGGTTTGTATCTTACGGAGCTAGAGCGACAGAGAAAAAAGTGGAATGGCAGGATTGAAATTTACAAGGGCCTGGAGATTGACTATATTCCCGGTTCACAGTCTCCGGAAGATTTCAGGTGGAGCAGACTTGGCTTGGATTTTGCGATTGCATCGGTGCATTGCACCTGCCCTTTGGAACGGAACCCCAATTATGCCTGCGTTGACAGTTCTGAGAATGCGATTAAATGGCTTCTCGACAATATTTATCAGGGTTCGTTCGAGCTTCTAAGCGAGGCGTACTTTGCTCGAATTGCAGAGTTGGTGCGGCTTGATGGCTTTGATATTCTGGCTCACTTCGATGTGATAAAGAAGAGGAATAGTGATGGCAAATATTTCTCAGAGAATGCCTTATGGTATCGGCGCCATGTTGCTCTCGCCCTGGAGGCCCTTGCGGCGAGCGATAAGATTATGGAACTCAATACTGGTGCGATATGTAGGAACGCCATGGATGTGGTTTACCCTTCGCCATGGATATTGGCTGACGCGGCAAAGCGGGATATTAGAATTATAATCAATTCGGATGCCCATCGCCCGCGAGATATTGATTGTTACTTTGAGGAGTCGATTGCACTTTGCAAGGATGTCGGCTATAATGAGCAATGGGCGCTTTTAAATGGAGCTTGGACAGCGCTGTCAATATAGAGTCTGGTTAACTATGATACTTCAAGTGCTACACGATACAGTTCCGGTTCCATACGAACAGGCATTGACCCGCCAGTACGAACTCCATAAAAATCGTCTGGAGAACAAAATTCCCGATACGCTTTGGCTCCTTGAACATCCTCCGGTTATCACTACTGGACTTCGCAAGAAACAAAGCCATAATATCCTGATTAATCCCTTCACTCACGGTGTAGCTGTTGTCAATAGCGATAGGGGTGGCGAGGTTACTTATCATGGACCGGGGCAATTGGTTGGTTATTTGATTGCATCGATTGAGATGCATCACTGCCGGGTGCGTGCGCTAGTGAAAAACATCGAGGCCGCTTTTGTCCGATATCTTGCCGATTTGCATAACATCGAGGCAAATACCTATCCGGAGCATACCGGTGTTTGGGTTGGTCACGATAAAATCACCGCCATCGGCATCGCCTTAAAAAAAAGAATCACACTCCATGGTTTTGCCTACAACGTTAACACCAATCTATCCCATTTCGATTGGATAGTACCGTGCGGTATTATTGATGGCGGCGTAACTTCTCTCGAAAAGTTGACGGGCAATTCGTACAATCTTGTTGCAGAAGGTTATGCAATTGCGTGTGCATTGGGTGAGACTTTGAGTTATACTAAACTGGAGATTAATCTTTAGCTTTTCTTCCAAGTTTTGATTCTAGGATGATGATATGGGGAAGGACGATTACAAGAAGCGGCTAACGCAAACGGGCAGAAACGATCTCTGCCTCTGTGGTTCGGGGAAGAAGTATAAAAAATGTCATTTGGGAGAAGATGAAGCGTCGGAACGTGCGGAATCGGCTGCCGTGGCCTCCGAGCGGGAGGCGACTCAGGCCGGGACCGATCTTGACGAGCAGAATGGCAACAAGACAAATAAATGGCGTAACGAAAGACAGAAGGTTGGCAGAGCACGTAGCGGTTCGAATACGCACCCGAATATTCCACGCCGAGGTGCCGTTTAGCTAAATGATTCCTAAATAGGCGCGTTTAACAAAATTTCACCTCGTGCTTCAGTTTTTGGGTAGTGAATCCAACTCTTTTAGCCAGGTGTCTGCCTGGATATCGGAGGGCATTCTCCAATCCGCACGCGGAGAGAGCGCGATTGTTCCAATCTTGGGGCCGTCAGGCAGGCAAGAACGTTTGAACTGCTGGGAGAAGAAGCGTACATAAAACACCCGCAGCCATTTCCTGATAGTTCGAAGTTCGTAGATAGTTTTGAAAGCGTTTTCAGCAAGAGCAGATACCTTGCTCGGACCGAAACCATAGCGGATTGCGTAGTACAAGAAGAAATCATGCAACTCGTAGGGGCCTATCTCATCTTGGGTTTTTTGGCTTATATTGCCTTTCGAATCCGGAGGCAGTAATTCGGGGCTGATTGGAGTATCCAATATGTCCAGCAGTATATCGCGAATCTCGTTCAGGGGATGATTCTCGACAAACCACCTAATTAGATATTGAACAAGTGTTTTGGGAACCCCGGAATTAACTGAATAGTTCGAGATATGATCGCCACTAAAGGTGCACCAGCCCAGAGCCAGTTCAGAGAGGTCGCCAGTTCCGACAACCAGCGCATCCAGCATATTGGCTTTGTTCATAAGAAGGGCGGTTCGATGTCTGGCTTGAATGTTTTCAAAGGCGATGTTGTCGGCCAGACCGCTGTGACTGAGTTCTTTCATCTGCAGCTTGCAGGATTCTCGGATGTCGATGGTTTCGAGTTCGACATCGAACGCCGTGCATAGCCTTTTTACGTTTTCAAGGGTTCTCTTTGTGGTGCCGAAGCCAGGCATGGTTAGGGCGTGAATTCTATCGCGGGGCAGCGAAAGTCTATCTAAGGTATTGATTATCACCAACAAGGCGAGTGTGGAATCCAGGCCGCCGGATAAGCCCAGTACAATCTTTTTGAAATTGCTATGCTCCATGCGCGTTGCCAGCGCCGCGGCTTGGATAGAAAGTATTTCCTTGCAGCGCAGATTTCGTTCCGCTTCGCTGGATGGTACGAAGGGGTGGGGAGAAATTGTTCTAAGAATTCTCTTTACTCCGCCCATGACAGGAGCTTTGAGCGCTATGTTGTTGTAGCTGAGTTCCCCGAGTTCTCTTTTTGCGGCAGACCCAAAGCTGCGCGAAATTCTGCGTTCGTGATTGAGTAACTCCACATCGATATCAGTAACCAACTGATCGGCTCCCACTGGAAAACGTTGATTTTCAGCAAGGATTCGTCCGTTTTCTGCGATCAGAGCGTGGCCTCCGAAGAGAGTATCAGTGCTGGATTCACATGGACCCGCCGAGCAATATATGTAGGCGGCAAGGCATCTGGCAGATTGATTTCTTATAAGTTCGCGCCTGTAATCTGCCTTGGCAACCAGTTCGTTGGAGGCAGCAAGGTTTAGCAATATCTGAGCCCCGGCGATGGCATGCCTGGAGGATGGCGGAATGGGAGCCCAGAGATCTTCGCAGATTTCCACTGCGAAGCTAAGGCGTTCATCGTGGGTGAAACAGAGTTTGGTGTTGAAGGGTACAGAGAACCCGCCTATTTTCACGTGCGTCTCCCTGGCTTCGTATGACGATGCGAACCAACGGTTTTCGTAATATTCCTGTGAATCGGGCACGTAGGATTTGGGCACAATGCCTAGGATTTTGCCGCCTTGGGCAACCAGGGCGCTGTTGAACAGCCGACCTTGTTGAGAGATGGGCAGGCCGAAAACAATTATTCCTTCGTTACACTCTCTTATTATACTTAGAGTTTGGGTTTCTATTTCCTCCAGAAGACAGGATTGAAAGAATAGATCCGCACAGGTATAACCACTTAGGGAGAGTTCCGGAAAGAGTATTAAATCTGCGCCGATATTGCGGCAGGTGATATAACTTTGAATAATGGAGTTGGCGTTGTATGCTGGATTCGCCGGCTTCATGGTGGGAATGGCACAGGCAACGCGAAGGTAGCCATTAATACTCATAGCCCATTGTAACAATCCGAGTTACCGATTGCCAGTATGCCTGTTTCAGACTTCGGAACGCGAGGCGCCGCAATTGGAGGCTTTGGTGGATAAGTTTGAGAAAAGGCGACACCAGGCGTGCTGGCGGCATTTAAGTACAAAAAAATATATTCGGTTTACAATCCGTTCATATTTGAAGGCGATACTCTTAGGTATAAGTATTTTGAGGAGGTATTTAGAATGAAGTTTATTGCTGCTGTGGTTCTGGTTTTTTATGTAGCCGTGGGTGCATTTGCTTCCGGCGAGAACCAGTATAAAGAGATTTATCCTAGTGAATGGGGCATCGAAGGTTTCGTGGAGGGGGTGTCTGAACTTCAGGTTTATACCGGAACTTTCAGGATGGAAGAAGGCTCGTATCCAGCGATTCTTACCGATGATGGAGAACTCTACTATCTTATGGCTCCAGGTATGTTTAGCGGAAGCGACATGCTCTCAGCCGAGGGTGCGGCTTTGAGTATTGAGGCTTTTAAAGCGCCTTTTTCGTCTGTGCACTTGATGGTTGTTTCGGCCGAGGTGGACGGGGAAGAGATTAACTTGGAGTGGTATGATCCTAGGGGATATGATCCTATGGGGTATGGTCCTTGGGGATATGGTCATATGGGGTATGGTCCTTGGGGATATGGTCATATGGGGTATGGTCCTAGGGGATATGGTCATATGGGGTATGGTCCTAGGGGATATGGTCGTAGGGGGTATGGTCCTAGGGGATATGGTCATATGGGGCATGGTCCTTGGGGATATGGTCTTTGGGGGCATGATGATCACGATCACTAGGATAGGGTCCTTGGGGGCATGATCACTAGGGATAGGTCCTTTTGGGGGCATGGTCCTTGGGGATATGGTCCCTGGGGTGAACCCGGCTGGGATTATTTCGACGAGGAGAGGTAATATTCTTTTCGTCTCCATTGACTGCCCCTCTCGGTCGACCGGCAGCACTTGCTGCGGTCGACCGAGGGGCGATCGAGCTAGTTCGGGAGGTTCTTTGAGAAGAGTGACTATTCTGATTGTTGAGGATGAGGAAGGCTTAAATCGGATTATCAGTGATTACTTAGTGTCGATTGGCTGGCAGACGATTAGCGTCCAAAATGGGCCCGATGCCCTGGAATTATTCTATGAGAGGAACGTGGACTTCGTGCTGTTGGATATCATGATTCCCGGACTTGATGGACTGGATGTAATACGACGAATCCGAGCAAAATCGCACACACCAGTAATTTTTATTACCGCGATGGCCGAGGAATCCGATAAACTAATTGGGCTGGAACTCGGTGCTGACGATTATATTACTAAGCCCTTTAGTTTGAAGGAGCTGGCGGCACGAATTCGATCTGTTATGCGCAGAGTTGACACTGAGGAACATAAACAAAATAGCTTAAAGATTTTGAATCTGGAATTGGATACTAGATGTCGCCGCGCGAGTTTTTCGGGTCGTGCCTTGGATTTAACCACTGTCCAGTTCGATATATTGTATGGTTTCATGCGGCAACCCGGGAGGGTTTTCTCACGTGCTGAAATAATGGATTTTTTTCAAGTTCACGCATGGGAAGCGTATGAGCGCACGATTGATGTACACATCAAGAATATTCGTAAATCAATAGTGGCGGTGGGAGGACAACCCGGCTTTATTCAAACGGTGCGGGGAATAGGCTATCGACTCGAAATACCGAGATGAGAATGTATGAGGTTTTCACTTAAGGGAAAGATACTCGGTTCTTTTGCGTTGGTGGTGTTGCTCGCACTATCGGCGGCAGTGGGAACGGGCAATCGCCTTACTCGCACTCGTTATGACAATTTTGCCTTCGAGCGGGATTTCATGCGCGCCCAGTGGTTTTCGAAGGAGCTTGGGGAGTGGACGACCGATGCCAGGGGAGCCGCTGAGCGTGGAATGCATCACCACATGTCGCCGTATACCGAAGACGGGATAGAAATACAAATGATGGAGGGCTGGACTGATTCCCATATTGTGATTACGGATCTTTCGGGTAGGGTGTTATATGACGGTGCTGATTATGGCCATAAGAAGCTCACGCCTGATAACCCAAAACGAGTTCCCGTGTACGATGATGATAATATCAAAATTGGCTATCTCTACATGGGTCGAATGATTCCAGGCCTTCAGCGTCCGGCAGAACTTTTGGTTTTACAGAGGGCAGGTGTGATTTCATGGTTCGCGGCGCTTTCAATTTTTATTTTTGCCATGATTCTCGGTCTAATCATTACCGAAAACATAGTTAAGCCTATTAGGGATTTGAACCAGGCTGCCGGGGAAGTAGAGAGCGGGAACCTGAATGCCAGAGTGCTTAGTAAGAGAAAAGATGAGTTGGGAGATCTCACGCGCGGTTTCAATAATATGATTACCTCATTGGAGCATGCTGCCGCTCAACGCCGTAGACTCATAGCCGATTCGGCACATGAACTCCGCACTCCAATCAGTCTCATCCAAGCTCGCATCGAGATGATGGAGGAGGGAGTGTATCCTCTGGATGCTGATGGCCTGAGGGCCTTGTCGACCGAATCGAAGCGCCTGGCCGCGCTAGTTGATGAGTTAAGGATTCTATTTGAACTTGAATCTTCCGAATCGGCGATGAAACGAGAAGTATTTGATCTGGAAGCTCTAATTCGCGAGGTAATTGAGGCTGCCGAACCGAGCATCCGCCGGCTTGATATAGCAATTGAGCCCAGATTCTTCGGAGGTCAATCAGAAATCTCTGCCGATAGAGGGAAAATACGCGGATTGCTTGCGAATCTCCTATCCAATGCCCTCCGCTACGCCAAGTCGCGGATACTTTTTTCCATGCAGGTAGCTGAGGACTCTATTGAGCTGCATGTGGAAGACGATGGGCCTGGAATCGTGGTGGAAAATCTGGAAAGGGTATTCGAACGCTACTTCCGGGTAGATAAATCCCGAAGCAGGAATTCCGGTGGTACCGGCCTTGGACTTGCGATTTGCCGCGAGATTGCCAGGATGCATGGCGGCAACATTGTAGCCGGAAGTTCGGAGATGCTTGGAGGAGCAAAGATAAGTCTGCATTTACCTGTCGCTTAAGCGACAGGTAAGACTGGATGGGAATCTCCGGGCTCGTAGATGAACGCTAACGCTTGCTTGGCTGGGGGGGCGTCGCCACGATTTTCCGAAGCCCCTGCAGGGCGACTCTAACTTTCGGATACGGTGGTTGAATGCATCTCCCCACATAGACATTGCCGGATTGAGAGCCAGAGCCGGGATACTGGATATACTATTCGTAGGCTAAGTAGCTTCTTATCCAGATTGACTGCGCGAACCAAACAACCCAGGTATTTCGTCTCCATGCACTGAAGAACTCTGAGTTTTTCCATAGTATTTAATCGCATATAGGATGCAACAGCGACTTCCCACGTCATTTCGTGTCAATAAGCTATCAGAATCGCACCTCACAATCTAATATGAGGAACTCCTTCTGTTTGGAAACGGCTATAGGGTGCCTTTCTTTCTGGAAGAAACTCTTCTTGTTTTAAGATGAAACAGCGGTATTGCAGTTCTTGAGGCATTGAACGACAACTTACCATTCTCGAATATGAGCCGGCTTAGTTTCTCGCCTTCGGGAATGCCGGTGTGAAGAGCCGCATATTTTGAGAATTTCAATAGAGTTCGAGCTTATCGTATTTTCGCTGATCAGGGCTGTGTATCCGCTTGCTTCCTCGCCTCTTTTTGGGATAGCATAGCGTCACCGACGAGGGAGGAACGCGGTTAGATTCCGCGGCTGTCCTCTGCCAACTGTATCAGGCGATGGGCTGGTTGAGTGCCACCGAAAGGGAAGGCGACCAGCTTTGTGCCACAAGCCAGGATATTCCTTCGTGGTTAATTGCTGTGGAGGCACACATGTTCCGTTTTCCCATCCCAGGCGTTTTATTTGCCGGTGTATCCGCTCGAATGGCCCACCTTCCATCACCGGGAGGGTTGGTGAGTCTTATCCTGTTTTTGAGTGCCGCCGGCATCTCCTTCTCTGAAGATATGGAAATTGTGGTGAGCGCGTCGAGAATTGAAGAGGATGCTCGGAGCGACCCTTCCTATGTTCGCATTATTCCTTCTGAAATCCTCACCCGTGTCGATGGCGTTCTCGAGGCACTCAAAATTCTGCCTGATATCGGCATCAGAACGAACGCACCCGGCAAGAGCTCCATTTCGATGAGCGGTTTTGGGGAAAATGGTTATGCTCGCACCCTTGTTTTGGTTGACGGACGCCCCGTCAATCGCGCGGATATGGCGTCTGTTAACTGGCAGCTGTTCTCGTTGGATGAAATCCTGCACATTGAGGTGATTAAGGGTCCACTCTCAAGCCAATATGGCGATCAGGCCATAGCCGGCGCCATCAATATCATCACCAGGAAGCCTGAAGGTTTTGAAACCAGCATACATACTAATCTATCTACCGGACTCACCAACAGGGAGTCGCTGAGAATTGTCTGGGGTGGAGACGTATTCTCTGTGCAGGGAAGTTTTTGCCGCATCGATTTGAATCCGAGTCGAAAAAGATCCGATTTCGATACTATATCCACCGGGCTGAAGCTTGGTGCGGATTTTCGGCATCTGGACCTTGGTTTGAACGGATTCTTCGCTAAGTCTTCTTATCAACTCCCAGGCGCCCTTTCTGAGAACGAATACAGGAACAACCCGGATAAGGCAAATAAAAAGGAAGATCAGGTATCGGAAACCATTTGGATGAGCGAATTCAACTTGGAAACCTCGATTGGTCCGCTGACACTCACTTTCCCAATATCCTGGCGTCATCTAAGTAGCGAAGCCGATGTAATCTCTGATACCTGGAATTTTTTCATCGACAGCATCCTGGACGATGTGCGTGGAAGTATTCAGACGGATATTGAGATTTATCTCAACGATCGTGTGATGCTGGTCCCCATAGCGGGAATTGATGTGAATTGGACTGAAATCACTGTTGCCGCCTGCAGCGAGAAGGGTAGACTCAGTCGAAATTCCAAAGAATCGGCTAAGCGTCGCGATCTTGCGCTCCGGCTGCGACTTAAGACGATGCTTGGTGAGCACTGGGTTGCCGATGCAGGTATGCGGTTCGCGGCATACAAAATCGCCGGAGCAGGGAAAGATGTTCGTTACATGCCCCTCGTTTACGATTTTGGCGGCGTCTGGATGCCAACAGAGCATTGGACAGCACGCCTACGATATGGACGGGTTTTTCGCTACCCCATGCTGGATGAACAGGTATCCTACTTCTCTAGCCCATCATCCATCAACACCGATTTGAAGCCGGAATTCGGACATCACGTAATTGGTTCCTTGGGATATGCCAAAAACATATACAGGGCCGATATGGCGGCTTACTTCATCGCAATGAGAGATGAGATTGTCTTCAATTCGGCTGATTCGAAAAATGCGAACATTGGTGATACTCAGCACATGGGCGCCGTTTTCAGCGTTTCGAGAACTGGCCCTGTTCTGGGTGTAAGTGGCTCATATGCCTTGGATTTTGCACGCCATAATAATTCAGGCAAACGGGTTCCCCTGGTTCCCCTACACAGCATCTATGGTCGAGTGTCCCTCGTTCCCATTGAACCCCTTACAATTTCCACGGACACCAGATTCACTTCCAGGTATTACAAGGGTGGAGATAACGACAACAGGAAAGAAGCGGTGAAGGGTAGGTTGAGTTGGGATGCGCGGATAGATTGGCGTCCCGTCGATAATCTAAGCATCTATGCCAAGGTGGCTAATCTGCTTGATGACCGCACGCCAACCGAGGTTTATTGGCAATCATATTCGGATAAGGAATCCTGGTATCCAATCGAGGGCCGTGAATTTAGCTTCGGTGCACTCTGGCGTTATTGATGTCGCTGATGTTATCAAGAAGTCTGATGATTGCAACAACGCTGTCTCTTGGCTTGCACAGCATTCTATTTTTTGCTGTGTTTTTTTGGACAGATGACTTTCCTGGAAGCACCAGGATAGAGGGTTCATCTTCGTTGACAATCCGCCTGACTAACTTGGACTCAGACGCCGGATTTAAGAAATTCGCCAATCCGACGAACCCTCATTTTCCCAATACAAGTTCAGAGTCAAATCCCTCTCCAAACCCTTCCGTTCCGGAATTTTCCGCTTCATCCTCCGCGCAGGTTTCCCCGACACTTTCCGCTCCAACCGCAGCGTCTGTGTTTCCGTCAAGGCAGCTCGATTCCGCATTTCCTGCGTCTTTGCCTGGTTCCGATACTCCTTCTTCCGCTTCTCAGGCAAACCCTTCATTCCTGCCTGCTGCGCCGCATTCCATTCCCAAACCGAATTACCCTCTATTCGCCAGGCGACAAGGAATCGAGGGAATTGTTTTAATCGAGCTGGATATTGATGCCGCCGGTGCACTTGCCAGCTTCAAATTCATTTCGCCCAGAAGCAATTCCTTACTGGAACAATCCGTTCTCGCCTCTCTTGAAAATCTTTCTTTTGTTCCGGCTATAAGCGATGGTCGGTTCGTACAGAGTACCCTCTTATTGAAATTTCGATTCGAGCTCGAAGATTGAGAAATGCCGGTGAAGTAGTGTCGAAAGGACAGGCATAGCTAATGAAACAGATTAGAAACATTTAATGAGTACTTGTACAGGTTGTTTTGAAGGTATAAAGTAAAAGCTGCGAAAGTTAATAAAAAGCCTGTGAAAGTGATAAGATTGGCGTGGAGCCTGGGAGTGAGTCTTGCAGCTGCTAAACGAGAGAGAAAGAAAAATACTCGATTTGCTGATTGAAAATCCGCATATAGGGGTGGCCCAGATGAGTTCACGTCTCGATGTATCGATGGTTACGGTGCGAAGCGACTACGATACATTGGCAGAGAAAGGCTATCTAATCCGCACCCGAGGCGGCGCCCTAGTGACTCTCCATCCCGAAATCCTCAGGCGTCAAAGACAGAATCCCGATTTAAAAACGCTTATAGCGAAAACCGCGGCCACCTTTATCAAGGATGAAGATTCAATTATGATAGAGGCGGGAACCACCACGGCTCTGATTGGGAAATATCTACTAGGTAAACGAAATATTAAAGTGGTGACGAACTCAACTCTGCTCCTGCCGTATTCACGGTGGAATCCGGCTGCATGCTTCACCTTTGTTGGCGGAGTTTTCTGTTCCGAGGCGGAGTCCATGATAGGGCCGACCACCGTGAATCATCTAAAAAGGTTCCACGTTAAGACAGCCTTCATCGGAACCGATGGATTCTCCTTAGAGAACGGGCTTACAGCGAACATGATGGAGGCAACCGAGGTGGTGCGCACGATGCACAATCGTTCGGATAGAACAGTGTTGCTAGCTGATTCGAGCAAGTGGAACCAAGTGGGATTTGCTCAAGTAATTCCGTTTGAAGAAATCGACGATCTGGTGATGGACTCAGGTTTACCGCGAGAGGTTCGGGAGAAAATTGAGTCTTTGGGTATAAACCTCCACATAGTGGAAGGTCGGATTTTAAACGAGCATAGACTAAGGAATGGCTTGCAGTGCACGAAATAGTAATGCCCAAGTTGGGCAACACAGTGGAATCCGTGATTATAGTAGCTTGGCGCAAAGAAGTGGGTGAGCAGGTGAATATAGGTGAGGCGCTGTGCGAAGTGGAAACTGATAAATCTACGATGGAGGTGGAAGCCGAGGAAGCGGGAATACTGCTTGCTCGGCTTTTTGATGTCGGCGATGAGATACCAGTGTTAAGTCGCTTTGCCGTTCTTGGTGAAGAGGGCGAAGATGTTTCGTCTTTGCTCACCTCCGGCGCTCCGGAAGCGGATGTCAAGGAACCGGTGAATACCAGGCGAGTGGTTTCCAGCACCTCCAGTACGCCCGATGCATTCAGCGTGTCCAGCGCGTCACCCGAAGTGAGTCGCCAAGAGGAGGAGAGCGCCCATTTAGGCATCTCTCCCCGAGCCTGGAGGCTTGCCTTGCGCGCTGGCCTCAGCCCGCGTTCTCTCGCCGGTTTTGCCACCGACGACACCGCTCTTGATGTCATACCCGGCACCGGTCCCGGAGGGCGTATAATCGAACGCGACGTGAAACGAGTTCTGGCGGGGTTTCCTCGCCCCGGCGTCGACTCCAAGTCGGCCAGCTCCGATACCTTCCCTATGCCAAGCGCTCAAGCAGCCTCTAAAACGCAGGCCCCAGAATATGGGACTGCTTCATCTCGCTCCTCTGTTTCGGAATCGACAGAACATCCGGAAGACGTCCAAAGCGAATTCCCGTACACCATCATACCCGTAAGGGGCGTGCGCAAAGTCATAGCTACACGAATGCATTCATCGCTGAGCAAGAGTGCACAGCTTACCCTGAATAGCTCTGCCCCCGCCGGCTCGCTTCTTGCCTGGCACCAGTCCTTCAAAAGTGTGCCGACTGAACGACAGGATATTTCGATTAATCACTTGCTGATGTTCAGCGTCTCCCGACTCCTGCCTCATCATCCAGAATTGAATGCCACGTTTCACGGAAGCGAGATACGAAGATATAGCTATGTCAATCTCGGTTTCGCGGTAGACACACCAAAGGGTTTGATGACTCCAGTAATAAGGAAAGCTAATGAAAGGTCTTTGTATTCGCTCAGGGCTGAGGCGAGGCGACTTGCAGATGCCTGCAGAGAGGGCAATATTTCTCCGGACGAGCTTGTGGGAAGCACATTCACTGTCACAAACCTTGGTGTGCTCGGGATTGAGAGTTTCACCCCAGTGCTGAACACGCCTGAAGTGGCAATTCTGGGTATTGGAGCAATCACCAATTCGCCAATTGAAACCGAAGCAGGCATCGGCATCGAGAAACGAATTGGTCTTTCCTTAACCATCGATCATCAGGCCGTCGACGGCACGCCGGGTGCGCACTTCCTGGCGCGGCTGGTGCGGTTGCTTGTGAAACCTGAAATGATTGCAGTGCTTTATTAGAAATGAGGAACAGCGAACTAGGAGAGAAGTGAATGCCGATAAACCAAGTAATAGACCCAGGGAAGGTTCGCAAGGCCGGATATATAAAGTTCAGGGATATTCCACTAAATCAATACAAGAGCGATTTTGTCAAGGAAGAGAGGAAATGGGGAAGGGAGAAATTGCTGGCCGCTTACTACCATATGCTGCTGATCCGCCAGTTCGAACTGGTTCTTGATTCCATTAAGAAAACGGGTGCTTATAGGGGCCTGGAATACAATCACCAGGGGGCGGCGCATCTTTCCGTTGGCCAGGAGGCCGCGGCCGTGGGGCAGTCCATGGCGCTCAGTCATGAAGATTACATCTTCGGTTCACACCGTTCCCATGGAGAAGTTCTGGCGAAATGTCTCTGGGCGATACTTACGATGGAGGAAGGTACCATCGATGCCTTGATGCGCGGATACATGGGCGGCGAGATTCTAAGGGTTGTGGAGAAGGATGCAAGCGGCGATCTGCGCGATCTTGGCGTGGACTATGTTCTCTATGGAGTGATGGCAGAGATATTTGCCCGCAAAACTGGCTTTAACCGGGGGCTCGGGGGTTCAATGCATACATTCTTTTCTCCCTTTGGTTCGATGCCTAACAACGCGATAGTTGGCGGCAGTGCGGATATTGCGGTGGGCGCCGCGCTGTATAAGCGAATCAATCAGCAGCCCGGCATTGTGATTGCCAACATAGGAGACGCATCCATGGGTTGTGGGCCGGTTTGGGAGGCGATGATGATGGCATCGATGGATCAGTATAAATTGCTTTGGGACATTGGCGGTGCACCGCCGGTGATGTTCAACTTTTTCAATAACTTTTATGGGATGGGTGGGCAGCCGGCAGGTGAAACCATGGGTTTCGGAGTATTGGCGCGTGTGGGGGCGGGGGTGAATCCGGATGCCATGCACGCCGAAAGGGTTGATGGCTATAACCCTCTTGCGGTTGCCGAGGCCACATTGCGTAAAAAAGAGATTCTGCTGGGAGGAAGGGGGCCGGTGCTGCTGGATGTTATCACTTACCGAATTTCAGGCCACAGCCCCTCGGATTCTTCAAGTTATCGTTCCAGGGAGGAGCTGGGGCTTTGGCAGGCTGGAGACTGCATCCTTGCCTATGAAAGCTATTTAAAGGATAGGGGGGTTCTGGACGAAGTTACGATAAGCGATACGCGTGCTCGGGTGGGAAGAAAACTTTTTGCCACCCTGGAGAAATCGGCTTCATTGAAGATTTCGCCTCGACTGGAAGGTTGTTCTATCGAAAATGTTATGTTTTCGAGGCAAAGGATGGAGAGCGGCGATGGGGAGCATAGCCCGCGGCTGCTCATCGCCGCGAAGGACAATCCCCGAGTGCTTTCCCTTACCGGAAAAATTCGTTCCGCTGCTGGCAGCAAGAAACCGAGTGCCACCAGGCTTTTTACATTTCGGGATGCCCTTTTTGAGGCTTTGCTCCATCGATTTTCGATAGATTCTACAATGGCGGCCTGGGGCGAGGATGTTCGTGATTGGGGCGGCGCCTTTGCAGTGTATCGGGGCCTGACAGAATCGCTCCCCTATCACCGGCTTTTCAATTCGCCCATTTCCGAAGGGGCCATTGTTGGAAGTGGTGTTGGCTATGCGCTATGCGGCGGCAGGGCCGTGGTTGAACTGATGTATTGTGACTTCCTTGGACGGGCGGGTGATGAGGTTTTCAATCAGATGGCCAAGTGGCAGGGTATGAGCGCCGGCATGCTGAAGATGCCCCTCACCTTGAGGGTTTCCATTGGGGCCAAGTATGGCGCGCAGCATTCGCAGGATTGGACAGCACTACTGGCCCACATCCCGGGTTTGAAGGTGTACTTTCCAGCCACACCCACCGATGCCAAAGGAATGCTGAATCTCGCCCTGAGTGGAACCGATCCGGTGGTGTTCCTGGAGAGTCAGAAGCTATATGGTATCGGTGAGCAGTTCGAGAAAGGTGGTGTACCGAAGGGGTATTACGAAACGCCCGAAGGTGTTCCCGCAATCCGGCGTCAAGGGAAGGATATCACCATTATCACACTGGGAGCCATGATTTACACCGCCGTTTCGGCGGCAGAAGAGTTGCAGGAACGTTTTGGTTTGAGTACGGAACTTATCGATTTGAGATTTGTCAATCCTCTGAATTACGATGTGCTTGTTGAATCGGTTCGAAAAACCGGCAGGGTATTGCTAAGCTCGGATGCGGTTGAGAGGGGTAACTTTCTTCACAACGTGGCCAGCAATTTAACCGCCCTGTGCTTTGACTATCTCGATGCCCCACCGGTGGTTTTGGGTGCAAGGAATTGGATTTCGCCTGCTGCCGAGTTGGAGGAAGAATTCTTCCCCCAGAAGGAGTGGATTATCGACTTGATTCATGAGCGTATTCTGCCGCTCGAGGGTTATACACCAAAATCCGCCCAAGGCAATGATGAGCAGCTTCGAAGATATAAGAGTGGAGTGTGAGCGTCCGTATGACTACCGATTGGCACTGATATGGATTTTTATGAATAGTATCGGCGAGTTTGCTGAATTAAGGCTGGAAGGCAAGGACGCCTCCACCAGACTGAATTCGCTGAGGAAGAAACTGGAGACTCGAAGAGCAACCGGCCCTATTCCTGAGCGCAGGGGGGAAGTAAGCATTCATATTCATACCTGCTACTCATTTAGTCCTTACAGCCCGGCGGAAGTGGTTTATGGCGCCTTGCTCACGGGTTTGGATGCGGTGGGGATAATCGATCATGAAACGATATCTGGTTGTCGAGAGATGCAGGACGCAGCCCGCCTCATTGGTTTGCCCATCACCTGCGGCTGCGAGCTTCGTGTTTCGGCCACTGGTACCAGACTTGAAGGTAGGCGGATAAACAACCCGGACTCGCTGAATATCCTTTATATGGTGTGTCATGGCATCCCAAGGTGGAATCTACCGAAATTCAATGCCTTTCTTAGGCCGATTCGGAGAGCTAGAGCCGCACGCATGGAAAGACAGGTTGCCATCCTGAATGAAGTTTTGATGAATGCCGGATTAATGCAGCTTGATTACACCGCTGATGTTGAATCTATTTCGATGAATCATCAAGGCGGAAGCATTACCGAAAGGCATATACTCTATGCGCTTGCACGAAAGATGGTTGCCCGTTTCGGCCGCGGCGCTCCTCTAATTTCAGCACTGAAACTATCTTTGGGTTTGAACGTCTCGACCTTGGCGGAGGAGCGCCTTTCGGATGGGGAGAACGAACATTTACTTTACGATCTGCTGGGAGTTTTCAAGAGTGTTCTTGTGCCAAGCTTCTATCAGGAACCTTCGTCCGAGGAATGTCTTCCGGTGAGGCGGGTTTGTGAGCTGGTTAACGACTTGGGGGCCATTGCCTGCTATCCCTATTTGGGGGATGTCGGCGAATCTCCAACCGGAGATAAGAAAACGGAATCCTTTGAAGATTCCTGGCTGGATGAGCTGTTTGAGGAGCTTCCACGGCTAGGTTTCAGAGCCCTGACGTATATGCCTCCCCGAAACAGCATTGCACAGCTTGGAAGAGTAAGAGAATTGTGTCGCGAGAAGAATCTTATGGAAATAAGTGGGGTGGATGTCAATTCCTCTCGTCAGAGTTTTCGCTGTTCGGAACTACATCAGCAGGATTTTCGCCACTTGAATGATTCCGCATGGGCCCTTATCGCACATGAGTATCTCAGTTCCTACGGTGGTTTCGGACTTTTTGATTTGAAATCTCCACTCAAGACAATGACTTTGAAGGAGCGCATCAAGATTTATGCTGGAATTGGGCGGCGCATAGATGCCAGGAGGCCCGAGAGGATTGTCGATATTGTTCGTGAGGAAGGTTTGTGGATAGATTAGAGTTGACGCCGATGCTTCGAGGGGCTTATATGGCGGCTTTGGGCTGCCCCGTTATAGTGCATTCGGCAGAGAATAGTCGGTTGGATATCCCGGAATTAGATTTTCCGTTCGGTGAGATAGGACAGAAAGGATTGGACTGGCCTGGCGACAGGCTGCCGATGGCTGTGCGAGTGAAGGGACTGGGGAGTTTCTATGTGGGACGCGACTGGGAGGAGGCCGAGCGTGCGGCGAGAATGCCTTTCGGTGAGCTTCCCTTATTTGCGCGGGATGCAAGCGTTCGACGCGGCGTGGTTGAGGGCAAGGTAGTTCTGATTACCGGTGGTGCGCAGGGACTCGGCGCAGGAATAGCTCGGGGTTTAGTGGAGCAGGGCGCATTTGTAATTATAGCAGATATCAATTTGGAGGGTGCTCGTGAGCAGGCTGATAAGCTGAATTCCTCCGGTTCACGCCGCGCCGAGGCTGTTGGAGTTGATGTTTCAAGTGAGCTATCGATTCGGAAGATGACCGAAAGAGTTCTTCTATCCGCTGGCGGTATAGATATTCTAATCAGTAATGCCGGGATTCTTCGAGCTGGGTCCGTACTGGAGCAATCAGCCGTTGACTTCGAGTTTGTAACAAGGATTAACTATTCGGCTTTTTTTCTGCTCGTTAAGCACATGGCATCGATTCTAGTGCGGCAGAGGGCAACGAATCCGGGATATAGCTCAGATATAATTCAGATTAATTCAAAGAGCGGCCTTGTGGGGTCAAATAAGAATGCGGCTTATGCCGGAGGGAAATTCGGTGGTATCGGACTGGTGCAGAGTTTCGCGCTGGAGCTAGTTGAGTATGGCATCAAGGTGAACGCTATCTGCCCGGGTAATCTTTTCGATGGTCCTTTGTGGTCGGATCCTGATAAGGGTTTGTTTGTTCAGTATTTGAAGACAGGCAAGATTCCGGGGGCTGGGGATGTGAAGGATGTGAGGAAATTTTATGAGGAGAAGGTGCCAATGGGCCGGGGTTGTGAGAGTCAGGACGTTTTGAGGGCGATTCTCTACTGTGTGGAACAGCAGTACGAAACTGGACAGGCTGTTCCCGTTACAGGTGGTCAGGTGATGCTAGGCTAGTATTCTGAAGAGAATCGGAGATATGAGGAGAGTTCTTGTGAGAACAATAGCGGTTCGAATGTATGGTAAGGGCGATCTTAGGCTTGAAAGTTTCGAACTTCCCGAGATGAGGGAAGATGAGATACTCGCGCACGTTGTTTCGGATAGCTTGTGTATGAGTTCTTACAAAGCTGCCATTCAGGGCGCGGAGCATAAGCGAGTTCCGGAGAACATTGCCACAAGTCCTGTGATGATTGGGCATGAATTCTGCGGCGAAATTGTTTCTGTTGGTTCAAAGTGGGCGGGAAAATACAAGCCGGGCGATAGGTTCACCATTCAACCGGCGTTAAATTACAAGGGCAGCTTGGATGCTCCGGGCTACAGCTATCAGTGGATTGGCGGTTCTGCCACCTACATTGTTATTCCGGATGAAGTGATGGAGATGGATTGCCTGCTGAGGTATGACCAAAAGGCGTACTATTTTGGCAGTCTATCCGAACCCATGAGCTGCATCGTGGGTGCTTTTAGGGCCAGCTATCATGTTCCCCAGGGAACTTATGAGCATAATATGGGTATTAGATCCGGAGGTTCTATGGCCATATTGGCAGGGGCCGGCCCCATGGGGCTTGGAGCTATCGATTTGGCTATCCACGGCGATGTGAAACCCCGCAGACTAGTGGTAACTGATATCGATGATGCCCGTCTTAAGAGAGCGGAGTATCTGTTTTCCAGCGCGGAGGCGGCAAGAAACGGCGTTGAATTGATTTATCTCAATACCGCCAGGCAATCGATAGGAAATGGATTGGCAGGAAAGTTTGATGATGTTTTCGTTATGGCGCCGGTAGCGGCCTTGGTGGAGCAAGCCGATAGAATACTTGGTCGGGATGGGTGTATGAATTTCTTTGCCGGCCCTACGAATGCCGAATTTTCAGCCAGAATAAACTTCTACGCCATGCATTACTCGGCTCATCATATCGTCGGCACCAGTGGTGGGAACATCGAAGATATGAGGATTTCCCTTGAGCTGATGAAGGAGGGCAGGGTAAACCCTTCTGTTATGATTACTCATGTTGGCGGACTTAACGCAGTTTCTGAAACCACACTCAATTTGCCGAAAATTCCAGGTGGCAAGAAACTTATATACACGAACGTAAATTTGCCCTTAACCGCAATCGATGACTTTGAACGGCTCGGTGATTCTGATGAATTCTGGGCGGATTTGGCAACGATATGCGCCGGAAACAAGGGCATATGGAATGATGAGTCGGAGGATTATCTTTCTGCCAAGGCGCCGATTATTGGAGGTTACAATGGTTTTCAAGAAGGCTGAAATTGGTAAATGGCGGTATCGCGGGGAGCGGCCCAGAATCGGCATCCGTCCCACGGTCGATGGGCGTTTGGGTGGGATTCGCGAGAGTCTTGAGGATCGCACAATGGAAATGGCTAGAGCGGCTGCCAAGCTTATCTCGTCGAATCTGAGATATGTTGATGGATCGGCGTTTGAATGTGTTGTGGCTGATACCTGCATAGGGGGTGTGGCTGAGGCAGCCATGGCCCAGAATAAGTTTGAAAGAACCGGAGTGGGGGTTTCGCTGACGGTTACACCTTGTTGGTGCTATGGTTCGGAGACTATGGACATGGATCCGAACACCCCCAAGGCTATTTGGGGGTTTAACGGCACCGAGCGACCCGGAGCTGTATATCTGGCAGCTGTACTTGCCGCCCATGCCCAAAAGGGAATCCCCGCGTTTGGGATTTATGGCAGGGAAGTTCAGGATTCGGATGATGTCAGCATAACGGATGATGTACAGGAAAAAATTCTCCGTTTTGCTCGAGCCGGTGTGGCGCTTGCTACGATGCAGGGTAAGAGCTATCTATCGGTGGGCTCAGTTTCGATGGGAATCGCCGGCTGTATCGTGGACGAGAGTTTTTTCCAGGATTATCTTGGGATGCGCAACGAATATGTTGATATGAGCGAGCTGAGCAGACGCATAAACAAGGACATTTTCGATCCACGGGAATATGAGCTTGCCCGTTCCTGGGTGAGGCAAAATTTGAAGATGGGGATGGATCCGAATGATATCGCCAGGCGACACAGCGATAGCGAGAAGGAAGCTGAGTGGGACGTTTCAGTTAAGATGACCCTAATAGTAAAGGATTTAATGAGCGGCAATCCTGTACTCGATGAACTTGGATTCAGTGAGGAGGCTCTCGGCCATAATGCCATCGCTGGTGGTTTTCAGGGACAGCGTCACTGGACGGACTGGATGCCCAATGGTGACTTCATGGAAACCATGCTGAACAGCAGTTTCGACTGGTGTGGTTTCCGCCAGCCATATGCGTTCGCTACGGAGAACGATACGCTCAATGGGATTAGCATGCTATTCGGCAATTTGCTTACCAATACTGCTCAGATTTTTAGCGATGTTCGTACCTACTGGAGTTCCGATGCTGTTAAACGGGTTACAGGTTGCGAACTCAGCGACCCTGCCTCGGCTGGTTTGATTCATCTAATCAATTCGGGTTCAACCTGCCTGGACGGTACTGGCGAGCAGTCGATTGATGGCAGGCCCGCTATCAAGCCATTTTGGAAAATCACTGAGGCCGAGGCGGAGGCCTGCGTCAAAGCTACCAATTTTTGTCCAGCCGATCTTGGCTATTTCGAGGGAGGCGGTTATTCAACTGATTTTCTTACCCGCGGCGGCATGCCAGTAACGATGAGCCGTCTGAATTTGGTTAAAAATCTGGGACCGGTTCTTCAGCTTGCCGAAGGGCAGACGGTGGAACTTCCAGATATGGTTCACCGGAAACTGGACGAACGAACAAACCCCACTTGGCCTACAACCTGGTTTACCCCCCGGTTAACCGGTAGGGGTAATTTCAAAGATGTTTATGCCATGATGGCGGCGTGGGGTGCCAATCATGGAGCTATCAGTTATGGGCATATAGGGGCGGATTTAATTACTCTGGCTTCGATGCTGAGAATTCCAGTTTCTATGCACAATGTCGATGAGGATGAACTCTTCCGACCGGTCGTGTGGAACCATTTTGGCATGGACAAAGAAGGCGCGGATTTTCGAGCCTGCAGTGTTTTGGGTCCACTCTACCGCTGATGAACTTATGAAATATGCCATTATTGCGTTGGATGTCGGAAAAACCAATAAAAAAATTGTCGTTTACGATGATGAAATGAGACACCTTGCGTTCAGAATTAGGGAAATCGGAACTATCAGAGTTGAGGGATTTGATGTCGAGGATGTGGATGCAATTTTCAAGTGGTTTTTGGGAGAGCTGAAGGAATTCGGGCGCAGTTTCCCAATACGGGTAATCACTGTAAGTGCCCAAGGTGCCACTGCTGTGTGTGTAGGTGCGGATGGAAGACCCAGCCTTCCGCCGATTGCGTATACGAATGAAGTAGATGTCGGAGTCCATAAGAGGTTTTGGGCGACGATGGGAGATGTGCATGAATTACAGCGCTTAACTGCGACGGCGGAGATTAAGCCGCTTATCAACCTTGGGAAGCTTCTCTGGTTTCAAAAAGAACATTGGCCGGAGGATTTTGAGCAAACAGTTCATGTCTTGTTCTTTCCCCAGTTTTTTTCCTATCTGCTAAGCGGAATTGCTTCGGCTGATATCACATATACTGGTTGCCACACTTTTCTGTGGGATTACAGCAAAAACAAATGGTCCTTTGTGGTTGATAAACTCGGTATAAGGGATATGTTGCCAGAAAGTCCAGGACTTCCGCACGATGGGCTTGGATGTATCAGCGCTGCGGTGGCGTCTGAAACGGGGCTGGCGACGAACACCCTGGTAACTCTGGGAATACATGATTCCAATGCATCGCTTATTCCTTATTTGATTAGTCAGAAAGAGGACTTCCTGCTTAATTCCACTGGTACTTGGTGTGTGGCTATGCATCCCGTCAAAACTGTGGAATTCGCTCCAGAAGAGCTGGGTAAGATGGTTTACTACAACCTCTCCTATCGAGGTGATCCGGTGAAAACTTCGATTCTGCTGGGGGGGCTGGAATACTCCTTCTACAGCAATATACTTATGAAGCGACATGGGCGCTCAGACTGGCCTGTTTACGATCCTGCTATGTACAGCAGTATCTTGAAGGAACGGCAATCTTTCATCTTTCCCACCCTCATGCCCGGTACAGGTCAATTCCCGAACTCAATGGCCAGGGTGATTGATGAAGGTAAGGTTTTTCTCGCTGATGATTTAGTGAAAGGGAAACAGTGGCCCAGGGTTTTCGAAAACTATTTGAGAGGTTTTGCACTAGCCAACTTGTCACTTGCCATTCAAACCAGAGTTGCGCTGCGAAGGGTAGGTTTGGTGCCGGGGACAAAGATGTTTATTGAAGGCGGTTTCAGGCACAACAAGAACTATCTAGCCCTGCTTGGAGCCTTGCTCCCGGATAATCCAATTTATGTTACAACCCTCGAGGAAGCAACCAGTTTCGGATCCGCTCTCTGTGCAAAATCCCTTGTCGATGGAGTTGCACTTCCGAGTCTGGCAGGCTATGTCAATTTGAATAAACAACTCGTGCAGCCGGCTGCTTTACTTGAATTGGAGAACTATGCGGATGCTTTTATGGAATACCTTGATAATTGAATTCAGAAAATCGCGACTCAAACGACTGGGAAGGTGGCGCTTGAGTTGCTGTGTTTCCAGACTCAGTTTAGTACTGCTGTTTCTCGGAATGGGAGGAATGCAGTCTCTCCTCGCTTCGGGAGTGGAAGAAGGGAACGATTTGAGATTGGTTGCAAGCACAAGTTTCATCGGCGAGTTGTGCGAAGCACTTGCCGGCGATGATGCGCATATAAAGGTGCTGATGCCACGGCGGCTTAACCCTCATTCATATCAACCTGGCCCGGGGGATTTTGCAGCGATTGAAATTGCCGATCGGGTATTTATTCATGGTTTAGGCTTGGAACATCAGCTAAGCGATGCTTTTGAGGATTTGGATTATGGAGTGTTGGTTTCCATTATGAGTGATGTCGATATGCTGAGTGCAGATGACGACGAGCACGGTGGCTTCAATCCGCATTTGTGGCTCTCGCCGAGGAATATGATGGCTGGGATTCGAGCTATGCGGGCATCTCTCTCCGATGTCAATCCGGAGAAAACCAATGTATATATAGCGCGCGAAAAAGAATACTTGCAGCGGCTGAGTTTGCTCAATGCCCGAGTGCGAGAGGCGACTATGAGCTTAGACCAGGGAAGCAGACGTTTGGTAACCGGCCATCCCTTTATGGATTATTACGCGCGCGATTATGGTTTTGAGATTGTTGGACACATTGTCGATTCATTCAGTGATCAGGCTGAACCCTCCGCCCGCGAAATCGCAGAACTGGTGAATTTGCTGAAGGAAGAGGAGATCAGTGCGATTTTTATCAGCGATTCTGCGGATAGGGCTATGAAATTACTTGCTGAAGCCGTGGTGGCCGAATCCGGTAGGGAAATTCGGATTGTCGAATTGCTGGCGGAATCCTTGGCGCCAATCGGCGAGCGGGGCTCAAATTATTTTGACTTCATTATGTACAACACGGAGTTGATAGTAGAGGCTCTCAACGGGGAATAGCCAGGAGAGTTCAGCCATGTTTTTCAACGTGGGATAGGTCGGGTTTTCGCAGTGTTATTCGTGGGCTTTGTATTCTTAGGGATGCAGTCAGGCAGAGACCATGATATGCGGCAAGGGTCTTCGGCCGGCTTCTCATGTCCGTGATCCGAAATCCTGCCAAAATGGTAAAACCCGCTATATTGCAGCCGGTCATGTTAAGGATGCGGCGATTTCAAGGCTGTCAATCTGGTAGCCTGCAGCGATGATAATGGCGCGAAATGAACAGTTAATACAGTCGACGAGTCTTACATCATTCAAATCGACAAAATCGAAGTCATTAGGTACGGTGTTGTCTGGGTACTGGGAAACGAAAGAAAGTGCTGAGGATTACGAAATTTGGTCGGAATTTTTAGAGTGAATGGTCGATTATTATACCGAAGCAATTTGCATAAGCGACTGCGAGATTATTCGGGAGGAACTTGTGTGCAGACGCTGATAGCCGTGGTTTTGGAATTCATACGATTATGTCGAATGCAACAAATACGACAGTATGTCGTTTAGAACGGCACAGAATATTGCAGATTTGACAAGGATGGCCTGCGCAAACTGATAGCATCGCTCAGTTCTGATAAATGCATGGGGGGCCAACAAACCAAAATTCGATTTTCCCTTTCCCTGTGGGGGATTAAGGAGAAAAAAATGGAAGAAAGCTACAACACAGTGGCGCAATTTGATTCCCCCTATAGCGTAACTGTGGATTTAAACGGAAATCTCTATGTGGCAGATCAACTTAATCATTGCATTCAGAAGATTACGCCAGCGGGGGTAGTAAGCACTCTTGCCGGCAACGGTACGGAGGGTTATAAGGATGGTACAGGCCAGGCGGCAAAGTTCAACTGCCCCCTCGGCATAACCGTGGATTCATCCGGAAATTTCTATGTGGCAGATCAACTCAATCACTGCATTCGGAAGATTACGCCGGCAGGGGTGGTGAGCACCCTTGCCGGCAACGGCAAGGAGGGGTATAAGGACGGCCCCGGCAGCGCGGCACGGTTTATGAGCCCTTATAGCGTAACTGTGAATTCAGATGACAATGTCTATGTGGCAGATACATTTAACCACTGCATTCGGAAAATCACGCCGGCGGGGGTGGTAAGCACCTTTGCCGGCAACGGCAAGGAAGGTTATAAGGACGGCTTCGGCAGTACGGCACAGTTCAACTCCCCCATCGGCGTAGCGGCGGATTTTGACGGCAATGTTTATGTGGCAGATACATTCAACCATCGCATCCGAAAGATCACACCAAGGGGTGCGGTCAGCACTCTGGCTGGCGGCAAAAAGGGTTATGAAGATGGTATCGACACAGAAGCGCAGTTCAACCTCCCCACCGACGTGGCTGTGGATTCGGATGACAGTATTTATGTGGCGGATACGCTTAATCACTGCGTACGTAAGGTTACACCGGCGGGGGAGGTAAGCACCCTGGCCGGAATCGGTACGGAGGGTTATAGAGACGGCCCCGGCAGTGAGGCACGGTTTAACTACCCCACCGGCGTAGCGGTGAACTTCGACGGCAATATCTATGTGGCAGATACAAACAGCTATCGCATACGGAAGATCACACCAGCGGGGGTGGTAAGCACCCTGGCTGGCAGTGGCATGTGGGGGTATTAAGGATGGCACTTGCCACTGATTAATACTCCTCCCGTAGGGGAGGATGAGGAGAACGTGATGGCAAAAAAGTTTAGTCTGTGAGATTAAATGGAATCATCACTTTCACATATTCGATTCAAATAGACATCGCGTCTGAAGGGATAAGGCGGAGCAAAGTCCAGCCCTGGCTTCCGGGTTTTCTGGAACTTGAAACCGAGTAGACGACTCGACTGATCTTTGTCGAACATGTTGGATTTGATGTGCTTCTCTTGAAATCAAAGTCTGAAGCAAAAACTTTCCAGGGCATCATATCCAAGTTGAGGGTACAGATGTACTGCCTTCCGATGGCTTTCAATACCTGACTTGTACGTCCGAGCACAAGCTATCTGGAATCAACACCGTCATATAAATCGTTGTCATGCATGAGAAACCCGATACGAGCTTTATGTTCAGCAGCGAAAGGGGCATCGAAGCAAAATTTTTTTATCTTTGCCGATTTGTGCGCAGATGTGTTGTATCGATCAGTTCCTTCCTGAATGAATTTGTGTGGAATCATCAAGCGGAAGCTTGAGTACTCTGGGGCAGTTTGTTTGGCACTTGGGAATTACTTAGCCCCAAATATACATCTCATGAAGGACATTCCGCCTTGAGAGTCAATACTTTATATTCACAGGATGCAATTCTTGCGGTACCAGTTGATTATTGCTTTCGTTTCGCCATAGAATTCTGAAAAAGATGAGGATGACTTTCCTAGGGTTGCAGTTTTTGCGATCCTTTTCCATACTTGGAAAGGTGTAGGGCATGTTACAAAATTTTTGCACGTTGTTATCTGGGGCCGGCTAAATCATGTCGCTGCTATGGTGTTTATGCTGAACTAGAGGGCCGGAACCCTCCATGGAGGCTGACTACACAGATTCGATGAGCCAATTCTTTGATACATGGCAGGTTGAGAAGTTCAAAGTCCCTTGTGGATATTGTCTGGAAAGTGCAGATAAAGACTATACCTCCTCATCAAGAAAACCTTAGATGAGGTGAAGGACGACCGCTTCCACGGGAGTCCAGCAGTGGCTTCGATACAGTGTATGCTATTACGATAGTTTCTTGAGAAGGAGGATAGCCGGCAGGGGTGTCTAACCGTGGTTTTAGTTATGGAGGGAGCTGCGACCTTACGATTGAGAATGTTCGAACTGTTCTGAGTTTTAAGGGAGTTAGCCATTGTTACGAGCAATCAGGAGAGGAAACGCTTAGCGATATCTGGCTAAATATCAGTTCGGGGGAACGAGTGGCTCTTGTGGGTCCTAACGGTGCCGGAAAATCCACTTTGTTCAAACTCATCCTGGGCCTGGAAAAACTTGAGCGTGGCGAGATTCGGGTGTTTGGTCACCCTGTGGCAAGGTGCTTGCACCGTGTGGCCGTAGTTCCTCAGAGCAGTACTGTAGACTGGCACTTTCCAATTAGTGTCCGGGAAGTAGTGATGATGGGCAGGTACGTGCATTTGGGATGGTTCAGAAGTCCTGGAGCCGTGGATAGGGAAGCGGTGGAATCGGCAATGGAATCCATGGGAATTTGCGATTTAGCGGATCGGCGAGTGGGTGAGCTTTCAGGTGGCGAAAGGCAGAGAGTGATGCTGGCCCGAACCCTGGCACATGATGCCGATCTGATGCTACTTGATGAGCCACTGAATCATGTTGACCTTCATACTCAGGAGATGATTTTTCACACACTGGAAGCATTGAGTGCCAAGGATAAAACTGTTATTGTGAGTACTCACGATTTAGGAGTACTGGTGGTGCATTTCACAAGAGCTTTGTTTTTAGACAGGAAGATAATTGCGGATGGTCCGCCGAAGGAAGTTCTCACTCCTCAAACGATTGCAAGAGCCTATGGCTTTGAATTCCATAAGGACTATCAACCTTGGGAGAAATCCTCGAATTCCTAGTTGAACCTCTACGGTATAGCTTCATGCTTCGAGGTTTGTTAGGCGGATTACTAACCTCTCTTTCTTGCGCGGTATTGAGCGCATTTGTGGTTTGGAGGGGAATGTCGTTTATGGGAGAAGCGATATCCCACTCGGTATTGCCGGGAATTGTGTTGTCCTATGTTTTGGGTATCAACCTTTTTTGGGGGGCTCTTGCTGCTTCGCTTCTAGTTGTTGTGGGAATTAGCCTGATAAGCAGTTATGGCTTAGTGGGTGAGCAGACAGCGATAGGCGTTGTGTTTGTTGGATTTTTTGCCTTCGGGATTTTGCTCTTGAGTAAGGTGGCGAGCGCCAGCGATCTTAGCCATATACTGTTCGGCAACGTACTGGGCGTTTCCAAGGAAGATTTAATCATCATGGGACTGGTGGCTAGCGTGGTGATAGCGGGAATTTCTCTTTCTTACAAAGAAGTCTTGACAGCATCGTTCGATCCGGCCCATGCGGCAGCCATAGGCCTCTCTCCCCACCTGGTTCGGAACATCATTCTGGTACTTCTCGCTTTAACCACGGTGAGCGCAATTCAGACAGTGGGAGTAGTGCTGGTGCTCGCTCTCCTGATTACTCCTGGCGCCGCCGCGTCCCAAATTTCTCGAAGACCAGGTAGAATCATCCTTTTCTCGGTAGTTATTGCCTCCTTTGCCATAGTTGTAGGCTTCTATGTATCCTATTACGCTAATCTGGCTTCAGGTCCGTCGATAGTGATAGTGTTGACTATTATTTTCGTACTTAGCGCTATTGGCTCGCGCATCAGAAGAGGGCGAATAGCTTGAGCTAGTTAGTTGCTTGCCGGGTTGTCGTTCCAACTGAGTTGTTCTATGTTTCCTCGCTGTAATCGCTGTGCTGGATTGACATTGGCATTCTACTTAATTCATGCTCTTATTTCCCAGGCAAGTTGATTGATTTCAAAGTCGTATTTGACGATCGGGCTGACATCCAAACAATCCATACTCGATTAGATCGACCAGTGCAGTGATGATTTTCGCTGCATGCTGTTTCAGCGGCATTGTTGATGCTCGGGATTATCGTTTTAGCTTTGTTTGAAAGGGAATTCGGGGTTTGACGGAGCAAGCCGGGAACCGGTCTATTTGGACCCCGTTGTCTCTTTGGTGAGGCAATGCAAGAGAGATACGCTTCGAGTTGAAAAATTTCAACAAGCTTGCGGACAGAGCAGGCAGCTCCCACCCGTCATGTCCCAGCTAATCCATGAACAGCAAGCATCGTTTCATATGAAAAACCATTACGCATCTTGATTTTTGGAGAATCGCAGTCTTTCTTGAAGGGCAGCCTTTCTTCCTTAACTTGATGAGAAGGCGGGATATCGGAATCTCAAATCGAAATTCGATTCGAGATTAACCCCTGAAACGCCTCTCTCAAGCAGAAGCAAAGTGCTTTGCCGGAACTTGTTACTATCTTTCCCACCAAAGCCGTTAACCAAGAGCCACATCCAAACTCATCATCACTATGAAGCCCGCAATCACACCCATTGTGGCCAGATCTATATTCTTGTTTTCGTGTGCCTCCGGAATCAACTCCTCAATTACTACATAAATCATCGCTCCGGCCGCAAAGGCGAGCGCATAAGGTAGAATGGGACGCATAGCCACTACAAGAAGTGCTCCGAGAACACCAAAAATTGGCTCTACCATTCCGGAAAATTGACCATAAACAAAGCACATCCGGCGTGATATCTTTTCTCGTCTAAGAGGTACTGAAACCGCCAAACCCTCGGGAAAATTCTGTATGCCTATACCTATTGCAAGCGCAACAGCCGTTGCCATCGAGGCACCCGGATAACCAACGGCAACCGCCCCGAACGCCACGCCTACGGCCAAACCCTCAGGAATGTTGTGTAGAGTAATCGCAAGAACAAGCAGTATGCTTCGATGCCAGCTAGTTCTAGGTCCCTCGGCGTCGGATCGAGGCAAATTTAGGTGCAGATGCGGAATAAGTCTATCCGAAACACGTAGGAAAACAGCGCCGAGAAAGAATCCAATGGCGGGTGGTAGCCAGGCAGGCATGCTCCCAATCTCCTCTGCTAGCGTAATGGCTGGCGCCAGGAGAGACCAATAACTAGCAGCTATCATCACACCACCGGTAAAGCCCAGCATTGCATCCAAAACTCTACGATTAATCTGTTTAAAAAAGAATACGCCCGCGGCACCCAGGGCCGTAACACCCCAAGTGAATAACGTGCCCAATAGCGCCTGTAATATAGGTGACTGAACTTTGAACCATTCTACAAGCATCTATAACTCCTGACATTCAGGAATACTAATGACATGCTGACAAGTTTGACAACTCCTCATTTCTAACTGCTGAAATATCTCATAGTACTCACGCAAAATTTCTATTCAAGCCAGTGAGCCTTTTCCCTGCTTATTCATGTAGTGATCTATCACGCTGATTAGTTCCTTTGTCTCAAAAACTGCAATACCGCTGTTTCAACGGACACTTTGCAAAATACTGCGTAGCAGCCCACAAGGATATCATGAACAAGTGTTTAGCTACATCATCCCGGCTCTATCTTTCGTGACTCTCCCGGCATCTTGCAAGAATTCCACCAGCAGAACCTGGATGGTAAGAACCATTGCTGGCAGCAAGACTTCGGGTATTGCGCGAACACGAACCCGGACGACGCCAGTGGCACAGCGGGCCGTGCAGAAGGCCCCGGCACAGAATTAGCCAAATTACCGGGTAGCCGTGGACTCGGGGCGATGTTGCGCCGGGGAACTGAAGCGCCGCAGCGTCCAGATGCTATGGTTGTTGAACATAGGGCATCAGATAAAGAGTGCGTTCGTCTTCAAACTTTGCCAGAGCTATGTGGAACTCGATTATATCTGCTAAATCTTGCGGGAGCAGATTTAGTAGTGATTCCTGTTGAATACCAAATATCTCAAGGGATCTTTGCATAGAGGTTAAACCTGGATTGATTTCGATTATGCGAGTATCTTTTTTTATGCCTTCCTTCGCGGCTTCGATTGCTTCGGTTAAACCACCAAGTTCGTCTACCAAGCCCCTGTCGAGTGCCTGGGCTCCGCTCCAAATCCTGCCTTCAGCCACCGTTTCTATGGATTCATTTGTGCTGTTTCTACCAATTGCCACCGCCGATACAAAATCATCGTATTCTTTCATCACCACGTCGGAAATATGCGTCAGTTCGGCCTCGCTTAGGGGGCGAAAAATATTCGGAAAGTCTGCTGATTCCGCCATCGCAACTGTATCAGTGCCAATTTCCAAATGCTTCAGCAATCCCGAAATATTGGGTATAATCGAGATTACACCGATAGATCCGCTAATAGTGGCGGGTGTGGCAAAAATCTTCGTACCCGGCGAGCTGATTAGATAACCACCGGATGCGGCTACCCCCGCCATAGAAATCACAACAGGTTTTCTATTTTTCTCGTCGCTTACGCACAGTGCGATCTCACGTGCTATCAGATTTGATGCCAGGGCAGAGCCACCGCCCGAATTAATCCTGAGAACAATCGCCTTTATGAGAGGATTCTTTCGCGCCGCTCTTATTGCCTCCACCAGGCTTTCTGCGCCAATGTTCTTACCCTTCCAGCCCTCACCCTGATAAATATATCCATTTGCATAGATAACAGCTATTACTGGTATAACTGCAGGTTCCCAGTCATATTGCACAACGCCCCTTTCATGGTATGAGGAGAGTCTGAAATCATCTTCTATCATCTTATCCAGCTCATCCGGATACATCTGTGAATCAACAAGTCCCGCCTGTTGGGCCCGGTTTGCGTTCATCCAAAATCCCTTTGCATAAATGTCCTCGAGTTCCTCGTTCAGTTTATCTTCCCGTCCTTCTTCTATCATTCGGTCCATTTCGTTTTGAAGAGCTTCATAGACATATTCCAGGGATTCCCTTTCTGCGTTGGTCATCGATGATTCCGAGAGCGCATTGAAAGTGGTTTTGTACTCGTGCGATTGAAAGTTGTGGAAAGCTATTCCGTATTTGGCGAGGAAGTTCTTGAAGTATAGCTTGTTTTGCGCAAAACCTTGCACTGAGAGCGAACCGTGAGGATTGATAATAATCTCATCTGCAACTCCGGCCGCTAGCGCGTATTGCAGAGGCTTGTAATTGTCAGAGTAAAAATAAATTTTCTTGCCCGATTCCTTTACGCGTTTAATGGCCATTTCAATCTCATAAAGATTCGAGAATGAGGTTTCAAAATCCTGATTCCTGAATAAAACCGCATCGACATTGCGCATGGACGATAATTCGTCCATATCAACAAGGAAGTCGTAAACAGAGAGCGTTTTCCCACTCCTGAATGAGTTGGCGAAAGAAGAAGATGTTGGTGTGTCCTTAAGCATCCGTGCCCAATCGTAGATTATCATCTTAGGTTTTGATTTCAGCGGCAAGGAACGCAATTGGTTCGCGGATACAAAAATCTGTGTTGTAGCACTCTTCCCAAGCATGTTGCCGGTCATCGGCATTTCCGCGCCGATTAGAAGGCGATTCCAGGAGAGTTTCACACCAACAACAAAATTCTCGGAACGGAAATTCCAATGTCCGTAGATATCCAAGCCGTCGATTGGTGAGCTGCGCAGTCCGACAGCGCCGTTTTGATAGGAAGTGCCACTAACTGCCCCGTCGTAGAAAAGAGTTAGGCGCGTTCCCCAGTAATCGTTAGAAGAGAACGGACGAAACCCAACACCCAGATCTAAGGAGTAGGGCAATTTGGAAACTAGCGAATTGGTGTTTATCGCCAAGGAAACCCACTTTGTGGGCCGAAAAAGTGTGTGAATATTCCATCCAAAAATCTTCTCGTTGTTCCAACGGAAACTGGTGCCTGCGTAAATACCATTATTAATTCGAAAGCCAAGCCCAACTTCGTGATCACTAATAAAAGTTTCATCCTTCGAAAAGCTTCGGAAGTTGTATGCGAAGGGACCCAGTGCGAGGTGAGCCATGCCGGTTTCAAAATGAACACCTTGCCAATGTCCGCTAAGACCAATGCCGGATGCATTCTTTACCCCAAGCGCTGCCATGTTCAGCAATGAAGCGTTTTCCACGTCCTCCACCGCAATTCCCACATAAGTGGTTTTTAACCAGTCACTCTGACTCCATGCAAAGCCCGTTACGCATATTAGCAGGATCAGCATCCTGTATCTCATGTTTAACCTCCTGCTATTTCACAAGTTTGAGATGTGACTTTTTTGGTTCGACTGGTTCATCCAGGGAGTAGACTATTACGCCAGGATAGTTTTCGTGAAGCCTGACTCGAATCCGGCGGCCTCCATCTTCCGATTCGGCCCGAATCAAAACCCGATCTTTCTCGTCTGTTAAGACATGTAATATTATGCCTTTTCCGCATATTGTGGCAAGTTGCGTTCTATCCAGATTGATTTTGTTTCTCATGAAACACCTCCCTTACTTTCTCATGAATCACCCGATTCATTTCCTTAATCTAGGCACAGTCTTTTGCGGTATTATCTTACATATAGCATTCCCCATTATCTATCCTGCATCTACTCCTCGCAGAGCTACGATATCCTCTGCCCGTGCCACCTCTGTCCGTCGCCCCCTACCCAGCAAAGCTCGAACTTCTTTCGAGTGCAGTCCCATGATTTGTCGAATTTCCTCACTGGCCATCGAGCTTTGTGCCTGATAAAACGAATCAATAAGAATAACATCGCCTATGCCAAAAATTCCATCCACAGCTGTAACACCTTTTGGCAGAAGACTCTTGCGCTTCGCCAGGGCTTCGAAAGCGCCGGCATCGATACTGACATTTCCTTTGGGTCTGGCGCCTAGTATCCATCTTGCCTTTGCGCCCATTTTTGGGCCGGCGAGAAAGAGCGTACCTACATCTTCACCCTCGAAGATGCGTCTAAGAATGTCATCGCGGCGTCCATCGGCGAGGATGGTTTTACATCCGGCCCTATAGGCCACTTCAATGGCCTGAAGCTTGGTGATCATCCCGCCACTGGAATGTTCACTTCCGGACTTACCCGCGGCCGCTTTGATTTCCTTCGTAACCTGCTCGACAATTGACATTGGTCGAGCATTCGGATTTAGTTTCGGATCGCTCTCATAGAAGGCGTCAGTGTCTGTAAGAAGGACAAGCAGTCCAGCATCCAGTTTGCTGGCGACATGGGCGCTAAGGGAATCATTATCGCCAAACAAATCTCCAATTTCCGTGGTTGAAACGCTATCGTTCTCGTTCAAAACAGGCACCGCGCCGATGGCAAGCAAATTTTCCACGACATTGCGTAAATTTAAATACGAACGCCTATCGTCAAAACTCTCTCTGCTAAGCAGAATCTGAGCCGCCTTGATTCGATGTTTTTCAAGCGCCCTGCGCCAATGTTCCATCAGTATCGGTTGCCCCAGGGCGGCACAGGCCTGACGCATCTCTATCTTTTTGGGCCGGCCTTCCAAATTGAGAGCCATTGCCCCAAATCCGATTGCGCCAGAGCTTACCAAAAGGGGACTAAGGCCTTTGGCACGCAAGTCTGCCAAGCCTTCAGCGATGGTTTTGATTCTTCGGGGGATGTTGTCTCCGGAGGCTAGCACATTTGTGCCAACCTTGATTACGACTCTTCCGATGTTGCTTAGATCTCTCATCGTTCTTAGCCTCGCCAATCCAGGCGTTTTTGAGACTCAGCAGCTTCCTTCACGGCGACAAGCTCACACCGATTCCGACCAAAACGGTATGCCTGCGGTGGTTCACAAATTCTTATGGGTGAAGGATTTTCTACCTTCGCTATAGTCTGCGATAATCTGTCCTGAACCGCGCAATTGCCATCTGTAACTCAGAAGTCCCTCCACTCCTACTGGTCCCCGTGCATGAATTTTTGAGGTTGAAATTCCAACCTCGGCGCCAAGGCCGAATACAAAACCATCTGAGAAGCGAGTTGAGCAGTTGTGAAAAACATTCGCGGCATCCACCCGGGCCAGGAATATCTCAGCAGCTTGCGTATCCTCGCTAACTATTGCCTCTGTGTGTCCGGAGCCATGAACGTGAATATGCTCGATTGCCTGTTCGATATCGTCTACCACTTTGATCGAAATTATTGCATCGAGATATTCGCTGTCCCAGTCTTCATCCGTGGCTCGGACGGCATTGATAATTGTTCGAGTGCGAGTGCAGCCACGAATCTCACAGCCAGCGGCTTGGAGCGCATCTTTAATGAGCGGAAGCAGAGCTTCAGTGGAATTCTGATGAATCAGCAGCGTTTCGGCCGCGTTGCAGACCGCCTGATACTGCATCTTTGAATCTAAGACGATGGGGATTGCCTTGGCTGCACTCGCCGACTCATCCAAGTAGATGTGGCAAATACCATCAGCGTGACCAAGAACGGGTATTGAGGAATTCTTCATAATATTTGCGACAAATTTGCTAGAACCTCGTGGCACCAAAAGGTCTATCAAAGAATTAAGTGTAAGCATTTTGCCAACATCTTCTCTGGTTTCCACCAATCCAATCCAGCCTTCCGGCAGTTGCGACGCCGAAGCCTTCGCTATAATCCTTGCCAGGATACGATTTGTTTCCAAGGCCTCCGAGCCACCCTTTAGAATCACCGCATTGCCTGAGCGTATGCAGAGAGTGGCCATTTGAATGAGGGCATCCGGTCGCGATTCGAAAATCATGCCAATCACACCAATAGGACCGGCAACACGGCTTAAAATCAATTTCCTATCTAGTTCACGCTTTTCCAGAACCCGCCCTATCGGATCCGATCTGCGTTCCAGAGTTTTGATTCCATCGCAGACACGGAGCAGCTTAGCATCATCAAACTTCAGCCGTGCAAGAAGTGCATCGGAAACACCCGCTCTGGCGGAGCGTTTCACATCTGCCTTGTTGGCCTCGAAAATTTCGCTGCCACTGGCTTTTAAGGCCAAACGCACATTTTTCAGAGCAGCCGTGCGGGTTTCGCCTTTCTGAGATAAAATCTCACGGCTCGCCTTCTTAGCCTTCCTGGCTCGGTCGATGAGATGCATATTTTTATAATAATAGACTTCTCAACTTCTGATAACCTAGGTTGAACTCTCTGGAGGCCGGTCGGAAGCGAAAACCAGCCACAACTCCCAAGCCGCTGTTGACAATTTCGTAAATTGCGGCGTGAAACAGTCGGACATAGGCACTCTTGGCCACATCTCCGGAGGCATCTCGAAATAAGAGTTTTCGTAACTTGAAAGTATGCACCAGATAGTCCAGTTGACGGCTCATCACGGGGTACAATTTTTTTACCATCGCGAAGAACTGTTCTTGATAAATCGCTTCCTTTCCCAGCAGTCTTGCAATCTGCCGTCGTCTATCCCGAATTGAAACACCGGACTCCTGGCGACTGGGAATGAATGCATTCACTATCTTCTGTACCACCTCGCTCGAGAAAAATCGAATCAGGGCAAAGTGAAACAGCAGTAAACCTGACATCTGGAGAGAAAAAGAACGGGTAGACAGATGAGCGAGATTCTTTAGCAGGAGCGTTATTTCTCTTTCGACAGAACCTGCTGAAACCTTCCGATACTTCGAACTAAATGTATTTGCTTCGGCCTCCAAACTCACAATATGCTCATCTACAGCTTCAATAACTTGCTGGATTTGCCTCCTTAGCGGGGCATTCAAACTGGAAATTAACCATTTTCGCAGCTCACTCCTCATCTTTTCTGAAGGCATCGCTACCCTCGTTGCGCTGGTTGCAAGGAATTTTTCAAAGTGCGCAAGAAATTCCTCGGCATCCTCCTTTCTTGAGCTCTTATGAAGGAAATATCGCAGCAGCGCCTCCGATTTGGACTGCGAATCTGTAAGCCCTTCAATTTTTGGAATGGAGTCGTCAAATAGAGCTCTGAGTGTTTCGATAAGGTCGCGATGAAGGTTTATAAGCAGTGGTGGATTCACTTTTGTCAAATCCAGCGAGGGATCGTGTGGGACATAGGCAATCGAAATCAGTTTTTTCCCACTAATCCGCTCTGATTCATTCACGTTTCTGTTGTAATTACCGATTAGATCGTCCGGATTGAATTCTTTCTCCGGATGAGGGATGTACTTATTGTGCCAAAGATAAATGGGTTTTTCCCGCCATAACCCTTGAATCCTCCTAAGCAGGGCGCCGGCCGCGACATGGGCAGTCGGTTCAGGATTAGTTACCAGCAGGAGAAAATCTGCGTCCGGCAGATAGGAGAGAAATGAGTCTTCCTCGACGTTGGCCGGCATATCAATAATAGCTAAATCGTACCTGCTGTTTAGCCAGTCGCGGTGTGAACGCATCAAGTCAGTTACGAGTTGAGCCGCCTGTTCTTCGGATTTTTTCTTTTGAGGAAAAATAACCTCAAAATTTGGAGCCACTCTGAAAGTCGAATTCTCGGGGGTGGCATCAAGTAAGGTCCGTTTCGGAAGTGTATAATCAAGCATGACAAGAGTATTGGAAAGTGGATCGGCATCGATGAGCGCGGTGCGTAAACCATCCCTAGTTGAGCAAAGAGCCAGATTCACTGCGCAAAGAGTTTTACCAACTCCGCCCTTACCCGAAGCCACAGCCAAAACAGGGCAGGAGTTATCCGATTTAGATGTCATTCAGATTGATAATGCCGCACCTAAGAGCGGTAACTGCCGCCTGAGTTCGATCTGCCACGCCAATTCTATTAAACAGCGCGCTTGCATAGTTGCGCACAGTCCCTTCCGAAAGATAAAGCTTGCCAGCGATATCAGCGTTCGACAATCCTCGGGCAATCAGTGTCAGCAATTGCCTGTCTCTAGGTTTAATATCGGGTGTGGAAGATTCAATGGGACGAGACATTGTGTTCGCTGCCATGGCCAGCACCTTTCCGGCTACCGAGGGATCGATGAAAGTCTGATCCATCAATATGGTGCCCTTGACGGCATCTATCAAATTTATCCTCGTGGTATCTTTCAACAGGTAGCCAGAGGCTCCGGCCTTTATCGCGTCTATCACCCAATGATCGTCGTCATAGGTAGTGAGAATCAGAACCTTGGATTCTGGATATGTAGACCGCAGTTGTCTGGTTGCCTGAATTCCGTTTCTATGAGGCATCTTCAAATCCATCAGCACCAAGTCGGGGATACCCAACGAATCAATCTTGTAAAATAAGTCCACACCATCTTCAGCCGTAGTAACCATCTCAAAGGAATCGTCACTCTCAAAAATAGTTTTCAATCCTTCCCGGACGATTTCCTGATCGTCGCAGATGATTAGCTTAATTCCCGTTTTCATTCTGAGTCTTCCATGTAAATCGAATCACGCAACCTCTGTCAGGTTGACTGTGTATCACGAGCTTTCCGTCAATTGCAAGCGCCCTCTCCCGCATGCCTTTTAATCCGAAATGGCTCCCGTCCTCAAAAAAATCAGCATTGAAGCCTTTACCGTTATCCTCAATTTCCATGTACAGGTTTTCGCTATCACCCTTCAGTTCCAATTTAACCTCGGTGGCATTCGAATGTCTAATCGTGTTCTCCAATGCTTCCTGGGCGATACGATAAGCGACTTCCTCCAGTGGCTTGCTCCAGTCAAGTTTTTTCGCTGGCAAGGAAAAACTCATCGGAATATCGGTTCTATCGCGTGCATTTTCAATTAAGCGCTGGAGTGCAAGGAGAAGCCCAAAATCTTCAAGTGGGCTCGCTCGCAGAGCCTCCAGCGAGCGGCGAGTTTCGTTCAATCCAATCCGAATCGTCTTGCGCGCCTTATCCAGCAGAGTTCTTAATTGTTTGTTCTCCTTATCGACAATAGTTACAGCCGCTTCGAGTTGAATCGAAAGCCCGCTCAGAGTGTGGGCAAGCGTGTCGTGAAGATCGCGAGCGATGCGATTTCTTTCTCTGCTTGCCGCGAGTTTCTCCTTGTCCAACGTATATTTCTCGAGTTTCTTGTTTGCTTCCTGCAATGCTTGCCTTTCAGTCCTCTGCTGATTTCGCAGTTCCGTAATCATGAAACCAACCGCGCCAAGAGCTAGAATTCTAACAAATGATGCGTCAATCGCGTTGAGAAGCTCTGGAGTAACACTTTCATTTATCAGGATAATCAGAAGTGGATCCAGAAAACCAAGTACGACAAAGAACAGGAATACAATTGGAAAACTATAACGCCAGGCTGTTGTGATGAGCGGGAAGATAAGAAGAATAGTCAATGTCATCGTATCATCCAGGGTGTTGATTGGCTTCCCGATTTCAAGAAGAGCGCGATACTTGGCGTTAATAATCGCAATGGGGATTACACTGGCAGCAATTAATACGGGAGGTAGGTGGTATTTCTTAAGCCAGGTTTCCAGCCTGGGGATCATTAGATAGACAAATATCAATCCGTATGTCACCGCAAATAGCAATATGGTTCTTTTTGTGCTTGGATCGTTTATTCCAGGTGAAAGGGGGTCTATCAGCAGGAAGAAGAAGACAAGAGAACCCCCACCGGAAAAAAAGCGAAAATTTCTAATAAGCCCGCTATCGGTTCGGAAGATAGATATCAGAGACATTCAACTAAGTTTAACATGATTTGTGTAATGAAGTACGCCTAAACAAACTTACAAATATCAACGAAAAATAGTGAACATTTTCAGGGGCTTTTATTACTGCTGTAACTGGCGCTTGTGTCTGCTTTCTCCGAGAATATGACTATGATTGCGTCAACCAGAGATAGAGTAACGATTCTCTCCATAGTTTTTGCCATTTTAATTGTGTTTATGCTGTTTTGGCTGCGCTCCAGATTTGGTGGTGATGAGTTTTCAGAGACGCGTAACACATCGGTTTCTGTGATAAGTCCTCAAATCAGTGATTTGAGAGAAACCTTGGTTGTTTCAGCTTTCTTGGAAGCAGGGCGTACAGTGGTAATTTCGCCTAAAGTAGGGGGGAGTGTGCAGGAAATCCTAGTTGTGGAAGGCTCGGTAGTCTCAAAAGGGGATTTGTTGGCTCGCATTGATTCTGAGCCATACCGATTGGAAATGGAGGCCGCTGAATCACTATGGCGCCTCGCTGAGGCGAGTTTAACAAGGACAAAGCAGGTGTTTGAAAGCTCCGGAACATCCATGCACCAACTTGACGAGGCACAAACCCAGCGGGATTTGGCTTATTCTGACTATGAGCTGGCCAAAATGAAATTTGGTTACACTGATATTACCACTCCCGTTTCTGGATCGGTGCTCTACCGTTATTTGGATCCTGGAAATATAGTAATGCCTCAATCGGCTTTATTAACTATCGGAAATACGGAAGCTCCGCAGCTAAAGGTGCAAGTTCCAGAGAAATACTGGAGTCAGTTTCAGAGATTGGAAGCGATTAAAGTATTCTTGTCGTTTCCAGCAGGTGGTGATGATTCCGTGCGTCTAGGAGAAATAATCAGAATCAACCCGAGTATCAGTCCGGAGAAAAAAAAATTCGAGGTAGTTTGCCTGCTAAAGCAGTCTGAACCGTTCTGGCCAATTGGCGCAAGTCTGCAGGTGGAGTTTGTTCTGAGTGAGAGGCTGGATACACTGAGTTTGCCCCTTCGTGTTCTGGACAATGACAACGGACTCTGGCGAGTCAATCCAAACGACAACACTGTCAGTCGCGTGGAGGCGCCGGCAATGTATAGGGATGCCGCGCGGTTTTCGGTTCCTGAAACCTGGGCGTCTGAGATATTTGTTCTGGGGGGGCGGCATCTATTGAGAGAAGGCCGGATCGTCGAATATTCTGGGAGTGAGAAATGAAACCGAGTGCCCTGGCGATTCGCCATCCGATTCCGGTATTTGTCATTACGATGGCCATCCTAGTCTTCGGCATTCTCGCTCTAATCTTTCTGAAAAGAGAATTCATTCCTTCCATTATCATGCCAAGCATCAGAGTGATAACTCTCTGGCCGGGTGTTAGCGCTGAAAATGTTGATGAGGATGTAACAGAGATTCTGGAGGAACAGTTAGCGTCCCTTTCGGGTGTAAACGATATTTATTCCGAGAGCAGGGAGGGCATCAGCATAATCAAACTCGATTTCGACGAGAAGGCTAATGCAAATGAGTTGATTCAGGAGGTGCGAAACAGGGTGGAAATAGCTTCCCCGGAACTACCCGACAATTTGGCCAGTGCGCCGATTGTTTCAACATGGGGAGCATCCGACATTCCCGTGTTTAGTTTCGCCATATCCGGTCCATGGGATTCAGATGAAATAACTCGTTATGCCGAGGATGTGGTGCTACAGGAGATATATGAGATTGAGGATGTTGCCAAAGCCGACATCCTCGGCGGAAGGAAGAAGGAAATCAGAATAAGTTTGAATCCCCAGGCGATTGCCAACAGCAATCTTACCCCACTTGAAATTGCCGCTGCCATCAAAAATCGCAATGTCACCCTGCCTGCCGGACTGGTTGACTGGGGTGGCGAGGAGTGGTCTCTGCGGATGAGCGGTGAATTCACCAGAATAAATGAAATCGAAAATCTTGTTGTGGGCAGCAATGCTCGTGTTCCGATTCGTTTGAGGGATATTAGTACAGTGTCCCTGGACTATGAGTCCACCGATCTAAGGGTTCGTTCCGAATTGCAGGATATGCTGGTGGTTCAGGTTATGAAACGAGGATCGGGAGATGCTATCAAGATTAGCAGGGAGATTCGCAAGCGCCTGGCCTACCTGGAAGAAGTGGGAGATTATCGCTTCGCTGTTCTGCACGATGATAGCGAGACTGTCAAACTCGCCTTGAACACGGTGATGCGCTCGGCCATTCTGGGAATTTGTATGGCTATCGCGGTTATTTTCCTTTTCCTTCGGAGTTGGAAATATACCCTTGTTATTGCAGTATCTCTTCCAATCTCACTATTTATCGCCTTTGCCGGCATGAAATTAGCGGGACTTTCCCTGAATGTACTCACGCTGGCGGGTATAACGGTTTCTCTAGGTATGGTGGTTGATGCCTCGATTGTAGTGTTGGAGAGTATCCATAGACGGCGATTGATGGGAGAGAGCATGCACAATGCAGCACTTAGCGGCTCAACCGCGGTTGCCGGGGCGGTTACGGCGTCTGTCACAACTTCGGTGAGTGTTTTTGTTCCTATGATATTTCTTGCCGGTATAGTGGGTATCATTTTAAAAGATCTTTCCGCAACGATTGTGCTATGCCTCGCCGCCTCTATATGTGCGGCGCTCTTCCTGGTTCCTCTTCTGGCTCACCGGGATGAATTCGGCAGTTCAAAGCGCAAGTTTCGCAGTCGCTTAATGACCAAAATCGAAAAGAGTTATGAATCAAGTCTTAAACAGGTGCTTCGTTTGAGCGATATCTGTCTAATAGCGGCCGCGGCGGTGTTGTGTATCAGCGTTATTGCCGCCGATTTAATGGGAGTATCCTTCCTGCCCGCGGCAGATTACAATGAGCTGTTCGTCTCGCTTGAGCTTAGACCAGGTGCATCGATCGAGGATGGCGTCGATGCAGCCGATATGGCAGAGGCGATTATCAGAGAAGAGATTCCAGAACTTGAGAATTTGATTTTCTTTGTGGGGATGGAGGATAATATCTCGAGTTCCTTCAAAAAACGAGAGACAGTTTGGGGACACATACTGCTGAAGAATCGTAATAAGCGGAAGAGAGACTTCCGAGAACTGATGGTGAACCTCAACGAAGCTCTCCCTCCGGAATTGCCGGGAATTGCCGTTACGATATTCAATGGCGGTTTCGACAGGATGCTGAGTCTGAGCACTGAGGGGGCCGGATATCGTGTTGAGTTATTTTCCGAATCGCTTGAGGATTTGAGAAGCGAAGCAGATAGAGTTGAGGCTATACTGCTGGAGAATCCCGAGATTATCAGTACGACTCGCGATGTAAGAGCCAATCGACGTTTCGTAAATGCTCAGTTCGATCAAGAAACCATGGGGACCCTTGGTATCAGCGCTGGCAATGCCGCTCAAAACGCCAGAATTGCTTTCGAAGGAATTGATGTCGGTGTTTATCGCCCTCCGAAAGGCGAAAACAGAAATATCAGACTGAGCTCCGATTTTGAATCATCTACTCCTAATTCACAGTCTCTAAGTTCAATTCCAATGCGCGGTGCCGGTGGCCATATAACCGATTTACACGCTTTTACCTTCGTGGAAGAGAACAGGGGCTTCTCTCAGTACCAGCGGCATAATAGAGCTCGCATGCTCACAGTTATAGGTTATACAAAAACCGAAGATTTCAGAAACATCAACCGCCAGATGAAGGAAGCTCTTGCCGACTCACCATTGAAGGAAGGCGTCGAGTGGCGTCAACAAGGGATTATGGGGTTAATCAGCCAGTCCATAGTGAATCTTGTGATAGTTCTGATAATATCCTTGCTGCTTGTATATGTAGTTATGGCCATCCAGTTCGAGAAACTCATTCAGCCACTGATTATTATGGTATCGGTTCCTTTTTGCTTCATTGGAGTGGTGCTTGGCTTAGCAATATTCGGTTCGGACGTCTCGCTGATTTCCTTCCTTGGAATTATAGCACTGTCGGGAATGGTGGTGAACAACGCCATTGTGCAAGTTGATCGAATCAATCAACTGCGCAAGGATGGCATGAGACTGAACGAGGCGTTGATAAAGGGGTCGGTGTCAAGACTGCGTCCTATCCTGATGACCACGCTGACAACTTTCTTCGGCATCTTGCCTCTTGCATTAGCCAAAGGTCCCGGCGCGCAGTTATACGCGCCGCTGGGGCAAAGCATCGCCGGCGGACTTATAACTTCCACGCTGGTAACACTTTTCCTGATTCCGACTCTTTACCACATTGTCGAAAAACACCGAGTGAGTGCGAGCCAAGAAAACACTGATACAGATGTTCAACTCGGTGCGGCCTAGGACTCATTATGCCGGGAATACGATGCTGTCCTATTCTTTCCCGATGACTTCGCATCATACATGGCTGTATCGGCCGCACTAACCAGAGCTGCGGAATTCTCGCCGTCCATCGGATAAAACGCCAAGCCAATACTGCCCGTAATGCTTAGTGGCTTTCCAGACTCCAGCTCGATTGGTTCCGCTAAATTCAATCGCAGTTGCTCGGCCAACTGAAACCCATTCTCCGGCGTACAATCGTCCGTGATGATCAAAAAAAACTCATCGCCGGCTAGGCGCCCGACGGCATCAATGGATCGTATATCCCTTTTGAGTCGTTTCCCAGTTTCCGTTAAAATCTTGTCACCAATCATATGTCCATAGTTGTCATTTATCTGCTTAAATCCGTCCAAATCGACAAACAAAACGGTGAGTGTCTTGCCATAGCGCTGACATCTCTTAATCTCTAAATCCAATCGCTCCATGGTCTGCAGGCGATTCGGCAGATGGGTTAAGGGATCGTGGGTAGCCATATAGGATATCTTCTCATTGGCTAGAACCAAACTCTGATGAGAATTCGAATTGGAAAGAGCGATTGCAATAAATCCCGCAAGGGCTTCCAATACTCTTAGGTGTCTATTCACATAGCAATGGGCCCCTTTCCCCTGGATTGAGAGAACACCGATGATTCGTCTTTCGATTTTCAACCGTACAACCAGGCAAGATTCATTTGTTTCCCCAACCGCAGACTCGCTCTTGATATAATTATAGCTTTCTTCTCTCGAATTTATCAGAAGGTCTTTGTCATTTAGAGCAACCCATGAAATCAGCGAATCCTCGGGATCGACAGGGGCACGGGAGGGTTCCGCATAAACTCCATTCTTTATCATATAACGAAGATCTATCTCTTCTTCGTTTAAGCAGAATGCTATAATAAGTTCGTCTACGGTCATGAGCTGGGTTAGGCGCTTATAAATCACTTTTACTATCTCATCGGGATCCAAAGAAGAGGTGATTTCCTGACCGATCTTTCTTATCGTTTCAAGATCCAGTATGGATTTGTCTTTGCTACTGCGAATTTTTTCTAATTCGCCGGTCCGCCGGCGCCAGCTTCCCATCTGTTTTTTCAGTTGGCCAATTCTGTTGCCGTGGTCGTATGTGCTTATCAGATGATGAAGCCCCTCGGCAAGATAGCGATGCTCCTCCCTGCGGATGGCGAGCAGATAGGTTAGAGCCTTTAGGTTGTCTTCCTTGGCGCGGTAGAGCTCCACCAAACCTTCTCCACTAAGAATCCGAAAATATCTAACCCCCGCGGATTCACACAACTTGTAGCATTTTTCCCAGGAATCAAAAGCTTTTTCGGCATTCTCAGTTTTGTTATAAAACATTCCAAGTTGGTAATACGCTAAGATTTCACCGTAGACAATCTCGTTTTCGCTGCAGGTTTCAAGTGTCTTATCAAGTAACGTTTCGGCTGTCTCAAACTCCCCTCGGCGAATATCCAGTTCAGCCTGGGTAATCTGATACTCGTAGTATGGAGGTTCATTGGCTCGCTCAAGCCAATCCTCAGCCTTATTCAGATTGCCTTCTTTTAACTCGATGTACCCCATCTCATGCCACAGGCGTGCCAGATGGGTTTTATTACTGGAATTCAGTGCGAGAGCTTCTTCGAGAAAGGCTCGGGCTTCTTTGTACTGACCCTGATTGATGCAGATTCGAGCCAAGTAAGAGTTAACCACAACTTCAATTTCTATTAGGCCCAGATTTTGAGCCCTTTCGCGTATGGATAGGAAGAGTTCAAAGGCCGCCTCCGGACGTTCTGTCAGACTGTAGATGTGCCCAAAGGCCAGTTGACATTCAAGAACACCCGCGGCATCACTGAGTTCCTCTCTAATCTTTCTAGCTTCCCTCAACGCAAGGAAGGCTGGTTCGTATTCGCATCTTTGAATTCTGGCGCGGGCAAGTCGGTAGAAAACCAGGCTCTGTTCTTTAACCATCTTCGCGACAATAATTCTCGGTAGCAAGCGTTGGGCTATTTCTATTATTTTCGTTGGTTTTTCATATGAGAGCTCCAGAAAACTCTCAATATCCAGCTCATTGTTTGACATGTAGAATTAATGATTATTTTACAACGATCGTTGCTTGGGAGGGAAACACTTAAATAACTAAACATACACAATCTGTAGAACTAATTGAATTTTTCCCTTAATATTCTACACAAATGAAGGGGTTAATTAAGACTGAGAGGCAATTAGAACTCCTGGTCGACAAAATACTTGGAGTAAACAACGAACTAAGCCGTATCAAGGATTTGGATTTGCTTCTGGAACGCTTTCTATACCGGGCGCGTCGAGAATCCAGCGCCGATGCCGGGACTATCTATATTCGTAAAGATGATGAACTGGAATTCAAATACACTCAAAATAATACTCTTGAGGCGAAACTCAGAAATGGTCGAAAACTACCGTATTCTGCTTTTTCAATTCCCATCAACGAAAAATCCATCGCGGGATTTGCTGCCAAACACAAGAAGACACTCAATATTCCGAATATGTATGCAATCGATAAGGAGGCACCCTATCATTTCGATCCATCCTTTGACAGGCGCATAGGTTATAAGACTGTTTCCAGTCTAACGATTCCGCTGATTTCCAGTGATGGAAAACTGCTGGGAATTATGCAATTGCTAAATGCATGCGACGATGATGGGAAGTTCATCCCATTTAGCAGAGAAGATGAGTCGTTCTACAAGATGTTATGCCTAATCGGAACTAATGCTATTCAACGTGCACAAATGACCCGCAACCTCCTTATCACCATCACTGGTTTTGCCTGCTTGCGCGACCCTAAGGAAACTGCGGCACATGTGAATCGGGTTGGAACCTATGCTACTGAGATATATGAGGCCTGGGCAAATCAAAGGGGAATAGCATCCGGCAGCATAGATAAGAATAAAGATAATCTGCGAATTGCGGCCATGCTTCACGATGTTGGGAAGGTTGGCATCAGCGATACGATACTCAAGAAGGAATCCGCTTTCGATTCCAGTGAAAGAAAAACTATGGAATCCCACACTTGGCTGGGTGCGAGACAGTTTCTGGGCAATAGTGACTTGGATCTCACTGCCAAGGAGGTTGCCCTTTCCCACCATGAAAACTGGGATGGGTCCGGTTATCCGGGAAGGATTACCAATCTAACGGGAAGTTCTGCTGGTGATAAAGAGAAGAAGCACCCTGGATTAAAGGGGAATGCAATCCCTCTTTTTGCCCGAATAGTGGCCATAGCCGATGTCTATGATGCCCTTCACTCGAATCGCGCGTATAAGAATGCCTGGGCTGAAGAGAAGGTGATTGAAACAATGAAGAAGGATAGGGGAAGGAAGTTCGATCCGGAGTTATTCGATGTTTTTCTGCGTATACTGCCAACACTTCAGGATATTCGTCGGCGTTTCCCCGATTCATAGCGTAGTAGCGACCGATGACTTTGCATCGAACTTGAAAACCCTGCCGATGAGGTGAATTCATTCAAAAGGCATTCCGCAAAAGTATTGCACTCCGTCGATATCTGATATATATTTAGAAAATAAAAAGATACAAGGAGAGTTTATGAAGCGAGTGTTCTTATTCTTAATTGTGGGGATTTTAGCCTCTGCTGCTGTCTTTGGCAACGGGGATGGCGAGAAAGAGCGCAGTTATGTTACTATCGGCACAGGTGGGGTCACCGGGGTTTATTACCCCACTGGCGGCGCAATCTCCAAAATGGTTAACAGGAAGAGCGATGAGTATAACCTGAAGGCGACCGTAGAAACGACTGGTGGATCAGTGTACAATGTAAACGCGATAATGTCAGGTGATCTTGAATTTGGCATTGTACAGTCCGATCTTCAATATCAGGCCTACAAAGGCCTGGAAGAGTGGGAAGGGGAACCTCAAGAAGATTTACGAGCCGTCTTTGCGATTCACCCTGAATCTATATCATTACTGGCTTCTGACGAGTCCGGGATTTGGACACTTGCTGATTTAAGGGGTAAGGTGGTGAATATCGGCAATCCCGGTTCAGGGAATCGCAAAAACGCAATCGATGTTCTCATGCTAGCTGGGATTGACCCCGACAGGGATATTCAGGCCGAGGGTTTGCAGGCGGTTGAAGCTGCCGCAATGATTCAGGACGGTCGAATTGACGCATACTTTTATACAGTTGGCCATCCCAATGGCTCGTTTAAGGAAGCCACTGCCGGTGCCAAAAAGGTACATTTTGTTTCGATACACGGCCCTGCCGTTGACGATTTTGTTGCTTCCCGTCCATTTTATGCCAAGTCGGTGATTCCGGTGAAAGCGAACTATCCTGCCGCAAACAATACTGGAGATATCCGGACTTTCGGTGTCAAGGCAACCCTGTGTACTTCGGCCAAGGTGTCCGAAGAAATCGTCTATTCGCTCGTAAAGGAAGTTTTCGAGAACCTTGCTGAGTTTAAGGAACTTCATCCTGCGTTTGCTATATTGTCAGACGAAAGCATGCTTGAAGGTCTCTCTGCACCCATCCACCCCGGAGCATTGAAATACTACCGGGAAGTTGGCCTAATCGAATAACTTAGGATTTGATTAATTCCGGGGAGTCGGGAATCAATCGCCCTCTTTTATATATGATGAGGACAAGGCCGGGATGCAAGAAAAGAAACTCACAGAGGCGAGACGTATCGCCGAAGAGGCAGAGGGGAGCGCTCGGAAGATTGAGATAGGCTCGGGGCGATGGTTAGTGCCGACTATCGCCGTTCTCTGGTCGGTTTTTCAGCTTTTATTGCCAAGTGCTATTCTCCTGAATAGCACTATCGTTCGATCGATACATCTTACTTTTGCCATAGTTCTGGTTTTTCTTACGCACCCGATGTTAAAGAAACCAAGGAAGGGTAAGTTGTGGGCCTATCTTGGAACCAGGAACAGAGTTACCATTCTAGACTATGTGATGGCCCTGATAGCCGGCCTTGCCGCATTCTACATAGCATTTGAATTGCTTATATTGAAAATCAATCCGGATTATTATGGGATTTTTTCAAGACAAGGTCGCCCCATTGTCCGCGATATAGTATTCGGAGTTACACTGACACTTATGCTCTTGGAGGCCGCACGTCGTTCCCTGGGCCCGGCGTTGATGTTGGTGGTCTTGTTTTTTGTTTTCTATAGCTTTTTTGCGGAGTATATGCCCGCGGGGTTGGATTTTCGCAGCGTAACACTCTCAAAATTTGTCAGCAAAATAACTATGTCGACCGAGGGAATATACGGAATTCCGCTGCATGTATCGGCAAATATAGTATTTTTGTTTGTGCTGTTTGGCGCTTTGTTGGAGAAGGCGGGTGCAGGAAAATACTTTGTCGATTTGGCTTTTAGTCTGACGGGGCGATTTCGAGGGGGGCCGGCAAAAGCCGCAGTTTTAGCGAGCGGCCTGACAGGCATGGTATCGGGCTCCAGCATTGCGAATACCGTAACTACTGGAACATTTACCATCCCCCTGATGAAGAAGGTGGGGTATCCCGATTATAAGGCAGGCGCTGTTGAGGTGGCAGTTTCGACGAACGGGCAGTTAATGCCCCCAATTATGGGAGCAGCCGCCTTCATTATTGCCGAAACCGTGAACATATCCTATGTGGAGGTTATTCGCGCTGCTTTCATTCCAGCGATTATCAGTTATATCGCCCTGTTCTGCATAGTTCATCTGGAGGCTTTGAAGCTTGGGATAAGGGGTATGGTCAAGTCCGAAATTCCAGGTTTTTGGTCTACTCTGAGTGGTGGCTTCCATTATCTGATTCCTATAACTTTTCTGGTTGTATCCCTGGTGGTGTTCCGCACATCCCCGGCGCTTGCGGCCTTTCGAGCAATAATCGCCCAGGCCATCTTGATTCCGCTTGAAAATCTTTGGAGAGTGCATCGAGACGGAAGGAGCTTAAGGACTGGATGGAAGGGTGTGCTCAGGAAAACCTTTTTTCAAATTCGAGATGCGCTGATTAGCGGCGGAATGAACATGATGGGAATCAGCGTTGCGGTGGCCGCGGCCGGTATTATCGTTGGCGTGGTTACTTTTGGACTTGGCGGAATCATAACCGAAGCCATAGAAATACTCTCAGGCGGAAGATTTTTTCTAATTTTGATTATTACCGCATTTGCATCCTTATTACTGGGAATGGGCTTGCCCACCACGGCCACCTATATAGTTATGGCAACACTGACAGCTCCGGTAATAGTGGCACTTGGAGCCAAAAGCGGCGTTGTTTTTCCCTTGATAGCTGCGCACCTCTTTGTGTTCTTTTTCGGCATTTTGGCCGATGATACACCCCCGGTGGGTTTGGCCGCCTATGCGGCTGCCGCCATTGCAAAGTCAAACCCAATAAAAACCGGTGTTCAGGGTTTCAGCTACGACATCAGAACGGCCATTCTCCCGTTTATTTTTATGTTCAATACAGATCTTTTATTATACGAAATAAACAATCCGCTTTATGCTACGTGGGTTTTCATCACTGCCATGTTCGCTATGTTCGCCTTTGCGGTACTTACACAGGGTTGGATGATAACATCGCTTAAGTGGTGGGAATACGTTTTGATGGCGGGTATAAGTTTTGGTCTTTTAATGCCGTCGTTTATTGCTGAGAATCTGCTTAGTCCGCTTATCCCGCGGTTCGGAGAGAACAGGAGTGGAACCATATTGGTAGGGGCGATTTTATTAACCATGTTTGGACTACTCTATTTACGACAGAAAATGCGGAGTCGGAGATACAGGCGTATATCAAATAGTGTATGAATTTGCCAAAGGCATTGTTTCTGGACATGGACGGAACTATTTTAAGGTCCGATCACAGTTTGGCGCCAAGAACTATCAGAGCCGTGAAGTCCATCAGCAGCACTGGGTGCATTGTTTGCCTGGCCACGGGTAGGAGTTGGGAATCAGTCAAACCAATCTACGATATTCTGGAGCTAAGTGGTCCAACAATATGCTACAACGGAGCCGTAGTAATCGGCAACCCCGTGGGTGACTGCGTCTTCGAGAGTACAATGAACGAAGCCGTTGCCAGTTTCGTGATAGCCGAGGTGCGAACAAGCGGCTGTGAGATGATAGCCTATCGTCATAGGGAACTCATCTTCGAGAGAAGGGGGCCGGAGATAAAGGCCTACAATGTTCGTACAAAACTACCAGGCAAGATTGTCGATTTTGACAGCCTGCATACGCTTGAGTTCACGAAAATAATTGTGCTGTCGAATCAGAATACACTGGCGCGACTCAAACTTTTATTGGGAAACCAATTTTCGAACGAAGTGTTAAGCATCACCTTTTCGAACTCGCGGTTTCTGGAACTGATGGCCGGCGAAATTGATAAGGGTAAGGGGCTGATGGAAGTATGTGGAATTCTCAATATTGCCAGGGAGGCTACTGCTGCCATCGGCGATGGCTGGAACGATCTTGCCATGTTGGAAGCAACCGGAGATGCCTGGATAATGGGAGGAGCACCTCAGGCACTAATGGCGAAATTTCCTCCAAACCGCATCACCTTAAGCGCAGACCAAGACGGCGCAGCAAGGGTTATGGAGACTATGCTCCAGGAAATCACCGTTTATGAACAGCTTCCTCGATAGATTGAGAATAATACTTTGCCGTCCCGAAGGAGCACTCAACGTCGGTGCGGTATGCCGTTCAATGAAGTCAATGGGCATTTTGGAGCTGGCTCTAGTTAATCCCGCTGAGTTCGATGAAGATGAAGTCTACAAGATGGCTATCCACGCCAGGGATGTCTATGATGGCTCGCTTGTATATGCCAGCCTTGAAGAGGCCCTCAGAAGCGTCACGCTTGCAGCCGGAATCACACGCAGGCGTGGCGTCAGACGAAAATGGTCTAGCGTGCCACCTGAAGTTTTAGCGAAGAAGATTGCATCAACCGTTAGTGGGAAGTGTGCGATTGTATTCGGAAATGAACAATCCGGCTTAAGTGACAAGGAACTCAATCAGTGTGATATCGCCTGCCACATACCCAGCTCGCCGGATTTTCCATCATTGAATTTATCACATGCGGTTCAGATAGTCGCCGCATATCTCTATCGTGAGTCAATTGGGGATTATGTCGGTTCTTTCACGCCCATCACGCGGGATCAAATTGAGATACTTGTTGCCGCAATTCATGATGCGCTGGAAGCTCTAAACTATTTCAAATCTGCCGATAGGCAGCACACGCGAATCTTTTTCAGGGACATACTGGCTCGTTCGCAGCTCAGTAAAAAGGAAGCCAAACAATTAGAGAAGATATTTCGTAAGCTTCCATATCTTCGAACTGCCTGATGGAAACAGAGCTTGCATACCTGATTCGAATATCGTCGTTCAGGAAAGTGATGTCGATTAGAAAAACTTGCCCCCTTACCCTTCATGCCCTGGCGCCTCAGGCAGTGTCACATCCTCACCGTGGCGCAGTTTCTGCACTATCGTTTGACCATTTTCCCGTTTGAAGATTACATACTCCAGATTCTTGCCCGCGAGGTGGTATTCATCCAGTGCGAAAGATATGATAGTGTCCGAATTTATTCCCCCTCTAACCGCCAATATCGTTTCCGGCGGTGCCTTCAAACTCCTTTGCGTTTTCTTGAATTCCAAGGCCTTATTCCTCAAGCTTTTTCGGTGTTGGGTAATTAATGAGGTTAGGCTGAAAATCTCTTGCAAATCCGGATTGCGTTTGGAACGCAAGTATTTAATCTGCTTGCTCAAATTTTCCATCTTTTCCTGAAGCGCTTTGAGTTCAACGCCCTGAATTCGAAAGGTTTTTAGCTGTTTTGGTTGGCAGCCCACGTATATGCGCGTTAGGCCCGCGCGTAAACCGCCGATGTGCCGGCAACTTATACTGCCTCCCACTATCGCAACGCCTCCAATGATTTCCCCGCGTCCTCGATTGAGGTAAACATTGCCATCCACCTCGATGTTGGAATGAAGAATAGCCTCGGTGACAAACAAATCACCCCCTACTCTGACGGTCGAATTCTCAAGAAAGCCGGTGAACAAATTTCCGCCAACATGACAACTCTCTCCATCGCCTCCCACGAGGCCGCCTCTGATAATCAAGTTTCTCTCTGTTTCCAGATAGGCACGACTCACGGTTTTGCGAATATACAAATCCCCGCTTGCGCGAACTGAGAAGCCGTCAGCTACTTTTCCAGTAATCGTCACCGAACCGTCAAAATCGATATTTCCAACCGAATAGTCGACATTTTCAATTTGGATGGATCTCTCCATCACTATGGAATTCTGCAGCAGTCGTACATTGCCGTCTATACTCGCCACCAGTCCCTCATCCGTCTCGCTCACGCCATATCCGGCGCTGAAAAGTCTACCCGGTGTTATTGGTTCAGCCTCGATTACCCTGCCGTACACGTCAAAACCATTCTTTGATGGGATAGCCTTTACTGTATGAGCCAATAGATCTCCCACCTTACGATTTTGAATGTAATTGAGCTCTTTAAGATCTATCTGTCCGCCGTCAAGTTGTTTCCAGGGTTTGCCCCTATCGGTAATGAAAAGGCATTTCATGGTTTCCATGCTTCCCGGCACCTTCTCTTTTCCCCTTGCGATAACAATGCTTCTCCCCCCTGTCTTCCCCTCCAGCAGAACTCGCATCGCGGCCTCATCTACGCCTCGCACAACTCCAGCCGATTTCAAAGCCTCATCCATCATTCGAGCATCGATACCGGCTCCCCCCGATTTTGCTTCCTCAGTTTTCGCAACCGCCTCCATCCCATCCTCACTCACCCAAATCTCTACCTTCGCACAGAGCCTTTTCCCCGCCGGCCATTCAACCAATTTCTCCGGTATTCCGCTGCCTCTATCGACAATCTCTCGAATTCTTTTTGCAGGCACCGAAGGAATGCCCAGTAGCTTCATACGGGCCATAACGTCGTCCACATAGATTTGCCGTTGTCCCTCTCTCCTGGGTGACACAATGAGCACAGCCATCCCGTCCTGATATCTCAGTGAAAAACCATACCGATCTGCAATTTCCGCATCCATGCAATTATTATGTCTACAATTAATCCCCCCTCAACAATCCCCAAACTGACTTTTTTTAATTCGGACATGATTAGACGACTAGTCTGTCAACAGTATATGAATGATAATGTTTTCCACCGAACCATTAGGAGTTCCAGTTGACCTCTGATGCGAAAAGGAGCATGCAACTTTCCATAGCGGACCGCATTGATTCGATAAAACAGCAGGAGTGGAACCAGATTGCGGAACAGGATGAGTATTCGCCCTTCCTTGAATATCAGTTTCTTCATTCTGTCGAATTAGCAGGTTGTGCAGCCCCGAACGCTGGTTGGCATCCAAATCATTTCGTTCTAAATGGCCCAGATGGACTAATTGGCGCCGCCCCTGCATATGTGAAAACAAACAGCAGCGGCGAGTTTATCTTCGATCACGCTATAGCCGCCCAGGTAATTGGAGCAGGGCTTAATTACTACCCGAAGCTCGTAGCAACCCTGCCGTTTACTCCCTGTCCTGGATATCAATTCCTAACCAGCGACAAAGCCGACATCGAGGAACAGAACTCATGCATTATGGAGGGAATGAGAGAATTCACCTACCAGAGCAAATACGGTTCGGCCTCTATCCTCTTCCCGAGCTCGTGTTTTGACAAAAGACTTCAGGAAGTGGAAAATCTAAATTCATGGAGTCATCAATACTTCCTCTGGCTAAACCAGGATTACGAAACCTTTGACGATTATCTATGTTCTTTCAACAAAAATCAGCGCCGCAATATAGTCCGAGAGCGTGCATCCATTCGAAATCAAGGCATTAGAGTTCGCATATATACAGGCGAAGAAATCGATAGCTATCTGATGAGTTTGATGTTCAAATTCTACCACAATACAAATCGGAATTTTGGTCTCTGGGGCGCATTCTTCCTAAACGAGGAATGGTTTTGTTACATAGCCAAGGTTTGGGCTCACCGCATCGTTCTTATAGCCGCCTACATGCCTAAGTACGAAATACCTATTGCAATGAGTATGTTGATTCGTAAAAATCGGCATCTTTACGGTCGTTACTGGGGAGATATGTTCTATATCCCGAATCTTCATTTTGAACTTTGCTATTACACGCCGATCGAATACGCGATAACACAGCGGATAAGCGATTACGACCCTGGCATGGGTTCACGCCATAAGGCAAGAAGAGGATTCCGGAGCTACTGCTTCAACAGCTACCATGATTATACGAACAAGGCAGTGCGTGAGTACTTCAGCCATTTCGCCAGTCTATGCGACCAAGAGGAATCAAATCTGATCAAGCAACTCAATGACTCGGTTCCTTGGGCAAGACAAAGCGTCAAAACAACATGAAAGACTACTATAACATCCTAGGACTATGCCCAAACTGCAGCAAAGCGGAAATTCACAGGTCATATCGGCTCAAAGCCAAAGAGGTACATCCCGACCTTTGCAACAACGATCAAACAGCGAAATTTCTCGCCCTCAAGGAGGCCTATGAGGTTCTTTCCAACCAAATAACCCGAGATGCCTACAATCAAAGCCGTCGAAGCAGCCAAAAAACCAGCTCGAAGTGGGATTGGGATTATAGAAGCTTTCTAAACGCCCGAAAGGATAATCCCGAAAGCCTGGCCCGGTTAATCTGCTTCGATTTGCTGCATGATGAGGGCACTCAAGCCGTCAAACTATTTGAAGAGGCTCAAAGCAGCGGATGCTTCTCCCTATTGCAGCATATTGGCAGAGAGGATTTCATGGACTACGCCTTCCTGCTGGCCGAAGTATACCTTGAACAGAATTCCTTTGTAAAAGCCTACAGATTGTTAAGGGGAATAGCGCGGCTGGAAGAGGAACGCCCATATTTTAGACACTTCTTTGTGGAAGTGCTGGAGAGAATGTCATTAATCGTGAAACACCAACTCCCGGGAGATCAAGATAATCACCTGAGGATTACCTTCCTCAATGACATGATACACCTTTCCTACCCCCCCAAAGAGGCGGCCCGCTTGCGTAAGCTTCTATCAGAATTGCTACTATCGATTGGTCGCTACCAGGAGGCCGCCAAAAAACTTTTTGAAGCCCATGAACTTTCTCCAAGGTTGCCCGGCTTGGAAGAAGCAATTGCAAACCTGGAAGAACAAGGATATTGGCAGACCGGAAAAATCCATAGTCGGGAAAGACCTTATGAAAACTTCCGGGAAGAAACCAGTTAAGACTGAGTCACATAACCCCTTCATCAAAACGCGCATAGCCTTCCACTATTTCGTCTTCAGTAAACCAAACAGCAATTTCAGCAGTCGCGCTGGTCGAATTTTCAGAAGCATGAATCAAGTTCGGGATAACACCCAGGCGCTCCCTGCTCCGTTCGTAACTCATATGACAGTAATCCCCACGGATGGTCCCGGGAATCGCCTCTTTGGGTTCTGTCGCCCCGACAATTTTCCTTATAACAGAAACAGCATGCGCACCTTCCAAAACGAGGGCAACGACAGGTCCCGAGGTTAGAAGTCCAACGAGGCCCTCAAAGAAAGGTTTGTCCCGATGGCTCTCACAGTGTTTCTCCGCTCTTGATGAGTCGGGCCATATCAGCTTAATACCGGTAACAGTCAGTCCAACGTTTTCAAACTTGCTAAGAATAGCGCCAATAAGCGCTCTTTTTACACCATCAGGTTTAACCAGAACCAGGCTGCGCTCCCAAGTTTTTCCCATAATTCCAGAGCTTAGATGATAAAACTAGTTTTGCCCAGACTGGCCTCCAACAAGGTTCAGCATCCTATACGATACCGCTCTCGAGAAAACTGAAATACCCTTCTTCAGTGAAGATAATGTGATCCAGCAAGGGAATTCCAAGCAGATCTCCAGATTGTCGAAGTTGCTTGGTTAGTTTCTTATCCTCTGAACTTGGATCCTTATTGCCGGAAGGATGATTATGTGCACAAACAATCGCCGCTGCCCTGTCGCGCAAAGGGTCGACAAAAACCTCTCTGGGATGCACCACGGTACGATCCAGAATACCCTGACTGATAACCCTGATTCTAATCACCTCGTGTGCGCCGTTCAAGCTGAGTACAAGGAAATGTTCCTGAGGTCTATCGGCCCAATGAGTAAGAAGTGGTATCACATCGCTTGGTTGGCCAATTTTTCTTCTAGCGGGCCGCAGTCTTCGTCTGGCGAATTCCAGGGAGGCCGAAATCATCGCCGCCCGAGCGAGCCCGATTCCATTAATCGCAACAAGGTCATCCAGGTTAACATCATCTCCCGAATTTTCGACAACTCTGAGGAGTTCCACCGCCAGTCGATTCACATTTTTCTTGCCCGAACCCGAACCCAGCATCAGTGCGAGGAGTTCAACATCGGAAAGAACATTTACGCCCCGCGCCGCAAACCTCTCCCTGGGCCGCTCGTTTACGGGCATATCGGCGATGTCCTTATACGCAAAAGTTTTCATACAGCTTATAACAGCCCAACTTCACAAAATTCTTAGCATGGAAGTAGTTTTTTCTTCACTTGGTGTTCAAAAACTCCATGAAATTGCGCAACTTCAGGATTGCATAGCCGTTTTTCGTTGTCCTTGAGGTTTGTGCTGTTTCCTCCCGCAGGGAATTTTCAGGCAGAGCCTGGATGAATCCGCTCCACCGAAGATGGTGTGACACAACCGGGTGGATGGGAAAGAAGGCGCCCAGGCAAAGGACTGGCGGCTATCAGGTATTGAGCCTTTTGGCGATTGTCACTAATATCGCAAGGGCTATGAGCCTGCGGCGTCCAGGTGAGAAGATTTGAGCTATGCTGGAATACCTGGTAGCTTGCACAGCATTCTGTTTCACTGTGTTGCCTGTGATGGAAACCTTTTTTTCCGCATAAGAGTGCTGTGCTCGAAACACCAGGCTGGATGTCCTTGACAGTGTCGGAACATCCGGCATCCCGCTCTTACGCCGTGTGGCAGATACCGGCAGTGTCCGAAAGGCATGTCACGGCCTCGATGAAGATGTCGTCCATGCGAATTTGTCCGTGTAAGAGACGGCGCCCTGGGATGCGCCGCCACCAGGTGAGAGGGGAAAAGGCTGTTTCTCATAAATGCCGTCCTCCTTGCCTCTGCTGTATGAGCAAGGCCGGCTCTAACGGCTAATCTCGAAGTAAGGATCGTTAAGGCCGGAAAGCTTATCCTTATCATGGGTTCCCCGCCTTTAAACCGGCTGGAGTTGAGTGCTTCGGATGGGTGAAATATATACTTCCTTAAGCAGAAAACCGGCCTTGAACTTCGCCTTGGAGGAGTGCTTGCTGTCCAAAGTGGAGGACGGCGATCGACTACTGTTTTTCTATCAAAACGAACCATGCATAGTGGTGGGACGTTTCCAAAATCCCTGGAACGAATGCAGAACCGGTTTGGCGCGGAGGGAAGGAATTGGCGTCTATCGCAGGATTTCCGGCGGGGGGACCGTAGTCCACGGACCTGGCAATCTTAACTTTTCGATTCTAAGCGGATCTCCAGATTTGCGTCGAGAGGAAAATCTGAATGATATTGTGGCCGCGTTGTATGGGCTTGGTTTCGAGCTGAGCATAAATAGCCGCTACGATTTAATAGCTAGGCCCGCTTCTTATTACGGCACGGAATTCAAAGTGAGCGGCAGCGCGTTTCGTCAAAGCGGCGGGCGCACCATGCATCATGGTACCCTGCTTGTAAACGCCGGTACGCAGCAAATCAAGCGGCTTCTGATGCGTTCACCCCGAGGACTGGAGGTTCGCGGAGTACAGTCGCTCCCTTCACCTGTAATGAACCTCGCGCAGCTGATGCCTGAAATAACAGTTTCGATGGTGATAGACGCCCTGGCGGCCCAGTGGGAAACAGAGATTGGCCCAATTACGATAGATCCACTAACTTTTCTGGGCGAACCGGTATTTGAATCCGCACTGGAGAAGCATGAATCGACGACTTGGATTTGGCGTAAAACGCCCGCATTTCGAGAGCGTTTCGCCTACGATGGCCTGCCTGAAGGTTTTCCATTGGAGCTTGAAATTCGAAGTGGACGAATTTTTTCCGCCGTGTTTTCTGGTTTGACGCAAGGCTTCACGCCAGAGACAGAATTCTTGAATGGCTTGGATTATCAGGGTGATATAATTCTCGATGCTGGGAGGCCCCATTTACCTATCTGGTTGGAAACTCTGGCCAAAATAGTCGACGGAGACTGGAATAACTTGGATTTGAGTCTTGTTTCAGATGGGGATGCAGTTGTAACATAGCCTATGAAAAGAGGGCATATAGTATTTCGAAGTCTTGTGCTTACGATGCATCTATTCCTTTTGGCAGATCTTGCAGGATGGGAGTTCAGCCACGGCTTCGGTTCTAAATTCGCCTATTATCTGGATGATAACAAGAGCGACGCCTTCAGTGCATCCGGTTTTTTGCCGCCTTCATATAATCCAAAATCTCCCGGAGACAACACCCAGTGGAACGGTGGATACTATGGTTGGTCAAATTCAAATCCTGCTTCACGAAGGCTGGGAAATGGCTGGGGTGCTGTTGAATTTGAATTTCATTATCAGCTTCGGATGAAGCAGAAAGTATTTGCTGCTGAAGGCCCCCTCATGAAAGACAACAATATCGCCTTCACGGTTAGGCCCATTTTATCCCCTGTCAGTCTGCATTTGGAAACCGAAATACAGTTCACCCCCATAGCGTTTTTCAAGTTAACGGGTGGAGTGGCGGGAGGTTTCGGTTGGCCCTTGCACTTCCTGAATTTGGAGGGGCTCGCTCTGAATGATAGAGATGATATTACGAATACGAAGAGGCTAGGCTGGGCGGGTTTCTATTTTGTTGGCGGAACCATACAATTCGATTTGGCGGCGCTGGTGCCGGGTAAATGGAACCACGTCGTGTTTTCGGCGAACGCAAAGACTAGGTACATGCACTATTCCCGGGCGAACACCCTGGAGGCCTGGTACTGGAGAGCTGACAGGGGCGAGAATTTCAATGGTTGGGAGTATCGGGGAAACTACATCGTTGGATATCAACCTCCCTGGCAAGTGAATTTCATCGGTTTTATGGCGGAGCATTGGTTCTGGTTATCCAGGGGTATTCGCGAGCTTGCTCCGATGAACGCCGATTATCAGACAGCAGAACCGCCTAAGTCTGCTTTACCCGAGGTGGAGGCTTGGGGTTCGGACTTACATAACTGGCGTTTTGGCCCGATTCTCAATCTGGAATTTGAGGAGGGCCACAATCTTGCTTTTCTACTTCAATTCCGAAACGGTTTACACTATACAGAGAAGACAGTATATGCCAGATGGTTTAGACGCTTTGATGCCACGGGTGACAAGTATGTGGAGCTTGAACGTTTAGCGATTGTCTATAACTGGGATTTCTAATATCTAAAGCAGCACTTCTTTTCGCACGTGTTCGGCAAGCGCGCCATCGATTAGTTTTTCCAGCGCGCTCGTGAAATCCACTCCCCCTTTTTCCAGCATGCGCGGAAATAGGCTTATTGGGGTTAGGCCTGGCATGGTGTTTATCTCATTTAAGTAGAGCGTTGAGCCTTTCTCCTCCAATAGGAAATCCACCCGCGCCAAACCTCCTGCCCCGATGGCCTCAAAGGCAAGAATTGCGATTTCTTTTATTCTTCTTGTCATGACGGCATCCAGCTTTGCCGGAACCATGAGCGTCGCGCCGTCGGGATCGATATATTTGCTATCATAATCGTAAAAACCGTGTTGGTTCGTTGGGATTATTTCGCCTGGCGGGTAGGACTTCGGATGCATGTAGCCTGTCACCGAGCACTCTAACTCGCGGCCTTGAATTGCCTTCTCCACCAATGCTTTCTCATCGTACTTCCAGGCGTTTTCCAAAGCCGTTTCCAATTGCGGAGGGTTCGCAACCAGGCTGACACCCAGTGAGGAGCCAGATGCGGCTGGTTTGACAAATAGCCTTGAACCCAATTTCGTGAACAAGTTTGTCTTGAGCTCGTCAATACCCTGCTTAGAAGCATTTTTGTGAAGTGTTTCCCAGGGGATTACAGGCAGTCCCGCATTCCTCCAAATTCGCTTAGTGGTTTCCTTGCACATCCCGATGGCGCTGGCAAGCACGCCCGAACCCGCATAGGGTAGTCTGGCTGTTTCCAGGACACCTTGCACGATGCCATCTTCTCCGAATTTACCATGCAGCAGGGGGATTACTACGTCGACAGGCAATTCCTGTCCGGTCGGCAGGGTGAAACCACTGCCGGGTTTAACCAATATCTGCCGAACGGCATCAATCTTCACCTCCAAGGCCCGTGGAATTTGTGATGGCGTATTCTGGAAGTACCATCCTCCGTCCCGGTCTATGCCAATTAATAGCGGTTTATGATTGGGTTGCAGGTTTCGAAGTGCCGATGCCGCCGAACAGCAAGACACCTCGTGCTCACTGGAGCGTCCGCCATATAGAAGTGCAATTTTGGCCATGGTGATTATCATTGCATGAGGTTTTCTTCCTAGCAAGTGTGGCAAGACTGGGATGTAAACCAAGTTACCTGCAGATTAATCTATCTGAAGTAAAACTGATCGCCGTTCAACCAGTTCGTGTTCAAGTTCCGCCCACACTTTTTCAAGGGGGTATTTGGAGCGGAAGTCTCGAATTTGGGGCAGTGTCCAGTTGTAATACTGCACCGCGGCCTCGAATTCTTCCTTTTCCTCCAGGAGCCGACCGGCAGGGATGGCATGCTCAGCGAGAAAATCCTTATAACTGGGGAGTGGTGCGGTGGGCTCCCCGGCTCCATATATCCGAAGTTTCTCGTTTTCCGGAGAGTGAACCAGCAAAAGGCTTCCTCCCCCGCGGAGTCTGTACCAACGCCTTGGCAGCCACCCGGCTTCGAATTTGGATATTCGGGGCGGCCTTTCGAGTGATAAATCCACGGCGCAGAGTGTGCTGGGATAGGCGAGCACGAGACTGCCGCCAAACCAGGAAGCGCCCCATGGATTTCCTGATGGCAGGGCACCGGCTGCCAGCGGGATGATTTCTTCACTTCCATCCTTTAAAGAGACTAGGTGGATTTCCTTTTTATCCAACCAGGCAAGCTCAGGCTCTTGGGTGGACACGGCTAATATCGGAGGGACATTGAAATCCAAAGCGCTTACTAAGATATGTTTATGGTTGGATAAGTTCACATAGTATGCCTTTGCGTCGATAAGCGCTATCAGGTTTCCATCCGGAGCCGCTAAAAGGGATTCCACCGGCCCCCCCTTCCAATCGGTACTCCACACCTTCGCGCTTAGCAAATCCAGTCTGTAGAATCTGTCTTCAAGGTATCCTAACCAATCGCCTTTGGAGGAAAGTATCCCATTTTCCGGAGACCACCTTCCTTCGTTCCAGTTTGCAGTTTGGCTCGAAAAAAGCGAAAGCAGAGATTTAGTATCTAACATCCCACCAGCGCTTAGATTGATTACTGTGTGAGGCCAAATCAGCCAAATCCTATTAGCCACAGCAGAAACATCCATCGGTATGCTCCCATCCAAGTCCGGCCAATCGGCAAAATGAGCCAAATTTACTGTATAGAAAACACCAGTCCATTCAGTTATAATCGTTTTGCTGTCTAAGGTGGCTACAAGGGATGGCAGTGCAAGAGCAAACGTAGTGAATATGGAGAGCTTTCTCATAACGCCAGGTTACAAGTCTTGCAACAAGTAAGCCAAGTATCTTTGAGGAATTCAATATTGTTGAACAATCCCATGATTCTTTCACCTATTCTGGCGATTCTGGTTGCACAGATTTTGAAGGTTCTGTTTATTCTGTCAACCGAGCGGCGCTGGGTGATTAAGCGCCTGACTGAAACAGGAGGCATGCCTTCTTCACATTCAGCCACAATGGCGGCTCTTTGCACTTCAGTCGGGCTGAACCATGGTGTCGGAAGCGCTTATTTTGCCATTGCGCTTGTGTTCGGCGTCATTGTTGTCTACGATACGGCCGGTGTGCGCAGGGCGGCGGGCAAACATGCCGAGATTCTCAACGAACTGGTAAAGCAATTCTCTCATCTCTTCAATGATGAGGAGAGACCCAGGGCATTGAAAACCCTGCTGGGGCACACCTATCCGCAGATATTGGTTGGCTCCGGCATAGGAATCGCAATGGGGTTCCTGGTTCGCTACATCCAGGAGTGAACCCTGCATCCGATTCACTCTCTTAGGCTTCAAAATTCAAACTGCGCAGTGCCTCCCTGCATACCTCTGCCTCATCCCAGGGCAGAACGTGGTTTGCGTAAATAATCGAGCTTTCATGTCCCTTGCCCAGCGCCGCCACTACGTCGCCTTTCCGCGCTCGCTTCATTGCCTCAAATATTGCCTGCCTTCTATCCGGAATCAGAAAAAGATTTTCTCCCAGAGTCATGGTGGCGACGCCTCTGGCAATGTCCGTCAATATCTTCTCGGGGTTTTCACTGTGAGGATCGTCATCGCTAAGGAAAACCATATCTGCATATTTAGCTGCAACCGCGCCTTGATGGGGTCGTTTCTCCGGGTCTCGCTCACCGGCAGTTCCAAAAATGAGTATTAATCTGCCTGTGCAGAAGGTTTTCAGGAGGGGGAGTACTTTTTTGAAACCTCCAAGAGAGTGTGCATAGTCCACAAGCACGTGAAAATCCATATTGCCCCTAATGGTTTCCATTCTACCCTTTACACCTCGCAGCTCGGGCAGTTTGGAAGTGAATTCATGTACGTTTATGCCTTTTAACTCAGCGGCGGTGCAGAGTGCTGCCAGGGTGTTTTCAACGTTAAACAGGCCGGGGAGCCTGATTCTGCATTGTGAGGTTTGTTCTGGCGTATGGAGCAGGAATTCTGTGCCGTCAGGTGTGACTACAGGCCTTGTGGCAAAAATATCGACGTTTTGATTTCTAATGCTGTAGCGAAGAACTGTTCTCTTACCGGCTGCTCGAACAAAGTATTCGCTTGCCTCATCATCTGCGTTCACCACCCCAAAGGCTCTGGGATTTCTGGACTTTGCCATCATTCGAAAAAGTCTTGTCTTGTCTTCCCGGTAGTTCTCGATGTTCCCGTGAAACTCAAGATGTTCGCGACTGAGGTTCGTAAACACCGCCACGTCAAATTTCACATCATCCAGGCGACAATTGATGGGAGAAAGACCGTGACTTGTAGCTTCTATTACAACGTGACTTTGATTTCTGTTCAACATCTCTCGAAGCATGGCATGTATGTAGGGCGCCTCAGGAGTTGACTGACGAAGATAATTCATTTTCTCTTCACCACCAGTTTTGAATGTGGTGGAGGATATGATACCAGTAGGGATGCCGGCATATTCCAGTAGCTGTCTTATCAGACTGACAGTAGTGCTTTTGCCATCGGTTCCGGTTACTCCGATTGTCGTGAGCTCTTGTGAGGGGTGCTGGTAGAAGGCCGACGAAACTCGGGATAAAGCCCTTTTGGCATTCTTCACTTGTATGTACGTAATCCCTGGCTGATAGGTGGCCAGAGCCTTGGAATGCATAATTGCCTGAGCACCCTTTTCGATGGCGCTATCGATGTACTGGTGTCCGTCAACGTGGATGCCGCTGAGTGCGAAAAAGAGCGTACCTGAACTGGCTTGTTTGGAGTTGAAAGCTATTGAGGAGATTGTTTTCTTTGTATCACCGCGAATATTTAAGGGGCTTAGCACTGGTATCAAGTATTCAAGTGGCATTCTTCCCATAGGATGCAATCTAACACCGGACTGTGATGTCTTGCAATATTTCGATAACGTCACAGCGAGGACGGAGTTCCTGGTTGTCATAGACTAACGGCAGTCCTGTTGACTGAGTCAGCACGTTGGTTTAAGGATTAGCAGGCCAGTGCTGCTGTTTCATTCTCACAGTTGATTATTCAGCAGGGACGGTGGGGGATTGATTTCTGGCAAAATTGCTGTATATTCGGCATGATTATTTCAGATTATTAGGAGAGGCGGATGCCAGTTAAAAAAATGACTGAGAAATATAGTGGGAAATCGATCTCCAAGCGTAGGCTGATTATTGTTGAGAGCCCGGCGAAGGCAAATACGATCAGTAAGCTTCTTGGTCATAGCTATGCCGTACATGCTTCTGTGGGACATATACGGGATATTGAATCCAAGGGCAGAGGGAAGAAGGCTTTCGGTATAGATTTTGAGAATGGTTATGAGCCGCGTTACACAATTATTCCGGCCAAAAAGAAAAATGTAGCCGTGCTGTTGAAGGCAGTGGCGAAAGCCGATGAGATTTATCTGGCTCCGGATCCGGATCGTGAAGGTGAGGCGATTGCTTGGCATTTAAAGGAAGCCCTTGAGCTGGATGATAGAAGAGCTATGCGGATTACTTACCAGGCCGTTACCAAGAAGGCAGTAACCGCAGCGCTAGGCAATCCGCGACAGATTGATATGAGGCTTGTGGATGCTCAAAAAGGACGGCGGGTGCTGGATAGAATTGTGGGATTCAATCTATCTCCCTTCTTGTGGAAGAAGGTTGCCAAGAAACTTTCGGCTGGGCGAGTCCAGTCGGTTGCGGTGAGGATGATTGTTGAGAAGGAACGGGAGATTGGAGCTTTTGTACCCCAGGAGTATTGGAAAATCGAGGCCGACTTGCATTCGACTAAGGAGGATGCGAGTCCATTTGTGGCGACGCTTACAACTTGGGAGGGTGAGAATTTTGGTTTGGGGGGAAAATTTTCTTCAACAGAGAGCGAGGCAAGGCGGGTGGAGGAGGCTCTTCGAGGAGCCGATTATACAGTGTTCGAGGTGCAGAACAAGGAAACTTCCTCCCGTCCTGCCCCGCCATTCATTACAAGCACCCTGCAGCAGACAGCTTCGAGTCAGTTGCGATTTAGCATACGCAAAACTATGCAAGTTGCCCAGAAGCTCTACGAGGGTATTGAAATCAATGAGGGCCCCGTGGGTTTGATTACTTATATGCGAACCGATTCACATCGACTCGATCACGAGGCAGTGAGTGAAATTCGCAATTGGATTGCTCGGGAATACCCCCAGTATTTGCGCAAGTCGGAATTGATATATGGAACTAAGCCGAAGGGCGGTGTGAAGGCGCAGGATGCGCACGAGGCTATCCGACCTACTTCGGTGCATCGTACACCCGAACTGATGAAATCTTTTCTCAGCAACGAGCAGTTTAAACTATATGAACTTATCTGGAGGCGAACCATCGCGAGTCAGATGCAGAATGCACGTTATTCTGTTACCACGATTAAACTAACGGCAGCTAAGGGAGAATTTGAAGCCAAGGGCAGAGTTACACTTTTTGATGGTTTCACAGTATTAGCCCCTGAGATTCGAAAAGTGAAGGAAGAATATCAAGATTTGCCATCCCTGGTTAAAGGTGAAACTTTGGTTTTGGATGCTTTGAGGAACGAACAGAACTGGACAAATCCTCCCTATCGCTATAACGAGGCATCCTTAGTTAAAGCACTTGAAAAACAAGGCATAGGGAGACCTTCCACATATGCAGCAATTATTCAAACGATTCGAGAGAGGGGCTATGTCCGCTTAGAAAAGCGGGCCTTTCATGCGAGCGAGTTGGGTATTGCCGTAAACGATATCCTTTTCAAGGAATTCCCGAATATTTTAAACTATCGTTTCACTGCTGAGATGGAGACCAATCTCGATGCCGTTGAAAGAGGTGAGATTGACTGGCGGGAATTGGTGGACAATTTCTACAAGCCCTTCGCGATTCGAGTGGAGGAGGCTATTGAAAAATCCGAACCACTGAAGGGCAGGACTTGGGAGGGTGAACAGAAATGCCCGGCATGTGGGAAGTCGCTTGTACTTCGCTACTCTAAATCTGGAGCCTTTCTGGGCTGTTCGGGATATCCCAAGTGCAAGGGTGTCATGTCTTTTCCGGGAGAGGGCGATGATGACGGCGAGATTGATGAGGAACCTGTGACATGCCCGAAATGCGGGCGATTGATGTTTCTCAAGTCGAACCGTTTCGGGAAATTCTATTCTTGCAGCGGATACCCAGAGTGTAAAACGACTGCAAATTTAAGCGCGGAAGGACGGCCCGTTTTTTTGCCAGACATAAAGCTGGACTGCGACGAGTGTGATACTCCGATGGAAGTCAAATCCAAGATGCGTGGACCGGCGATGGTGTGCCCAAATCCCGATTGTCGAAGGGAGCTTCCAATCCGAGATGGCAAACCCGTCTCCCTGCCCAAGGCCAATGGAGTCAAGTGTGAGAAATGTGGCAGTGCGATGATAGTCCGTTTAAGCAAACGGGGCCCTTTTTTGGCATGTACCGGATTTCCGAAGTGTCGAAACACCAAGAAGCTTGCCTTACAAAAATAGGAGAAAACTGCGTCCGAGGGCATCTGATGACTCGCTTTAGCTCGAAATAGCCAAATATCGCATGCTGTTTGAAGCCGGATTCACGAAAGTTACTGGAAACCTGTGGCTCATTATCGGGTTCTGGATTATGTTAGATGGAAAGAGCTATTTATGTCTAAGAAAGGGAAGATTATACTTTTTGATACAACCCTTCGCGACGGGGGTCAAACCGGCGGTGTGCATTTTTCGGTAGAGGACAAGATTAAACTCAGCCGGGAGCTGGATGAAATGGGTTTTGAATACATTGAGGGAGGCTGGCCCGGATCGAACCCAAAGGATATTCGTTATTTCGAAGAGATGAAGAAGGTGAAGCTGAAGCATTCAAAGCTTTCTTCGTTTTCGTCTACTCGTTTGAAGGATACCAGGCCGGAGAAAGACAAAATTCTAGCTGAACTCCTGCGTGTTGAAACTCCGGTGTTCACGATTTTCGGCAAGTCCTGGGATTTGCATGTTAAGGAATCCCTGGAAACCTCTCTCGAAGAGAACTTGGAGATGATTCATTCCACGATAGCGTTTTTAAAACCGCGCTGCGACGAGATTGTATACGATGCCGAGCATTTTTTCGATGGTTTCAAGGCCAATCCCAAGTACGCCATTCAAACCCTCAAAGCCGCGGCTTCTGCGGGGGCGGACTGGATTGTTTTGGCTGATACAAATGGCGGTGCTCTCCCCGAGGAGATTCACTTTGCCTCCAAGGCGGCTTTTGCTGCAGTCGATAAGCCTATTGGCATCCATACGCATGATGACGGAGACCTGTCTCTAGCGAATACGCTTGTCGCAGTTGAACTCGGCGCAAAAATGGTTCAGGGCACCATTAATGGACTCGGGGAGCGCTGTGGGAATGCCAATCTGTGCAGCATTATTCCAACCCTCAGTTTGAAACTGGGATATGAAACTCTGGCTCCAGAGAAAATTGTGGAGTTGACGCGCCTCAGCTGGTTGGTATCGGAGCTGTCGAATAAACCGCACCAAGAGAACCTTCCCTATGTTGGCGATAGAGCCTACACACATAAGGGCGGAATCCATGTTTCAGCCGTGCGCAAAAATCCCAAGCTTTACGAGCATCTTAACCCGGAACTAGTCGGAAACGAACGTAGAGTACCAGTTAGCGATCAGGCGGGTAAATCGAATGTATTGCAAAAGGCGAGCGATTTGGGTATGAAAATTGAGGATGCTCACGCCAAAACCATTGTTGCGAAAGTTAAGGAGCTAGAGTCTCAGGGCTATCATTTCGAAGGTGCCGATGCCTCGTTTGAACTTCTAAGTGACGATTTAACCGGCAGACGTAGGGAATTTTTCAAGGTTCATGGATTTAGAGTGCATACCTGGGAAAATGACAAAGGGGAAATTTGGTCTGAGGCCACTATAAGAGTCTCGGTCCCCGAAGCGGTTGCAGGTGGGGGTGGTCACAATTCAACCTTTGAACATACCGCAGCGGAGGGATCCGGACCTGTGGAAGCCATGGACCGGGCCCTGCATAAGGCTCTTGAAAACTTTTATCCATCGATACGGGATATTCGTTTGACAGACTTCAAAGTCAGGATTCTGGACGAGGAAGCAGGTACCAAAGCTGTTACCAGGGTATTGATAAGCAGTACCGATGGACATTTGCGCTGGAGCACTGTTGGAGTTTCCCAAAATATTATCGAGGCCTCGTGGAGAGCCTTGGTTGAATCGATTGAGTTCAAACTGAAGAAGCATAAGGAAGCTTGATAATGACTCGCAAGATTGTGATATTTGATACAACACTGAGGGACGGAGAACAATCGCCGGGCGCCTCGATGATTGTGGAGCAAAAGATTGAGATAGCGGAGGCTTTGGATAGACTCGGGGTGGATCGTATCGAAGCTGGATTTCCAGTGTCTTCGCCTGTGCAATTCAATGGAGTAAAAAGTATAGGCGAGGCGGTTAAGAATGCGACTGTTGCTGGACTGGCCAGGTGCAAGAAAATGGATATAGATGCTGTCCGTGATTCTCTAGCCAACTGTCCTAACAGGATGATTCATATATTCATTGCGACAAGCCCGCTTCATATGAAGTATAAACTGCAAATGAGTGAGGATGAGGTAATCGAATCGATTGCGAAACATATCACTTATGCCCGCGCACAGGGTTTTGAAGAGATTGAATTTTCGCCCGAGGATGCCTCACGCTCGGAGTGGGACTTCCTACTCAGGGCGCTCAAGGCGGCTGTTTCTGCCGGTGCCAATACCTTGAATATTCCTGATACCGTAGGATACGCCATGCCCGACGAGTACGGGGAGCTCATGGCAAACATCAAAAAAGCCATTCCGGAGCTCAGTCAGAGAGTAAAGCTTTCCGCTCACTGTCATAACGATCTCGGTGTTGCGCTTGCCAACTCTCTTGCCGCGGTGAAGGCCGGCGCCGATCAGATAGAGGTAACTCTAAATGGAATTGGTGAACGGGCAGGAAACGCCGCGCTTGAGGAATTGGTAATGTCCTTGCGGGTGCGGAAAGATATCTGGAATGTGGAAACCAATGTGCGAACGGAGTTCCTCTATCCTACAAGCAGACTCTTACAAACCATCACAGGCCTCCTAATCCCAAGGAATAAGCCGGTTTTTGGGGACAATGTCTTCAGTCACGAATCTGGGATTCACCAACATGGGGTTTTGAAGCACCGCGAAACCTACGAGATAATGAATCCAGCCCATATTGGACGTAATACGCAGACTTTAGTTATGGGGCGCCACTCCGGCAAGCATGCCCTCAAGAGAAAACTGAAACAGTATAACATAGTTCTCCATGGGAACCAGATGGATACCTTTTATCAGAAGTTCATCGCCATTGCTGACAAGAAAAAAGAGGTTTTCGATGAAGACCTCTTCGCTTTGGTGTCTTCTGTCCTTGGCGAGTTTCCAACTGGTTGGTGTTTGGAAACCTTTCAAACCTGGACAGGCAACCGAGTGATTCCATCTGCCACCGTCCAGATAAGGAAGGGTGATGAGGTTCGACTTGGAACGCAAGCCGGGGATGGTCCGATCGATGCAGTTTTCAAATCGATAGATGAATGTTCGGGAGTGAGCGGGCGCTTGGCGGAGTTTATAATTCAGGCGGTTGGAAGCGGCAAGGATGCACAGGGCCAGGTTAAGATTCAGGTGGATTTCGATGGAATCGTCACAGATGGCAAGGCTTCGTCAACAGATATCATCGAAGCATCCGCATTGGCCTATATAAATGCTCTGAATCGGATGGAGATGATATGCGACGGTGAGAAGTCTTCAAAGAGTTCTGGCGAGAACAAAAAGATAGTCGGACAGACGGTTTAGGAATACCTGAGAACTCACTAGATCGGTCATCCCTCGGTTCATTATCAGCGTAACAAGGCGACGTTCGGCTCGACGGCATACCGCCCGGGCAACATCGGCCCGGGCAGCGGCTTCGCTGTCGCCGTAAATGACAAAGGCGGCCGAAATTTCCGTCTTCTTCATATGCTTCATCTGCCATTTTTCCAGTTTTTCAAGTTCCGCGTCTCCCAGAACTCGTATACTTTTGCCGGCACCGGGATAGGTTGGGGCCGTGGCAACCATGCCTCCTATCGTTAGAAGGCAGTGTTCTATCCATTCAATCTCATTTCTTTTGGATGAATTTTCCAGGGCAGACTTCAGGAGTCCCAAAAAGGCGTGAGTCTCGTCGATTTCCCCAAGAACTTCGATTACCAGATCGTCTTTTCGGCGTCTTGATCCATCCGCCAGGCTGGTTTTGCCCATATCGCCTCCGCCAGTGGTAATCAATCGGTTTGGAGTTGATTTGCCTCGTACGCGAAGTTTCTTCCCGCCGTTTTCTCTGTCCCGGCATGTTTTCCTGTTAAACAGGTTCATGGAATACAGTATAACCAATTGTATGATCTGGGTATTTATGCATAAACCTTTTTGCCTTGGATATCTGTTTTTCTTAACTTATGCTAAAGTACTGATTGATAGGGGAGTGGATGAACGAGGAGCAGGAAAAAGAAGATAACGGAAGCGACTGGCGAGAGCTACTGAAAAACTCGAAAAGAAAGATGAGCAATAGGGATAAAAACCCAAAAAGGAAGTTTCGGTTTTCTCCCTGGTCGTTGCTTCTGGCAGTGGCGCTGGTGTTTGCTTTCAATATGTTTTCGCTCCGAAACAACGATCAGGGCATACCCTATAGCGAATTCAAGGCGTTGATTACTAACGGATCTATTAAGGAGGTGCATTATTCAGGTTCTTCTTTGGTGGGTTATTCCTACATAAGGCAGGAAACTCGCGGCGATGCTCAGTCGGTACTACAAGGGGTTATGGGCGATGAATCGAGTACGCTGAAAACCTGGAAATCTGAACGTATAACGGACGATCCCACGCTAATTCCATTGATGGATGACAGCGGAGTGGTTTATAAGGCTATTCCCGAGGCCAACAATTATTTCCTGGATCTGCTATTGCGAATGGTTATTCCGATAGTTCTGATGCTATTCATCTGGCGTTTTATAGCTCGACGAATGGGAGGTATTGGCGGGTCGAACGTGATGAGTTTTGGTCAGAACAATGCGAAGATTGTTGCGGAAAACGATCTTACAACCCGATTCAAGGACGTAGCCGGTTGCGACGAGGCCAAAGATGAGCTTGTGGAAATTGTTGACTTTCTTAAAAGCCCCACTAAATATACGAGTATCGGCGGCAAGATTCCCAAGGGAGCGCTTCTTGTTGGATCCCCTGGAACTGGAAAAACCTTGCTGGCCCGGGCAGTGGCCGGTGAGGCGGGAGTAATTTTTTTCAGGATGTCTGGTGCCGATTTTGTCGAGATGTTTGTTGGTGTGGGCGCGGCTCGAGTTCGCGATCTCTTTAAACAGGCAAGAACGAAGGCTCCTTGCATTATTTTTATTGATGAGCTGGATGCCATAGGCAAGAGCCGCGCCGGTTCGGTTACCACTAATGATGAAAGAGAGCAAACCCTGAATCAACTTCTTGTGGAGATGGATGGGTTTGATTCAACCAGCGGTGTAATTATTCTAGCCGCGACTAACCGGCCTGAGGTGTTGGACCCCGCGCTCTTACGCCCGGGCCGCTTCGATAGGCAGGTGGTGGTGGATAAGCCGGATCAGATAGGCCGGGAGGCTATACTTCGCATTCATTCAGTGGGAGTGAAATTGGAAGAAGATTTGGATTTAACCGATGTGGCCAAGGCAACGGCCGGCCTGGCGGGAGCCGATCTTGCAAACATCGTCAACGAAGCGGCCCTGCTTGCGGTTCGTTTTGGCAGGGAGAAGGTTACCAGGGATGATTTTTTGGAGGCAATTGAAAAAGCGGCAATAGGACTTCAGAAGAAGAACAAGATCCTGAATCCACATGAGAGGGAGGTGACTGCCTATCACGAAACGGGCCATGCTCTAGTCAATGTTTTCACGCCAAACCAGCATCTCGTAAAGAAAATTACGATAGTGCCAAGGGGTTATGGAGTGATGGGCTACATGCTGCCGGTTCCCGAAGAAGAACGCTCCTTCCAAACTAGAGAGGAGCTTATTGGCCGCATTGACGTTACTCTTGGTGGACGGGCGGCAGAGAAAATCATCTATGGTACAATGTCTACCGGTGCGGGAAACGATATCGCCCAAGCCACTGATATTGCGCGGTCGATGGTAACCAGATTCGGTATGAGTGAAAAATTCGCCCATGTATCACTCGATAAACGCCCAGCGTTGTATCTGGGCCCTGATTCATATGGCCAGGGGCGTGAACACGCAGAGGAAACGCAGCGCTACATAGATGAGGAGATAACTCAAATCATCGGCGATGCTTATAAGCGCGTAATGGCTTTACTTGGAAGGCATCGGAAGCTATTGGATGAAATCACGGTAAGACTACTCGACAAAGAAACAATAGAGCGTGATGAGCTGATGGAATTGATAAAAACCGACAACCTTGGCAAGCAGGATTTTGAAACCAGGCGGGGGGCAGACTTGAAGCCATCCGAAAAAGCCAGAAGTTCCGGGGATGCGAGGAATAAGGCGATAAAGGAACGGATGGCGGAAAGAAGAAATGCCGAAGAGGAATCCGCTAGAAAAGCTGCCGAGGAGAAAGCGCGAAGGAGCATTGAAGCTGAAGTTAGCGATGCAACAGAATAGACTTCCACATCCCGCGCTAAGCACAGGCCCTGATTCCGCACTTGAAAGAAGTAGTTTTTTGAGCTTACCATAAGAGAGAGAGGTTTTTAGTTGTCTTTTAGTTGGCAGTTTTTGATTGATTTGGGCATACTCGGTAGCGCATTGCTGATTGCAACGTGGATGCGGTCTAAGATTAGTTTTTTCCAACGATTCCTGATACCAAATGCGCTTACTGCTGGCTTTCTGCTATTCCCTCTCTACAATTGGGTGTTTCCACGTTTCGGTATGGATACGATTAGTCTTGAAAACATCGTCTATCATTTTCTCAATGTTTCCTTTATCGCGATGACACTCAGAGTGAGCAGGGAGAGAAGGCATTCGAGTCGAGATGTTTTTGCGACGAGCACGATGGTTTTAAGCCAATATGCCATTCAGTGTTTTCTTGGAACAATAATTACAATTATCCTGATACAAACCCTTCTCCCCAATCTTTTCCCTGGATTCGGCTTGTTTGCCGTCCTTGGTTTTTCTCTAGGGCCGGGGCAGGCTTTTGCCATCGGGTCTGGCTGGGAGGCAATGGGGTTTGAAGGGCTTGGCAGCGTCGGACTGACATTTGGAGCCCTGGGGTTTGTATGGGCCAGCTTTGGTGGAGTTTTTCTGGTGAACTATGGAATCAGCAAAGGCTGGGGTACGCGCAATGAAAAAGCTCGCATTGATGAGAGCAAAGTGCGCCAGGGGGTGCTTCACCGCGGAGAATCCTCCAGCGCCTCTGAGGTTACTGATATTACCGATCCTGAGGCAATCGATCCTTTCACATTCAGTTCCGGCTTGGTGCTGGCTACATATCTTCTAGCCTACCTGGGACTCAGCGCACTCTCATGGTTACTGGGTTTTCTGGGTAGCAGCGGTACGCAGCTTGCCACTAATCTATGGGGAATCATGTTTATTTTCTGTGGCCTTACAGCGATGTGTGTGAAGGGCATTCTGCATGCCTTGCGCCTGGATTTCGTGGTTGACAATCACAGGATGACTAGAATCAGCGGTTTCTGCGTTGATTTCATGGTTGCATCTTCGATTGCGGCAATTAGCGCGGCGATTGTGGCGAAATATTGGATACCGATTCTAATTGTTGGCATATTGACTGGTCTGGCTACTACCTTCAGTCATATTTGGCTCTCTAGCCGGGTATTTCAGAGCCATGTTTTTCAGCGGGCGATTTTGGTTTACGGCGCCGCTACCGGAACCCTGCCCACAGGACTGGCCTTGCTGCGAATTATCGATCCCAAGTTCGAAACTCCGGCCAGCAGGGATTTCATGTTCTCGGCAGGTATCACCTTTATGGCTGCAATACCTATCATTCTTACTGCGAACATGCCTGCGCTTGGTGCGCTAAGAGGCAGCATGATGCCCACCTATCAAGTGCTGGTGCTCTATGCTTTTTACATTGTGGCTTGCTTTGTAGCCTATTTGTTCCTTTCGGGACGAAGGCGTTTTGTCAATCCCTCCAGCATCTGGTTTAAGCAACTTTGACTTAAGAGCTACTGAGTTTGATATAAATATCTGAAGAAATCCATATCTGTGCTGAGCACTTTGTTCTGTTTCGGCAAGGTGGCCCGGTAGGATTCCAGCGCCTTCCAGAAGCTGTAGAATTCCGGATCGGCGTTGTAGTTATCGGCATAGATTCTTGCCGCCTGTGCATCGCCGTCGGCCCGAATGAAGGCGGCCTCACGGTTAGCCTCGGATAGAGTGATATCACTGTCGCGATTGAGGCGACCGAGCCATTCTGCCTTCAAACCATTTCCGTTAGAGCGGTAGCCTGTGGCTATCTTCTGCCTTTCACTTATCATTCTGTCGTAGACGGATTGGGTTAGATCGTCTGAATAACGAATCTGCCGGATTACGACATCGAGAAGTTCAACACCATATTCGGGCATCGAGTTTTGCGAACGTTCAACCATCTCGTTTGAAAGTCTCTCGCGCCCCAGTTCAATAGGGGTAAAGGCAGTTGCAAGCAAATCCTCAACACCCGATTCCTCATCGCTGTCTATACTCGCAGCTTCTCCTTCTTCACTTTCATCCGCCTGAAAATCCAGTATGGCATTGTTCGATTCCAATATGATGTTGGTTGAACGAACAGATTCACTTAGAGGATATTTTGATACGACCGTTCTTACTGCCGATTCTATTACATTGTCCAAACGGGAGTATGCTTCATCCATTATGGTAACTCTCTCATAGAAGGTTTTGGCGTCTAGTATCCTCCATCGAGCGGTGGTGTCCACCCAGATGAATTGATTCTCGCTAGTTGGCAGACGTTGGGGATCGCCATCCCAGGAGAGAATTTTCTTGGAGTAGCGGATAACCTGATCAACGAGTGGCAGTTTTGTTTTCAACCCGGCGTTCACATGTACATTTCTTATGGTTCCGAATCTGGTTACTACTGCCTGCTCACCTTCAGGCAGCACGAAGAAGGGGTTGAAAATTGCTATCACTATGCCGATTACCACCAATATTATAATAACTTTCAATCTCGTATTCACTGTGTTGCCTCTCCCTCGTTGCTTAGATTTTTCAGGGGCAAGAAGTTGTCAAGTTCCTTGTCAATAAGGTCGGTTTTTTCGGACTCGGCGAAAATCTCGGAAAGAGTTTCGTAATACATCCGCTCCCTTGTAACCCTGGGAGACCTTATATATTCCTGATAGATGGCGTTAAACAGCGCCACATCGGCCTGTGCCCGATTGATGCGCGCTTGTCTATAACCCTCCGCCTCGGCAATCAACTGTTTCGCCTCGCCCTTTATTCTAGGAATTTCGGAGTAGTACGCTTTTTCTCCTTCATTTATAAGTCGATTACGATCCTGTATGGCCTTGTTCACATCTTCGAAGGCATCCTGAACTTCGCCTTTTGGTGGAACCACCTGCTGCATTTTCACCTCGGTTATACTCACTCCAAGATTGTAAGAGTCGAGCGTGTCTTGAATCATCTGCTTGGCTTCATATTCGATATTTACCCTTTCGGAGCTTATCTCCAGTATTGCCCTATCGCCAACTAATTGGTTGATGGCGGATTGAGTTACATCGCGAAGAGTTTTGTCTCGATTGTCTTCTGTTCGACTTCTGGCAATACGGCTGCTATCAACGTTGAACAGCCAGGCTTTCGGATTGATAATTCGATACTCGATAATCCAGGTGACATCTACGATGTTCAAATCGCCTGTGAGCATTTCCGATTCGTGCGACCAATCACTCTGATCGTAAGTGGTTGAGACTCCCGCTTGGAGGGTTCTAAATCCGAATTGCTTTGCCTGAACCGTTTGGGGAACCTTTGAAACGTTGTCAATGCCCAGGGGGAGCTTCCAGTGCAAACCATCTTCAACAGTGGCCTTGAATTTCCCGAAGCGTGTAACAACCCCTCTCTCGTTGGCGTTGACTGTGTAAAAACTTGAAAGCGCCGCTATTACCACGACTGCTATTACGACTATGGTCATCAATAAGCTGCCACTGACTTTGCTGCTGCCAGAATCCTGCGGGGTAAATTTACCCTTCGTCATAAACCCTCCTGAAGAATCATCTTTCCACTATATGCAACTTAGTTAGAATACAATGGCAGGCTTTCGAGAGTCAAGCTCTTAGATATTCGGTTCGGGAAAATGAGTGTCAGGCAATGCTTCCAGTACACACTCCCCCCATAGTGATGGCTTCTTGAGGCACCTTTTTGTAGATAGAGTTTCCCAGGCTCAGGCGAGGCAGTCATTCGGCAGAACCCACTCCTCACAGCGGCTGTTTGTGAATGAGGTATGCTGGCTCAAAATCTCAAAAATTTCCAGCATAGTTTCTAATCTTCGCTTCGGCAAAGTTGACCCGAGCTGCAATATGAGCCTAAGATATCTCATAATATGAAAAAACGGCTAATCACCTCCGCTCTCCCCTACGTTAATAACATCCCGCATCTGGGAAATTTAATCCAAGTTCTTTCGGCCGATGTTTTTGCGCGATTTTGCCGGCAATATGGCTATGAAACCCTGTATATCTGTGGAACCGATGAATACGGCACGGCCACGGAAACCAAGGCCCTTGAAGAGGGCCTAACCCCTCAGGAACTTTGTGACAGGTATTTTCAAGTTCACGCTGATATCTATAAGTGGTTCAGAATTGAATTCGATCACTTCGGCCGAACGAGCAGGCCAACCCAGACTGAAATTGTACAGAGACTCTTTCTGAAAGTGGACGAGGCCGGCTTCATCAATGAACGGGCAATAGAACAGCTCTTCTGTGAGAAAGATGAACGTTTCCTGGCCGATCGCTATGTATTTGGCGAGTGTCCACATTGTGGAAATGCGGATGCTCGGGGCGATCAGTGTGAAAATTGCGGAACCCTGATAGAACCGGTGGAGTTGGTGGAGCCGCACTGCGGAATCTGCGGCAACGTTCCGGTTTTGCGGAAGACGAAGCATCTATATCTTGATTTGCTCAGGATTCGGCCACGCCTCGAGAAGTGGATGAAAGGGATCAAGAAGGCTGGTTTTTGGACCAATAATGCGGTACGGATGACTGAGGGCTGGATTAAAGACGGCCTGAAGGAACGAGCGATTACCAGGGACTTGAAATGGGGGATTCCAGTTCCGAAAGATGGGTTTCGCGATAAGGTGTTCTATGTCTGGTTTGATGCGCCCATCGGATATATTTCGATTACGGCAGACCTAACGGAAGACTGGGAACGCTGGTGGCGAAGTCCGCAGAATACGGAGCTATTTCAGTTTGTGGGGAAGGACAATATTCCCTTTCACACGATAGTCTTTCCTTCAACTCTGATCGCTTCGGGCGAGCGCTGGACTATGCTTCATCATATGAGTTCAACGGAGTATTTGAATTACGAGGATGGCAAATTTTCGAAAAGCAAGGGAGTGGGGGTTTTCGGGAATGATTGCATGGATACGGGAATACCAGCGGAAATTTGGCGTTTTTATATATTCTTTAGCAGACCTGAGAACTCGGATTACCAATTTACTTGGTTGGATTTCCAAGAGAAAGTTAACGGGGAGCTTATTGGAAACCTTGGAAATTTCGTGAATCGGATTCTTACTTTTGTGTGGAGATTTTTCGATGGGAAACTGCCCCCCGGAGCCGTGGATGAGACAATTTGGGATGAGGTGAAGGATTTTGAGCTTCGGATTGGTTATAAACTGAACCGGGCGGAGATTCGAGGCGCGTTTCGCGATATTTTTTCCCTGTGTGATTTGGGGAACAGGGCCTTCCAAACCGGCGCACCGTGGCGCACACGCAGTGAGAATCCCAGGAAAGCTGAATTATTGCTGAGAACCCTATGTTTCCTAGTGCGGGATTTGGCCATTCTTGTGAAACCCTATATGCCGGGGGTGGGCCGGAAGATTGGGCATTGGCTTGGCCTGGCAACTGATTCGTGGGATATATTGGGTAACGTTGAAGGAGAATTCGAGATTCTCGAACCCTCGATACTTTTCGAGAGACTGGAGGACGCGAGGATTTGGGATCTTCGGGAGCGTTTCCGCGGTTCGCAGACCGGGCACGATGAGAGAATACGTGGTGGTGCAGGAGGAATGGAACAAGCGGAGGGTTCCAGGCGCAAAAACATAGAGGATGCGGACGGACAAGATTTCGAGAATATCGATTTGCGTGCGGCGACGATTCTGACGGTTAACCCCCATCCAAATGCCGACAAGCTTTATGTTATTTCGCTCGACGACGGCTCGGGCAATTCGCGCACAATCTGTTCGGGCCTGGTGGATTACTATCGGCCCGAAGAACTCGAAGGTAAAACAATTATGCTTGTTTACAATTTGAAATCCGTCAAGCTGCGGGGAATAATGAGCGAGGGGATGCTCTTGGCGGTCGAAGACGAGAAAAAAAATCTTGAAGTTTTGATGCCACAGGCCACTCCTGGCGACCGCGTTTTTCTCGAGGGCAGTTTGGAAACCCCTCCTCCCTCTAAAAAGATTTCCATCAATCGCTTCTCCCAAACCACGATTCACGTGGAAGCGGGACAACTCTATGTGGGAAATCAGAAACTGTTGTTGGTTGGCAGGCCATTACGGACTGGCAAGGTGTTGTGGGGAAGAGTTGGGTAATGATGCTCATCTGGATACATTGGATAATGATACAGAAGCTCATGAATTCTGCCGTTCAAACTTCATCCCTCGATGTTTTTGGAATGGTTGATGCCTAAATGATCTCTGGCGCCGGGAGGGCACATTCCCTGTCGCTTAGGACCATAGCGATTTCGGAACTAGAGGACTCAGGAAACATACTGCAAAGTGAATTTTGGGGCAAATTTCGAGCTGGTCCCCATTGGACTCCTCTCGCTTTTCATTGGGAATTTCAAGCCTCAAGCGGTCGATTTCTCTTGTTGCTCCGTCGTTTTCAACTTGGACTGAAATTTGCCTACATACCCTACGGCCCCAAAATTCCAGATAATCTGAGAAGTGAAGTGTTAAGTCGCTTCTTATGTGAGCTGGCCGCTGAGTTAAAGGCTTATCTTGGCATAGCCTGTTTTTTTCTTCGTTTCGATTTGGCTGAAGAGGACAATCAAATTCCAGGGAAGAATTCCGAATTGCTCCCTCGCCCGATGGGTTCAGATAGGGATTTTCATCGCCATGTAGTTCAATTGAATTGCCCACTGCGCCGTGCCTCCCATCGCGTACAGCCTCAAAGCACGGTGATATTGAATCTAGGCGTTGACGAAAAACAACTGCTTACGAATATGCACAGAAAAACCCGGTATAACATTGGGCTTGCAGCTAGAAAGGGTGTAGTGGTATCACGCTATGCTGGCCAGTCAGCAATTGCTCGGCTAAGCCAGTGGTATCGGCTATACCAGGAAACCGCCTCTCGAGATAGGATTTCTGTACGCGACATAGTCTACTACAAGAGGCTCTTCGAAATTAGTGAAATCACGGCACAGCCACAATTTTCGTTATATATTGCCGAGCATCACGGAGACACAGTGGCCGGTATTATCGTTGCTCGTTTCGGAGGCAGTGTAACATACATGTACGGTGCATCAGGCGCGTTGAAACGCGAGATGATGCCCAACCATTTACTCCAGTGGACCGCTATTCGTGATGCGAAAACGGAGGGGGCAACAGAGTACGACTTTTTTGGAATCCCCCGCTCAAATAGTCCAAATCACCCGATGCACGGCTTGTGGCGTTTCAAGATGGGATTTGGCGGCACTATTCTTCATTATCTGGGTGCCTGGGATTATCCATATGGGGCAGTTCTATATCGATTATTCCGCTGTGTCGAAAGATTGCGTGGTTATCTTATCGACCGCCGGAAAACAAAACGCAATCTGGGTCAATAGTATTATATCTGCCAAAACATCTGCCAATATCTGATTTTAGGTGTATACTGTAAATAGTCTAAACCTCTATGAAACTGGGAGAATCAGTGTCAAGGCTTTTATCTGTTAAAATTTTGCATTATGCGGCTTTTATCACCATGTTATCCAAAATTGGTTTCGCTCAAGAATCGTCGATTAACTATAATCAGGTGTATCGGTTTCCAGCTTCGCTGGGGGCGGAAGTTCAGTTCGTCTCGCCTTTGATTCTGTTTGGAACGGATTACAAGGGCAAGTTTTCGGTAGTGGACATTTCGCTTCTAGGAAGGTTTCCCCTGGTAAAAGTCCCCGTGCTTCAACCACTGACTCGACTGGGCTTCGTCGTAACTAAAGCAGAATACGGTACGGGAAACGAAACATTGTATAGATTTGATAACACTCGCATCTATTTAGCAGGTGGTTTTGGCTATCTGCACAAGATTAACAAACAATTTGAGGTGGGAGCCGATATTGAAGTGGGAAGTGGACTCTCACTATTCCCCAAATTGGACCAGTTTTCAGATAAACCATCCGGAGCTTGGGATTTTCAAGTGTCCTTAGGCGGACGATTGGTGTTTAACCCCACGTATAACATCTCGGTGAGTCTTCATCCGAATTTGAGATATACCCGCTCATTTTCTCCACTTGCTAGATTCAATGGCCTTTCGGCGGGCTTAGGTTTGACATTGGATTATAGAGCAGGATTAGACCCGGACGATCCTCAAAAACAAATCGAGTCGATACAATTCAGCAATCCGCATATAGACAACTTGTTTGCAGCGATGCAGAGCTATTATGTGAAAAACCCGATAGGGGAAATAACGATAACGAATACTGAAAAATATCCGCTTAGAAATCTGGAAATATCCTTCTTTCAGCCGGATTACATGAATATAGCGACAGCAGTCGCCAGTTTTGACGAACTTGCACCGGGCGTATCGAAAACAGTACCTTTGATTGCATCATTCGATCAGAACATTTTTTCATTGGAGGGTGTCACCCCCCTAACTGGCGAGATAAAGGTGGATTACACGCTAAGATCCCGCAGGGCTTCCCAGACAACGCCGGCAGTGTACGATCTCCATGACAAAAATTCCCTTATTTGGGATGATGACAGAAAGGTAGCCGCTTTCATCACCTCGGGCGACAGCGCTCTTGCCAATTATAATAGTTTTCTAAGACAAACCACCAAGGACACGATAAATTCGGGTTACAGTGAGGTGGTTCAAACCGCTATACAAGTGTTTTATGGCCTAACCGAACTCGGTTCTGTATACCAGAAAGATCCCACTCTTTCCTATGAAGATGCCAAGGGGAATACCAGCTTTGTGGATACGGTTAACCTTCCCAGGGAAACACTTATCAAATTGGCCGGTGATTGCGACGATCTTACAGTGCTATTCAATGCCATGCTCGAATCCGCAGGAATCCCAACCGGATTCATTACCGCGCCGGGACACATCTACTCGATATTCTCGACTGGCGTTCCTTCACGGGATTACCGGCTGGTGCATCCAGATAAGGATATGACCATACCCATAAACGGTGTTCTCTGGGTGCCCCTGGAAGTAACTTACATTGGAGAAAACGATTTCATCTCAGCGTGGAAATCCGGCGCGGAGGAATTCCATCGATACATAGACGATTCAGATTCACTCGGTTTGTACTTCACTGACGAGGCACAGAGAGTATATCGCCCAGTGGGTTTCCGGGAACGCGATCTTGGTATTCAATACGGTGACAGAACTCGCATTTTCACAGATTTCGAAAATGACTTGAGTAAGATTACGAATTTGATAATGACAAGTTTCGAGAATGATGCCAAAACCAGGGGTGATAAAAGCAGTTACAACACCTATGGGATTGTGAGTGCTCGTTTCGGAGCCTTTGATCGTGCCGAGAAGGCATTCAATAACGCGCTGGCTCAGGATAGAAACTATATCTCGTCCAAGGTAAACCTCGCGAATGTCTACTATTTGAGAGAGGAATATCAAAATGCATTAAGGCTTTTCCATGATGCCGAGAGAGTATTTGAAGAGAAAGGCGATAGCAGCTCTTCAGAATATACCCGTTTGTTGTTGAACATCGCAAGAACCTACTACGAGCTTGAAAATTTTGATTTGGCTGCCGAGTACAGCCAAGTTCTAGCCGAGATTAATCCTGCCATGGCGGCTCGTTTTGACTATTTGGGCGTGATAAAGGATGATGAGTCCGAAGAGCTGCTGGAGCCTGCAAAAGTACAATATCTAAAGGAAAACTGACATGAAGAAACTTAGCGTTATTCTGGTGTTTACGGCCATTGCTCTGATATCTTGCTTCATGCCGATAAATGATGAAATAGTTTTTGCTGTCGAGGACAATAGAAATCCGCAAATTGTTATCTCCTCTCCGAAGAGGGACAGTATATATATGTCCACGGTAACCATAAAGGGGTATGTAAAAGATGATTCCCAGGAATCCGGAGATAACAAGGGTGCTCTCAGTTCCCTTTCAGTAGAGGCCGCCAGCAACCCAGACCATCGAGGCAGAATAAAGATTGATTCAGATGGTAGCTATACAATAGATACTGATTTTGGGGGAATTACCAGAGATAATTTCATTTATACTCACGCGAATAAGGGATTTACAATAAAAATTGATACCAACGATTGGTCCCAAACCATGTTCATTGTCATTACGGCTATTGATAGAAATGATAATGAAACTAAGGAAACCCTCCGATTGCAGCGCAGTGAAGGGCCTTTCATGGAGTTAGATGAGGATTATAAATATTATTTGATTGATAGAGCGATTGATATAAGTGGGAAGTTGGCCAATTCGAATAGTCAGAAAGATAGTTACGATGAACTGAAATCGCTTACTCTGCAAATTCTTGGAAATGAAGCGAAGCTTGATATAGAGGGTGGAACTAGAAATGGTGACCTCATCCAAAAAAGTCCTCTGGAAGGCTTCAAAGCGGGATCGTATCTGAATTACGATGTCAGTAAGCGCAAATTCGCGTTTCATCTTCTGTTATTTGCAACTCAGAAAGAGACAGCAATTTTGAACATAAGTATTAGCGCTGAAGATAAGAGCGGTAATACTACCTATCTGAACAAATCACTAACCAGGAAATCCAATCTCGATCCCACAATTCATTCCGATCTCCTTGTAAGAGACTATTACTTCTCGGCACTTTCCCCAACTTCAGGAGGTCCCGCCAAACCATTCTACGCTCCGGCCACGTCTGATACTTCTTCTGAGATGCGCGTGGATACTCTTTCGCTTAATGGGCTCGCCACAGCTAATACGGGAGCCGAGAGGATCTCCGAGCTCAAGTTGGAATTCGCAAATACTCTAGGTACGCAAGTTGTATCTCTTCCTACTAATCCTGATCCTACTATAAGAAGCTCCTCCTTTGCTCATTCTGTCAATTTGGGAAGTAACAATTTGAACTCCGGTGCCGGAGATACTACGATTACCCTTTTTGCAAAGGACAACGCTAACCGTACGAGTGAAAAAGTTTGGCTCGTACAAGAGGATTCAGCACCGCCGGTGTTTAGCAATTTCTCTATTTCTGCCAGTACTAATCATCTGTATGTTGGACATAGCAGCACTGTCACCCTTGGTTTTACGGTACGAGATGTGAAAACTGGTGTTGACTTCTCCAAGTTAAGCGGAACGGTTGCCGGTATCAATCTTGAGAGCCGCCACTTCCAGATAACTCGAAATACGGGTGTTTGCAGCGTGGCAGTTTCTTTAACTGATGCAACTGCAATCTCCTCATCGATTGAGGATTTATCAATAAGTATTAGTGTGAGTGACAAGATAGGGAATACCAGGAGTATAGATGCGGGTAGCTTTGACAGAGTTCAATTCCTTCAGGGACCACCCACGCTAACCAGTATAGGGATAGCATCAAACAATACTGTCAGCACCAGTATCGCCAAGAGGAACGATACTGTTATCCTGAGTGTTAACTCCACTCAGCCGTTGGATCCGAATCAATTTGAAGCGACTATCGCGGGCGTGGCTGCCTCTGTAGATCAGAGTAGTCCTGCCAAAGTTCTAACCGCCAGGGTAACAATACCGACAACTTACTCTACCTCTCCGATACCCTTTGAGATTACTGCATTTAGTAATGCGATAGGCACTGCCGGAACTGCGCCGATTAGCAGTACCACCGATGGTTCATCAGTAATTTTGTATACGGAAGGACCGTATCTCACGATTGGCCAAGTAAATGGAGTCGATAAGGCTTACATCCAAAGAGGGAATAGTTTCTCTCTGTCTGTTACTTCCAATCAACCCTTAAGTGATACTCAGCCCACTGTCATTATTACTCCGACTAACAGCTCTACAATAGCATTCGCTCAAGATCGTCGCTCGTTTACGGTGGTTGTTAATTCGTTTACAGGAAGCAGCGACGCCAGAATCGCCATAAGCATCTCAGGAGCCTCAAATGTTGTCGGAATTTCTCAACGTAACCGGATAAGAGATGAGCAACTCAATGCATGGTATTATCCTGGTAGGCCGACTCTAAATGCTCAGATAAGTTTGAGTAAGGGAGTTGGTAACTCAGGCAAAGATCCGGAAGTTGGAGACAAAGTGGCTCTGGAGTTCAGCGTTGTAAATGACCGAGTGCTACAAGCCGAACCGACTGTTGAGCTTACATTGAGTGGCAATGCTTTGAGTGTAACCAAGGATGGAACGGTTAGTCATCCAGATTATCGATATACCTATACTATAGTTTCTGACGATATAAGCGGTAGTAAGCGAAAGCCAGTAGAGTATACCATAAATTTCACGGACATGGCGGGGAATGTTGGGAATCCTGACACCGGTACTTCGTCGTTTAAACTCCGTCCTGCTCCTTGATGTGTGAATGCTCAAGAGGTGAATTAGCCCGCGTCATCGTTTTGGCCCTCTTAGTTGCCACGGGTATGATTGGGATTTACGCTGAGGAGACCGGTGGGCCGTTGGAGACTGCCCCGTGGCTGGAGATATTTGAGCCGATGGGCACCGTGGGCTACGGGGATTCTCTGCGGATACATGGCAGGGTACATCCTTCGCCCGATATTGGTGTCGGCGACGTACGCGTGGATACACTTACCTGGAATATCCTTGAGCTTGATAAGATGGCATATATCATGTTCCATCGCTCTGGTTTTTTTGTCCAATCGATACCAATTGCTGAGGATGATGGCCCGCTTACGCTTAAGCTTCGATTAACCAATAAAATGGGAAAAATCGATGAATGGACTTTTTCGATGAACCCCAAGTTGCCTAAACCCGAGATTCCCCCTCCCGTCCTGATACCTGAGCCTGGACCCGAGCCTGAGTCTGAACTGGCTCCCATCAGAATCAAATCTCCCGCGGATGGTTCGTTCTACGGTTCCACGGTTGAAGTGACAGGCAGTTTTGGAGGCACGCCGCTGAGAATTGAATGGCTGGTGGATGCCCTGAATTTGCAGGGACCCGCTAAGTTGCATCCTGATGGAACGTTCAACTTTGCGTTTTCAACCTTGGGATTCTCGGAACTCATCGTTGTGGAGATTAGGGCGATATACGAGAATTGGATGGATAGCACTTCGATAAGTTTGGAAAATGCCGGAGATGGCCCATATTTAGATGTGAAAAACCTTATAGATGGTGGTTTCTACCTGGATCAGGTAGAAATTACTGGTGTGATAGGAAGGAATCCAAATGGGGAAGACAGAGTTTCTGAAATTAAAACGCTCAGTTGGTGGCTTGCCTCCAAGTCTGAAAACCGTCGGACGATATTTTTTGATGATGAAGGAGCATTCTCTTTCATCACAGATTTATCGGATGAAGTAGGCTCGATCACCTTGGAATTCGAAGCCGAAGATAAAAATAACAATAAGACCAGGTTGAACTTCCGTCTTAGGGATGGCCGGTTGCCTCCGCTTTTGACACTTGATTTCCCCATCGAGGATACCAGATATGGGGCCGCTGGCATGTTTGTTTCGGGTACGGTGACAGATCCATATGAAGATAGTTCTGATTATGGTGGGATTGGAGACTTAGCTTGGACGGTACGTCCTGCGGATGTCAGAATAACCGATCAGTTAATCGATGGCTCGGTTCAGTTGGTGCGCGACGGGAGTTTCTCGATTCCGCTTTATATGCAAATTTTCGAGGGAGATGTAGAACTCCATGTCAAGGTTGCTGGCGGCAATGGCGAGATAGCCGAGTCAGTATTACTTATACCCCGAGGCAAGAGCGATGTTCCCAGTTTTGAAGTTCTTGGTTTGAATGAGTCAGCCAGACTTAGTTGGGATTCAGTTCCTGATGCTGATAGAATGGTAGTGGAGTTAGTTAATGACAACAAGAAAACAGAAGTAGAAGTTGCCGCAGCGAATAACGGCGAGCTGGTGGTGGATTCGCTGATTAACGGCGAACTATATGAATTTCAACTGCGCGTGATTAGCGAACGCGGTAATTTCAGTTCCCATGTGGTACGGGCTATCCCTCTTTCGGGGGAAACTTTGAAGCCTCTTGCCAAGGGTGGATATCGACAGATTCAATTGAATTGGCCGAGCATACCCGGAACTCAGGAATATCTTATATTTCGCTCGGAAGGAACCGGTGATTTTGAACTTCTTGGCCCTCCAATAAACGAGGTAAGCTTTGTGGACAGCATGGCACGCTATGGAATTCAGTATTCCTATGCAATTGCACCGATGGAGTTTCCGGAAAATCTGAGCAACCCCACCTCGGCGCGCACTATAATAGCGCCTAAGTTCAGAATGGAGAAGGTTGCCGACTATGAAGGTTTGATACCAGAGGATATTTTTATTCAAGGAGATTACGCTTTTGTAGCCGCCGGGCACAATGGGCTTAGGATTATTGATATCAACGATCCGATTAAGCCAGTAGCCATTGGGTCGATAGAATCCGAGGAAGCAATGGGAGTTGTTGTCAAGGGTGATTATGCCTTTATCTCCGATAGAAATAGAGGCCTTCTGGTGGCCAATATCATTGCGCCCACAAAACCCTTCATTGTCGGTTCCAGACTTGCTGGACAAGCTGGTGCGATTGGTGTTCGGGGTGAGTATGCGTACATCGCCGATGAAAAACTCGGTGTACGTACATATGATGTGTCGGATGTGCGCAATCCACAACGAGTTGATATTCTTGAGGGTTTTAATGCTTACGATTTAGCTATTGTGGACACTACAATGCTCGTTCCTGCCGGTTTAAAGGGTCTAGGCATTATCAGTTTGGAAAATCCCGAAACCCCTGTTCTACTTAACACAGTGCAAACAGGTGATGTGCAATCTATCGAAGTTAGGGATAATCTTGCCTGTCTTATTGATTCTGTCGGAGATATCCTGTTGCTCGATATTTCGAATCCGCGGGCACTTAGAAGTTTCTCCAGGATAGCGAATGCGCGCGCAAGTTATCTCACCATTGGAAACGACTATATTCTTGTTTCAAAGTTAGATGGAGGGTTAGATCTTTACAATGTGGACAATCCAAGCGAACCAACCTTTTTTGGGACCGTTTCGCTCGATAGGCTGAAGCATCTGAAATTCAATAACGACTATGTATACGCCGGTACTGACAAAGGGATAGTCGTGATTCAAACCTATCTGGTTGGGAATTCATTTGTGAGTTCGGGATGGAAAACTCAGGGGCATTCGTATGGTTTGGCCCTTTCAAAGAAGGAATTGGTGGTTGCAGACCATAGGGGTGGAGTTCAGATTTTCAATAGTGAAGCTGGAGAGCCGTTTCAGGTAATTCAGTCATCTTTTGCGAAGGAGGTGGCGGTTGCAAACGATTTACTCGCCGTTGCTGATGCTGTTGACGGTTTGAGTGTTTACAATCGCTTGCCGCGAAATAATCGTTGGGGCGATTCAATTTTGGAAGATTCTATTGGTCCGGCGGTGGATGTTGATATTTATGGTACGGTTGTTATAGCGGCTTTTGAGGGAATGAATCCGGTTCTGTTGCAGATTTCCGAAGGGGATGTGGTAAATTCTATTGATATCCCTTTTTTGGGCGCGAAGGCGGTGTCTGTTGGAGAATTATTCGCCGTTGTAGCCGATGATCAGGAATTCAGAGTTTACGGAATCAAAGACCTCGCAGAATTGAAACGCTTGAAACTCGAGGGTATCAAGGATTTACATATTTATCAGAATCGGCTCTATGCCGCTGGCGATTTCGGAATGGCGATTTACGCGCTTCCGAATTCGAGAGAACTTGAGTTGTTATCGCTTATGCCGAGCGCACACGTTCGTTCCATATCTGTTGCGGAGGGTTATGCCTTCCTTAGCAGTGGCCCCGAAGGGCTTTTGGTTGTAAATGTGAAAGATCCAATGCAACCATTTGTTGCATCGAAGAGTTCGGAGGTTTTTGCCACGGCGGCCGAGGCTGTTCCGGGAGCGGGACTGGTTTATGTTACTGATATTGACGGTGTTCAGATGGTGGATTTGGTTATTCCGACTTGGCTGGAATAGGTTTGGATTGATCACTTAGGCGATTTTGGGGGTCGGTTTTCTGAAGATTGGAGAAATTGTGCTGTCTTAGAACTTCGCAGGCCACAATACCAACCGCAACCGAAAGATTTAACGATCTGGCTTCTTTAAGCATTGGTATTCTCAGGCATTTTTCCGGGATGCCGCTGAGGATGCTCATCGGCAGTCCGGCAGTTTCCTTTCCAAATACCAGGTATGTGGGACTTCTAAATGCGACTTCGTCGTAACTCCTGGAGGCCTTTGTTGTGAGGTACCACAGTGGAGGGTTGTTATTTCGAGAAAGAAAGGATTCCCAATTTTCGTATATGGAGGGATCGAGTTCATGCCAATAATCCAAGCCCGCCCTTCTAAGAAGTTTGTCGTTTATGGAAAAGCCTAAAGGATGAATTAGATGAAGTGAGGCATCCATTGCCATACAGGTTCTACCGATGCTTCCTGTGTTCTGCGGTATTTCGGGTTGATGCAGTACTATATGAAGCTCCACTTAGACTACCCATAGTAGTTATTCTGCAGGTTTTGTACTTTAAGTATCGATAACACAGATGGTATTGCCCTGACACTTCCAGATATTTTCCCAAAATCATCGAAATTCTCCACTTCAACTGTGAAATAACCCTCTAGTTCTCCTCGTTCGGTTTCGTCGAGGCTACCCGATATTAAATGGCCGCGATATTTACGAATAGCTCTCTCTATTTCGCTAAAAAGTTCGTGTGTGTATTTTGAGTGTATTCGAAATCTTTGAGTGTTTTTGAGGCTGACGGTTTCCCAGTTCACCTGGATTTGACGAGCTTCGAAGTTTGCAATGCCCTTAAGGTTTGAGCATTTATCGCTATGTACAATAATACCACGACCATGAGATATGTAGCCAATTATCTTGTCACCAGGAGACGGTGAGCAGCACTGACTAATCCTTATCATCACATTTTTCCCATTAGCTACGCTAATTCCAACCTTGGATAAATCGAGAATTTTTGTTTCAGGTTTGTTATATGCTTCTTTGTTTGGAACCTCGATCTTTTTTTTGCGAGCGACTATGTTCCGGTCGATTATAACATCGGCCTCGTGATGATTTAGCCAGGAGCGGATTTTGTTGCGGGCGCGGGTGCTGCGAACATGTTTGAGCCAGTTGACATGGGGATGTGCATTGACTGCAGTGAGAATTTGTATAGTTTGAGTATTTGCAAGCGGCCGGGTTAGCGGAATGATTGCGCCGTTTGCCTTAGCCCCCATGCAATGACTGCCGACTTCAGAGTGTATGTGATACGCGAAGTCTATGGCTGTAGATCCCTCAGGCAATTCAATCGGATCGCCTTTCGGTGTATAGAGAATTATGGAATCCTGCAGCACGTCGCGTTTGATTGTGTCGAGGAAAATACCTGTATCGTCATCGTAACTTTCATTTCTCAGGTCTTTCAGTTGCTCCACCAGAGCAAATTGACTGGCTTGTAAATTCTTGTTTCTCTTTTTTTCCTTGTAGGTCCAATGTGCGGCGACGCCATATTCAGCCGTTTCGTGCATTGATTGGCTTCTGATTTGTATTTCCAATGGGCGGCCGCCCTGGGTAAGAACCGAGGTGTGAAGCGAGCGGTAGCCATTGCTTTTTGGAGATGCAATGTAATCTTTGAATCGACCTTCAAGAGGTGCCCAGAGGCTGTGCGTCACACCGAGTATCGTATAACAGGCAACTGTCGATTCGCAGATTATTCGAACGCCCAGAAGATCGTATATTTCATCGATATCTTTGTCTCTGTCTTTCATCTTGCGAAATATTGAATAGAAATGCTTGGCTCTGGTAGAAACAACTATTTTCACGCGTGCCTTTGTAGCGGCTTGCAGGAGGTCTTCCTGAATGTATTCCAGATAAAGTTTTCGTTCTTCCTTCTTAAGCGCCACATGATCGCGAATTAGGGTATAATAGTCGGGCTGCAGATATTTGAAGCTGAGATCTTCCAATTCGGATTTGAGCGAGCTCATTCCCAATTTTCCTGCCATCGGGGCATAGATTTCCAAACATTCACGAGCGATTCTGTCGCGTCGTTTATCATCGACAATGTATTGGAGGGTATGCATGTTATGGCGTTTATCTGCAAGTTTTATGAGTATAACTCTTAGATCGTCAACCATTGCCCAAACCATTTTTCTGAGAGATGCCGCTTCCCTTGCCTTAGTTCCCACATTTATATCGTCAATTTTCGTAACACCTTCGATGAGTGCGGCCACTTCGGTCCCAAAACTCTCGATGATGTCGTTTTTGGTTGCCTCTGTGTCTTCCAGAGCATCGTGAAGCAGAGCTCCCTTTATTGCCTGTGGATCCAGTTTGAAATCAATCAGTGCTTCTGCGGTTCGAATAGGATGGATTATATAGGGTTCTCCCGAGGCTCTCTTTTGTCCTTCGTGCAATTTCCGAGACCAGTTTAGAGCATTGATTATGCTTCTGCGCTCCGTGCGGGGATAGATACCCAGAGAGCCTGCGAATCGGCGAATTTCGGTTTTAAGCTCTGCCTCAGTGAGAACCAGGGTGCCGGCAATCGAACTCATGCAAGTTCCTTTTTGGCTATCGCCACGCGAGGAATTCCTCCAAGATCGTCGCGATACTGGATGTTTTTGAAACCAGCATCGGATAGCAGCCTAAGTACTTCATGCATCTGCGTGGGAGAAGTCTCTAGGAGCAATGTTCCATTTTTGGTAGTTTTGGCCCAGGCGTAGGGGATAAGACGACGAATTACATTCAAACCATCATGATCGCCGCCGTCTAAGGCAAGTGCCGGTTCCTTCCACTTCAGTTTTTTCCGCTGACTAAATTCAGCAGGTGTCAAGTATGGCGGGTTGGACACGATAATCTCAAATTGGCCCGGTACATTCTCCAATAGATTGGAACGAAAGTATTTTACGTTCCCATTGCTTATTGATTGGTTGTTTCTTTCGAAGTATTGCTCGGCAATGGAGGAAATGTCCGATGCGGATATATTCCAGCCAGGTTGTTCAGCGGCGAGTGTCAATGCAAGAGTTCCAGGCCCACAGCAACAGTCGTGAAGACGAGCTTTGGAGCCGTATTCGTCCATAGTTTTCAATGCTGCCTCAATAAGCGCTTCTGTGTCTGGTCGAGGACAAAGAACACCTGGACCTACAGAGAAATCTCTGCCCCAGAATTCTTTTCTCCCAATAATCCAAGCGACAGGCTCACCAGAAATACGGCGCTTCACCGAAAGACGATATTCTTTAACTATCGTATTATCCAGGCTTTCTGATAAGCGCATATATAGATGTTCTCTGTCGAGCTTGCAGGCATTAGCCAAAAGCAAGGCGGTGTCCAGCTCAGGTGTGTGGCTTCCCTTCATTGCGAATCTACCCTCTGCCAGAGCTTCTCGAACAGTCATCAGGATTAATTTTGCCAATCTTCGGAGCTTAAGTCCATCGATTTTGTCAAGAACCAGATTACATGATTGGAAATTTCCAGCAGCCCGGATTGTGTGCAAGAAATGAAACCTCGTGATGCGGCAGGCGGAATTAGAAATCTGTGTGTCAGCTCACCAATGCGTTTTCCAAGGCGCCGATTTTCAATCCGTCCAGGATTTCGTTCAAATCGCCTTGCATTACCTGCTCCAGTTTATAAAGCGTAAGATTTACCCTATGGTCGGTAATTCTGTTTTGGGGGAAATTGTAAGTACGGATTCGTTCTGAGCGATCGCCGGAACCGATTTGGTTTCTCCTATTGGTTGCCCTTTCTGTCTGTTTCTTCGATTCTTTCAGCTCATACAGGCGAGCTCGCAACACTCTGAAGGCCTTGGCTTTGTTTTTGATCTGACTTTTCTCATCCTGACAGGTTACTACAAGTCCGGATGGCAGGTGGGTGAGTCGAACAGCCGAATCGGTTTTATTGACGCTCTGTCCGCCTGGACCGCTGGAGCGATAAACATCCACTTTGACGTCGGAATCCTGAATTGTAATATCGGTTTCTTCAGCTTCGGGAAGCACAGCCACGGTTACCGCTGAGGTATGAATTCGGCCTTGTGATTCTGTGTTTGGAACTCTTTGCACCCTATGCGCACCAGATTCATATCTGAGATTCCCGTATACGCCTTTGCCGCTCACTGAAAAGACTATTTCCTTGAAACCTCCGGCTTCAGTTTCACTTGAATTCAGCACTTCAACTTTCCATTTCCGGCTTTCGGAGTAGCGCCCATACATACGGTATAAATCGGCCACGAAAAGACTGGCCTCATCGCCACCGGTACCAGCACGGATTTCGATAATAATGTCTTTTCCATCTAATGGATCTTTGGGAACCAGAAGTACTTTGAGTTTTTGAACAATCTGCTCAAGGTCGGTTTCAAGGGAATCAATTTCTTCCTGGGCCATTGCCTTGATTTCCAAATCCAATTCCGCATTGGCCATTTCCCTGGTATCTTCCAATTCACCGCGCTTGAAAAGAAAAACCTTGTATAGTGCTATTGTTTCCTCTACCAGGGCATACTCCTGCATAGCCTTCTTGTAAGCATTGACTCTTTTGGGTAAATCGGAATCGGCTATGATTGATTGCAGTTTCTCATATCTCTTCTGAACTATTTCCATGCGCTGTTCAACGAGTGTGATGTTGGTTATCATAAGTTTTCTAATTGGCGAAGTTCTGTTTATCAGCAGGAATAGGCGGACTCGAAGTGTCTGTTTTCTTTGCGGCAACAGTGCGAAGGAAGCCAAACACGGCTCCACATGCAGCTCCTATAATATGGGATATCTGGGAGACATCGTCGTAGCGAAAAATTGCCAATACTTCCTTAATCAAATATAAGCACACAACCAGTAATGCAGTAAGCGGAAATTCTCCAGTTCCAGTATTTGCGAAACTTACCATCAATATCATCATGAAAGCTATCCCACTTGATCCCATTAGGGCAGTTTCAAAGAATAGAGCATTCAACAGGCCGTTTACTAAGGCGGTAATTACAATCATCCAAGCCACTTGCCTGGTTCCAAATTTTTCCTCAAGTATGGGACCAAGGAGCAGTATCAAAGTTAGATTCGCAAGAAGGTGTTCCCAACTGGCGTGTCCAAAAAGGTGAGTAAACATCCGTACGTAGGCCGGGATGTCATCAAATTTAAAGGTTGTTGACCCCTCAGCGGTGAAAAGTTCCTGAATTATTCCAGGCATAATATATTGGTCTATCAGAAGGACAATCGTTGCCACTAAAGCCAGTGTAAGTGCGGCCGGAGCATTGTACTTCAGCTTCATACTAGTGTATCGGAGTTATTCGCGAGCATGCTTATTTAATTCAACTCCATAGCTATCGGGCAATGGTCGCTTCCATTTATATCCGGCATTATTCTGGATGATTTCACTCTCCCTGCGGACGCATCGTTTACGCAGAAATAATCAATTCTCCATCCGACATTGTTTTGCCGGGCGTTAGCTCTATAGGACCACCACGTGTAGTGATTTGGTCCATTTTCAAATACGCGAAAGGTATCGGTCCAACCGCCAGCGATGAAAGAATCCATCCAAGCACGTTCTTCGGGCAGGTATCCCGGGTTTTTCTCATTTGCCTTCGGATGAGCCAAATCTATAGGTTTGTGAGCCACATTGTAGTCGCCTATTATTGCAACGGTTTTGCCAGCGTCCACCAGTTTATCAGCACGTTTTTTAACTGCCACGTTGAAACCAAGCTTGTACTCCAGCCTAGCTCCTTCAATCTGAGAATTCGGGAAGTAGCAGTTCAATAATGCGAGGTTGTCAAAAAAAACAACCTGTACTCTACCCTCCGAATCAAATTCTTTCACACCCAGAAGCTCTATGGCATCGGGCTGTTTTCTTGCCCAAAACGCGGTACCACTATATCCACGTTTCTCAGCACTCTGCCACCAGGACTGATATCCAGCGGGTGCGTATACTTCTCTACTCAGTTGTTCGAGGTGCGCCTTTGTCTCCTGTATGAAGAAAAAATCCACATCGGAGGCGGTGATAAACTCCATCAACCCTTTTTTGCAGGCGGCGCGTACTCCATTTACATTCCAGGAAACAATCTTCATGATTTATAGTATATAATGTTGGTTAATGATAATAAATGCTTCATCTTTAATAAAGGCCATCGAATCCATAGACGATTCTGACTGTCGGATAACGAATCGCCAGAGAGTTTCCGGCGGAGATATAAACAGATGCTTCAAACTCACTCTCTCTTCAGGCAGGGTGTTTTTCCTCAAGGAGAATCAATCTTCGCTTGTTCACATGTTCGCCGCTGAATCTGCGGGTTTGCTCGAATTAGCCGATGCTGCCAAAGGGATAGAGGGCATATTCGTGCCCAAACCTTTCGCATGGGGATTAGATGGCGGTCGTTCCTTTCTTTTGATGGAGTACATTAATCAGGGTAGGCTAACTTCGAGTACTTCCTTCGGTGCATCCCTTGCGGAACTACACCGCAGTGCCCGGAATGACAGTTGTGGATTCGAACAGGATAACTGGATTGGATCGACTCCGCAGTTAAACAGCCCAACAGTCTCATGGCACACTTTCTATTCTGAGTGTCGTCTGGGTTTTCAATGGAGCTTGGCTAGAAGAAATGGTTTCGGGAATTTGACTGCCGATCGAGCTATGGAAAGAATTCAATCCAATATATCGAATATTCTACCTGCCCCGGATAAACCCAGTCTTCTTCATGGCGATCTTTGGGGTGGTAATTGGATGGCTGGAATCGAGGGATACGCCTGGTTAATTGATCCTGCGGTGTACTACGGCCACAGGGAAGCCGATATTGCAATGACGGAACTCTTCGGGGGGTTCCCATCCGGATTTCGCGATGCATATCGGAACACATGGCCTTTGGATCCTGGTTTCGATGAGAGGAGAAATCTGTACAACCTCTATCATCTTCTAAATCATCTCAATCTATTCGGTTCATCCTACTGGCCGGGTGTTATGTCCAGTATTAGTCAATATTCGTAAAAACCCACCTAAGCCCGCAATGGCGCATCCCCTGGGAGCTGCGCCCTGATTTTAGAACGGAGTTCTGATTTTGTAGCATCTATTCGGGGTGTTGATATCGGCAGTTTCTCAAACGATTATTGCCAAGCGCCGATAATCAATCCGGCAATTGCGAATCCAAGAATTCTATACATGGAATTGAGAAGAATCAATAGTGCCGGTTTACCGTGCCATGCAGCTTCACCTACGAGAGTCATCGCGATAAATCCGAATGACAGCAGAGCTCCGGCAATCAATCCGCCGAGAGCGTTATTGATACCCATCATGTTCAAGACAACAGCCAGGGCTAACATTGCCACGAAGCTCGAAATAATACTGGCAATATAGCCTGTCGTGGCGCTCTTTTTCGCTTCGGGAGTTTTCATATCGCTTTCTGAGAATCCGGCAAGCTTCATCCATTTCTTGCCAAATAGCGGGCCATACCAAAGCATCCCCACTACAGTAAACGCAACCAATGCAACAATGACGGCAAGATAATTGACTAAGAACATACTATCACCTCGAGAAAACACTCTAGTATTATTCTCTGAACGCTGTCAAGATTGCCGAAAATCCCTTTGTCTATCGTCTGTTACTGCGCTATCCACTCATCCTCGGATAGCTCACTCGGAATTTGTGTTCTAAAGCGGAAGGCTGCTGAATTCTGTGATGCAATTGGTATGATCATGAAGAGATTTAGTGTCACTCTTCGGGTATGGTAGAAGGAAGGCGGGTGAAATACAAATGCGCCGGATAGATATACTGATCGGATATAATGAGCCGTTGTTTGATAACATTTTTTGGAACATAGAGAAGTCTGAGCCCCTTATCTTCAAATCTGTATAGGAATTGCACAACTTCTCTCTCGTTAAATTTGAGGCTAAATGCTCCGTTGTACTTGGCCGTAATTGACGGTTTGACGAAGTGGTCAAATTCAATCGTACCGATATTCCCCGCCTCGTATGAAACAATTCCCCTGGAAATCAAAGCCGATTTCTTGATCCAGGTAAATGTACCATCTTTGCGTACCGTGAATTCACCATAAATTTGGCTGTAGTAGACTGGCCCCGACTGAACCATTCGTGTAAGTTCAGCTTTCCTTCGCTCCACCTCGCTGGCAATTATCGTCGTTATATCTTGATTTATATCAACGAAGGCTCTGCTGTAGTCCTTCCCTTCATAGATATACTGTGCACTGATGAAATCAGAGGAATTTATTGTGATTCTAAAACTGCTATTCAAAAAAATATATCTATTCCGCCCCGCTGGCACTATCTCGGTCCAAAACTCGTTAATTGATATGTTAGGATTTCTCAATGAAATCTTGTTGTTCTCCGGATCGAAGAACAGACCATACTCGGGTTTTAACAGCTCCAGATCGATTAGATTGCTTGCCAGCATTGTCTTGTAGCTTTCGGATCGCCACTCGGTTCGAAGCAGATTGTCAAGGATCGGATCGAAAGACTTCCTTTCATTTAGGACTTCCCGCGTACTTCCTGTATTCTTCGTTACTCGGAGGTGATAATCAAATACATATCCTTCCACACCACCTTTGGCTAACACTTTGTACCAGTATCCTTCGAGGTTTCCAACTTTTTCCGGTTTGGAAGTTCTTCCAAGCACTTTTACTAACTCACCCTCCCGAAAACTGAAAATGCGAGTAGACATATTCGTAGATTCTGACCGCATCGGCAAACCTTGATACAGGCATTCGGCAAATACATATCGCCATTCCCCCAAATCCACGACATACTCTGCCGCCTCCTTTTTTCTATTGAATCTTTTTATTCGCCATTTATCGATTTCTTCTTTGAAACGCCCTTGATCAGGGAGATTGACAGTATAGGTATTGCGCAGCATGGATTCACTCTTCACTTTTACGATATCTCCCGGATTCAAATAACTGTCTTCCGTTGGCCAAAGCACAACGCCGGTACCAATGTTTCTGCATCCAGATATTGTAAGGATCGCGAGGCAAACCAGGGGAAGCTTGCGAAGTCCTATGCAATTTCTATTCATAACGTCACACGATTAAAACCAAGACTCTATTCGGAGTCAAGCACCGGAGGCTACTCGAACAGAAATCGCCGATGAACTCTGGTGATCGTTGATAAGTGCGTTATTTGGACAAGGAATCGAGAAGTATAACAATTCTGCCTGCAAGGAGAGCCTCCTTACCAGAATCCTCGGCCAGAATACGTTTGGTATCTTCATTGCTTAGCACGATATCACATGGCAATTCGCCATATAGTTCTCGTGCCATTGTTCTATAAGGTCTTCGGCCCACAAGGAAATCAATCTCGTCTCGATTTGCCACACTGTAATAGGAAAGAAAATTGTCTTTATTCCTGGTGGGATCGGACAGGACAGTAAGATCGCTTGAGAGAATTCTGGCGTATAGTGCGGGGTGCGGGGGAGATGAAATTCCAGTGCCCCAAACCCGCGTATTTTCCGGAACATAGATAACTATTCCAGTCCAATCGTCTTCAGGGATTGGAATCCAGCCGACAGGAGTTCTCGGGAGATTTAACCCGTCTGTGATGGGGAAAAACTTCGGAAGCAATTCAGTTAAATCCAGAGTATAGGAAGCTTCAACAATGGTTCTGTCCTCTGATATTCGACTCCATTTCCTATTCAGCGATTCCGTGAGCTTTTCAACTAATGCCATCGATGATGGCACACGCTTGATATACTCCTCCAGTGTACCCAATCTATCCCAGGGTAAATTCTTCATGTCTTCTATAAGTAATGCCGGCAGCTTGCGTTCCAGTGCAGCAAGAGTTCGAGGGTGAGCTTGCGGCAGCATATCCGAGTCGAGTGCATGAGTAGCTAGTACATTGAGATTTCCAGTCCTCCAATCTACTTCTGTTTCAATCGATGTCTGAGCGAATATCCGACCGCAGGGGGTTAGTGCTAGTAACATTGTGCATCCCAATATCTTCTTGAGCATCAGGTTTGTGTCTCCTTTTCGGGAACTGGGAGCATGTTTTCCTCGATTTTCAAGTTTCCAGACAGAACCCAAAAATGTATTGGTATTCCGAAAAACATTTAATGGGCGATTCCCAGTTCATCAATACTCCCCGTGGCGGTCTCGATGTGAAAAAACTGCTGCAACAAATCGTGATTTATCCACGGGGGATTCATCTTCATCCAACAGTCTCCAGTACTCGTTACCCGGCGTTCCGGCAAGCAATACCGACTCTAGAGCTGCGAAATCAGTCGACGCGACTACGCATCGAACTCCAATACTGAGGAGAAGTACTAGAGTCGTTCGCCGAAGTATATGCCAGCCCATTCCCAATTCCCGTTAATTTCTGGATCCGCAGGATAGTCTATGCGGCGAAAGTATAAATACCATGTAGGAATCATCCAAGTCCATCCGGTGGTCCACAGGTAGGCTTCGCTGTTATTGGAGAACTTCTCAAGCTCACTACGATAACTTATGGTGGATGTTAGAAATGATTCTAAAGGCATCGGGATATGCGTAAATGGATCAGAAGTTTCCTGGCTCCAACTCATAAGGAAGAAATCCACCGACTGATGCTTCTTCAGCAGGGATCCATTTTGAGTTCTTAAGGCTCTTTTAATTATCGCAACCAAATCATCGAGTTTGTCCACAGTCCACGACTTATCACTTCTGTGAAAGGTTAGTCTGGCTTCGATTTGGTTCGCCGCATTGGAATTACCCGGGATTATGGTGTTTGGGTGCTTCAAAAAATTCTCATATGCCTGATACATTGCCTCCCAGTCACCCAATTTCCGGTATAGACCGGCAATGGCAAAATAGTTTCTGCCCAAATCAATGCGATCTGAGTAGTGTTGCTGCATTCGCATTCGCATCAAAATTGCTTCTCTTGGGTTGTTGGTTTGTTTTGCAATCTCATTCATGGCCAGAAAATGAATCGATTCATCGTCAATCTTCAAGTCAGGATAGTTTTTTAGAAGACGCCTGAGATAGTCCAGGGCCAGCTCTTTTGATTCTCCTACGTTTTCTGCCATTACTGCTAGGTAATAAGCCCCATAGGGATCTTCCGGATAGCTGCTAAGGATATTTCCCAGATAGCGGTTAAGCCAGGCGATTTCTCCTGCGGTTCTTGCACGGGCGATTATTGGTTCAAGAGCTACAAAACGCATTGCTGGATTTTCCGTCGAGTTTTGCGCAATTGTGAACAGTTCTGTGAAAACATCGTTTCTGGAGAGTGAGGCGGGCACCCTGTCTTCGGATGAACACGAACTCAGCAAAGCGCAAAACAGAACTGACGGCACCACGAGGGGGCGATTTGCAAACAACATCATTTTGATGGTTGGTGGAACATCAGTTGTTTTTCTGATTTCGTATGAAATCCCTATATTTTTCCGGATCCGAGCGAAATCCTACAATTCTCGATTTCTTGTCAGCTTCCAGCAGTGCGCTTGCCGCTTCACGATACAGTACATCCGCGCTTATCAGCCTGCCATTTCGAGCGGCTATTCCGCAGAATATTTTCTGATTTCTGTCTTTACTTAACTGTTTTTGCAAGAATTTCTTGGCTGTGAAAATTGACGAATCGAGATCCTTGTTGGTTTCGATTACTGCTGTCTTCTGGCTATCGATTGCGAATACCAGGTTTGAATCGGGATAATGCTCCAGGACGAGCTCGTTTATATTGGAGTCACCAGTCATAATTACTAGAGAGAGATCCTGATTTGAAGCGGCGGTGTCCTCGAGTGTTACATCCAATCGATTCATTATTCCAGTACTTTCGTCTGATTTAATTTCGTTTGCGTCAAGGTTTGGTAAGTCCACATCATTTTCCATGAGAATTGATTCGCCGTATTCGGGCTTGGTTACCCTTAAATCGTTCTCATCGAGTCTGTCGACAGGTGCGAAATCATCGATATCTTCATTGGTATGCGTTTCAAATTCATCGTCTTCCGGGGCCATGTAATCAGAACTTCTTGAACTCTCTATTCTGCTTTCAAAATCGCCATTGTTCGGGAAATCGAAGTCTGAGCTTTTCTCGTGTTCTACTTCTGGCTTTCCTTCCCTCTTATACGTTCCTGGATTTACCAGTATCAAAATGAAGGTTATCAGAAACATGCCAACCACGACAATCAGCACTATCATGAGTCTGTTTCGAATTTCTGAGGTTGTTATTATTGTCGAAACAAAAGTTGCTTCAAAACCTTCATTCAAAGTCATAGGCCTGGTGGTTTTGTAATACTGGGCGCGTGTAAGGGGTTTATCGAAGTGGCTTGACTCAGTGATGGAAACCTGCGAGAAGTCTTTGATTGCTGGTTTCACAATGCTCAGCCTAAGTCCATTCTCCTTTGAGGAAACTTGGATCGCAACGATCAATGGATTTTCGGCCATTAGGTTTTCGGCTACTTCCGATTCTTCATTTATGTCTCGACTTCCGAATATGGCCTCGTCAAGTCTGCGAGTGTATTCAACACTGCTTATCGCTGAACTCGATATTCGCATAGCGCGTGATTGGTAAATCTTCCAGGCGAACAAACCTACGATACAGAATAGCATAATGGTGACACAAATCGTATATACGATCGAAACGGACTTCTTCATAATTGCATTATACTGCAAGCTGGGGGTTTGTGTTGAATACTAGAAGCAGATGTCTACCTGAGGGCTGGTATCCATCATCGGCAGAGGAAATCAGACACTTTGTGCGCGGAATCCCAGATGAGGAAGTTAGGGCTGGAGCTTCAGCAGGCATGGTTCCACATGCAGGCTGGGCGTTTTGCGGCGCAATGATAGCAAGAACTATAAAATGCATGGCAAAAGATTTGCATTCTATAGTTATACTTGGTGGCCACAATCCGCCCGGGGGACGTTTAATCCGCTACGATGAAGACGCATGGGATTTTCCCACGACTAGACTCTATCGAGATGTCGAGATATCCGATTCTGTCAATTCGCGATTATCCGCTGAGTATAAACCTGTTGCTGAAAGTTCGGCTGACAATACGGTTGAGGTGGTTCTATCAATGGTTGCGGCGATCTTACCTGAGGTTCAATGGGCGGCCTGGAGGATTCCTTCGGATGAGCGAAGCTTGGATTTTGGCCGCGTTTTGGCTGAAACGGTGGAGAAAAGCGATAAGAGTGTTGTTGTAATTGGTTCGACCGATCTGACTCACTACGGGCCAAATTACGGCTTCATGCCAGAGGAATCTCGGAGCGATCCGCGCGGTTGGGTTAAAAAACGGGATTATGAAATACTGCGGGCGCTTGCAAATTTCGATGGAATTGAGGCCTTGGAGGCGGCCAATAAACAGAAATCTGCTTGTTCCGCAGGGGGTGCTGTTGGAGCGATGGAATATGCAAAGGTATTGGGCACGGGAGCAGGAACTATTCTTGACTATTCTCTCAGCAGCGATTTGTATCCTTCTTCGTCTTTTGTTGCTTATGGATCGATTATTTGGGAATTCGCTTAATCCATTCTATTGTCCAGATTCGAGCTTTTTCCACTGCTTCGAATCCACTTGAGCTTTCCTCTCTAAACCTTGTTGCAGCTGGCAGGAGAGACGCCCAGGCTTGACGGGATTTATCTTTGAGGGCGGCAAGATAGTCTTGAATGTTGGCGCTTAGAGGAGGGAGGGACTCCAGGATTTCGGAGTAATCGTGTATGAAATCTTGCCATTTCGTTTTAGGTGGCGAGGTTATGAAACTCTGTGTTTGCCAGGCTATATTTTCAGAAGATTGTGAAATCTTGTTAGGGAAGGAAGCGGGATTAGAGTTCTCCAGAGTTTCGCGGTAGTAGTCCAGGCTTGATATCCGATACCGCCATGTACCGTGTGATTCTTCACGTATTGGATTGGACTCATCGATAAATTTCCAGAAATAATCTTCAGCCCCCGAAGTTCGTCGAGACTTTGATTGAAAAAGAGAGTATATGTAAGCACCTTTGGCATAGGGTTCCCCATCAGGATACGAGAAATCCGTCCCAAAGAGAGTTATTTCCCTGGCGCCAATCCTTTTTGCCAACGAGACGGCAGCGTGAGTCACATTGCCGCCCACCAAGTCCAAGGTTGGAAGAACACGGTAATACTTGTTCAAATACAGAGAGAAGGGATGCTTGCTGGAGAAGAATACTACCTTATCTGTTAGCCTGCCCAGAACTGATGGAGCAGCTATGTCCAGAACCAATATGCTCTCTGCTGGCAATCCCTTCAAGAAATGCTGATAGCTGAAAACCTGGCAATCAATTGACAGGATTATATCCGGCTTTATCCCATTGAGAATTAAGTGAGGGAGGGAGGTATCGGTAGCTAGTAGTTTCATACCGTCCATACATTTCTTCTTTATTTCTTCCATCTGTTTGTGCAGGGAAGGGCCAGCAGCAGTAATGAGCACACGCTTGGTGGGAAGTAACTTGGTAGTTACTTCTTCATATCTTGGAAGATTGGATAGAGTATTGGTGAACCATCGCTGTCCGAAATTCGACTGTACGGTTAATTCGCGTGAGAAAGTTTCGGGTATTGTCTGCAACGCATTAGCGCAGGCTAAAAACCAAACTGGGTTGAGATTCACACGAGGTTTTAGAGATATCGTACCAAGATTACCGTGTATGATGGGTAGATAATTGTCGAGAACGAAATTGAGTAATTCCTGAGGGGGGTAGTCTATTAGTAGATTCACCCGGGAATTCGAGAAAAGCCAGGTGAAATCAAAATTTTCCAGTAGTCCCCGCATCAGGTTCATGTCTTGTTCGACAATGATTAGAGCCGAGAGCTTCTCATTTGCAAGAAGAGGTTTCAGATGATAGCCGCCGCCAAGTCCAAAAACGATTAAGAATTCTTCATTTGCCGTACCGGCAATTCGGTTTCCCTCGGAAATCGGATCGAACAGTGAGTGCATTGGATACAGATGCCCCTCTCTTCGGACAGCCGGCACTATTGAACCCTGACGAGATTTGCTTGTGACTAGATAAACACTTGGTTTGATACCGCGCAATCTGGCCGCGAGGTTGGGGATTTTTGCATTTAGAATGTCCAGGTTTTGATTCAAATACCCCATTTCAGATGTAGGGCTTCTCCAGGCTGCTTAAAATTTGCTTAACCGCATTGCGATGTCTTACCTCTTTTTCACTTCGTTCAGATTCAGCGCAATTTTTGAGTTCTATAAATCCTCTAGCGTCCAGGGTGTACATCAATTCGCAAATTTCATTGTCAGTAAACTCTTGATTGATAAGTTGCTTCCAACGTTCGAACGCACAGAGAATCAAAAACCTGCGCTGATTTTTGTTTTCTTGGGTAATGAAAACATCGAATTTGTCATCCTGTGTCCAAGTTTCAAGGTATTTCGCAAAAATTTCCGGCCCCACCTCCGTTATTCCAGGAAGCTTCACCGGTATGGGCGCAAATTTCTCCGGAGCAAAGCGAAATACTCTGTCTTTAGGCAGATTATTCCCAAACCAATCTGCATATGTTGCTAACGCAGACCCCACTCTGAACTTGCCGAGACGAACAGGGCCAAAGGTTTCGGTACGCTTCCAGTATATATCGTTAAAGGGGCGAAGACGACACGATTTTGAGGTAATCCACCCATCGAAAGCATGAGGCCGGGAGTGAGATCTGAGATCGAACCAACACAAATCAAGTCCAACCAATATCAATGGACCTTCTGATAAGCATCTCCAAACCTCAACGGCTGTTGCGGCAACCGTTCCCATGGATGGTACCGATATGCCAGGCCACTCCTCGCTTTTTATTAGTTTGGATTCAACTGCTGTGCCTTGATTTAAAAGAAGAACTCGAGAGTTTGGCGGTGGAGTAGAGGATGATAAGGGCATTGCTATTGGAACGTTTTCCGCGTAAAAACGCTGGTGCTGTAAGGCCCAATAACCAGGATCGCTGGCAACAATTAAATCTGGTTCGAGTTTGGCCCCTGTCAATACAGGAAGCGCGGATGGAAGTGCCCATAGCTGAAAACTGTATCGATGCGTATGCAGTTCTTTCAGAGCATACTCAAGGCTTGGCCCGGAAGCTGCCAGAACAATCGGCTGTTTCAATTTCATCGGTACAATGAATTCTTTGAGATTCATGAAATTTCTAAGTATGTTTCTTATCCAAAGGCGCCCAAAAGTTGCAGTAGTATCAACGTTCCCGGCATATCTGCGCATCACCAGCCCAAAAGCGTTTGAAACTTCGTTTGCCAGTTTCAGTCGGGCCTTGATGGATGGATACCAGGAAATTATTTTCAACCCCTTCACATCAGATTCATGCAACGTTTTAAGTAGAAAAGTTTCGATGTCAACACTCATTCCCGGGTGCCATCGGTATACAGAATTCCTGATTGGTGGCGATGACACTCTATTGTGATACAAGTCTGAATCAAGGTGTATTGATATGATTTTGCTGTTTGGCATCGAAGATTTGAGTGACCTGTCCAGGTAACCAAGTCCGGCGCCTATGATGGCAATCGTTGAGTTTCGTTTGATTTCGGAAACACGCTTGTTGAGAAATCCGCGTGCTTCCTTGTCGGGATTATAGCTCGAATGGATTCTAAAAGTTCCGATTGCGGCCGTGGGTTCTCCTGTTCGAGATTTGTTGATCGAAATCTTGTTCACTTCTAAGAGAGAAGCTGTTTCTCGATGTAAGCGCTATCTTTTGGCCAGTGTTTGAACTCGGCCTGAAAGCTTGGAGCTCGACCCAGTTTTTTATAGGCGAGTCCAAAAGCAACAGAAAGCTGATGTAAATACAATTCGTGATCAGGTAGACGTTCATCGGGGAATACTATAAGTACCCGCTCACCTCCAAGTTCATGAAGACGACCCATCCTTCCGGTGATGCGTCCCAAGAGATTGATGACCTTCTGTGCGGCTTTGACAGTATCAAGTTCGGAATAGGATTCAGCCATTGCTTCTATCGCATCGGACATATTGAGAAACACGACTGAGGCTTTGCTGATTCCTGCGCTCGCCAACCGTTTTGAGAATTTCGGTTCTCTCTTCTCTTCCCTTTCACGTGTTTGCTGATAACTCTCAATTCCATCTTGCAATCTATCTGCTAATTGCTGAATTTCGATTTTTATCAAGCGATCGGCTTCTATGGACCTCTGGTAATCGGTTGCCAGTAAAATTGCTGAAGGAGGGTTTCCAGTTCCGATTCTGAGAATCATGACTTCTCCCCCTGATTTCGTTAGATTCGGGAGCAGGTTTTCGAATTTTGTAATCGTGATTTGTTTGGATTCCCCTAAGTGGGACGCAGGCAAATCCGAATTGATTCCTGGCACATCCAGGGCATCAAAGATAGGTCCAGTAGATACTAATGGGTAGTATTCCTTCTCTTCTGAATCCAGAAGCATAATCGAGCCTGAAGTGAAACCGATAAGTTCCCGGAAGACGTTGATAACACCCCGTGGATAATCAGGATGGCCTGGGTTATTTCCGATGGAAGATATCAAGGATTCAACAGCCGTATTTTCCCTTGCTTGCTGATTAGAGAATAAAGCAATAGCCCTGTCAAGCAACCCCATTAGTCAGAAATCCCCAGCTCCTCAAAGATTTTTTTATAGGTTTCAAAGTGCTCACTTCTTGCAAATTCCCGAATTTTCTTATCTGGCAATGAATCAAGTAGCTCATCCATGTACTTCAGAACGTCCCTAATCTCGTCTTTCAGTTCACTGGAAACAGGTTTGACTTCTTCACTGGCTTCATCTATAGACGACAATGCTTCAGATTCCACGGTTTTAGTATTTGTGGCGAGCGCTTCGAGGGAATCAAGATCGACTTCTTCAGTTCCAGGAAGTTCATTGTAAGAATTTTCGAGAGGTTTAGCGCTACTGCTATCAATACCGACGGCCTCAGGCAAATCATCATCCAGCTCAATTATGGCATCGTCTTTGGGCTGTGTTTCGAGGCCAGCCTCCGCGGGTTCATCTAGTTCAACCATGCTCTCCGCCTCGAGGCTGGCTTCCGCGGGTTTATCTGATTCAATTATGGCCTCGTCCTGGAACTGTGTTTCGAGGCCAGCCTCCGCGAGCTCATCTAGTTCAACCATGCTCTCCACCTCGGGGCTGGCTTCCGCGGGTTTATCTGATTCAATTACGGCCTCGTCCTGGAACTGTGTTTCGAGGCCAGCCTCCGCGGGTTCATCTAGTTCAACCATGCTCTCCGCCTCGGGGCTGGCTTCCGCGGGTTTATCTGATTCAATTATGGCCCCGTCCTGGAACTGTGTTTCGAGGCCAGCCTCCGCGAGCTCATCTAGTTCAACCATGCTCTCCACCTCGGGGCTGGCTTCCGCGGGTTTATCTGATTCAACTATTTCCAAAATTTCGGGGTTGGCTTCCTCTGTTTCATCCAGCTCAACTATTTCCAGGGCCTCGTCTTGAGTAAGGTCGATAACTTCAAATTCCTCCTCATCCAATTTGTCAGATGTCATATCGGCAACGTCTACATCTGAGAGTTCAATATTCGTTTCGGAGTCATCTTCCTCGTTGGAAGCTTCAGAATCAGCAGTAGTCGTGTCGATTTTGGTCGTAGACGTAATCATTTCGCTAGAATCATACTCCAGAGTACTTTCTTCAGCATCATGCGTTGTAACTGTCAAATCGCTAAGAGCGTCACTGGTTCCATCCATCTGTGTTTCAATATCAAATTCACCTAATGAAATCTCTTCCATACCGGTGTCGAGAATCTCGCGCCTATCCGCCAAATCCTTTTCCTCATCATCCAAACCTATTTCAACTTCCTCACCTTCATCAAACTCATCGCTTTCGATCGTTTCAATGATTCCAGATGAATCCTGCGCTTCTTCGGTTTCAACTTCCCCGGTTTGGGTTTTGATCGAATCTTCAATAGTCGCGTCTTCCGAAGTATCCGTCTCAAATGCATCTATATCCGTGATTTCCTCGAAATCCTCAAAATCTTCATCGGAGAGGTCTTCGATGTCATTCAGGTTGACGATAGATTCATCGCCTGCTTGCTCGATTTCTGGGGATTCCATTACATCATGGCTCTCAGACACAGTAACGCTATCAGATTTCGGAGTCTTGTCATTCTCATCAAACGAGGCTTCTTCAATACTCTTTTCTTTTCTATCCACCACCTCGTCGGTCATCTCGGCAGAATCAAGGATGTTAACCAGTTCGTCATCGGTTAACGCGATAGTTTCATCATCCTCATCATCGAAGAATCCGCCAGAATTTTCGGAGCTTTCAATTTGCGTTGCCGGAAGAGAACTTAGTTCGCTTATCTTATCTTTCAGTTGACGAATTTCATCCTTCAGGGCGTCGAGCTTCAATTCAATGCTGTGAATTTTGTCCGGAGATTTCGCACCTGCATCACTGCCCTCTGAAGCATATATTCCTGAAACTTTGGTAGAATCGTCTGCATATGGAGATGCCTCCAGTTTACCAAGGATTCTTTCCTCTTCCTCGGTTATCGGCAATTCTCCATTCTCCGAATCGTCGATATTCATAAGTTCAAGATTAGCATTTCCGTTAATCTCTCCAAGATTAGTCTTAACCCAAACACCATATCGTTCCAAGGTTTGCTCTACACTTTCTTTTTTGTCTGTGGCCATATAACCGCTCCCAAAAGGCAGTAAACTACCCCTCGATTATCGTCGAAATTCATTCACGGATTGAACCAATTCTCAGCTATCCATATTACCACATCTGTGAGTCAATGAATAGAGTGTTCTCAAGGACTGCATAATATTAGCCGTCAATCATAAGGTGAAACGGTTAGCCATTATCGGTGCATGTTATGCTGTTTTTTTGTCCAATTCTCTTTTATCCTTATTTTTTGGCGCAACTGAACTGACTGTGACAACTTCGAACCGAAAGCAATTGTTACTTGAAAACGTTGATACCCTTGAGAAAAAGCGATTACAACTCACCGCGAAACTTGAGGCGCTGCGAAGCGATCCGGAATCAGTGATTGTCGAAGCCAGGGCACTGGGATTTTATCGACATGGAGAGGAAGTGATATACCTTCAAAATCTGAAACCGTCGGAAATCACACTTGAAGCGGGTAGTGCACTATACCTGAAACCGCTGGAATCTTCAAATCGTGAATCACACAAGATAATCGCCATTGCCGTGGGTTTGCTTACACTGTTTCTATTCCTGGCGAATCGAAATTCCAGGTATGCTGATTAGGCGGAGCGACAGGAGCCTTCAACTGCTGGCAGCTACGCTACGGGCCGGGAGAATAGTGGCAATGGCATCGGACACGATTTATGGATTTGTTGGGAAGGCGCCAGACACAAGATTGGAGATACAAAAGATTAAGGCCAGGGAATTCAGCAAGCCCCTCCTTCAATTGATACCCAGTGTGGATGTACTTGAGAATTTGGGTGCCATCCTACCAAGTTCGGATATCCTGAAACTCTGGCCGGGGTATTTCACGTTCATTTTTAAGATGATTTCTGGTGAAAACGCATCGTTCAGAATACCGAAGGATAAGTACACTCAGAAATTGATTAGTGAATTGGGATTCAATCTTTACTCCACGAGTGCTAATCGAAGCGGTGAAGCTTCTATGAGCAATCCAATGGAAATTGAACGCATATTTGGCAATGCAATCTCTCTCGTAGAGGATTCAGGTGCTCTTACTACCCACATGCCTTCGACAGTGGTGGATGTAACAGTGACACCCCCCCGGATTATTCGACAAGGTGCCGGAATTTTGCCAGAGAAATATCTAAAACATTGATTATCTAGTTGGGTGATAGATTTCGAGCTTTGCGGTATTCAGGGATTGTTATCATAGGCGGTCGTTCATATTCAGGGATATTCCATTCAATAGTCTCATATAAGTCGTCGTGGGCTTGAAACTGCCTCAAAACTGTTGGGTAGTCACCCTCGCTATTTATGATACCATGCCTGCGCAAGCGTCTCAGGAAAGTTTGTATGATTCCGAAAGACATCTTGCCTAAATCTCTTGTTTCCTGGTTCCTATGAACACGTTGATCCAAATCGGTTTGCGCGAAAGTCTTCATTCCATGTTTCTGATAAACATCTATAAGGTGGCTAGTCTCTACTCCATAGCCAACCGGGAATGAAATAGTTTCAAGTACGCTTCGCCTGACGGCGTACTCACCGGAGAGGGGCTGGATAATAGCGGTCAGTTCCGGAAAAAATACACTAAAGAGTGGTCGTGTCAAAATCTCTGTTACCCTGCCACCCCCTGAGGGACGGATACTGTCCGAAAAGGTTAGGGGTCTATCATAAAATGCCTTGACATAGCTCACTTCCGGTCTGAAAATCAAGGGACCAATCAGCCCGTAGACAAATCTGGGATGGATGTTTTTTATGTCCGCGTCTATGTAAACAATGATGTCACCTTTAAGTTGATAAATCGCCTTCCAAAGGTTTTCGCCCTTGCCGGTTTTTGAACCCTCCCCAGGTAAAATCTCCGCAGACAAGTACGTGTCCGCTCCAAAACTGGATGCAACTTCCAAGGTTCGATCAGCGGATCCGGAGTCAACAACCGCTATTTCATCCAGAATGGGATAACGTTTCATCATCTCGGATTTGAATATCACAACTTCCTTTCCGATTGTTTTCTCTTCGTTGAGAGTGGGTATGCAAAGAGAAATTGTCAAACCCGAGGTTTTCTTTTGTTCAACCAAAGTTTTTAGATCAGCGAAAGCCGAGTGATGATAGGTGTTTTCCCTTATCCAATCGTTGATTTTCATCGGAGCATACCTCCTGAAAAGCCGATGCGTTTAGACATCTTCATAACCCTATCCAGTCGCTAGTGCTCCTTGGAACATTCCTCATCAATGGCTCGCAGCAGACCGGCGAGTTGAGCCAACCCTTTGCTTATAGGTTCGATAAACACCGATTCTTCAAGATCCCCGCCATTTTCTCCGTCTGTTAATCCGATAGTTAATGCGGGGATACCCTTGTCAATTAATGCGGTAACCTCGGAAGTGCTGGGCGTGATTCGCGGCGATATGCCAAGTTGATTTAAGATATTTCTACCGATATTATTCAAAGGGTGTGAGAACTCGGTTCCGCCAGACTTCCTAAGTGCGATTTTATTGAACTTCACAAGCGCACCTGTTTTCGATGTCATTTCCTCGGCCAGATAATTTATCCTAGAGGCCAGACTGGATACAATCTCGTCGGATTCGCTTCGGATTTCGAACCGAAGCCGGGCTTTTGTTGGCAGTGTGTTATACGAAGTTCCAGCTTCCATCTGGCCAAGAACGATTGTTGACTTCGGTTTTCTAGGTAGTGGAATTTCAAGGATTCGGTTAATCATATCGTTCATATCCACAATTGCCCCCACCGAGTTGAACTTGGTCCAGTCGTATAGCTCCGGAATCTTGTAGGTAAGCTCCCCCCGAAGCATTCCAATTGAAGAAAAACTCAAACGACCAATTTTGATTCCTTCCAGACAAAGCGCGGAGATCAAGGGGCGCTTGTAATTGTTCAACACAAATCTAATGCCTTCAAGATTGCCCTTCCCAAGGCTGCGGGTGCTGCCAAGTAGAACCAGATTCGAATCGAGTTCCAGGCCGATGCGCCGCAAGATAAGAGGCAGGGTGCCCAAAACAGCTACCCCGAGACTGTTATCACCAATCCCGGGGCCAATTGCTACATTGGGCTTGAGAGTTACCGTATGATCAATTGTATTATCAAACACCGAGTCCAGATGGGCTGTAACCAAGATGTCGTTATCACCCGTCCGGCCCGGCAAAATTCCGATTGCATTTCCCTTCTCGTCAATAGAGGTGTTTAGCATCTCGAGCTCGCTAAACCTGTCAACAAGGAATTTTGCCCGATTAAGTTCTTTGAAAGTAGGCGCGGGTATCTCGTTAACCATTACCATTGTGGAAAACACCGCCTCCCGGATACCTTCCAATTGGCGAACATATTCGTTAAGACTGTCAAGAATCGGACCGCATTGAGAACTCATCCATTTAAGAGTATACTACTTTGAACTAGACAGATGACAATGCTTTCTTCAAGTCTTCGATTATATCGTCTATATCTTCGATTCCTATCGACAGCCGAACCATATCCTGTTCGACGCCGGCGGCAAGCAGATCCGCCTCGCTCAGTTGAGAATGGGTTGTTGAAGCAGAATGAATCGCCAGGCTCTTGGCATCGCCGACATTCGCGACATGACTGAAAAGTTCAAGAGATTCAATGAATTTCTTTCCAGTTTCCCGACCGCCCTTGAGTCCAAATACAATCATCCCGCCAAATCCCCTTTTTAAATACTTCGATGCCGTTTGGTAGTTGCTATTGTCCTTCTCCAAGCCTGGATAACGAACCCACACGACTTCGGGGCGTGTCAACAAGAATTTCGCGACTTGGTGGGCATTTTTGGAATGCCTGTCCATTCTCAACGCCAGAGTTTCAAGTCCCTGGAGAAAAATCCATACGTTGTCAGGGCTAAGGCATGCGCCTAGATTTCTAAGCTGCACCAACCTCATCCTCAAGACAAAGGCAATTGGGGATAGGTCACCAAGATCGTGAGCATAGCGCAAACCATGATATCCGGAATCAGGTTCATTGAAAGTGGCAAATTTCGGATCTGTCCAGTCAAAAGACCCAGCATCAACCACCGCGCCCCCAACACCGGTTCCGTGTCCGCCAATCCATTTGGTTAACGAATGAATCACAACGTCCGCCCCATGTTCAATGATATTTAGCAGATAGGGTGTGGTAAAAGTAGCGTCTACAATCACTGGGACATGGACATCGTTTGCAACCTTCCTGATAGCTTCAAAATCGGGTACTCGCAGAGAGGGGTTCCCAATAGTCTCATAATAAAAAGCTCTAGTTTTTTTGTTAGAAGCGTTCTTCCAGGCGGAAATGTCGTGGGGGTCGACATATCTTATGGTGATGCCGAATTGTGGCAGTATGTCTTTGAACTGACTGTAGGTGCCTCCATAGAGTTCTGAAGACGAGACTATTTCGTCTCCAACTCTCGCTACATTGATAATGCTGTTGAATACTGCGGCCGTACCTGATGATATGGCTAAAGCACCTGTCCCACCCTCAAGCTTCGCGAGTCTAGCCTCCAATACATCCTGAGTCGGGTTATTGAGCCTGGTGTAAATATGACCAAGCTCTTTCAGTGCAAAAAGATTTGCAGCATGTTCGGTGTCTCTGAAATTGTAAGAGACGGTTCGATTGATTGGGACAGCCCGCACGGAGTTTTTTCTGTCCCAGGCGCCATGTATAGCTGTAGTAGCAAATTTCACTTGTTTTCACTCTCCTGAAATAACCATGTGCTAAGATATCGTTCACCGGTATCACAGCCTATTGTAACAATAACCTTGCCCTTGTTCTCGTTTCTGGCAGCAATTTTCAATGCCGCCGCTACATTTCCGCCGGCTGATATCCCCACGAAAATGCCCTCTTCCTTAGATAGCCGCCTCGCGATATTTCCAGCCTCCTCTTCGTTGACAGTGACTATCTCATCCACAAGCTTGGTGTCCAACACGCCGGGAACAAAGCCGGCACCAATACCCTGTATTTTATGAGGACCGGGTTTTCCACCGGAGAGAACAGGAGAAGATACAGGTTCAACGGCGATTGCCTTCAATGATGGATTTTTCTTTCTTAGATATCTTGTTGCACCCGTTATCGTTCCACCCGTACCTACACCGGCGACAAGAATATCTACCCTGCCGTCAAGGTCTTGCCAGATTTCCGGACCCGTTGTCTTTTCGTGAAAATTCGGATTTGCAGGGTTATCGAATTGCCTTAAACCGATCGCCGAAGGGGATTTCTCAATCAGTTCCTCCGCGCGTCTTATTGCTCCACCCATCCCCTCATGAGCTGGAGTGAGATGCAGAGTTGCTCCCAGGGTGGTTAGTATTCGACGCCGTTCCATGCTCATCGATTCCGGCATTGTGAGGGCAAGCTTATACCCTCTCTGTGCGCAAATGAAGGCTAACGCTATTCCGGTATTTCCGCTGGTTGGTTCAACAACCAGGGTATCGGGGCCGATTAAACCCTTTTCCTCGGCGTCCTGAATCATTCCGAGACCTATGCGATCCTTAACGCTGCCCATTGGGTTGAAGGATTCGAGTTTGAGATAAATTTCGGTGTCACCAGGAGCAAGCACCCTGTTTAGCTTCACAAGGGGTGTCTTCCCTATTAATTCGCTTATGTTTTTTGCAAGCATATGAAGTCTCCCAAAGAGATGATAGTGAGTGTAAGTATCAACGCCATATTCATACAATAGCTACAGAGCGAACAAAGCAGCAAATTGTGCATTTTTATGGGATTATCAGGACTGGTTCTGCTATTTCGACTTGGAAGTGAATAGCTTGGAACCTTTTGAGGGGGAGAATCGACATTCGGCTAGCAAGACTTCGTCAACGTATCATCTCTTGCCATATATCTGCCAAGTGCTGTCAATTAAGGACTCAATATCGCTTCGCCACGCTCTCCAGCCGAATAATTTCTTTGCCAGCGTTGAACTCGCGATAAGTATTGCCGGATCGCCTGGACGTCTTGGCCCGACGGAGTGAGGGAAATCGACGCCCGTGATGCGAATTGCTTCCCTCACCATATGTGCAACGCTAATCCCCGATTCACTACCCAAATTAACCTTGGCGTTGGGGCCACCCCGAACGAGATAATCGATGGCAAGCACATGAGCGTCGGCTAAATCACTGACATGGATATAATCTCGCACACAGGTTCCATCGGAGGTATCATAGTCATCACCATAAATGGTTACGCCATTCCTCATTCCGGCGGCCGCCTCCATCAGAATCGGTAAGAGATTTTGAGGGTCTTTCTCCGGTTCGATTATACGATTATCATATCCGGCGGCATTGAAATAGCGAAGAGATACCGATCGAAATCCCTTCAAGTCACCATACCAATCCAAGAGATTTTCAATCTCCAATTTCGTGAAGCCATAAAAATTTTGCGGCTGTTTCGGATGATTCTCGTCGATAGGCAGTCGAATCGGTTCGCCGAAAATGGCAGCGGAAGAGGAAAAAACCAACGGAGGGGACCTGGCCTCCAGCATCGAATTAAGGAGATTTATTGTTCCGCCAATATTGTTCAGAGCGTAATCAGCCGGTTTTTCCATGGATTCTCCGGCGGCTTTCAGCGCCGCCAAATGCACAACGGCATCCCATTCAGAGGATAGAACAGTTTCGAGAAGCCGCCTGTCTATTATGTCCCCTTCTATTATCCCGGCGCTCCTGGGACAATTATTGCGGCTTCCGGAGCGAAAATTATCGAGTATGGTAACTTCATCTCCCCTGTCCGCGAACGCATAACTAACATGACTGCCTATGTAACCGGCCCCGCCTACCACCAGTATCTTCATTTACACTCCCCATAGCTTACGCTTAATTCACGTTCCTTTAAAACTAACAAAGCAAAATGCAGCTTCAAGCGCTCGCGGTGCGGCAGCATTCCCAACCGGCCGCGGCAGTTGTCCAAGTTTCATTTTGTGGTTTTTCAAGTGCTTGCACAAGTTCCTGTTATTAGACATATTCGCACTATGAAAGAGATATCTGAATACGATTTCAGCATTGCAACCCTTGGACCGTGCAAAATTCCCTCTCCAAAACTTTCTTCAGCCGAATTGGGTGACACTATTGCAAACTTTGCCCGCGACGACCAGTACATCCTACGTGCGAGCACCACAGACGCGGCCACGGTAGGGCGCGAATACGATCCTGCCTGGATGCTCGAGGAGGCCGGCCCACGCGAGAAAATCTACTTCATACCCAGCCATTGCCACGCCGCTATAGTAACCTGCGGGGGTCTCTGCCCCGGGCTCAACGACGTAATCCGTGCGATAACCAGAACTCTCTATTATTTCTATGGAGTCGAAAGAATTAGCGGAATCAGGTATGGATTTCGCGGTTTCCATCCAAAATTCAAACTATCTCCCTCCCGGCTCGATCCGGACATAGTCGACGACATACATAATCTGGGTGGATCCTTTCTCGGATCGTCGCGGGGCTATGGTGAGGTGGAACCCATCGTCGATTCACTTGAGAGAATGAATATCAATGTGCTGTTTACCATAGGCGGTGATGGCACCCAAAGAGCCACCCTTGATATAACGGAGGAGATAGAGAAGCGTGGCCTGAAAATATCCTGTGTGGGAATTCCCAAAACAATAGACAACGACGTTATGTTCGTTCAAAGATCTTTCGGATTCGACACCGCGGTTGCAAAAGCGGTGGAAGCCGTGGGCGCGGCTCACATCGAAGCGAAAAGCGCCCCTGACGGCATTGGCCTTGTGCAGGTGATGGGTCGCGATTCAGGGTTCATCGCTGCGCATACCACACTGTCAACCAGCGATGTTAATTTCTGCCTGATACCCGAAATCCCATTTGCCATCGAAGGCGAAAACGGCCTACTCAGAAACCTTGAAAGAAGGCTCGATAAGCGTGGCCATGCGGTGATACTCGTTGCGGAAGGCGCCGGTCAGAATCTATTGAATTCGAAAGAGAAAACCTACGGCAAGATAGGTCCGTTTCTACAAAAGGTAATCAAAGAATATTTGTTGAGCAGGAATCGCGAAGCCAACATCAAATATATCGATCCAAGCTATATAATCCGCGCAACTCCGGCCGGGCCTGCCGATTCCCACTATTGTGCACGCCTTGGCGCCAACGCAGTGCATGCCGCTATGACTGGTAGAACCGCCTGCATCATCGGCCAATGGAGCAATTTCCTGGTTCATGTACCGATCCGAATGGCTACATATCAGCGGAAGCAAGTTAACAGTAGTGGCTCCCTGTGGCGTGATGTTCTCGAATCGACACGCCAGCCGATGCTTTTGACGAACTAACCTCGATTCAATCTTTCGGTTTATCCCGCGCTGCACGTATGTCGAAGGGCTATGGCCCAGAGTTAGCTTGCGCCAACCCGAGCACCGAATTATGCTATTCCCAGAATTTCGGAGTAGGCTTTCAGCGCCGCATCACCCGATTTCCTGCCGAGCAAATCAGCGGTCAGGGTTTTTCCAAGCTGAACTCCTTCCTGATCGAAGGAGTTGAGATTCCAGCAGAAGCCCTGGAACATCACCTTGTTCTCATAATGAGCAAGCAGGCCGCCAAGAACTCGAGCACTGAGACTTCGAGCTACCAGAAGAGTACTCGGCCTGCAGCCTTCAAAATTCTTGTTAAGATTCTTATCTTCCTTTCCCTTGGCGAAGGCTACAATTTGTGCGACAAGATTAGCATTCAACTGTCTCTGGCTGTTTGAACCCCCTCTTCTCACATTCCCTTTGTCCTGCTCATTCAGAAAACCGATGAACTGCAACGGCACAATATCAGTTCCCTGATGGAGCAGCTGATAAAAGGAATGCTGTCCATTGGTGCCCGGCTCACCAAAAATCACTGACCCCGTGGGATAGCAAATTCTATCTCCAAAGCGATTGATGCATTTGCCATTGGATTCCATGTCCAGCTGCTGCAAGTGAGCCGGAAACCTGCGCAGAGCCTGGCTGTATGGGAGCACTGCTGAAGTTTGAAAACCAAGGATATTTCTGTAATAAATTCCAATCAAGGCATCAAGCAGTGCCGCATTATTCCGAACATCCTCCACAAGAGAGCGCTCATCCACTTCGTGAGCGCCGGCGAGCAACTCATCAAAAACTTCTGATCCAAAGGCAAGCGAGAGAAGTGCGCCACCTACCATGCTGGTTGAGGAGTATCGGCCCCCAATATTGTCGTCGATTTGGAATGAGGTCAGCACATACTTTGAATCTGCCAGTGGACTGTTTTTACTGGTTACCGCAATGAAATGTCCCACCGGATCGAAGCCCTCAATTCGTATGGATTTCATCCAGTCGATAATCAAATCCCTGTTAGCCAGCGTTTCAGGGGTGGTTCCGCTTTTGGATACCAGAATAAACAGGGTGCTTTCGGGATTCACTCGGGAGCATACCAGCGCAGCATCATCGGGATCCACGTTGGAGATGAACTGTGCCCGCATCTTCGGTCTGTGAATCCCCTCCAAGGCCAGATACAGGGCTCTGGGGCCAAGATCGGAACCACCGATGCCAATCTGCACAATGGTATCAAATTTCTTTCCCGTCGAACCCATTATTTGCCCCGCGTGAATTTTTTTTGAAAACTCCTTCACCCTTTCATTCTGCTGGGCATAGAATTCCCTCAATCCAACCCCATTTTCCACAACATCTTCTCCAAGTTGTCCTCGAGTAAGATGATGGAGGACGCGCCGCCTCTCTCCAGTGTTAATGAGTTCACCATTTAGCAGAACCCTGTATTTTTCAATTAGTTCCTGTTCATCGGCCAATTCCTCAAGGGCCTCAATGTGTGAAGAGTTCAGCAGAGAAGCACCGTAATAGAACGAAATGCCAGCGCCTGAGTCGACCCTCCAATGAAGCGCTCTTTTCCTGGTTAGCTCCATGGCCAAATCAACCTGTTTGTCCATTTCCAACAATCGTGAAAAGCTGTCCGTCTCATCCAAGTTTTTCCAACTGAGTTTCATTTCTATCTCCTCCTTCAGTCTAGTAGTTCAGTGTCAATCGCCCGGCCTGATCGTTCCGATGGCCGGTTACGTCTGTTCATCATCGATAAACGTTCAAGACAAGAATTGTAGAGCCTTGGCTCAATCCAAGTAAGTCCGCTATGATAATTTCCGGATTGTAATTGCATGAAAAAAAGATATCGTGCCAGTTCTGATGAACATCACATCCAGGAATGGCAAAACCCCGAGGTGATCGGAAGAAACAAACTGCCCGGAAGATTTCAACGGCCGCCCGCAACCTTCGATGCTTCGGCCCAAGTAGACAGCCCATGGGTATTGTATCTGGATGGTGAGTGGGATTTCAAATTTCTACCCAATCCCTTGCTCGATTCCGAGGCAATTGACTGGCAAAGCATAGAGGTTCCATCCAATTGGGAGCTTCACGGACATGGAATCCCTCAGTATTTAAATATAGACTATCCGCTGAACCACGATATCAAGAATCCGCCTGCGATAAATCCAGAAGACAATCCCACCGGATACTATCAGAAGTTATTTCGAATTCCCTCGGAATGGAAGGAACGACTCCCGAATGTGACACTGCGCTTCGAGGGCATACGCTCGGCCGCCTGGGTTTGGGTGAATGGCAAAGAGGTTGGTTATACGCAAAACACCTACTCACCGGCGGAATTCATTGTTGGCCCTCACCTGAAGATGGGAATCAACCAGATTAAGGTCAAAGTGATAAAAAACTGCGCCGGCAGCTATCTTGAAGATCAAGATATGTGGCGTTTGGGCGGGATTATAAGATCCGTCAGCTTGATTGCAGCACCCGATGGCGGTATTTTCGATGTCTTTGCACGCTGTAGTTTCGATAGTGATTTTGTTAATGCGGACTTGACTGTAACAATCACACTCGATTCGTTTCAGTTCGCTGATTTCGAAAAGAGGTTTGTGCGCTGGTATCTCTATGAGTTTGGTGGCATAGACATAGCGGCATCCTGTCCCTTCACTCCAGTGAGGTATCAAACTGACAGAAACACAGATATAGAAACCTCGATTAAGGTGTTGAATCCCAGGAAATGGAGCGCGGAAGAACCGAATCTCTACAATCTTGTATGTGAACTGAGTGAAAAAGATGGTGGCGTTTTAGATATTCGTTCAATGCCATGGGGATTTCGTCAGGTGGATATCGATTCCAGCAAAAAATTTGGCGTGTTGAAGGTGAATGGACGGCCGGTGAAACTGCACGGTGTGAACAGGCATGACTTCCATCCCCGATTTGGTCAAGCCGTACCGCGTGAAGTTATTGAGTCCGATTTGATTCTTATGAAGCGGAACAATATCAATGCGATTCGATGCAGTCACTATCCCAACCAGACGGCGCTTTATGAAACAGCCGACCGTCTCGGGCTTTACGTAATCGACGAGGCCAATATGGAGAGCCATGGTTTGCGGCGCATATTGCCCGCTTCCAGGCCAAATTGGCGCAAGAATTGCGTTGACAGAATGGAGAGGATGGTACTCAGCCATCGCAATCATCCCTGCATAATTATGTGGTCTCTGGGAAACGAGGCCGGCCAGGGGAGCAATCTTAGGGAAATGAAAAAATCCGCCCTGGCTTTGGATTCCACCCGCCCCATACATTATGAGGGCGACCATAGGTTGAAATACTCAGACGTTTTTAGCTTGATGTATCCGAGTATAGGGGTGGTGAGTAGGGTGGGTAAGGGCAAAAGGCTTCGGGCGGTTCTCGCAGATAGTCCTTTTGGACATCCGTTCCGGCCACATAAGTATCTCCACAAGCCATTTATTCTCTGCGAGTTTGCTCATGCGATGGGAAACAGCCTGGGAGGTTTTTCGGATTATATGAGGGAAATCGATAGCTTCCCCAATATCGCGGGCGCCTTTATATGGAGTTTTGCCGACCAGGCGCTCTATCGCCTCTCGGATGAGGGATTTAGTTATTTAGCCTACGGGGGAGACTTTGGCGATTTCCCCAACGATGGAGTATTCTGCGCCGATGGTATTTGGAGCGCCGATCGAAAAGCCAAGCCAATGCTTGAGGAAGTGAAGACTCTATATGCTCCAGTTTCGATTCGTCCGGCGAATATTGAACAGGGCATGGTTATTCTGCGCAACAAGAACTCTCATAAGGATTTCAGTGACTACCAGATAGATTGGGTTTTGGAGCGCGACGGCATCGTTCTGGGTGAAGGCAGTTTGCGTAAGCCTGATTTAGGCCCTGGAGAAGAGAAGAAGGTGAATTTGTTTAGGAGTATCGCGGAGTATCCAATCGAGGGCGAGGGCTATCTAAACTTTTTCGTTCGGCTGCTCAAAGAGAACAGCTGGGCGCCAGCGGGGCATCTGGTGGCCAGGTTGCAACTTCCAGTGCCGAAACCTCAAGGAAGTGTTGTCGTTTCAGATTTGATATTTGAGCATCTGAAGATTGAGAAATCCGGGGAAATTGCCAAATCCAGTGTAGAGAGTCAGGAACCAGAGAAGTGGCATTATGAGCGACAAGGTGAGAGGTTTCTAATCGCGGCCGGCAAACTTGGCGCTATAATCAATCTCAAAGAAGGTTCCCTCGAAGCTCTCGATTTCGGCAAGGGCAACATTATTATAAGTCCATTACAGCCGGATTTTTTTCGTGCGCCAACCGACAATGAACGCCTTGGCAATGAGAAGCCGTTTAATACTCTGCTTCCGAATAGATTGCTCAAATGGATGAGAGGCGGAAGAAAATGGGAATCGGCTGGGCGAAGACGCAGGCTGAAAAACTGGAAATCCAAGCTGCGTGCAGATGGCCTTGAGATTAAAATGCGTTTTCGCATCAGTGGCTTTGCAGGTAAATTTATCTGGAAATTACTTTTTAGAAACGACGGCCGCATTCATGTAAGCATGCGGGGGCTTCCACATAGGGAGATGTCGCGCTTTGGCAGCCGAATGGTTATCCCCGCTCGCTATCAACGAGTAATCTGGTATGGTCTTGGTCCACAGGAGTGTTACATAGATAGAAAGGCCGGCACGATTGTGGGGTTGCACGAGACAGAAGTGGAAAAGCTCAACTATAATTATTTGAAACCCCAGGAGAATGGGAACCGCACTGAGGTTCGAAGAGTGGCATTTTCCGACGGTGGCTCTTCCATAGTATTCACTGCTTCTGAGAATAGTAGAATTGATTTCTCCGCGAGGTTTGAATCACGAGAAGCGATTGCCAATGCCGCTCACGCTCATGAAATAAATAGAGATATAAACATACATGTGAATATTGACGAGAGGCAACAAGGTATCGGCGGCTGCCGCCCTGGGATATTGCATTTGATGCCCAGGCATAGGATGAAGATGTTTCGCCTTCGTAATTTTGCTTATACGATTAGCAGGGAAATTCCTGGAACCGTTGACAATGAATCACGCAGTGTCTCCCGGCGGTGATTCATGGAAAACAGGTATTTCCTCAATTACATAAGCAGTGATTCGGAAAGGTTCGGAAGTTCCATAGCGCTCGAGCATTAAGGTTTCCTGAGTTCTGCCTTGCTCGCCCGTAACCATGCAGGTATAGGTTATAATCTCTCTTTTCCCATTCTCACCAATCGAGATATGCCTGCTTGTTCCAATTCTATTGTGAGAGATATACGAGCCATAAATCATTTTCTTCTGGCTTAAGAGAGAACCAGTCTGTACGGCCACTTCCATGCTGACAAACATATCTTTCGGGAAATCCACGCTGCCGGAATGCTGATATTCATAGAAATCGTTGACTACGTCTGCTGCTTGATTCGGCAGAATGCCGCAGGATATCAGTACTGAAAGCGCCGCGAACAGAATTTTCCGATTCATAAAACGCATACTGTATAGCATATCCCGGTTAGTTTCGAAATGACTACCCATGGGTGATTCGAAGGCATCGGGGATTAATTGATTCATGTATGTAGAAACGCGGAAGATTTTGGAATGGCTGGGTTTCTGGATTTTGGGGTTTTAGATTAGCACTTGGCCTGAGGTTGTTTTGCACAGTCTCATTAGCATGCAATTGGGAGAACCAATCCGCAACCTTCAGCGGCTTCACCGGAGAGCTGCCATAAGTGAGGTTCCTTTGAAAGGTTCTATCAAGGAAGGGCAGATCTTCTCTTCTCAAAGATTGGCAAACAAAGAGATTTGAGGTTTCCACTTCAACGGGGCAAACAAAGAGTATACATGTTTTGATCTACAATATCGAAAGGTTCACATGAGCAGTGGTTTTACCATATATGCCCCAGCTCTCACGGTCTTTTTGGCACTCTGCAAAGTTTCGACAGTATGTTTGGGGAAATAAGCACCTTTGCCGGCACTGATGATGCGGGGCATATGAGATGGCGGCGGCAGCATGGCACAGTTTGACAGCCCCACCGGCGTGGCCGTGGACACATCCGGCAATCTCTATGTGGCAGATCAAAGCAACCACCGCATCCGGA